>Ga0208130_1000200_pt1 | contig 32444 bp, 28 predicted proteins | sample ETNtaG_31_FD_185771 | JGI IMG/M metagenome (GOLD analysis project Ga0208130, IMG submission 185771) | Marine microbial and viral communities from oxygen minimum zone, Eastern Pacific Ocean - ETNP201310SV78 (SPAdes) (version 2) | ecosystem: Environmental > Aquatic > Marine > Oceanic ... | reverse complement strand
TATGTTTGAAGAATATTCAAATGGTAGAACCCCCAATCCTGATATTTTATGTAATAGAGAAATTAAATTTGATTTATTCTTAGAAATTGCTTTATCTCTCGGAGCTGATTTCATTGCTACTGGACATTATTGTCAAAAAAGAGAAAAAGTGATCAATAACACAAAAGTTTTTAAACTTTTAATGGGTAAGGATAACAATAAAGATCAATCTTATTTTTTATGTCAGTTGAATCAATATCAATTAAATAAGACTCTTTTTCCAATAGGACATTTGAACAAATCTGAAGTTCGTAAAATAGCCAAAGCAGAAGGCCTTATTACTGCAGAAAAAAAAGACTCACAAGGATTATGTTTTATTGGAAAAGTTAGACTTCCAGATTTTTTAAAACAAAAATTAAAACCTATTCAAGGAGATGTAGTTCAAATTCCAAATTCTTTAAAAATGTATAAAAGGAATAGTATGGAAAAATCTTTGAGTGCTAATTATGATTTTAGTTTATCCTCTCCATATAATTATGAAATAAATGACGGAAACAAAGTTGGAACTCATGAGGGTGCTCACTATTATACAATTGGTCAAAGAAAAGGACTGGGAATTGGAGGAACAAAAGAACCTCTTTTTGTAATTAAAACTAATATTGAACAAAATATTATTTATGTTGGAGAGGGCAACTCTCATCCCGGTCTTTATAGAGAAGCTTTGAGAGTTTTATCAAGTCAAGTTCATTGGATTAGAGAAGATTTAAAGTTACCAGTAGGTCAAACATTAAATGTATCTGCTAGGATTAGATATAGACAGCCACTTTTCGAAGCAACATTATTTCAAAAAGAAAACTACCTATATCTTTTTTTTAAAGAACCTCAATCAGCGGTCACTCCAGGTCAGTTTGTTGCATGGTATCTTGGGAATGAGCTTGTTGGATCTGGAACAATTTTAGAATAATGAACAAAATTATAGATTTATTTAATATTAAATATCCTATTATACAAGGAGGAATGGTATGGGTTAGTGGTTGGAAACTAGCATCAGCAGTTAGTAACTCTGGAGGACTAGGTATAATTGGAGCTGGATCTATGCATCCTGATGTTTTGACAGAACATATTTTAAAATGTAAAAAAGCTACATCCAAGCCTTTTGGAGTTAATGTCCCACTCTTATATCCTCAAATGGATAAAATTATCAAAATATTAATTGATCAAAAAATCCCTATTGTTATCACATCTGCCGGAAATCCTTCTAATTGGACAAGTAAATTGAAAGACTCTGGAAGTATTGTTGTGCATGTTGTTAGTTCTGTTAAATTTGCAATTAAAGCAGAAAAAGCAGGTGTTGATGCAATTATTGCAGAAGGTTTTGAAGCTGGTGGTCATAATGGCAGAGAAGAAACAACAACGATGGTTTTAGTTCCTCTGATTAGTGAGGTAATTAGTTTACCACTAATAGCTGCTGGAGGTATTGCATCTGGGGCTTCGATGTTAGCTGCTATGAGTTTAGGTGCTGATGGAGTTCAAATTGGCTCAAGGTTTGTTGCTTCTCATGAAGCCTCTTCGCATATTAATTTTAAAAACATTGTTACATCTGCTGAAGAAGGTAGTACAATTTTAACACTTAAAGATCTGACACCTGTTAGAATGGTAAAGAATAAATTCTATGAAGAAATAAGAAAACTTTATTTAGTCGGCGCCTCATCTCAAGAAATTTCTGATTATTTAGGAAAAGGTAGAGCTAAAAAAGGAATGTTTGAAGGTGATTTAGATCAAGGTGAATTAGAAATTGGACAAGTTTCATCACAAATAAAAAAAATTAAATATGCTAAAGAAATTATATCTGATATAGTTGAAGAGTATAATAAAGTTTTGGATATTCTTTCAAAGCAGAAAATTTAAATTAAAAATTTAATTCTATCTGCTTATTTAGAATATCTTCAAAATTTTCTTTTTCTCTAATAAGTAATGCCTTATTATTATACCATAAAACTTCTGAGGGTTTAAGCCTTGAATTATAATTATTGGACATAGTAAAACAATATGCTCCTGCATTTTTAAACACAAGAAGATCACCTTCAGAAATTTCTTCTATTTCTCTGTTGTTAGCAAAAGTGTCAGTTTCACATATATATCCAACAACAGAATAAAATCTTTTTTTTCCTTCAGGATTTGATATATTCTTTATTTCATGATATGAATTATAAAACATCGGTCTTATAAAGTGATTAAAACCACTGTTGATTTGTGCAAAAACAGTTGAAGTTGTCTGTTTTACCGAATTCACAGTTGTAATAAAAAATCCAGCCTCACTTACTAGAAACTTTCCAGGTTCAAAAGCTAAATCTAAATTTTTACCATATTTTTTACAAAACTCATTAAACCTAACACTTAGTTTTTTTCCTAATTCTTCAATATTTGTTTCAATATCTCCATGCTTATATGGAACTTTAAATCCACTTCCAAAATCTATAAACTCAAGATTTTTAAAATTCAAAGCATTTTCAAATAATATTTCTGAAGCACATAAAAAAACTTCAATATCAAGAATATCACTTCCAGTATGCATGTGAATACCATTGACATTCATTTGTGTGTTTTTTATTATTCTTAATAAAAGAGGTATTTGATGTATTGAAATTCCAAATTTTGAATCTATATGACCCACAGAAATATTTGAATTACCCCCAGCATTTAAATGAGGATTGATTCTTATGCATACCGGAGTAATAGGATTTCTTCTGCCAAATTGCTCTAATATTGATAAATTATCAATATTGATTTGAACGCCTAGTTTTGAAACTTTCTCAATTTCATCTATTGAAACTCCATTTGGAGTAAATATTATATTGTTAGGTTTAAACCCTGCTAATAAACCAATCTTTACTTCTTCAATTGAAACAGTATCAAGCCTGGAGCCAAGCTTTTTCATGAATTTTAAAATTGAAATGTTCGATAGAGCTTTGACAGCATAATGAATTCTGAGGCTTTTTACTTTTGAGAATGCTTTTACAAGTCTATTATATTGACTCTCAATCTTATTTGCATCGTAAACATATACTGGACTTCCAAATTGTTTATTTATTGATATTAAATTCTGAATTTTCACTAGAATGTTATAAAATTTCTCATATTTAAAAATATGAATATAATATTATGTTTAAAAGATTAAATATATCACATTGTTATCAAATTTTTTTAAAACATTTATTTTAAGAAAATTAAAATATTTGGCATGATTAACATATTGATTTATATTTTTGCTTAATGTTATCTATTTAAATTATGAATCTACACGAATATCAGGGTAAAAGTATTTTACAAAGTTATGGAGTTGCAATACAAAATGGTATTGTTGCAGAAAATTCTAATGATGCTGTTAAAGCCGCAAAAAAACTTACAGAGCTTACTAAAACTAAATGGTATGTCGTTAAAGCTCAAATACATGCAGGTGGACGTGGAAAAGGAGGGGGAGTAAAGTTAGCTAAGTCCTTAGATGAAGTTAAAAATATTTCAGAATCTATAATAGGAATGAAATTAATAACTCCTCAAACCCCTCCAGAAGGTAAAAAGGTAAATAAAGTTTTAATAACTGAAGATGTTTATTATCCTGGAAATTCTGAACCTAAAGAGTTTTATATTTCTATTCTTTTAAACAGATCCTCGGGAAAAAATATGGTCATGTATTCAACAGAGGGTGGGATGGATATAGAAAAAGTAGCTGAAGAAACACCTCATTTAATTTTTTATGAAGAAATTGATTCAGCCATGGGTCTTCTTCCCTTCCAAGCAAGAAAAGTTGCTTTTAATCTTGGCTTAAAGGGAAATTCATTTAAATCAATGACAAAATTTGTAACAAATCTTTATAAAGCTTATGTTGGTTCTGATGCTTCATTATTTGAAATAAATCCTGTTCTTAAAACATCTGATGATAGAATTATTGCTGTTGATTCAAAGGTTAGTCTTGATGATAATTCATTATTTAGACATCCTGATTATAAAGTTTTAAGGGATTTAGAGGAAGAAAATCCAACAGAGGTTGAAGCAGGCGAGGCTGGTTTAAATTATGTTGATTTGGATGGTAATGTTGGATGCATGGTTAACGGAGCTGGTCTTGCAATGGCCACAATGGATTTAATTAAACAATCAGGAGGCTCTCCCGCAAACTTTTTAGATGTTGGTGGGACAGCTGATGCGGAACGAGTTGAATTTGCATTTCGACTAATTCTTAAAGATCCAAAAGTTCAAGCTATTCTTGTAAATATTTTTGGTGGAATTGTTAGATGTGATAGAGTTGCTCAAGGAATTATTGATGCATATAAAAATATGGGTGATGCAATAAATGTTCCTATAATAGTGAGATTACAAGGAACTAACGCAAAACAAGCAAAATTATTAATTCAAGAATCAAAACTTGATGTTATTGCAGCTACAGCTTTTGAGGAGGCTGCTAAAAAAGTTCAAGAGGTTTTGGAATAGTTACAATTTTGATTTTTCTAATTGAAGAACTTTAATTTTATCTCGAAGTAATGCTGCTTCGATAAAATCTAATTCTTTAGCAGCTTTTTCCATATTCTTTCTTGTTTTTCTTATTTCTTTATCAAAATCTTCTTTACTTCTTAATTTATATTTAGAACTTGAAATTTTATGTTTTTCTAGTTCTTTTGAGTATGAGGAGATGGAGTTTTTAGCCAATACATTATTCAATGACTTATTTAAAGCTTTAGGCTTTTTATTATGCTTAGTATTATATTCTTTTTGTTTTTTTCTTCTGTAATTTGTGTCATTTATAGTTTTATTCATACTGTTTGTTATTTTATCTGCATACATTATTGATTTTCCATTCAAATTTCTTGCAGCTCTTCCAACAGTCTGAGTTAATGACCTGGTACTTCTTAAAAAACCTTCTTTATCGGCATCCAGAATTGCTACTAAAGAAACCTCTGGTAGATCTAAACCTTCCCTTAATAGGTTAACCCCAACTAAAACATCAAATTTACCAAGTCTTAGGTCTTGCATTATCTCAACTCTTTCCAAAGTGTCTACATCACTATGAATATACCTGCACCGTATATTGACTCTAGATAAATATGTAGTTAATTCTTCAGCCATTCTTTTTGTTAATGTTGTTACTAGAGTTCGTTCATCATTTTCAATTCGCTTTTGAATTTCATCAATTAAATCATCAATTTGATTTAAACTAGGTCTTACTTCAATTTTTGGATCTAAAAGACCTGTAGGCCTAATAATTTGTTCTATTACATGACCTTCAGTTTTTTCAAGTTCATAATCTGCAGGAGTGGCACTAACATACATAATCTGATTTTGTAAACTTTCAAACTCCTCAAATTTTAATGGTCTATTATCCATTGCTGCAGGTAAACGAAATCCGTAATTAACAAGGTTTTCTTTTCGAGATCTATCTCCTCCATACATAGCGTGAACCTGAGATATTGTAACATGACTTTCGTCAATAACCATTAAATAGTCCTTCGGAAAATAATCTAACAAACAAAAAGGTCGAGTCCCAGGGTTTCTTCCGTCTAAGTATCTTGAATAGTTTTCAATACCTGAACAATAACCAAGCTCACGAATCATTTCTAAATCAAATTCAGTTCTTTCTTTTAATCGCTTCGCTTCTAAATGTTTTCCAATTTCCTTAAAATAATCAACTTGTTTTACTAGATCAAACTGAATTTTATGAATTGCATTTTGTATAATATCAGGTGATGTTACGAACATATTAGCAGGGTAGAGGGTAACTTGATTTTGAGAATTTATAATTTTATTATTAATTGGATCAAATGATTCAATTTCATCAATTTCATCACCAAAAAAATGAATTTTAAATGCAGTATCAGTATATCCTGGATATATATCTATTATATCACCCTGAACCCTAAAGTTTCCTCTCTCAAAATTATTAATATTTCTTGAATATAAACTTTGAACTAATTTTTTAAGAAGATTAGTCCTAGATATTTTTTGGTTTATTTCAAGATCAATCACATTTTTTTGAAATTCAACAGGGTTACCTATTCCATATAAACATGAAACGGATGCTACTACAATGATATCTCTTCTGCCAGAAAGAAGTGAGGAGGTAGTACTTAATCTCAATTTTTCAATTTCTTCATTAATTGAAAGATCTTTTTCAATATAGGTTCCACTTACAGGCATGTAAGCTTCAGGTTGATAATAATCATAATAAGAAACAAAATATTCTACAGCATTTTCAGGAAAAAACTGTTTAAATTCAGAATATAATTGTGCTGCTAAAGTCTTATTATGTGCTAAAACTAGTGTTGGTTTCGAAAGATCTTTTATAACATTAGCTACGGTGAATGTTTTTCCTGACCCTGTGACTCCTTGAAGTACGATATGTTTATCATTGTTTTTGAAACCAGACAAAACTTCTCTTATAGCTTCAGGTTGATCGCCAGTTGGTAAAAATTCAGAAACAATCTTAAACTTCATAAATTAATTTTGGAAACAAATGTATATGTTTATTAATATTAAAAGAGACTTTTAAAATTACTAATTTTAAAATTTGTTGTTTATGTTGTTAAACATGGTAATTTAGTATTTATAAGTAATAAAATGAAAAAACTTATCTCCAAAAAAAAACCTTTTTATCCAATATCAAATATTTTAAAACAATATTTGATTGAATTTAATAGGTGGATGGAAATCCCGATTTCATACGATGACTTATTAAGGTTCCAAGGAAGTGTAGTTGTCTATGATGAGAAGAATAATGATACCATGTGGTCAAGGGTTTATTACTCTGATAGTGAATTAAAAGAAATTGATTATAGTTTAAAAAAACTTTACACTATTCTTCACTCTGATGGAAATGAGTCAACAATAAGTTATCTTAATATTGACGCAATAGATTATTGTACTTTTGGAAATTCAAAACCTTTTAGAGTCAAAGTAAGAAATATTTTGAATGATAATTTTACCTACTTCTATATAAAAAAAACTGATTCTTCTAGAGTATTTGGCTTGGAGTTTGAACATATGCTTTCACCTTATAATTTAAACTTTTTAGTGAATGATTCAACCTTAATTGAAGAGCATGTTGCTGGAATACCTGGAGATGTATTTATAAAAGAGATGCTTCCTAAATGTTCAGAATCAGAACAATCTCAAATTGCAAAAGAATATGTAAAGTTTAATGAAAGGTGTATGGTTCGTCTATTGGGAGACATGAGAGCCTATAACTATGTAATAGTTCCTATCCACGACTTTGATCAAGTCATTTACAGAATTCGAGCCATTGATTTTGACCAACAAAGCTTTGAGGGAAGATTTTCAGTTTATCGTCCTCAATTTTTCAAAGAAAATCAACCTTTAATTAAAATGATCCAAAAAAAACTTACACATGATTCAATAGATCAATATAAAATTGAAGAAAGGTCGATTGTTGCAAAAAGAATAATAAGCAATGAAGAAAAAATTGATCAATTATTAGCTTCAATGAAAGAAAGTTCAATCACAATTGATGAAAATTTAAATAAACTTAAAATTGAAATTTATAAATTTACAAATGATAAAGCTTTTAAAGAAAGTAAATCAATGGGAGATATAATGGAAGCTTCATTAGCTTTCTTAAAAAGGAATTACAAAAATATTAAACCGATTTCTTTTTTGAGAAATTAAATATAACTTGAGCTAATGAAATCGAGATCTAAAGTTACGTTAAAGAGATTTCAATAAAAATCATCATAATCTAAATTAGGATTATCCTCATTTTTTTCAATATCAGTTTTAGAATTTGATTCTTGGAATATTTTTGATGGAGAGTTTTCTGGCACCTTTCCTTTAGAAAAAACTAAATTGGGGTATTTAGTATTTTTATTAATTTCAGAAACCTCCATTACTTCAATAAAAAAAGTCCATAATTCTAAAAAATCATAGACATAAAGTAGTCGATTGTTTTCAGCGTTAAAAATTGTATTTAAACTATCATTAGAATAATCTTTCCCAATTCCCAAATCAAATAAGCTCATTTCATCTCCTTGCTCCCAACTTTTATTAGTTTTATAAAAAGATGCCATTTCTTTTCCTTCAAAACCGTATGATTTAATTATTAAATCATGAAGATCTTTAAGTGGAAATTTTTCATCTATTTCAATGTCCCGTATTACATCGTCCTCAACATCTAGAATCGTTCGTATTCTTAATATCATTGATTTATATTTGTTAGTGTTAATTGAAACAATAAGTATAATTGAGTACTGAAAATTAAAGTTGCTAAGAATAAATGAATCGGTTGAGTAGTTATTGGAAAATCCATGTAATACATTAAAACTCCTGTTATAATTTCAAGACCTATAAAAATGATTAATATCTTTAGTGCATTGGGAAAAATATTTTTTTTATAGAACTCAAAAAAGAGATATAAATGAGTTACTAGTATAATTATTGAGAAACTTCTATGAAAATAAAATTTTACAGGTGCAAAATTAAGCCATAACTTATGATCAAAGGGATATTGATTCATTTGAAGATCTATAAATTGTCTTACTTGTGTTCCAGAAAAAATTTGAATCAAGGTGAGTATAAAACCAATTGAAGTAATGTAAATTATTTTTGTATTATTTTTTAAAATAATTTTTTTATTTTTAGTTAGATGTAGAGCTAAAATAAGTAATGCAAGAATAGCTAATGCCATTATCATATGAACAGTTATTTTAAGTGGAAGTAGGTTAGAGTCAACTACTTCTTTCCCAAGCCATGCTTGAAACCCCATACCAATGACCACTAATAGAGAGACTAAAACTATTGTTTTATTTTTTTTCCAATATGTAATTGAGAAAAATAACATTGAAAGTGTAGCAATTCCAGCAATTACTCCAATTAACCTATTTATAAATTCAATCCATGTATGGTAAGCATCAAAAATAGAATAATCATGTTTTAAATATGGGGCCCAATTATATTCATTAAAAACATCTCCTGATATAAAGTCATTTTTAGCTATTCGAAGTGATTCATTTACAATAATTATTTCATTTTTATTATATGAAAAATTTGACTTCCACTCTAATTGAGCTCTTTCTGTAGGTGGAATCAGATAGCCAAAACATTTTGGCCAATCAGGACACCCCATTCCACTTCCAGTCATTCTGACAGTTGCTCCAGCTGCAATAACAAGAAAAATTAAAATTATTGATGCTTTTAAAGAAAAAATAAATTTATTATTCATTAGTTTTTAATCCCAATTCTTTACCTGTTAACTTCATTAATTTAAACGCATCATTTTTATTATTTGGAATTTTCCCCTCTAAAATAGCTTCTTTAATAACTTCTTTAATTTTTCCAACTTCTTTACAAGGTTTCAAATTAAAATATTTCATAATCGATTCTCCATCTACTGGTGGTTGAAAATTTCTAATTCTATCTCTGTTTTCAACTTCAATTATTTTATTTGTTACTATTTCAAAATTTCTATGGTATTCAGAAAACTTCTTTTTGTTCTTAGTTGTTATATCTGCCTTACACAAACATATTAAATCATCTATATTATCACCTGCATCAAAAACTAATCTTCTAACTGCAGCATCTGTAACTAAATCTTGAGCAATGACTATTGGACGAGAGCTCATTAAAACAAGTTTTTGAACATATTTCATTTTATCATTTAAAGGCATTTTGAGCCTTTTAAACAATTTATAAACCATTTTTGAGCCAACAAACTCATGACCATGAAAAGTCCATCCAATATCATTTGACAATTTTTTTGTAGGTGCTTTTCCAATATCATGTAGAAGTGCAGCCCATCTCAGCCAAAGTTTATTTGTTGATTCACATATATTATCTAAAACTTCCAGAGTATGATAAAAATTATCTTTATGTTTGAAACCTTCAATTTCTTCAATACCTTTTAGATTCTTAATTTCAGGAAGTATATGATCTAATAAACCGGTTTGATCTAAAATCATAAATCCAATAGATGGTTTTTGAGAAGAAATAATCTTATTTAATTCCTCTACAATTCTTTCTTTAGAAACTATTTCAATTCTATTATTATTACGACCAATAGATTTTAATGATTTTTTTTCAATTGTAAAATTTAACTGAGTAGCAAACCGAACACATCTTAACATTCTTAAAGGGTCATCGCTAAATGTTTTATCAGGGTCTAGAGGTGTTTTTAGTAAATTATTTTTTAAGTCATTGACACCATCAAAAGGATCGATAATTGTTCCAAAATTTGATTTATTTAGGCTTATTGCCATCGCGTTGATTGTAAAATCACGTCTATTTTGATCATCTTTCAAAGAACCAATTTTAATATTTGGATTTCTACTTTCACTTGAATAAGATTCTTTTCTTGCACCAACAAATTCAAGAACTATATCATCCCATGTAAACATTGCGGTTCCATAATTTTTAAAAATTTGAATTTTACTTGAATTTGGAAGATTTTTTTTTAAAGCCTTTGCGAAATCAATTCCACTTCCAATGCATACAATGTCAATATCTTTAGATTTTTTATTATCCAATAAATAGTCTCTTACATACCCACCAATTATGTAAGATTCTATTTTCGACTCCTCAACCACCTTTTTTAATTTTTGAATAAGGCTTGAATTAATTAAATTTTCTGTAATTGACAATTCCATCTATTTACGAATAGTTAAAATTTTTCCATTATCACCTATTTTAAAAATTCTAGATGGCATTATCCCTATTTTATCTTTTTCCAAATTTACAACATGATCAACACCTTCCAAAATTGAACTTGAGATTTCTGAAAAAACTCTAGGTGTTTTATTTTCGTTAATATTTGCAGAAGTTGAAACTATCGGTTTTCCATATTCAGCAATTAAACGTTGACTAAATAAATGTCTAGGTATTCTAATTGCTAATGTGTTATCACTTCCAACAAGATTTTTTGCAACATTTTTAGGATCATTGTAAATTATAGTAGTAGGGGTTGGATCATTAATTAAATGATTTATTTCTTTGGGAATATTGGAAATGTATTTTTTAAGCATTTTAATGTCCTCAACCAAACATATAAGAGCTTTTTCTGATGGACGATTTTTAATTTTATAAATATTTTTAACTGCATCAGTATTTGTTGCATCACATCCTATTCCCCAAACAGTATCTGTAGGATATAATATTAAGCCGCCTCTTCTTAATACTTTAATAGTCTTTTTAATTTCATTAATCATTGAAAAAATTTTATCAAAAATACAGTTAAATATTCTCTAAGTTATAAAACATTGATTTCTATTTATATTTGTATTTCATTATGACAGTTTCATTAATAATTTCAACTTATAATTCTCCAGAAGCCCTTAGTGTTATTATTGATGCGGTTTCTAAACAAGTAAAATTACCAAATGAGATAATTATTGCTGAAGATGGAAATGAAATTAATACGCAGAAGGTTATAGATTCATGGAAAAATAAAATTTCATTAAAACTCATTCATGTTAATCAAGAAGATTTTGGTTTTAGAAAAGCTTTGATTCTCAACAAAGCCATAAATGTTTCAAAATCGGATTACATAATTCAAATTGATGGAGATTGTATTCCTAACAAGTATTTTATATACGATCATATTATTAATGCAAAAAAAGGATGTTATTTATTTGGAACCAGAGTTCACATAAAAAAAACATATGTTTCAAAATTCTTGTATTGTTATCAAAACAAGAATAAGATATTAACTTTCTCACTTTTTAGTCCATATATTAAGAAAAGATTTAGAATAATTAGGATTCCTTTTTTTAAATACTTTTTTAAACAAAAAAACACAATATCTCATAAGTTCAGAGGTTGTAATACATCTTTTTGGAGAAAAGACTTTATTTCTGTAAATGGATATAATAATGATTTCATAGGATGGGGAAGAGAAGATTCAGACTTAATGATTCGCCTTCATAATAACAATATTAAAGGGAAAAGAGTTAAATTTTGCGCTATAGTTTATCATCTTGATCATGACCAAAAAGATGAATCATACTTTTTAGAGAATGATTTAATTCAAAAATCATCTATTTTAAATAAAAAAATTAAGGCCGACAATGGATTATTTCAATTGATTCAAAAAACTAGTTAATTCATCTTTAAAATATTCAAATTTCAATCTTTCATACCATCTAAAAATTTCCCTATTACTAAGTTTAAAGTTTTTAAAATTTTTTTCATAATTCATTATGTGAACACCGACCTCATTTGATGATGGATTAATCCAACCGCTTGGATCTATTTGAGGTGAAAAAATTGAAAAACTAGGCAAGTTAAGAGCTTTAGCAATATTTATGGCTCCTCCTTCATTACCTATTATTGCATTGCATTGAGAAACAATGCAAATATAATCTCGAAGATTATTGGGTGTTATATCTAAAATTGAGTTTTTAGTTTGAGAATTAATTAAATTAAACAATGATTTTGTTTCATTTTCTTGCTCTTTCATATAATTTAAAATTAATTTAAACTCGTAGTTTTTAGTTATATAATTCAAAAGTTTACTCATCTCATTTAAAGGATAAGTTTTAAGCTTGGAACTTCCAATTAAACTTATCATAACAATAGGTAATTTTATATTCTTAAATTTTTCACTTGAAAGCTTTTTCTCCTTTTCACCTATATAAACTTTAGGCTTAATTATATAGTCAAATTTTTCTCCAATAATTGGCTTTAATAATTCTATTCTATTTGTTATTGTTAATTGTAAATCATTTTTAGTTCTTGTCTTTATTCTTGTAATAGATTTTGTATAAAACCACTTTGAATACCACTTCTTAAATCCAATTTTAATCTTAGCAGGAGTAAAAAAACAAGTTAAAATACTCTCAGTTTTACCATATGCATCAACAATAATATCATATTTTTTATTTTGTTGATTTATTAAGAATTTAAAAAGAGATATTTTATCTTTTTTGTAGTAATCTTCAAAAACTACAACTTTATTAATATTTGGATTGTTTTGAAGTATAGGTAATGTTTGTCTGTTTGCTATAAAATCAATTTTTGAAGATGAATTCCATTTTTTAATATTTTCACATAGTATGCTGCTAATTAAAACATCCCCAATCATTTTTTGTTGTATTACTAATACTTTCATTTAAATGAATTATTAATAAACAAAAGTACTTTTATTTAAAATATCTCATAAGTCAAAAAGAAACTATATTTGATCTGATGTTAGATTTAACAATAGTAATTGTAAATTATAGGTGTTGGGATAAGCTCTTTATTTGTCTTAAAAGCCTAGAAAATCAGTCATCAAAAATTAAAAAAGTTATTGTTGTTGATAACTTTTCTAATGATGACAATATAAAATCATTTATTAAAAAATTTTCTTGGGTAGAATTTGTTATAGAAAAGTTTAATGGGGGTTTTTCATATGGATGTAATGTTGGAGCTAAACTAGCTAAAACAAAATGGGTTTTATTTCTTAATCCTGACACTGAAATTCCTAAATCTTGTTTGGAAACCTTAATTCCATTTTGTGATAAAAACCCTGATTATAGATTAATCAGTATTAAACAGATAAGTGATAAAGGAAAGTTATCTTATCCGTTTGGTATATTTCCTAATACCTTAAATGTGTTTTCCGTCTTTCGAAGCTTGGAAAGAATATTTAATATATCACAATCAAAAAAAATGATTTCTCAAAATGATATTTCGTTTCCTGATTGGATTTCAGGATCTTTTGTCTTGTTAAGAATTGGAGATTTTAAAAAGATTGGTGGTTGGGATGAGTATTTTTGGATGTATTTTGAAGATATAGATTTATGTAAAAGAGCTAACGAAAATCATATGAAAATAGTTCTATTAAATAAATGGAAGTGTATTCATATTCATGGAGGAGCATCCAGAAAAAATCCTGAAATTAAAATTAAAACAAAATCGGAAGTTATAATTTCATCGCATAAATATGTTCAAAAGCATTTTAGAGGTTTAAGTAAACTTATTGCGCATATATTGATAATAATTCAATCAATAACTGAGCTTATTATCTTATCTCCTTTTTCAAAAGTTAAACGAGGAATATTTATAACAATTATCCGGTATTGGTTTACAATGATTTTATCGAAGATTAATTAAACAGAAATATTATTTTCTCTTAAAGCATCGTTAAGAGATGTTTTTTTATCAGTTCTTTCTTTTCTTTTACCTATAATTAGTGCACAGGGTACTTGATATTTTCCAGCATTAAAAATTTTTTCATAACTACCAGGAATTACAACTGACCGAGATGGTACGACTGCTTTTAATTCAATTGGTTTTGAACCTGTAACATCAATAATTTTAGTAGATGCAGTTAAAACTACATTAGCTCCTAATACAGCTTCTTTTTCAATTCTAACACCTTCAACAATTATTGATCTAGATCCAATAAAGGCATCATCTTCAATAATTACAGGTGAAGCTTGAATTGGTTCAAGAACCCCTCCAACCCCTACACCTCCGCTTAGGTGTACATTTTTTCCAATTTGAGCACAACTACCAACTGTTGCCCATGTATCAATCATTGTTCCTTTGTCTATATAGGCACCAATATTAGTATAACTTGGCATTAGAATCGTATCTCTTGCCACATATGCCCCATGTCTAATTATCGCATGAGGCACCACACGTATATTTTTTTTCTCAAACCCTTTTTTTAAGGGAATTTTGTCATGAAATTCAAAAGGTCCAACCTCTATAGAGCTCATTTTTTGAATTGGAAAATATAAAATAACAGCCTTTTTTATCCATTCATTTATCTTCCAGCCGTTTTTAGTTTTTTCTGCTATCCTAAGAAACCCATTGTCGAGTTGATTTATAACCTCGATTATAGCACTTTTAGTTTCTTTTTTTTCTAACAAAGAACGATTTTCCCATGCGGCTTCAACTAAATATTTCATATATAAAATTTAAATAAAAATAATAAAACAAAGTTTTAGCTAATTAAATTATGACGTCAAACATGTATATTTGTTAAAATTAAAAAATGGGATGTTTGGTTGCCATAGATTATGGAGAAAAGAGAACTGGAATTGCACATACTGACTCATTACAGTTAATAGCAAGCGGTTTAACTACTTTACCTACAATAGAATCCATAGAGTTTTTACAACAATACTTATTAGATAATGATGTTGAGGCTATAATTATTGGTCAACCAAGACAAAAGGATGGAACTTTTTCAAGCATTGAAAAACAAATTCTCAAATTTATTTCTACCCTTAAACAAAAGTCACCCAATGTAAGGATTATTAGACATGATGAAAGATTTACATCTAAACTTGCAAGTCAAGTTATAATGGATTCCGGCTTAAAGAAAAGAAGAAGAAGAAATAAATCAATTATTGATAAGATTAGCGCAACTATTATTTTACAATCCTACTTAGAATTAAAAAGCTACCAAAAATGATTTTACCTATTATTGGTTATGGAAACCCAGTATTGAAAAGAAAAGCAGAGAAAATTTCTGATAAATATCCAAATTTAAATAACTTGATTAAAGATATGTGGGAAACCATGTATAATGCAAAAGGGGTGGGGCTTGCTGCACCTCAAGTGGGTTTTTCAATTCGTTTGTTTATTGTTGATACTAGTCCTTTTTCTGATGTTGAAACAATGGATGATGATGAAATTGAGATGATAAATTCTTTTAAAAAAGTTATGATTAATCCTATTATAGTTCAAGAATCTGGAAAAGACTGGGATTTTAATGAAGGATGTTTAAGTATACCTGATTTAAGAGCTGATATTAGAAGGTCTGAAAAAATTATGATCAAATACTATGATGAATATTTTAATTTATTTGAAGAATCATATGAAGGAATTATTGCTCGAGTAATACAACATGAGTATGATCATATTGAAGGGATATTATTTACGGATAAATTATCCCCTTTAAAAAGAAAACTTTTAAAAGGTAAACTAAAAAATATTAGTGCTGGTAAAATTGAAACTGATTATGAGATGAAGTTCATTAAGCCTTTAAAAAATAGATAAATTGAAATTAAATCCTAAAATATATGAACTCTAGAAAAACTCAACTTGAGTTAATAGATAATCTATTAAATATTATGGATGAACTCAGATTGAAATGCCCATGGGATAAAAAGCAGACTTTCGAATCTTTGAGAGTATTAACTCTTGAAGAAACTCATGAACTTTCTGAGGCTATAATAGAAAAAAATTTAAAAGCTATAAAATCAGAATTAGGTGATTTATTATTACATATTGTATTTTACTCGAAGATAGCTTCAGAAAATAAACAGTTTGATATTGGTGATGTTTCTAAAGCTATTTCAGAGAAGCTTATTAATCGTCACCCACATATTTATAAGAACACAAAAGTTTATAGTGAGAAAGATGTAAAACAAAATTGGGAGGCTCTTAAACTTAAAGAGGGTAATGATAGTATTTTTTCTGGTATTCCAAATAGTTTACCTGAAATAATTAAATCTCTAAGAATTCAAGATAAAGCTTCTGGGGTTGGTTTTGAATGGAAAAAAACAGAACATGTATGGGATAAAGTTAAAGAGGAAGAAAAAGAGCTGATTAATGCAATTAACCTTAAAAATAAAATATCTATTGAGGAGGAATTTGGAGATTTATTTTTTTCCTTGATAAATTATTCGAGATTTATTAAAATTGATCCAGAATTGGCTTTGAAAAAAGCAAACAAAAAATTTATAAATCGATTTAAACATATTGAAAAAAAAATAAAGTCGCAAAATAAATCAATTTATAATATGAGTTTAAATGATTTTAATGTTTTATGGAAAGAAGCTAAAAATAAAGTTTAAGTAACTTCTTGATTATTTTTATCAGTTATATCTATATCTTTTTTGCTAGCTTTAATTTTGTTTATTCTTTCTTTAAAAATAAATAACTTGGAAGTTAGCTTGTTTAGTTTTTCAGTTACATCTTTGAGTAATGGACTATTAACGCTTGATTGACTAAAAAATTCTAAATTGTTTTCTAATTGATTAATTTCATTTTGAAGAGAATCAATATCTTTCTTGTAATAATTAATTTTTTCTTGTAACTCTTTTGATTTATTTTTCAAACAATGTAATTCAATTTCAAATAAAATGTTGGATTTATTTAGTTTCAAAGTATTATCAGCCTTAATCAAATTACCAGCAGCTTTAAGAAATAATTCTGATATTTTGCTTTCATATGATTTACTTAATGTACCTATTTTAATAACTTCATCCCATTGTTCATTGTAAAGATCAATTATGTTTTTTTCTGAATATTTTATCTTTTTTAGTCCATTAACTATATCAACTTTGTTATTAAAAATTATTTCTTCCTCAGCGTTAATTTTTTGATATCCAGATTTGAGTCTTTTAAAATATTGGTTTGTTTCTACTCGAAATTCAGATCTAAATTTTTTTGATAGATTTCTTGGAATAAAGCCTAGGTTATTAAAATCAACTTGTATAGTTTTCATCCTATTTATAAAGTTTTTCCAATCTTCTTTTTTATTTATCTCCTTTACTTCTTTTATAAGGTTTTCATATTGTTCAACTATCTCTTTTTGATTATGTTTTTGATTTTTATAAAATTTGTTTTTCCTTTGATTAAAATCTCTTCCTAATTCTCTATAATTAATCCAGTTTTTTTTACTCTCTTTTTTTGAAATAGGTCCTACGCTTTTAAACTCATTTCTTAATTCATTAAATTTTTGAATTGAAGATTGCCATTCTTTATGATTTTGTGGTAACGGGTCGACTAATTTTTTAATTTTGGAAAGGATTGTATTTTTTCTATCCAAATTTATTTTATGATTTTTTTCTATGTTTTTTTGAAAATCTTGTCTTTTTGAATGAATTATTTTAGATGCATCTTGAAACCTTTTCCATAAAACCTCCCTGTTTTCTGGAGCAACAGGTCCCAAATCATTTTTCCATAATCTGTGTAAAGTATTTAAATCTCTTACTGCTTTTAATATATCCGAAACTTTAACTAAAGCCTCTGCTTGTTCAATTATTTTGATCTTCTCATCATAATTATGTTTATAGTCTATGTCTCTTAGTTTTCTGTTAATATGAAGAAAATCATAAAATCTTTCTACATGATGCTTATATGTTTCCCATAGATTATTGTTTTCAGATCTCAAGGCTGGACCTGTTTTATGCCAATTTTCTTGTAGTGACTTAAATTTTTTATATATGGTATTTACGGGGTTATCTGAGCCTATAAGAGCTTTTATCTGCTCAATTATATCTTTTTTTAATTCACTATTATTTTTCTTTTGTTTTTCAATCTCTTTGAAATAAAGTCGCTTTGTTTTTCTGTAATCATATAACAATTTTTCAAAATTTTCTTTTTCGATGGATTTATAATGAAAGTCGATTTCTTCACCACCTTTAGAAATGAACTTATTTTTTTCTTCAATTACTTCATTAAAAAAAATAGTTTCTAATTGATCTATAATTTTTTCTATTTCATTTTTATTATTATTCCAATTTTGATCATTTATTTTTATATGTAATAGATTAATTAAATCTTTTTTGTTTGGTTCATTTATTTTAGTTGGTTTTTTGATTTTTTCCTCCTTAATACTTGGAAGAATAGTTTTTTTAAAATTCTTTTTAAGAGATTTTTTTAAAAATTTGATTATATCAACTTTCCTTAATTTCGAAATTCCTGATATATCATTTTTTTTGGCAACAGCTTTTAATTCAATTACTGTCATTTTTGAAAAGTCTAAATCTTTAATTATTTCAGTCTTCATATTATCTAGTTTTTTCACCATGACTTTGTTTGTTTAAAATTTACAAAAAAAATATCAAATTATTTATAATTTCCAAAGTTTCCAAGATGCTTCTGCTTGTTGAATTAGCATATTATAACCATTAGTGACTTTTGCTCCCATTTTTATTCCATTTTTCATAAATTTTGTTTTTTCTGGATTATAAATTAAATCAAATAAACAATTATTTGAGCTTAAAAACTCATATGGAATATCTGGAGCATCATTAATTTTTGGAAATGTACCTAATGGTGTACAATTAATTATCAACTCAGATTCTTCCATTATTTTATTATTTAAATCTTTATAGTGAATTTCATTATTAATTGGTTTTCTTGACACAAAAATAATATCAATACCCTCTGATTTCAACACGTATTCAATTGCCCTCGATGCCCCACCTGTACCTAATATTATTGCCTTTTTTGGTTTTTTACTTAAAATATTTTTTAGGGCTTTTTTGAAACCAATTACATCAGTATTATGACCTACTTTAATGTCTTTTTTAAAACAAATTGTGTTAACCGCTCCAATTATTTTTGCTGTATCCGATAATTCGTCAAGATATGGAATTACTTGTTTTTTATATGGTATAGTAATATTTAGCCCTCCTAAATTATCAATTTCAAAAATTTCTTGAATTTTTGAAATTGAATCAATATCAAAGTTTTCGTATGTTAAGTTTGAATATTCTTCTTTTGCAGAAAATTTATTTCCAAAGTAGTTTCTTGAAAATGAATAACCAATATCTTTTCCAATTAGTCCATATTTCTTAACCTTTAATTTGTCGTCCATATTTTTCTAAAGCATATACAAATCCAGCTCCTAATTTAATACATATAATCATCAAAACTAACTCTTTACTTATTTCACTGGGGAAATAATATATTTCTTTTTCAAGATAGATGTATCTCCAGGGCCATAAACATATTAAAGATCCTGATACAAAACCTAAAATCATCGCAATCGTAAATGAATAAAATTTTTTTAAAACAAAACTTAAAATATTTACAAACAATACTAACCCAGTAATGGAACCAAAAACAAATACTAATATTATTTTTAACAGTCTCATTCTATTTGGATCTTTTATAAAATCTAAATTTCCGAATAGTAAATCTTTGATTGAGTAGAAAAGAGCATTTACAGAGTCAACTAATAGTAGCTCATAACTTCCTAGTAGTAGTAATAGAAATGACCCAGATAGGCCTGGAAGAACCATCCCTGAAACACTTATTACTCCACAAAAAAAAATAAATGGCAAACTTTCACTTCCTTTTATTGGATCAGATAAGCTAATACTAACGCCAATTATGAGGCCAACTAAGAAAAAAAAATAAGTTTTAATTTCCCACTTTTTAACTAATGTTTTTATAAAATAAATAGAGCATATAACCATTCCAAAAAAACTTGACCATAAATAATTAGAGTAGTTTGTAATTAAAAAATCTAAAATTAATGAAATGCTAAAAAAACTTATGATACTTCCACCGAAAAGATAAAATAAAAATTCTCCGTTGATGTAATTGAAAAAGACTCTCCATCTTCCTAAATAAAGAAGTTTTAATGATTTTAAATTTATTTTTTGAATTGAATATATTAATTCAACATAAAAACCTGATACTAAAGCAACTATTCCTCCTGAGACTCCTGGCACTTTGTTTACAGCGCCCATAGCAAATCCTTTTACTATTAATAAAAACTTATTAAATATTGATCTTTGTTTTAGCATTAGAGGTTTTTTTTTCCAAAAGTTGAATTCCTGTAATAAAGAGTATTCCAATAATAAAAAAAATCAAAGCCAAGTAAAGATGATTTTCTCCTGAATAGTTAAAGGGAGTAATTAGGCTTTCATCCTCTTGCCATGGCCATATTTTACTTAATCCTCCTATCATTAATCCAATAAGAAAAATTAGAGCCCTATCGAAGTATTTTGATAAAATCCACTTAATAAATTTTGAAAAAATTAAAATTCCGGATAATATTCCTGCAATTATAAAAAAAGCTTTGTATAAGATGACATTCGCATTAGAAAAGTCTTGAATAAACAACATGTTTAAAAGCCCTTTAACTATGGAAATAACTTCGGCATATGTTCCAAATAATATTAAAATATAGGCACCTGAAATACCAGGAAGCATCATTGCGCTCACTGCTAGTAGAGATGTAAAAAATAAAGTTATTTCAGTTATCACTTGGGATTCAGAATTTGAATTTAGTTGAGTTATTGAAAATGAAATTAAAACACCAAACAAAAAATACAATAAGAGTTTAGGTCTAAAAGATTTTATTTTATTGTAAATAAAAACTGTACTAGATAATAGGACTCCAAGGAAAAAAGACCATAAAGGGATTTTGTAATTTTCAATTAGCCAATCCATAATAAATGTAAACAAGGAAATGCCTATAAAAATCCCTGTAAATATTTTTAATAAAAAACTTCCATTAATTTCGCTCCAAAAACTTATAATTCCTTTATTATTTAAAATCTTTAAAGATGATATTGAAATTTTTGATAAACTAAGAATAAATTCTTCATATATACCTAGAACGAAAGCTATTGTGCCTCCAGAAACCCCTGGGACTAGGTCAGCAATGCCCATAAAAACTCCCTTAAGAATCAGAGATATCGATTTCATGAATTAATTTTAGTGGTTTCAAGTAAATTATAATCTAAAAAAAATTAGTATAAAGCTAAACTATATTTCTATAAGTAGAATATAGATCATTTTTTAATAAATTATTGATTGTTGACTTATCAATTAATTTCAGATGTTTTTCAGCTAACTTTTTGTTGCCTAATTTTAATTCTAGTATTGCTAGACGAAATACAATTTCTGAACAACTTGAATAGTATTCTAAAGCCATGTTAATTATAACTCTTGCTTTATTTAATTTATAAAGAATAATTAAGCAATCAATGAGATTAACCCAAACTTTTTTATCAGAATAAGTTTTATTAATCTCAATAATATTTTCAAAATATATGACCGCATCAGAATATCTTTTTGTTAAAAAAAGAGTGTCTCCAATTAAAGATAAAATAAATGAACTATCTCCATTAGACTCGATTGCTTTAAGTCCATATTTAAGAGCATTTTTATAATCTTTTTTTAAAATAAAAAATTTAATAATTGAGATCCAACCTTTTTCAAAAGTTGGATCTATCTTTACAGCTCTATTAATAAAATCTATAAATAAATCATGGTTAGATAAAAGTTTATGACATTTAGCTATTTTATAGTATACGAAGGCACTTGGATCATTTATTTGTAAAGCTATATGATAATTTTCTATTGCTAAATTATACTTACGTAATTTTTCCTGAATTTTTCCTATTTCAATATAGGCTCCTGAAAATTTATCGTCACTAATTATGGCAAACTCGAATGCAGTGATAGCTTCTTTAAATTTATTTTGTGAAAAGTATATTTTTCCTAGTTGATGCCAAGCTACTTCAGAGTAAGGATCTTTTTCAAGTATTGAATTGAGTGTATTAATTGCTCCATTATAATCATTTAATTGATCGTAAGCATATAAAAGATTGTATAATGACTGATAATCAAGAATATCATCTTTAAGACATAACTGAAAATAATATTTTGCTGATTGAAAGTCTTCTAAAATTAAATACTCCATTCCTAATAGTGCCCATATTTCATTTTGATCTTCAGATAAGTCCAGCGCTTTATTTAGGAATTCTATGGCTTGATAATGTTGTTTCGATTTAGATGCAATTGTGGCTTTTTGTAAAAATATCTCTTCGTGTTGAGGTATAAATTTTTCTGCAATTTTAATAACTTCTAATGATTTTTTAAATTCTCCTTCAAAAATTAAAATTTCACTTTTTAGTAAAAGAAGTTCTCCGTTTGTTGGGTGTTGATTTATTCCAATTTCAAGTGCTCTGTCAGCCAAATTTAGCTTACCATAGTCAATATAATATTGAACAATACCCTCAAACTCTTGTGCATCAAAAAACAAGACTTGATTTGTTTTTAGCATAGCCTCAAACTTAGAAATTGACGGTGTAAAATCGTCTTGATTAAAATTTAACATCTACATTAAATGATATTTGTCAAGTTAGAAAACCTCAGTTAAGTATTAATGCGTGTGTTGATTTTGTTTTTAACAAAATAGTTAACATCAATTATCATTAATTCTATCTAGATTTTCAATAATTATATCACACCCTTTATTAATTTCTTTTGAAGTAATATTTAATGGTGGAGATATTCTTACTGCTTTTTTTTCCCAAAGAAGCCAAAATAAAATTAACCCATGCTTCATTGCTTCTACAACAAGTTTATTTGCGATAGATTTGTTTTTAAAAACTATTGCAAGCATAAGGCCAATTCCATTAATTTTTTTTATATGAGGGTGTTTTAGTCGTTGTCTAAAAAGCAATTCTTTTTCACTTATTTCACTCATTAAATTTTTCTTATAAAGAACTTTGAGGGTTGCAAGTGCTGATGATGCTATAATTGGATTACCTCCAAATGTTGTTATGTGACCTAGTTTTGGTTTTTTCTGAATTACCTTCATTAATTTTCTTGATGAGCAAAAGGCACCAATTGGCAGACCTCCTCCCATTCCTTTTCCCATAACTAAAATATCTGGGGTCACATTAAAGTGTTCGAATCCAAAGAGTTTTCCAGTCCTTCCAAAACCAGGTTGAATTTCATCAAGAATAAGAAGTGATCCAACACTTTCACATTTCTTTTTAACTAAAAACAAATAATCTTTTTTAGGTAAAATAAAACCCGCTCCTCCTTGAATTGTCTCTAAAACAACAGCTGCTGTTTTGTTAGTAATTTTATCTAAATCATCAAAGTTATTAAATCTAATAAATTTTACATCTGGTAGTAATGGTCCGTATCCTTCTTTTTGTTTACTTACTCCTAATAAGCTTAAAGCACCATGAGTACTTCCATGATATGAATTTTTTGCAGCAATAAACTCTGATCTTCCAGTTGATTTTTTTGCCAACTTCATAGCTCCTTCTATGGCTTCTGTTCCTGAATTTGTTAAATATATTACTTCTAGTTTTTGAGGTAATTTATTTATAATACTTTCAGATAATTGAACAGCAGGTTTTTGGATGAACTCTCCATATACCATGACATGCATATATTTATTGAGCTGTTTTTTAATTTCTTTAATGATTATTGGGTGTCTGTGACCAAGAGTGTTAGCTGATACTCCAGCAACAAAATCTAGATATTTTTTTCCATATCTATCCCATATATAAGATCCCTTAGCCTTTTTAATCTCTATGCATAATGGATTTGGTGTTGTTTTAGCTTGGTATTTAAGAAATCTTTCTTTCATTATTGAATTTGAAATTCATCATTAAAATCAATTGGAATTTCTACTCCATATATTCTTGGAAGAATTAGCTTTATATCTTTTTTACTAAATAGATCTTCCTTTTTATAAGGCTTTTCATTTAATCTCCAAACAAATCCTTTTAGTATTCTTTCATTTACATCAATCTCTATTTCTGGTAAAACTTCTCCATTTGGATCAATATTAAATGTAATATCAGAAATCTCATTGTTACTCATTAGCATATCAATTGAACTACAAATAGTTTTATTAATTCCAATCAACTTATTGTCTTCATCTGAATATAAATAATAGATAACCTGTGTATTTTTAATTACCTCTATATTATTTAACTTACCATCTATAAAATCTCCATTTAAAAGGCCACCTTTAATCTGATTATATCCATCATTACTAATGCTATCTTTTTCTACTATGAAAGCATCTCCAATAATTTTAAGTGAATCTAGTTTTTTTGTTCTTAATTCTGAAAGAAGAAATATTTGATCCCCTGTCATTTGACTATCCCCAAACCATAAAATGGGGTTGCGTCTATTCTTATCTTCTTCAGTGAATAACTGAATCTCTTTTTTTGTTAGAGGTCTTTTTATAAGTTCAATATTTCCGGTTTGTTGATCTAAAAAAAGGGAATCAGATTTACCTTTAAGATCCGATTTTAAAAACCTTACATCATAAAAACCCCTCAATATTCTTTTTTCCTGGGGGCCTGTTGCAATTAATGTATCGGCATGAATAAAAAGAGAATCATTTTCAATGATATTCAGAGCAACAGCTCTTTTTGTAATAATGGCAGAATCTTTTGCTTTAAAAACCTCTCCATAATGACCGTAAATAATTGAATTATTTAAAGTGTCTTTTATTTTTACTCTATTTGTTGCCGAGGCATATTCCTTACTCTTTTCAAAATATAAGCTATCTCCATAAATTATTTTTCCATCATAATTTATTTTTCCATTCTTTTGAAAATTTCCTTTTTCATTGTTCATGTCATAAAACCCCCTTTCACAATATATACGGTAATCATCTCCAACTATATTAGTTGGTCCATATAGATAGGCATTATCAACTTCTGTGAAGTAGTCAAGTCTATCAGATTTTACGGTGTATTTGGAAGAATTTATTTTAACGTTTGACGTAAATCGATACTTGTTTTCATTCATAAACAGTGCACCTTTATTACTAGTTAATGTTGTTACACTATCAACTATTTTTCCAAAAGTATTATAATATCCAATTTGATTTATTCTATCTAAATATAGAGTGTCAGTACTCAATGACATGTCCGGTCTTTTTAAAATTACATTTCCCCAGGCTTTTGCTTTTTTTAATCTTCCATCATATTCAAGATTAAAACATGTCATTTTTAAACTATCTCCTTGAGTAAAAACTATATTACCCTCAGCTCTGAAAAAATTTGATTTACTATAAAAAAATGCTTTATCGGAAATAATTAGTGCCCCTTCATGAAACAAATTCACTCTTGTGTCCTTATCCTTCAATAAAATATTTGCTCCAGGAAATAATGATTCATTTTGACTAGAACTACCAGCTTTTCTTATTTCAATTATTTTTGATTTATTCTGACCTATGAGCACACCCCCCCATAGAAGATAGATGATTGTAATAAATACTGAACGATTCAAAAGATTGCTTTAAAGAATCAATTTATAAAAATAGTTTGTTTTCTGTCTGGTCCAACTGAAACAATTTTAATTGGTGTATTCAATTCTTTTTCTAAAAAATTTATATAATTTTTAAATGATTTAGGAAATTTGTTTTCATCAGTAATTTTTGTTAAATCTTCAGACCATCCTTCCATTTCTTTATAAACTGGTTTTAAGTTTTTATTTGCTGAGTCATATGGAAAAAATGTAATAACCTCTCCATTTTTAATTTTATATGAAGTGCAAACTTTAATAATTTTAAAGCCAGACAAAACATCACTTTTCATCATCATAAGTTTTGTCACTCCATTGATTTCAATTGAATACTTGAGTGCAACTAAATCAATCCAACCGCATCGTCGTGCTCTACCTGTTGTAGAACCAAATTCATTACCAACCTTTGCCATAGTTTCCCCGTCTTCATCAAATAATTCAGTAGGAAAAGGTCCACTTCCAACCCTTGTAGTATATGCTTTGAAGACACCAAAAACATCTTTTATTTTATTGGGTGCAATTCCTAAACCTGTGCATGCTCCTGCAGCTGTTGTGTTTGATGATGTAACAAAAGGATATGTCCCAAAATCAACATCAAGCAAGGAGCCTTGAGCTCCTTCGGCAAGTATTTTTTTATTCGATTTTTGAGCTTTTCTTAAATACTCTTCACTATCAACTATTTGACAAGATTTTAGGGTTTCTAATGAATCAAAGAAATCTGACTCTAATGATTCGAGGTTAAATTTAATTTCATTATCAAAAAAATTTAGCATGTTTAAATGTTTTTTTGAAAGTGCTAAATATTTTTCTCTCCATTCTGGAAGCAGTATATCACCAACTCTAATACCATTTCTTCCAGTTTTATCCATATATGTAGGTCCAATACCTTTAAGGGTCGAACCAATTTTTGCTTTACCCTTCGAAGCTTCAGATGCTGCATCCAATAATCTGTGAGTTGGAAGAATAAGATGAGCCTTTTTGGAAATCAATAATTTTTCATAAAAATTAATTTTGTATGGTACTAATCCATTGATTTCATTTTGAAAAATAACTGGATCAATAACAACGCCATTACCTATTAAATTGATTGCAGTCGGGTGAAAAATTCCAGAAGGAATAGTATGGAGGACATGTTTTATTCCATCAAATTCAAGTGTATGGCCAGCATTTGGTCCACCTTGAAAACGCGCAATAATATCGTATGATCTTGTTAAAACATCAACAATTTTTCCTTTTCCCTCGTCTCCCCATTGGAGTCCAAGTAATAAATCTACAGCCATAGTTATTAGAGTTCTTAGATGTTTTTTTTGGTACCGTAAAAATATAAGGAATGATTGTGGATATTTATGTCAAAAATTTCCTCTATAGTTTGTTTGATTTGATGAATTCTGGGATCACAAAATTCCTTCACATCACCCGAGTCAGTAAAAATCACATGATCATGTTGTCTGTCAAAATATGATTTTTCATACTGAGCGTGTGCATTTCCGAACTGATGCTTTCTTACTAATCCACATTCTAAAAGAAGTTCTATTGTATTGTATAAGGTGGCTCTGCTAACCCTGTAGTTTTTGTTTTTCATTTTAATGTATAACGACTCAACATCAAAATGTTCTTTATTAGCATATATTTCAAATAATATAGCAAATCTTTCAGGAGTTTTCCTATGGGAATTTCGATTTAAAAAGTTTACAAAAACCTCTTTAACAATATCTTGCTGTGACTTTGTTTCTTTTTTTGAATCTAAATCTTGAATCATACACAAATATATAACTTTATTCAATTACTCACGAGTAACTTTTTCTATTCCTTTCATTTTCTTTAAGTTATTTACAATTTTATTTAAAATTGTCTTATTTCGAACCCTAACGCCTACAGTTCCCTTAAAAACCCCATCCTCAGCATCAAAATTAATTTTAAAAATATTCACATTCATATTGTTAGAAATTACTTTAGTTAACTCATTTACCAATCCAATATTATCAATACCTGTAATTTTAAGTGAAGCCGTAAAAATATCATTAGTTGTGTTGATCCACCGAGCATTTATAATTCGATAAGCAAACTTTGACTGCATTGAAATAGCATTAGCACACTCTTTTTTATGCACTTTAATACCTTCATTAATTGTAATAAATCCGAATACTGAATCACCTGCAATTGGATTACAACAAGATGCAATTTTATAACCTAATGATTGTTGGTCTTTTCCAAAAACTAATTTATCGTAATTATTTTCTTTAATTTCTTTTGTCCTATATGATGAGTCATATTTGAGTCTTTTTTTAAAGAAACTAATAATTCTACTGTTGTAATTAGATGAGAAATCTCTAATTTTTTTACTATCAATAGTTCCAACACCAACCTGATAATAAAGTTCTAAACTTGTATTTGTTTTAAAAAACTTAATCATTAGATCAATAATTTTTTCATTTAATTTAATTTTTAAATGTTTTAGTTTTCTTCTTAAGATTTCCTTTCCTTCTTCACCTATTTTTTTCTTTTCCTCATTAAGACATGATTTAATTTTTGATCTTGCTCTTGATGTTATAACATAGTCAAGCCAATTTGCATTTGGTTTGGCTGCTTCAGATGTAATTATTTCGACTTGATCTCCACTTTCTAAAACTTTGCTTAAAGGGACTAGCTTTTGATTTATTCGTACTCCTCTTGTTTTAATTCCAATTTCTGTATGAATGTTAAATGCAAAATCTAATGCTGTTGATCCTTTTGGAATTGAAAGTAAATCTCCGTTAGGAGTAAAGACATATATTTCTTCAGAGTATAAGCTTAATTTAAAATCATTAACAAAATCAACTGCATTGACACTATTATCCTTCAAAAGTTCTTTTAATCGATCTAACCAATCTTCAATTCCAATGTCATTTTTGTTTTTGATTTTGTATTTATGATGAGCAGCATAACCTTTTTCTGCTATTTCGTGCATTCTCTCAGATCTAATTTGCACTTCAACCCATTGATTTTCGGGACCGCTAACCGTTATATGAAGAGCTTCATATCCAGTAGATTTAGGAGCTGTTATCCAGTCTCTGAGTCTGGTTGGATTTGGAATAAAATGATCTGTTATGATTGAATATATTTTCCAAGCAATAAATTTCTCATTTTCTCTGCTGGAGCTATACACTATTCTAATTGCAAACTTGTCGTATACATCCTCAAAAGAAATCGATTGATTTTCCATTTTATTAAAAATCGAATAAATTGATTTACTTCTTCCATTTATGGAATATTTAAATTTTTCTTTATCGAGTGTTTTTCTAATCATAGAAGAAAACTTTTTTATGTAAGCGCCCTGTTTTTCTTGACTCTTTTCAATCTTGTTCTTGATCTGATTATATTTCCTCAGATCTGTGTGTTTGAGCCCAAGATCCTCTAGTTCTGACTTAATATTATACAACCCTATTCTATGTGCAAGTGGAGCGTATATAAAAAGTGTTTCTGAAGCTATTTTTTCTCTTTTGTGTTTGGGTAAGCTATTAAGAGTTTTCATATTGTGCAGTCTATCAGCTATTTTTATTATTATCACTCTTATATCATCATTAAGTGTTAATAACATTTTTCTGAAATTTTCTGCTTGAAGAGAATCGTATTTATCTTTTTTTAAGTTAGAAATCTTAGTTAAGCCAATTACAATTTTTGTAACAGTACTACCAAATAGTTCTTCAATTTCAGTTACTCCATATTCTGTATCTTCAAGCACATCGTGAAGCAGTGCAGCTGCAATTGAAGTTGCATCAAGCCCAATTTCATCAGCTACAATTTTAGCAACTCCAATTGGATGAAATACATATGCCTCCCCAGACTTCCTTCTTTGATTTTTGTGGGCATTAACTGATGTGTCGAAAGCTAAACGAATTAATTTCTTATCATTATTTGATAGTCTTTGATAACTTATTCTGAGTAATTCCTTATACTGTTGAGCTATTTCTTTATTTTCTGAAACTTCGTCTACTATCATAATGACATGAAGTTAACTTTTTCTTTTGTTAAGTCCAAAGATTTTTAGTTGTCTATAGCATAATGAATTAGTATTGCTGCAGCAACTGAAACATTTAATGAATCAATATTATTTTTCATCGGAATTTGAATAATTTCATTGGAGTTTTTAGTCCATTCAATATCCAAACCTTTAGATTCACTTCCAACTATTATTGCACAGGGTTTTGGAAAATATGTTTTGTTTAATGGTACTGATTTTTCAGTAATAGATCCAGAAATAATTTTAATATTATTTATTTTTAAATAGTTTATTATCTTTTTTGAATTTGAAATTAATATTGGAATATTAAAAACACCTCCTAAGCTTGATCTAATTACGCTGGGATTGTATAAGTCAGCTTTTTTGTCAGATAAAATAAAACCAGAAACGCCTAAAGCCGAACATGTTCTAAGCAAAGCACCTATGTTACCTGGTTTTTCTATGGAGTTTGCAACTAAAAATACCTCATTATTTTTTGGTTTAAAATCTTTAAAACTATGTTTTTTGGATATTCCAATTCCCATATATTTTTCACTTCCAGATCTTACTGAAACTTTGTCAAATAAATTTTTTTCAACAAAAATAAAATCTTTTATTTTTTCATTAAAATTTTCAAAGGGCTTGTGAGAGCCCTCTCTAACTAAAATTATTTTAAAGAAATAGCTTCCCAATAAAGCTCTTTCAATTTCTTTTTTTCCTTCTACAACAAAAAGATTTTGTTTTTTTCTTTCTTTTGATTTTTTATGTAAAATCAGAAGATTTTTAATAATTGGATTTTGGGCACTAGAAATTATTTTCACATTTAGTTTTTAATAAAACCTTATTTAATATCAGTAAATTTTTTTGAATATCTTTTCCATAGTTTAGTTTGGTGGGTTTCAAGACTTATTTCTCTTCCATTTATAAAAGCATGTGATAGTATATTTGTTCTCATATCTAATGCATCTCCCTCAGAAATAAAAAGTGTAGCGTCTTTACCCACCTCTAAAGTACCTAATTTATGATCTAATCCTAATATTTTTGCTGGATATAGCGTTATCATTTTTAATGCCACTTCTTTTTCTAACCCATATGCTGCAAAACTACCAGCATAAAACGGAAGATTTCTTGTGTTCATTCTTTCCATTTGTCCACTCGGATCTATACTAACTATAAGCCCTCCTTTTATTAACTTACTGGCTGTTTTAAATGTGAATTTTGGGTCTTGATCTTCATTATCAGGAAGTCTGTGTGGTCTTGAAATTATTACCGAAATATTATTATTTTTCAGATAATCAATTAAATTGATCGACTCTTCTGCATTAACTAGAACGATTTTTTTAACTCCTTGCTCTTTTAAAAAATCAATTCCATCAACTATCTGTTTTTGATAACTTGCGTGTAAATACAGGGTTTTAGATCCATCAAAAACTCCTTTCATTGATGAATAAGGAAGGTGTTTAGGCTTTTGATTTGAATAAGCTTTTGCTTGATTAAAAAAACTTTCAATTGAATGAATTGATTTTAAATAATCTTTATTTTCTTTTAATGAAGGATCCTCGCCAAGCCACCATCTTCCCCTTGAATATGGGGAAGGCCAATTCATATGTATTCCTTCATCTGTTTTAATTAATGCATCTTCCCAATTCCAGGCATCAAGCTGCATTACAGATGAGCTTCCTGAAATAGTACCTCCTCTTGGAGTAATTTGAGCAATTAAAACTCCGTTGGGTCTAACACTTTCTACAACTTTTGATTCAGCATTATATGCAATTGCACTTCTTATATGGGGCAAAAATTCACCTATTTCATCTTCATCATCTGAAGCTCTTACTGCATCAATTTCAACTAACCCTAATGTTGAATTTATTGCAATAAAACCTGGGTATATATGTCTCCCATTAGCATCAATAGTTTTAATTTTTTTTTCCGACAAAAGTAATGGAAAAACATCTTCTTTTGAAATATTATTTCCAACATATGTTATTTGACCTTCAGAAAAGACTATACTGCCATTTTCTATTAAAGTACCATTTCCAATATGTATAAAAGCATTATGGATTAATATATCTTGAGTTTGTTTTTTCGCTGGAGTTTGTTGTGTAAAAACAAAATTGAAAGATATAAAGGATAGTAAAATAATTATTTTTTTCATAATATTTAATCTAAAGTTTCACAATGAAATTCTCTTTTTATAATTTTTTTTGGATATTCGGTAGGAGCTCCTTTATTTGCTGCATCTAACATTTGACCAATTAATAAATTTCTTTCTTTTTTAATAGATTTAATTTTTTCTAAGATTCTTTCAGAAGAATAATAAGTTTTACCTTGTATAATTGTTCTTTCAGCCTTAGTATATATAGACATTGGGTGATCAGACCATAAAACCAAATCAGCGTTTTTTCCTATTTTTATACTACCTACCTTATCATCTATATGTAACATCTTTGCTGGATTTAAAGTAACAAATTTCCACGCATCTTCTTCAGAAACCCCTCCGTACTTGACAGCTTTTGCTGCTTCTTGATTAAGCCTTCTTGACATTTCAGCACTGTCGGAGTTATAGGCGACTAATACCCCTGCGTTGTGCATAATAGAACCGTTATATGGAATAGCATCATTTACTTCATACTTGTATGCCCACCAATCTGAAAATGTTGAAGCTCCAACTCCATGTTTTTTCATTTTATCAGAGACTTTATACCCCTCAAGTATATGTGTGAATGTGTTAATATTAAAA
>Ga0208130_1000199_pt1 | contig 32503 bp, 34 predicted proteins | sample ETNtaG_31_FD_185771 | JGI IMG/M metagenome (GOLD analysis project Ga0208130, IMG submission 185771) | Marine microbial and viral communities from oxygen minimum zone, Eastern Pacific Ocean - ETNP201310SV78 (SPAdes) (version 2) | ecosystem: Environmental > Aquatic > Marine > Oceanic ... | reverse complement strand
CTCGGTGCGTCTTGATATCCGCCGTATTCAGACGCTCAAGCGCGGTACTGAGGAATATGGCATCCGCGCCAAGGTGAAGGTGGCCAAAAACAAAGTGGCTCCTCCCTTCCGCATCGCGGAATTCGACATCCTCTTTGGTCGTGGGATCAGCACGCTGGGTTGTCTGCTTGATCTGGCGGAGGAGACGGGTGTCGTGACTCGCAAGGGTGCCTGGTACAGCTATGAGGGCGACAACATCGGTCAGGGTCGTGACAACACCATTGGTTGGCTGGAGCAAAATTCGGAGGCCAAGGATGCCATTGAGGTTTTGGTGCGTCAGAAGCTGACGGAGGGTTCGGAAGTCACGTCCAACTCCATGCGTCCTCTTGCTGCTGCGGCACGCTCGGCTGCTGCCAAGCCTCTCGCCAAGTCCGCTGAGGTTGCTGCGCCGTCGAAGGACGCAGCCTGATTAGCCCTGCTTGAGCTGTGAGGAGCTGCATTCGCTGCGGCTTCTCTGCAGGTTCCCTGTGATGCGCTGAAGTTCCTGAATGGCTTCAGCGCCTTCGAATTTCACCAGTTCGCGGCCGTTGCGGGATTCGACCCAGCTGATGCCGAAGTCAGAGACCAGAAAGCGCACCATATGTTGCTCGCCAAGCTCGGCCATAAATGAGGCTCCACTTCCGTGCTGGCCGTCATCGCAGACGTAGCAGGTTGCTGTGATGCCCTGTTTGCTGAGATTTGTCGCCAGAGCCTGAAGGCTCATGACCAGATCTTGGACGACCGAGCGGTACTGCTCGGCAAGTCGGAGGAACACGCAGAACACCACCCAGGTGCATATGAGCCTAAAGGTTTTCTTCCGAATTCAGGGCTGAGGTGAGCTTTCGCGGTTTTATGGGCTGTCGGCAAGTGTCCAGAATCCGGCGGCAGGCCCGATGAAGCGCACCACCACCCAGAACAGCACCAGGGCTGCGATGCCGATCCAGGCGCCTCGTGTGGTGATGGACACGAATTGCGTGGCCTGCGCTCGAGTCAGCGGTAGCCAGGCGATAAATCGCTCAGCGTCCTTGGGATCGGGCTTGCTCTGGCGAGGTGGCAGTCCCTGACTGGCACGGCGTCGTGCTTCTCCCATCTCAGGCCTCACAAGCTGTTGGTCAGCCTAGAAGTGAATGTCAGTCTGGCCGAAGTCTCTGCAACGAGTTCCAGGGTTCCAGCGCACGCAGCACCTGCTCTCCCCAGCTGCGTCCTCGGACCCGTCCGTCAAGGATGGCCAGCCGACCACCGCTGCGTCTGAGCGAGGCAATAGCAGGGATCAAAATGGCCAGTGCTTCGGGGAGCAGAAGCGTGCGAAACCAATCACGCCTCTGGCGCTTCAGCAACTCCACACGGGCTGCGGTCAGAGGGTCCTCCAGGCTGGCGATCGGCAGCATGGCTGCAATCAGCTGTTCCGGGTCCGGAAGCAGATGCTGATGACTCAACCACCAGTTCCAGCTGCAGCAGATCACGCCGTTGGACTCCGGTGCGGTGCTTTCCAACGTGACCCTGCTGCCGAATTCCGCTGCAAGCTCGCTGCAGAGACGCTGACGCATACATGGCGCATCCACCAAGACTGCGGTTAATCCCGTTCGGCCAAGGATCAGGCGTCGGCTCTGCTCCAGAAGATGGCCGGCGAAAATTTCAGTGTTTGGCAGTGGCTGACGCCTCGGCAGATAGATCGGCAATGGCTCTCCACGCGGTGCATCGCGTAGATCGATTCGCAGCTCATCGCTGTCGATGCTCGGCTCTTCGCCATGACGTCGACAGCCTCCATCTGCGTGGATCAATGTCCAGGGATGCTTTAGGAAGAGCGATTCCAGCGTGATCAGTGGTTCAAGCGGTTGCAACTGCCAGCTCCACTGCAGGGTGTTCGAATCCACGCGAGCCCAGCTGGCCCAAGATGACCTGTCCATGGACATCAGCTGGCACCAGGGTTCTGGTGTTGAACCCAGCAGCTGCAGAAGATCGCGAACCCGGGTCAGAGCGCTCTCGGGCATGGCGAGGTCGCGGTTCGTTCCTCCACCAAGGGCGACAAGCTGGCGGCTCAGGCGTTCATGCAGATCCAGCAAACCCTCTCCTGCGGAGGGAAATGCTGCTCGCAGTTCCTCCCAGTGACAGGATTCGATGTTCACGGTCATGGCCCGTCGCAGACGGTCTTGAAGCCACTCCGCCTCGGGAACAACAAGATGATCGTCAGGACGGAGCTGTCCGCGGCGATGGACATCCAGAAGCTGTTGGGGTGTCAACAGCCAGATCTGGTTTCCAGGCGGGGGATCAAAGCCTGTCCAGCATCCCAGCTTTAATCCGCTCTCCAGCAGGCGCGGCCGTTCAACATGCAGCAACCGCTGGTGTTGAGTCGGGTCGAGAACCAGCACGGTGTGATGGCTGCGCAGGCTGAGCGGCACCAGCAGGGCTAGCCACCAACGGTCGCTGCTGCCCGCAGACAGCTGGATTCTGGTTCGATCCTGGCGTCGCAGACTTCGGCCCACCAGGCGACTCAGGGTCAGTTGGTGCTCCCATTGGCCCGCTTCTCCCCGAAGCAGGTGCTTGAGCTGCTGATGGGCCTGGACTTCCAGCATTCAAAAAGCCTAAGAACCGCCGGGCCCCTTATCGGTTCAGGCTGAGCTGTTCCGATCCCTGCACAAGTCGAGCAACATGGGCTGGATGTGGACAGCAGTGATGGATCAGGAGCGGATCGCAGAACTCGCTGGTGTCAGCAGGGTCGGTGTTGTGGGTCTTGGCCTGATCGGTGGCTCGATCGGGCTGGATCTGCGTGCTCTTGGGGTGAGCGTTCAGGGCCTCGTGCATCGCGACAGCACAGCGGAGCGTGCCCTTCAGCGCGGGCTTGTCGATACTGTCAGCTGCGACCCTGCCTGCCTCGCGGGATGTGATCTTGTCGTGCTGGCATTGCCGCTCGAGGCCTTGCTGCAGCCGCAAGATGCGCTGCTTCAAGCCCTGCCGTCTAAGGCCGTCGTCACGGATGTGGGGTCGGTGAAGGGAGCCGTCCTCGATGTCTGGAGAGATCGCCATCCCCGCTTCGTGGCGTCTCACCCCATGGCAGGGACTGCGGAGTCAGGGGTGGACTCCGGTTGCCGTGGTCTGTTCAGAGGACGCGCCTGGGTTGGAACTCCAGAGGCTGAGACAGATCCCGAAGCTCTGACGCAGGTGAGAGCTTTGGCTTGCTCGCTCGGTGCGCACTGGATCAGTGCGGATCCGTTCATTCATGACCAGGCCGTTGCCCTGATCTCCCATCTGCCCGTGATGGTGAGCGCAGCACTGCTGCGCGTGCTCGGGGAGGAGCGAGACCCACGCGTGCGCGATCTTGCGCGTCAATTGGCGTCCAGTGGTTTCGCGGATACAACGCGGGTTGGTGGCGGCAATCCAGCGCTGGGAACGGCAATGGCTTGCCGCAATACCTCTGCATTGCTGAAGTCTCTTGCCGCCTATCGATGGAGCCTCGAACAGCTTGAAGAGGCAATCCTCAACGGCCATTGGGCTCAATTGGAGCAGGAGTTGGAAAAGACTCGCGCCTTGCGTCCAGGGTTTCTGGAGCCCCCTTCTGATCCAGTTAGCCCGCAAGCCTGAGGGTCAGACCTCGCGCAGCCATCAATTGCCTGCATGCCATCAGTGCGGACAGGCTGACGCCGGCGGTGCCCTCTCCGGGATGAATGGAATCACCGCACAGCCACAGCTGGGGAATCGGCGTGCGGCTGGCCAGTCCAAAGGGGCCGAAGCGATCTGGGCTCTGACCAAGACCACCCACCACGCCATCCGGACGACCGGTCCAGTGGGCGAATCCTCTCGGAGTTGCCAGCTCCTGATGCAGCCAGGCGTCATCCGGCAGTTTCAAAGCGGCGTTCACGTCTTCTCGAATGGAATCCCGAAGCTCCCGTTTGCGTTGCTGGTAAGCCTTCTCATCCATGTCATGCCAGCCCTCCGGCGAGGTGAAGACGCTGGCGATCACGGTGGCCTGGCCCTCCGGGGCTCGTCCGTCACCCTCGTGGCTGATCGACAAAAAGAGTGAACCGGGGGAGTTGCCGTCGCGCTGCAGGTGTCCAGGGCATTCGTCCGGCAGGTGATGCCGTTCCACAGCGCCGTAGAACACAATCGCTCCGCTCGGTGCTTTGAGGCTGTTCAGGTGCTTGCGGTACGTGTCGGGCATCTGTTCCCGATCCGGAATCAGGCCTGGCAGACACTGCGGCGGAAGGCTGCAGATGATCTCGCTGGCCTGCAGGCATCGTTGCGCTGTCCCAGGAGCTTCAACCGTGACCGACCATCCAGATTGATCGCCATCGCGCTCCAGTTTCAGAGCACGATGGCGCAGAAACACACGTCCACCATCGCGTTCCAGGGCTGTCTCCAGCCGGTGGCTAAGGCTCTGCATCGATCCGTGCAGATGCCACAGACCGAGTGGGGCCTGGCACATCTGTAAGACCGTGGCGCCATAGAGAGCTGCTGTGCGGTCACTCGGTTGCTGTGAATACAGCCGTAGCTGGAGGTCGAGGAAGCGTCGCAGTCGCCGGTCTCCAGCGCATCCGCTGAGGGTCAGTAGATCAGACACCGTGAGCAGACTGAGTGGGGCACAAGCCAGATTTCCGGGGGTCAGGGCAGCCAGGGTGCGTCCGAAATCCCAGCCAGTGCGAATCGGCAGCACTGGATCAGCTGCAGCAAACTGCCAGTTCTGACGATGAATCCAGCTGCACAGCTGCCAAAAGCGTTCGCTGCCAGGGAATTGCTGGTTGCGCTCCTGGCGCCAGCGCTGAGGATCGTGCCAGAGATGCACCGGTGGCGACCCGTCATTGAGGTCCACCACACATCCGGGGTCCAGCTGTTCGGCTTCCGGAGGTTGGATGTCCAGGTGCTGGAAGAGCCGTGCATGACTTCCTCCAGGTTCCAGTCCCGCAACCTGTGTTGCGCCCACATCAAAGGTGAACGGACCCCGTCGGAACGTTCCAGCACAACCACCAAGCTGGTGGTGTGCCTCCAGCAGGGTGACGCCCAAACCCTCATGGGCCAGCAGGGCTGCGGCGGTGAGACCGGCAATGCCGCCACCGATCACGATCACGTCCTGGACTGGTTCCATCGCGGCATGCTGGCAGCAGAGTTAGATCAGCGTGGATGCGTGATCAGCTGGAACAGGCACTGGCGGCTGCCCCTGAGTTGCTTGAGGGACGACAGGTCGTTGATGTGCTCAGTGTGGGCGGCAGCAGTGTGGGTTCCACGTGGCGGCTGAACCTGAACGATGGTGAGCAACTCTTCGTCAAGGTGGCCGAAACGGCCAACTTGCTTGCGGAACAGTCCGGTCTGCAGGCGTTACGTCACTGGGCAGATCCAGCCTTGATCGAAGTGCCTCAGGTGCTCGGCTGCTTGCCACTGCCTGAGAACTCAGCCTTGGTGATGGCCTGGTGGGATGCCAGTAGCGGCGATCAGTTCTGTCTTGGCCGGGGACTGGCGCAGCTCCATCGTGCGTCGGCTGAGGCCGGACCAGGTCGTTTCGGATGGGATCGTGATGGCTTCATCGGTCTTGGTCCCCAGCCATCCGGATGGCGTGACAGCTGGGGCGATGCGTTCACCCAACTCAGACTTCAGCCCCAGCTGCGTCTGGCCTCTGAGTGGGGGCTAGCTGTGCAGGACTGGGAGCCAGTGCTTGAACCGATCGCTGCATGGCTGAATCGTCATGCCCCTGCACCCTGCCTGGTTCATGGCGATCTATGGGCTGGCAATGCAGCGGTGCTGGCTGATGGTCGTGGTCTCTTGATTGATCCCGCCAGTTGGTGGGCTGATCGCGAAGTGGATCTGGCCATGACCCATCTATTCGGTGGATTCTCTCGTCGCTTTATGGAGGGATACAGCCGTGAATGGCCACTGCCAGCGGGGGCAGAGCAGAGAATCGAGGCTCTCAATCTCTATCACCTGTTAAATCACGCCAACCTTTTTGGCGGTGGATACCAACAACAAAGCCGCAGGATCCTGAAGGATCTGCGGCTCGCCTTGCTCTGAAAGGATCGTGAATGAACCTGATGGCTCATGCCAACCAAGTGGCTTCAGCCCAGGTACTCCTTGCGAAGCGTCTGAATTCTGTCAACTAGAGCATTGCGCTTGTCGCTTGTGGTGAGATTCTTCCAGCTCCATTGCCCAACCACCACAACGCCGAGCAGTTCCAGCAGGCCCGGGACAACCGGCAGCAAATTGATCGTGTCGAGAATGCCTTTGATCAGGATCTGGGCAACGATCACAGCGGCAAAAATGCCAACAACCTTGCCGATGCGCCCTGCCTGGCTCCAATCGACCTTGTCGAGAGTTTCGTTCACCTTGCCGAGGACGTCTTTGTAGCGCTCGGCGAAGGCGATGTTGTCGCCTGTGGCGCTTTCAGTCGACTGCGTAGTGGTTTCGTCGCTCATGACGCCTAGGCTGGCTACTAATACTCCGCGACGATATCGGCAAGATCACTGGAATGCCATGCCGGCTCCGTATCGATCTCGATTGTCTGATGATTCTCAGGGCTTCTCTTGGAGCTGTATCACCGGAAGAGGGTTGCGCATTGCTGCTTGGGGAGTCAGCACCTGATCTCAATGTGCGCTTCGTGTGGCCCTGTTGCAATGTCTGGCGCCCTGGTTTCGGCGGATTCAACGATGCGATCACGGGAGACCGAGATCAATCGCTGGTTTCTGCTTCGCGCCGATCACGTTTCGCACTCGATCCTCGTGAGCAAATCGCTGCCCAGCGTTGGTCTCGCCAGAGAGGTTGGCGGGTTCTTGGCAGTGCGCATTCCCATCCAGAGGGCCAGCCGCTGCCCAGTGCACTGGATAGGCAATGGGCTGCCGGCGAGGGAGTCATGGTCATTGATGCCGGTGTCGCCGGCGTCCGTGCCTGGTGGTTACAGGGGGCCGGGCCGGGGGGACCTGACAAGCCTGTCAGTGCTCTTTCGTTGGTTGTCCACAGTCAGGCAACGGTGGGAGACACTGTGATGTCGTGTCCCGATGGCGTCTTTCTGCCTCTGCAATGACGGAACACCTTCCAGATCCCGATCTGAGTGCTCAGGAGCGTGGACGTTATGCCCGTCACCTCACACTCCCGGAGTTTGGGGTTGCTGGTCAGCGCCGGTTGAAAACAGCATCGGTGTTGTGTGTTGGCGCTGGTGGGCTCGGCTCGCCTTTATTGATGTACCTGGCGGCGGCTGGTGTTGGTCGCATCGGCATCGTTGACGACGACCGAGTGGAGGTCTCCAACCTTCAGCGGCAGGTCATTCATGCCGAAAGTGGCCTTGGCCAGCTCAAGACGGATTCCGCTCGTCAAAGGATCGTGGGCTTGAATTCCCATTGCCGGGTTGAGCAGCACGCTTGCCGGCTCACCACCACCAATGCCATCGAGCTGGTCGAGGGCCATGACCTGGTGGTGGATGGGTCCGATAACTTTCCGACTCGCTATCTGATCAACGACGTCTGTGCCTTGCTCAACAAGCCGTGGGTGTATGGCTCCGTCCAGCGTTTCGAAGGTCAGGTCAGTGTCTTCAACCAAGGCCCTCAGTCGCCGGATTACCGCGATCTGGTTCCGGAGCCACCGCCCCCTGGCCTTGTTCCCTCCTGCGCAGATGGTGGAGTTGTTGGGGTGATGCCGGGATTGATCGGGTTGCTTCAAGCCACCGAAACCATCAAGTTGCTGGCAGGACTTGGTGAATCTCTGGATGGGAGGCTGCTGCTTGTGGACGGCCTGACCATGCGTTTCCGTGAGCTGCGTCTGCAGCGCCGCCCCCAGCGCCCTCCCATCACAGGCCTGATCGATTACGAGGCGTTCTGTAGCGTCGACGATTCTGGCCGTCTTGAGGGAGCGTCAAGCGTGAGAAGCATTTCCGTGAAGGAGCTCAGCGCACTGTTGGACGACGGCGGTGAGCTGGTACTGATTGATGTGCGCAATCCCTCGGAGGCAGACGTGGCCGTGATTCCACGATCGCAACTGATCCCGCTTGCACAAATTGAGAACGGAGAGGGGATCGAGGAGATTCGCCGCCTTGCTGGTCAAGGTCCGATCTATGTGCATTGCAAGCTGGGAGGGCGTTCTGCTCGGGCGGTCGAGCTGCTGTCCCAGCAAGGAATCGACGCCACCAATGTGGCGGGAGGGATCGATGCCTGGTCGCAGCAGGTTGATCCTGGAGTTGCTCGTTACTGAGGCTGGATCAGGCCGTCAGTAGTCAACCCCACGCTTGAGGTCGACTCCCTGTTCGGCGTAGTGCTTGTGGCACACCATCTCAGAGTGAACACTCGCCAGATCGAAGTAGGCCGGTGGGTGTTTGCAGCGCCCTGTGATGATCACTTCAGTTTCGGAGGGCTTGCGCACCAGGGCTTGCACGATGGGTTCGACCGGTAGCAGTTCCAGGTCAACGGTGGGATTGAGTTCGTCCAGGATCACGGTCTTGTAGAGGCCGCTGGCGATTGCCGCTCGGGCAATTTCCCAGGCGCGTTCAGCCTCCACGTAATCGATCGGTTCCTGTTGACCACGCCAGACGATCGCGTCCCGTCCAGAACGCAGGTGGTCGACCAGGTGCGGATAGCTCTCACGCAGAGCTGCAATCGCAGCATCCTCGGTGTAACCGTTGCCTCCCTTGAGCCATTGCAGGATCAGCACGCGATGACTTTTGTCCTGACTGATGCCTCGACCGATGGCCTGGAGACCTTTGCCCAGGGCGCTGGTCGACTTCCCTTTGCCTTCGCCGGTGTAAATCTCGATTCCACCCGGTGACGGGAATGGAAGCAGCGAATCATCTTTGGGCTCGATTCGTCTGTGGGCCCGCATCTCAGAGTGCAGATCGGCGATCTGAATTAACGGTTGGGGGGCAGCGCGTCCGGTCACGATGATTTCCATGCCCTCCGGTCGTGCCGAGAGGGTCTTCACCACGTCGTTGATATCGAGCAGACCGAGATCCAGCACCGGGTTCAGTTCGTCCAGAACCACAACGGAATAGAGGGCGCTGGCAATCGCGCCTCGCGCGATGTCCCAACCTCTCTGGGCTTCCTGTTGGTCGAATTTGGTGGCCTCGTCAGCATTGAAGTAGTCGGCGCGCCCTGTGCGGACCTGATCGATGAGGTGGGGGAAACCCTGCTGCAATGCTTCAATCGCTGCATCCTCGTCGTAGGCCCGTCCAGGCCCTTTGAGGAATCGCAGCAGCAGAACCCTGGTTCGCCGTTGTTCGCAGATGCCCAGACCAATCGTGCGCAGCACAACACCAAGTGCGGCCTGGCTTTTGCCCTTGCCTTCTCCGTCGTATACATGCAGCTGACCCAGGCTGCGTTCACGGCTGTCGGCAGCTGTGACGATGCCGATGCCTGGCTTGCTGTTGCGTCGGGTTCCGCTCGAGCTATCGGATGACTGGACTGCGTCCATCGTCGATTCCTGGATGGCGCTTCTTACGATCGGAGCATAACGAGATTCCTATTTTCAGCAGTGGCTTTCGAGACCTTGCGCCTGCTGGAATCTTTGTCGGTGGAGGATGAGCTTCGCCTGAAGCACCTTCGCGAATGGATCCTGGGCTGTGATCGCGTGTTCGTGGCTTACTCCGGTGGGGTGGATAGCACCTTGGTGGCTGCCATCGCCCAGGAACAGCTTGGCGACTGCGCGTGTGCCATCACCGGCGTGTCGCCTTCGCTGGCTCCTCATCTGTTGGCTGAAGCGCGTCAGCAGGCGCACTGGCTGGGAATCCGCCACCGTGAGGTGGAAACCAGGGAGCTCGAAGACCCCGCCTACAGCAGCAATCCCACGGATCGTTGCTATGCCTGCAAACGCGAGCTGCACAGTCATCTCGCCCCCATTGCTGAGGCTGCTGAAGGAGCAAGGGTGCTGGATGGTGTGAATCTCGATGACCTCGGCGATCATCGGCCTGGCCTACAGGCGGCCAGTGAAGCAGGTGTGGGTTCGCCGCTGGCGGATCTGAAGATTGACAAGTCCTGCGTGCGACGACTGTCCAAGGCGCTGGGATTTCCCTGGTGGGACAAGCCGGCTCAGCCTTGTCTGGCCTCACGCTTTCCCTATGGAGAAGCCATCAGCCATGACCGGCTCAGACAGGTTGGTCATGCGGAAGCCTGGCTGATCGAACGGGGCTTCGCTCGCGTGAGGGTTCGATCCCAAGGCCTTTCGGCCCGGATCGAGGTTCCTCAGGAGCGGCTTGCGGAACTGCTTGCCCCTGAGCTCCGAGACGCATTGGTTCGGGCCATGCTCGAACTCGGCTTCACCAGTGTGAGCCTCGATTTGGAAGGGTTGGTGAGTGGAAAACTCAACCGGGTTATCCCCGGTTGAGGGCCGATTCAGCCGGCCTGGACGCTCGGTGTCCGTTCTGCTTCAGCCACGGCCGACGGTGTTTCTCGCAGAAAGCTGCGCATGGAGTGGCGACCTGCGCCCAGCTCTTGCCTGAGGTGTTCACAGGCTGATTCGGGCATGGTGTGATCTCCGCAGGTGAACACATCCACTGCTGCGTAACCGTTTTCAGGCCAGGTGTGAATGGAGATATGGGACTCGGCAAGGAGCGCCAGCCCGGTCACACCCTGAGGTTCGAATCGGTGGGTGATGAGGTTGAGAAGAGTGGCACCAGCACGTTTCGCTGCCATCGTGATGGTGGTCCTCAGGAAGGCTTCGTCGTTGAGCTTGCGCTGATCGCAGCCGTAGAGCTCAAGGATGCAATGTTTTCCCACCATGTCAGTCGCACTCGTCTGACTGGGGCTGGGGGCTGAGATGGTTAAAGCGTCGTCCCATCCCGGGTTGGGATGCAGGCAGGACAGGGTCTGCTCCATCAGGGCATCGAAGAAAAGGGCCCCAGACCCTAGCTTTTTCTCAGCCCGTTTCTCAAGTGATCAGCGTTGAGAATCTGCGAACGCTGCCGCCATTGGCCTTCGAAGGCGTCCAGGTGCGTAGCGCTCACCAGGCATTGATGGGAATCACCCACGGCTTCCAGCAGGGTGAGCTGGCGACGTGGATCCAGTTCCGCCAGCACATCATCCAGCAGCAGCAGAGGGGGATGACCACACAATTCACCCACCAATTCCAGTTCGGCCAGCTTCAGTGCCAGCACCACGGTGCGCTGCTGCCCTGCAGATCCGAAGCGGCGAGCTGCAGTGCCATTGAGCATCAGATCGATTTCGTCGCGATGGGGTCCCACCCTGCAGCTGCCCAGCCTCTCCTCGTCTGGCCGCTGCCGCTGCAGTTGCTCTTCGATGGACAGCCGCCAGGTTTCCTCGGCCTCTTCCCCTTCCAGCACGCTCCCGGGCGAGTAGCGCAGTTCCAGTTGTTCATCGCCCTGGCTGAGACGTTGCTGCCAGGCTGCGGCGAGGGGCTCGAGTCGTGCCAAGGCACGGCGACGGCGGCGGTGAATGCGTGTGCACACCAGTGCCATCTGGGTGTCGAAGCTGTCCAGCAGCACGTTCCGTTCCAGCGACGTGCCGAGCCCACCTCGTCTCCAGAACTGACTGCGTTGTCGGAGCAGGCGGTTGTAGCGACCAATCAGGTCGCCATAGACCGGTTCCAGCTGCAACACGACCCGATCGAGCCACTGACGCCTCAGTGCCGGCTCTCCACGCACCAGATGGAGATCCAGCGCACTGAACCCGACACAGCGCAGGGGGCCGATCAGATCCATCTGACGCTGCAGCACCTTGCCGTTGCGTCGAGCCTGTCGTCCTCCCCGTCGCCGCAGTTCGAGTTCGACCACATCCTCATCAAGGCAGGTGGCCTTGAGCAGAGCGCGGGAGGCATCCCAGTGGATCAGATCCGCATCCTGGCTGGATCGATGTGAGCGCAGGCTGCCCAGCAGCTCCACTGATTCGAGCAGGTTGGATTTGCCAACGCCGTTGCTGCCGATCACCAGCAGACGCGGCGCATCAATCTCCAGCTGCAGATTGCAGTGGTTGCGGAACTCCTGCAGTTCGAGCCGGAGAAGCCGAATCGGTCCGGGTGCGGTGTGTGGCTAAGGTAACTGGAGCGTGGTTGTTCTCCCAGCCGCCGCGTGGGCATGTAGCTCAGTTGGATAGAGCATCAGATTCCGGTTCTGAGGGTCGGGGGTTCGAGTCCCTCCATGCTCGTGTTCAGAAAGATCGACCGGTTATCGCAGCCGCAGGCCCATCGCCCTGATCCCGCCAGGATCAAGAATGAAGCCGCGCGATTTCAGTGCATCCAGCGCCTGGGCAGGTGCTGCAATCGAAATGCTGCATCCGGGCAAATCTCTGCGTAAACAGGCCAGTGAACGGTGAACCAGCACCTCCAGCAATCTGGCTTGATCAGGTCCTGAAGCGGCTGCCAGGTTCCAGAGATTGGCATTCAGTGCCTGATCACTGGTGGCTCTGACGAAGCCCACAAGCCGCTGCTCTTCACTGTCGAGGATGCTCAGGTGCCAGATGCTGCGTTGCAGTGCCAGCGGCCAGCGTTCCACCGGGTGGGGTTGATCGCCGCAGTCTTCCAGCAGGGCATTGATGCTGTTCCCATCGGGAACGAACTCCATGCTCACGCTGTAGCGCTCTGGGAGCCGTGGAACGGCGGCCTGTTGGCGAAAGGGAAGCAGTGCCACCGCGACTCAACCGGTGTTGCGCATGCCTGCGGCAATGCCGTTGATGGTGAGCAGGGCGCCGCGCAGAAGCTCACTGCGGCTGTAGGTCCGACCGTCGCCGTCACTCGGAAATTCGCTCATCGGTGGCTGACGGTTCTGATCACGCAGGCGTTTGAGTAGGGCCACCTGCAAGAACCCCAGCGGCACGATCGTGCGGTTGCGCAGGTTCACCGACAGCTGCAGTGCCGGGTCGGCATCCAGCAATCTTTCCTGTCTGGTGATGTCCAGAACCAGGCGTCGAGTGAGTGTGTATTCATCAGCGATCGTCGTGTAGATCCGTTCAAAGGCATCGCGATGGCTTGCACTGCCCAGGCTGGTCACGTAGTGACGGGCCAGATCGAGATCGACTTTGGAGAGAGTCATCTCCACTTTGGAAATCAGCATCCGGAAGAAGGGCCAGCGCTGGTGCAGGGTGCGCAGCAAGGTCATCTGCTCTGGATCAGCTTCGAGCTCTTCACTGAGAGCTGTGCCCACACCGAACCAGCTGGGCAGCAGGAATCGGCTCTGGGTCCAGCCAAACACCCAGGGAATCGCACGCAGGCTGGACAGATCCCTGGCGCCGGATTTGCGCCGTGCTGGACGACTGGAGATCTGCAGTTTGCTGATCTCTTCAATTGGAGTCACCTGCTCGAAAAAGGCCACCAGGTCGGGATTGTCATGCACAAGGGCCCGGTAGTGGCGGCGTGAGCATTTCGCTAGTCGAGCCATCAGCTCGTTCCAGCTTGGGGTGGCATCCAGCTGATTGGTGACCAGGCTGTTCTGCACCACTGCTGTGGTGACCGTTTCAAGGTTGTAGAGAGCCAGCTCAGGCAGGCTGTACTTGGAAGCCAGCACTTCGCCCTGCTCGGTGATCTTGATGCGTCCCTGCAGCGTGCCGCTCGGTTGGGCCAGGATTGCCTGGTAAGCGGGGCCACCGCCTCTGCCGACGGAGCCTCCACGGCCGTGGAACAAACGCAGGGCCACACCATTGCGTGCAGCCAGATCCTGCAGCGCAATCTGAGCCTTGTGAATTTCCCAGTTGCTGGAGAGGAATCCAGAGTCCTTGTTGCTGTCGGAATAACCGAGCATCAGTTCCTGGAGCGGCAGTCCCTGGCTGCCCACGCGAGGCAACAGGTTTCTGTACAGCGTTGTCTGGAAGAGCTCGCCCATTACTTCAGGAGCTCGTTGAAGATCCTCCACCGTTTCGAACAGAGGAACCACCAACAGATCGGCATGGCCAGCGGAGGGATCCACGAGGCCCGCCTCCTTGGCCAGCAGCAGCACCTCCAGTAAGTCGGAAACGCTGTGACTCATGGAAATGACGTACGTGCGGCAGATGCGGCTGCCGAATTCGTCCTGAAGGCGATGCAGCATCCGGAACACATCCACCGTTTCCGCGGTGGTGGCAGACCAATCCACTGCAGGAGGTATCAGGGGGCGACGCGTCTGCAGCTCCTGCAGCAACCAGTTCACGCGCTCCTGCTCATTCAGGTCTCCATAGGCCTGGTCTGGATTGAGATATCGGCTGAGTTCATCCAGCGCGTCACTGTGCCGCGTGCTCTCCTGACGGATATCGAGTCCCGCAAGCGAGAAGCCGTAGATGTGAACCTGAGTGAGCAAGGTGTCGAGGGGCTCACAGGTGAGATCAGTGCTCACCAGGCTTGTGCGGATCAGCTCAAGATCACTGCGAAATTCGGCGACCGACCCGTAATGGAGGGCTTCGCTCGGCTGACTTTCGGGAGCAAACGGCTGGGGGCTCTCAGCCGGAGCTCGCCATCCGGCATCGGCCAGCTGATCATTTCTCAACTTGGTGAGACGCAACCGTTCGAGCATGAAGCTCATCTTTAAGCGGTAGGGCTCGAGGCGGTAGCGGGTGGCTCGCTCCTCGTAGACCTCCGGGAAGCGAAACCGATCCATTTCCAGTGATTCGAGCAGCGAAGCACTCACCTGACTCCACTGCATCGAGATGCTGAGCTGGTCGCGAAGGCTCTGGACGGCACTGATGTAGCGGTCCAGCATCAACTGACGCTGATAACAAGCTGTCCGCCAGGTGATGTCTGTGGTGACGGAAGGGTTGCCGTCGCGATCGGATCCCACCCAAGACCCGAAGGTGCAGAAGGAGGACGGGGGCAGCTGTACATCGGGGTAACTGCCGGAGAGTGCGGTGGTCAGGCGGCGACGCAGCTGCGGCATGGCGTCGAACAGAACCTGCTGGAAATAGTGCAGGGCGTAATCGACCTCATCGAGCACGGATGGCTTGAACTGGTGCAGTTCATCCGTGCGCCACCAGAGCCTGATTTCCTCTTCCAATTGAAGACGGATGCCGTCGGCTTCGCGTGGACTGGTTTCGAAGGCGGTCTCCAGCTGTTGCAGGAGGCTGGCAACACGCCGCTGCTTGTGCCTCACCGTGTGACGCACGATTTCCGTGGGATGGGCTGTGAAGACCAGTCGGATGTCGAGCTCCTGAAGCAAGGTCTCCAGCTGTGCGGGAGGCACGTTCAGGCGCCGCAGGCGCTCAAACAGTTCGCTGAACGTGGCGGGTTCTGTCTGAGTTGCCAGTGGTGGAGTGAAGGGATCAACCTGCTCGGCCAGTTCCTGAGAGCGGACGATGCTTTCGAGGTAGCTGTCCTCCTCGATGCGCTGCTCGAGGATGTTCACCAGCTGGAAATACAGCGAGAAGGCTCTGGCCGCTGCAATGGCTTCCGACAGGTCCATATCTCGAATCAGCGAGACCACGGAATCCGAACTGACGGCACTGGGTTCGGGTAAGGCCGGATCACTGAGCTGCTTCATGCGCAGCAGGCGTTCAGCCTGTTCCGCAGGACATTCGCTGCGCAGCACGGTTTGCCATAGATCTTCCACAAGAGCCAGTCGCTGCTGCAGCAGATGGCCATTGCCAGATGTCTCCTGCACCGCAGCCCTGGGCTGATCGCTCGCAGGAATCATTGCTGGGGAGGAGGACATCGAAAGCGGGTCGGGATCTGGAGTCGTCATGATCATCCCAAAGAACGTTCGGCCGGCGTGCACACTCCACGCATCTCCTCCTCTTGCATGGCCGTGATGCTCTCGCGCAGCACCGATTCGATGCTTTCTCCGGAGTGGATGCCCTGCAGCCATCGCATGGCCTGATTGCCTTCTTGTAAGACGGCTGAGAGTGGTTCGAGTTGCTGCTTCAATCCAAGCTCTTCAGCCAGCGGCGTCACGCTGTCGATCAGCTGCTCCAGCCAGTCTCTGCAGGAGCGTTCGCGTCCGTCGCGCCAGTTGTGCAATGTGGCCTCAAGGCTGGAACGGGCCGCGGCGCGATCGTTGCTCATGCTCAGCTCTTCCAGTTGCTGAAGATTGAGTGCACTGCTTTGCAGGGGGTCGTGCTGTTCGGGCTCTCGCAGCACCTGCTGCACCCGTAGTTCCAGAAGAACGGTCACTGCAATCAGCACCTCTGGGTCGGTGATCAGATCGCAGATCCGCAGCTCAAGACGATTCAGTTGGTGCGGACGGTCCGGTCCGTTCGGTCGCACGGAGGTCCAGAGGTGCCGGACGTTGTGCATGGAACCGGCCTCAATCTGCTGATTGGTCCAGGAGATGAAGTGCTGGTGGTCAAGGAAGAGAGGAACGCGTGCCGGCGTGAGCGGGAACTGGAGCCAACGCTGGGAATGCGCTCCGGTGATCCGGCCGTTGAGGAAGGGTGAACTGGCACTCAGAGACAACAACAGAGCCGCTTCACAGCGCACAAGACGCAGAGCAGCGAACAGTTCAGCTGGATTGTCGATCCCCAGATTGATATGGATGCTTGCTGTCACCACTGCTGTGCCGTAGGTGGCTTCGATCAATGAGTGATAAGGGTTGTCCGGGTCTGAACGCTCAAAACGGTCGGTGTCCCCGAGGCTGAGGGTGCTGCCTGGCAGCAGGGTGAGATCTTGCTCCATCAGCCAGCGACGCAGCTTGCGGCGAGGAGAGAGCAAGGCCTCTGCAATGCCGTCGTAATTGGCCTGCGGATCGGTCACATATTCAAGATTGCGGTGATCTGGCTCCGTCACGAAGCCCTCGAGTTCCCGCTTGGCACGGGCTGCGATGCCGACATTGCGGCCATCGGGTCGGCCGGTGAACAGCTCGACTTCAAAGCCTTTGAGCAACCTGTTCCGGCTCATGCTTCGACGTCCTCGAGACAGGCCAGCGCTGTGAGCATCCCGCGCGCCTTGTTGAGTGTCTCCTGGAACTCTGCTTCTGGCTGGGAATCGGCCACGATTCCCGCTCCTGCCTGCACTTGCAGGGTCCAGCCACCGTCGGATCTTGGTTGCACCACCATGGTGCGGATCGTGATGGCGGTATTGAGTGCTCCGGCCAGGTCCACCGAGCCGTAGACACCGGAGTAGGGACCACGGGCGTCGGGTTCAAGCTCGTGAATCAGCTGCATTGCCCTGATCTTTGGAGCTCCGCTCACAGTCCCTGCCGGGAAGGAGGCCATCAACAGATCCCAGATGTCCTTGCCAGGGGCAAGCCGCCCCTCCACTTCGCTCACGATGTGCATGACATGGGAATAACGCTCGATCACCATCAGTTCGCGCACGGAGACCGAACCGGGCGCACAGACCCTGCCCAGGTCATTGCGTCCCAGGTCAACGAGCATCACATGCTCGGCGCGCTCCTTGGGATCGGCCAGCAGGTCGGCTTCGAAGTTCCTGTCTTCAACAGGATTACTGCCTCGGGGCCTCGTACCGGCAATCGGTCGTAGCACCGTACGGATCCCACCCTGATCGGGTTCCGCTTTCACCATCACCTCGGGACTGGAGCCGATCAGCTGCCAGTCACCGAAGTCGAAAAACGCCATGTAAGGAGATGGGTTGATCATCCGCAGGCTGCGGTACAGATCAAGCGGTGGATGATCGACATCAACGCTTAGCCGCTGACTCACGACCAGCTGGAAGGCATCACCAGCAGCAATGTGATCACGCGCCTGGTCCACCGCCTGGTGGAAATCCTCCTGGGTGCGATTGCTTCGGGTCTCTGGGGTTGCACCTTTGTCTGGTCTCCAGTTGAGAGGTCGCACGGGCGGTAAGGGGGCTGCCATGCGTTCGCGCAGTGAGTTGATGCGCGCCATCGCCCCGTCCCAGGCATCCTCAGGACTTGTGGCTGCATTGCGCTGTCCGCTGAGGTCTCCGTAGGCAACAGCGGTAATCAGGCGTTTCACCTGGTCGAAGATCAGGATGCTGTCCATCAGCATCCACAGTCCATCGGGCGGACCATCGGCGCTCGCGGGATGGACAGGAACGCTGGGCTCGATCCAGCGGATCAGCTCGTATCCCCACATTCCATAGAGCTGGCCCAGCGGAGGCAGTCCCGGCAGCGTTGCAGGCCGGTAAGGCTCCAGACAGCTTCTCAAGCAATCGAAGGGGTTCCCGCTGAAGGTCTCGCGGTGATTGTCTCGCCAGGTCCGCTCCAGCCCATCACGCGCTGCTGACAACGTCCAGACAGGGTCACAGGCCACCACGCTCCAGCGACCGAGCGTTTCGCCACCTTCAACAGATTCCAGCAGCACACCAGGTGGTCGTTGATGTCCGACCTTTAACCAGGTGGTCAGCGGGGTCTCGAGATCCGCAGGCCAGCTGCAGGCCACGGGGATCATCGTGGCGCCTGATTGAGCGGCTTCCAGAAAGGCTTTGCGGTCGGGACTGAGCATGAAGAAGTCGTCGAAACCGACCGCCGACCATCATGCCGTTCAACAGAACGACGGGATGGATTTAAGCGAGGAGGGGATCAGGTATCGAACGTGTCGCGGCCACTGAACTTGATCTTGGCAGGATTGGTGTTCTGGCCGATGCGGCGTGGGTTATGCCCCACCATTGCGCGACCCTCATTGACTTTTTCGGGGAAGACACCGTCCTTGGGATGCAGGAATTCAGTGTCGCCACCGGGGTAGATCCGGTAAATCTTGTAGTCCTCGATCCGGGGCTTGAATTTGGTGCGCAGCTGGGTGCCCAGCGCCAGGCACTGTTCCTTGCGTGCGAAATACATGATGTTTTCGCCGGTGTTCATCACGGCAGCACCGCCGGTTGGCAGCTCGAAGACCTGATCGGTTTTGCTGCTCCAGGTGATTGCGTATTTCTCTTCTGTTAACGCGGAATTGAGCAGGCCACCGGTGCTTCCGATGTACTGGGGAAGCTGTCCTGTCAAAGGAGTTGATGTCATGGCTGTCCTGAGGAAATCCGCATGCCGATCTGTTTGGAAAGTAGCAAATGATTCGGCTCCGATTTGGTGATCCGACCCGGACCTTCACACCCGTCAACAATGATCGGCGATCGGAAAGAACACCGTCAGCCCGCGGTCCCTGCGCTGGGTGAGGCGCCCGCCAAGTCGTTCAAGCAGTCGACGGGTTGCCGTCTGGCTCAGCTGCAGCCCACCCGTGCTGGTGTTCCAGCTGAGAACGGGGCCAAGGTTTTCCTGCGACAAGTCGTTCGCGTCGGCTGCTGTGGTGGAGAGCTGATCAGGTGTTCTCGTGAGAATCTGCAGCTTCAGGCGCGCACCTGCAGGTTGAAGGGTCAATTCAAGGCTGCTTCCTGCCGGCAAGCTGCGGCTGCAGCGGTCAATCAGTCCGCCAAGCATGGGCTCCAGTCGACCTGGATCGCTCAGCACAGGGGGAAGCCCACTCTCCAGGTTCAGCTCGAGATGTAATCCCCGGCGTTGCAGCTGCTGTTCCCATCCCGGCGCCAGAAGATTCAGCATCGCTCCAAGGTCGGTGCGGGCCAGCGTGGATGAGCTATGGGGCTGCCGCTGCAGTTCGGCCGCCTGAAAAATCAGCCCGAACCGATCGATCTGCTCGCTGCATTCGGTGTCGATCTGCTGCAGGCGACCGAGCACCTGCTCTGGAAGGTCACGGCGGCGCAGCAGGGAACGGATCAAGGTGCGGATGGTGGCCAAGGGTGTGCGCACTTCATGCGTGATGGCCTCCAGCAGCGACAGCTCAGCATCCTCATCTCCGTTGTCGTTAGCAGGCTGTGGTGGAGGTGGTGTGGATTTGGGACCCTGCGCTGTCTGCAACATGACCGTGGGCGCCATTCCAGCGAGCCGCTCCGCCAGACGGGGCCAGAAGCGTGTGGCCAGATCGCTGCTGCTCTGCAAAGGACCGAGTTGCCGAACCGCCTGTTGCAGTTGGTCGGCTTGTTCAGGCGCATCCAGGCGCAGACGCTGTTCAACCAGCGTCAGGGCCTGGCCAAGGATGTCGGGCTCGCTGCGCATTAGCAGCTGCCGCTGTCCCTCTTCACCATGGAGGGCCAGGGCCACCTGGAGCCGGCTTGTGATCACGATCAGCAGCGGATCGTGACTGTCGGACTCTCTCAGGGGCAGGCGCTGGAAGTGCTCGTTGGACGTGGCCAATGCGACCTGGCTTTGTCTGGCATTGAGGCGATCCGGTGGGAGCAGGGTTGATCGCTCGGCGGCACTCAGGACATCCAGGGCCTCAGGTGCCCAAACCCAGCCCTGAAAACGCTGAAGCAGATCGGGGGCGTAAAGGGCTGGCAGCGGTGCCGCCAGCCAGATGCCTGCGGCAGTGTTGTCTTGAATCTCCAGCAGATCCTGCAGCACTTCCAAGCCGCCCCACCACAGCCGTCTGGCATTGGTGTCGCTGGCCTGGCCGGGAGGGACACCCGTCGCCATACAGGCCTGAATTGACTGCAGCAGCGGTGTGGAGTCCTTCAACGGATCAGAGCTCGCCTTGCACGCCTTGCCACGGATAGGCAGAGGCCAAGGGCGATGAAATTCACCACCATGGCGCTGCGTCCGTAGCTCATGAAGGGCAGTGGAATTCCGGTGACGGGCCCAAGGCCGATGGTCATGAAGATGTTCACCACAACCTGGAACATCAGCATCGTGGCGACGCCGATTACCACCAACGATTCGAAGTCGGTCCGAGCTTTTCCTGCCACCTGAAGCATGCGCCCCATCAGTAGTGCGAAGCCGACAACCACCAGAATTGTGCCCACGAATCCCAGCTCCTCACCCAGCGCACTGAAGATGAAATCGGTGTGCTGCTCGGGGATGAAGCGCAGCTTGGTGAGTTGTCCCTGCAGCAGGCCAGTGCCGAACAGTCCTCCAGAACCAATTCCCACAGTGCTCTGCAGGAGGTGATAGCCACCACCCAAGGGGTCCTTGGTGGGGTCGAGAAACAGCACCAGTCGGTCGCGCTGATAATCCTGCAGGCCATTGGCCCACAGCCAGGGAGTCACCAGTGCAGCTGCACTTTGAACCGCCAGGACCAGAGCCAGCGCGACTTTTTTCCAGGGCAGAGACCGGTAGGCGATGCCCAGGGTGAATGGGATCCAGGCGGCGAGTCCCCAGGGGAACAGTCCTGCGAGCAGGGCCGTGATCAGGGGGGAGAGCAGCAGAACCAGCCACTCGAAAGGCATTCCCGACCAGTAGAGCATCGTTAACAACAGCGCCCCGAACACCAGCGACGTGCCCAGATCGGGCTGGATGAACACCAGCACCCAGGGGAGTGAAATCACACCTACTGGTCTGAGCAGATCCACCGGGCGTTCAACAGGGTGTCGATCCAATACCGCTGCCAGCAGCAGGATTGCTGCCAGCTTCGCGAATTCGGAGGGTTGCACATGCACGCCCCCGATGCTGATCCAGCGTTGTGCGCCTAGTGCTGTGGTGCCGATCATTCGAACAGCGACCAGGCTGATCACGGTGAGTCCGTAAATGGGGATCAGCAGGGGGCGGAGTCGCAGCAACGACAACCTCGCCAGCACCAGTGCGATTCCCACGCCGACACCGGCAGTGATCCAGTGGTGATACCAGTCGGCGTAATCGGCCTGACGCTGCGTGCTGGCGATCAGAAGTCCAGCCACGGCCACCATGGCGAGCGGTACTCCCCACAGAATCCAGTCCCGCTCGCGTCCTCGACCCCGCCGTTTGTCGGGCCTTCTGAACAGGGGTTGTCCACTGAGGCCGACTCCGGACACCATGATCAGGCTTCGTTGGTCACCATGGGTGAGAGACGATCTGCCAGCGCCAGAAATGTCTTGGCGCTGACCGAGTCGGGCTTTGACAAGGTGATCGGTCTGCCCTGATCGCCGCCTTCCTGAACAGGCATCTCCATGGGAATTTCAGCCAGTAGGGGGACGTCGAAAGCATCGGCCAGCGTCTGGCCACCGCCTGTGCCGAAGAGGGCATATCTGCGATCGGGCTGGTCTGGCGGAATGAACGCGCTCATGTTTTCGACCACACCCAGCACCGGGATATTCATCTGGCGAAACATCGCCAATCCGCGTCGCGCATCCTGAAGGGCCACCTGCTGTGGGGTGGTCACGATCACGACGCCCGCCATGGGAACAGCCTGGGCTAACGACAATTGGGCATCGCCGGTGCCAGGCGGCAGGTCAACCACCAAGACATCGCGCTCTCCCCACTGCACTTGATAGAGAAACTGGCGAATGATCCCGTTGAGCATGGGTCCGCGCCAGATCACGGGCTGGTTCTCTTCAATCAGCAGCCCCATCGACACCATGGCGACGCCGCAGGTCTCGATCGGCTGCATGCACTGGTTGTCTCCACTGCCGCTCACCTCAGGCGTACGGTCCGCCACCCCGAGCATGGTTGGGGCGTTGGGGCCATAAATATCGGCATCCAGAAGCCCTACCTTCAGTCCACGCACGGCTAGAGAACAGGCCAGATTCACCGCCACCGTGCTCTTGCCAACGCCACCCTTGCCGCTGCTGACCGCGATGACATGGCGGACACCGGGAATCGACTGTCGTTCGGCGACCTGGCCGTGGCCAGCCTGTCCGATTCCTCCCTGGGAGGGTGGTTGCCCGAGTTCGATCTGGACATCGTCGATGTCCTCCAGTTGCAGCAGTCGCTGCCTGGCACCGCTCACAATCTGATCACGCTGGTTCTGTGCGAATCCAGGCAGGTTCAACCGGATCACTGCCCTTGGAGGCGTCACCCGCACCTGGTCGAGCCAACCGAGGTCCAACAGAGAACGGTCACTTCCCGCATCGCGGAGGTCGCTGAGCGCCTGAGTGGCCTGTTCCGCAGTGGTCATGCGTCCCATTCGTTGGCTGGATCCTAGGGGCGCTTTTCCATGACAGTCCTTCACACGAACTTGTCGGAGACGGCGCTGGGCTGAAATGGTCAGGAGTTCAACGACACTGTCGACCATGGTCCGTTCCCTGCTTAAGCGTCTGAAGGGCCGGATGCTCGGGGCCGTGCCCTCGTCGTCTGCGGCTGTCTCGGGAGAGCGTCCCCCCGCCGACTCCCGCGAGCGTGCCCGTGCGCTGGTGATGGGCCTGCAAGATGAGATCTGCTCAGGCCTCGAAGAGATCGACGGCGTTGGCAAGTTTCAGGAAGAGAGCTGGGATCGGCCTGAAGGAGGTGGTGGGCGTTCCCGCGTGATGCGTGAAGGCCGCATCTTTGAACAGGGAGGCGTGAATTTCTCTGAAGTGCATGGCAAGGAACTGCCACCTTCAATCCTTAAACAGCGGCCTGAAGCCAAAGGGCATCCATGGTTTGCCACCGGCACCTCCATGGTTCTGCATCCCAGAAATCCATTCGTTCCGACGGTGCATCTCAACTACCGCTACTTCGAGGCTGGACCGGTCTGGTGGTTCGGAGGTGGTGCTGATCTCACGCCTTACTACCCCTTTCTTGAGGATGCCCGCCACTTTCATCGCACCCATCAGCAGGCTTGCGATTCAGTCGATGAGCGTCTTTATCAGGTGTTCAAGCCCTGGTGTGACGAGTACTTCTTCCTGAAGCATCGCCAGGAGACGAGGGGGATCGGCGGCATCTTTTACGACTACCAAGACGGGTCTGGGCGTCTTTACCGCGGCCAGGATCCTGAAGGCCCAGCTGCTCGCAAAGCGGCTGAGATCGGTTCAGTGAATCTCTCCTGGGAGCAGCTGCATGATCTGGCGAGGGCTAACGGAACGGCATTCCTGCCTGCCTATATGCCGATTATCGACAAGCGCAATGGCCTTGCTTACGGAGACCGTGAGCGTCAGTTCCAGTTGTATCGACGGGGCAGATATGTGGAATTCAATCTGGTCTGGGATCGAGGAACCATCTTCGGATTGCAGACCAATGGCCGCACGGAATCGATCCTGATGTCTCTGCCGCCTCTAGCTCGCTGGGAATATGGCTATCAGGCCGAGGAGGGGTCTCGTGAGGCCCTGCTCACGGATCTGTTCACCCGTCCACAGCATTGGTTCGACGATCCATCGCTTGAGGAACGTTGTCGTCCGCATCAGGCGGTGAACTGAGCCTCTGGGTTGCTGGGCCCGGGGTCTCCCCGATGCCCAGCTCAATGGCTTCAACGATGCGAAGGGCCAGCGCGGCAACCACTGCATTGCGACTCTGCGGAGCCCGCAAAGCCCGCTCCAGCTGTCCCTCCAGTTTGCCGATCTCGAGAATGCTGATGCCTCGCCTGGGTGCGCCGAGACCACCGCGAAAGTTGATGGGATAGCGCCCGAAATTGAGGGCCAGGCTCTCGTCAATCCTTGTCGCTGGACTGCGCAGGTTGGGGATCAGGCCAGAGCCGACGCCGTGGCGGCCGTAGGCATCGAAATGGATCTCCAAGACGTAACCACCTGCGTCGTGGTGACGTCGCCCCACCGACCAGTTGGTGCGTGGATCCTCTTCATTCGCAATCGTGAGTTGATCCGGTTCATAGGAACGGATCTTGAGTCCGCGAGCCTGGCCTGTTGTCACCACGGCATCACGAACCCGCCGATTCCAGAACAGTTCATCGCGCATGCGCGCATCCATGGGGCGGGCTCCCCCACGGTCAACAGCTGCGCCCGAAGTCCCGGCTCCCTCGATTCCCTGGGAGTCGGCATGGCCTGCCAGAACCAGAATCTCCATGGACTCTGAGGGTGTTGCTCGGCCCGTCCAGCTGGCAGGCAAGCCAACCCTGACTCCCGTGAGGGGGTCGTCGTCCTGGGGGTGTGGTGTTTTGGCGGCCGTTGCCATCACGGCTGACAGGATCACTCCAGCGGTCATCAATGCCGCGGGCAGGACCAGCCGTCGCGGAGTCACGTCAGATCGGTGATGACAGCAACGCGCCATCGCTGGCCAGTTCCAGCGGATCGGCAAGGGCGAGCTCAAGGGCGATGAGCTCATCGCGATGAGCACGCAGGCGAAGTGTGCTGCCTTCGCCTGCCTCAGACTCGATGAGCCGGATCTGAATCTCTTCCACACGTCTTGCGCGGCGGGTGTAGATCCACCCGGCCAAGGGACCAAGAGTGGCAATCAGCAGAGGCCACCAATTCAAGGATGGGTTCATCTGTCGCACGACCAGTCCAAGGCTGCCAGCACCGACGGTTCCCAGCAGTGACAGCAGGATTGCCAGAGGGACACTGCTGTCGACCTGGCCTCTGTATTCCAGCAGGCAGCGATCGGCATCCCCGCCCTGCTGGCTCCAGCCCCGCTGCTTCAACCAGGCGTCGAGGCCATTCAGCACTTCTACCGGAGGCCGAGGTGATCGAACCTCCACAACAGTGGTTCGATCCTTGCTGGCAGCTCGCAGGAAGAAGACCAGTCCAATCCCCAGCAACGCTGTGAGCAGCAGAGTGGACGTCTGGGGGGATGGCATCCGGCTAGCTGCTGCCCGAACAGAGGACTGTTCTACGTGGTCAGTGGCTAGGTGGTCAGTGGATCATGTTCATGAAGCCAGCGGCTCCAGGGTTCCATCAGGCGTTCAGCCTGCCCTCTGGCGTCCTGATGCAGATGCAGCATGCGGCGGGGGCGCCCCCTGCTTGGACAACGCTTGGTATAGGAATCAAGCATTTCCTGCTGCTCGAGAAAATCGACCGCCTGATGCAGCACCGTTTCGGAGAGCCGCAGCTTGGGATGATCACTCTGCAGGCGCTGAAGCAGTCCGGAGGGGTAGGTGTCGTTCTGCAGCAGGCAGTCCAGAACCCAGCAGACCGCCAGCTCGAGATCCAGGAAGAGCGGCGGGGGCTGCTGGAAATAGTGTTCGATGTCCGCCAGACAGGAGCGCGTTGGTTTGCGTTGGGTGAGCATGAAAACAAGCTGTCTCGATTTTGTCTAACTCGGTCTCGTTCTGATTTTCAAGCGCTCAGTTAAAACTCGTCCGATCGCCTGCTGAGGCCAGAGTGGTGGTTGGTTGTCGTCCCTTGCTTTCCTTCCATGGCTGAGATCCCTAATGAGCCCTGCGCATTCGCAGTCTTTGATGGAGACCTGGATCAGGACTGGTATGACCGCTTCGTCCAGGCGAAGGCCCTTGCGGTCGACACCGAAGCCATGGGACTGATTCATGGACGTGACCGACTCTGTCTGGTGCAGATCTGCGACGACAGAGACCAGGTTGCTTGCATTCGCGTTGGTCTCGGCCAGACGGAGGCCCCGCGGCTGAAGTCACTGATGGAGGCTCAATCCATTGAAAAGGTGTTCCATTTCGCCCGGTTTGACGTGGCAGCGCTGGCCACGGGGCTTTCGATCCGAGTCAATCCTGTGTTTTGCACCAAGGTTGGGAGTCGTCTGGCACGCACCTACACCCCGCGGCACGGCCTCAAGGATCTGGTCATGGAACTGGTCGGAGTTGAGCTGGATAAACAGGCCCAGAGCAGTGATTGGGGCAGGGTTGATGAGTTAAGCGACGCCCAGCTGGCCTACGCCGCCAACGATGCCCGTTATCTGCTGCCCGCGCGCCGCCAGTTGGAGGTGATGTTGCGGCGAGAGGGTCGCTGGGAGCTGGCGCAGCGTTGCTTCGCATGCGTTCCAGTGATGTCTGATCTGGATCGTTTTCGCTTTGTCAACACCTTCGAGCACTGAGCGGTTTCAGTCTTCGAGCATGAAGTGTTGATCCATGGGCTCAGCCTCCAGCAGCGTGTCCAGGTTGCTGCCCGCTGAGCCCTGGCCCTGTTCGGCTTTCGCTGCATCAAGCAGGCTTGTTGCCACGGCTTTTCGGGTTTCCACATCCCGTGCACCGTCCTTGGCTGCTTGCTGGTCGACCCGTCTGCGGGCAGAGGCCTGGCTGATGCTGAGCAGACTTGCCAGTTCCGCGCAAAGCCTCAGATAGTCGCGGTCCTGAATGGCGGCCATGGCGGTGGGAAGGAGATCCTTCGTTCTGAAGTGAAACCCAGTATCAGCGTTCGGGTGCGAGCTGGCCGATCACTTCCCTGGCAATGGCTTCGCTGCCGCCGGCCGGGCCCATCCTCTGGCGCCCCATGCGTCCCATCTCCTGCCGCAGCAGAGGGTCATTGAGCAGCTGGGCAAGACGGCGGCCCAGCTCCTGTTCCGATTCACAGGTGCGGACGGCGCCACCCAGAAGTCGGCTCTGCCTCTCGGCAAACCCACGGGTGAACTGCGGACCACGACCTGGCAAGGACAGGGCTGGGATTCCCAGTCCCACCATTTGTTCTGTGGCTGTGCCAGCGGTGGCAACACCTGCTTCCGCCCAAGCCACCCACTGCTGGAATCGCCCTGGTCCAATCAGGAGAAGCACCGGCCCGTTTACCCAGCATTCGGCGGCTTCGAGGGCGCTGCTTGGAGGAGGGCAGCTGCGGAATCCAAGGTTTTGCAGCAGTTCACCCAGCTCGTTCTGATGGGGGCTGGAGCCAAGGGCTGCCAGAACGGCCAGAGGCACGGGGCTTGGCATCTGCAGGAGTCCGCTGATCAGGCGGCGGAAGTTGTTCAGTGCCTCGGGCATCCGGCTGCCGCACAGCAGCAGGATGCGTCGGCATCGCTCCAGGCTGGCTGGGGGGTCTGATGGGATAAGCCCATCCATCATTGGGTTGCCGGGGCTGGTCGCGTTGACGCCGTGGCGGCGAAGTCCCCTTGCGGTGAGACGGTCGCGCATGGCAACCAGGCGGCAGCCACGCCGTTTCATCACATGCCATTCCCAGGGATCCCACTCGCTGCCTTTCAGTGCGTGATAGCGATCACTCAGGGCTTGTCCTGGCCCGCTGCTCCAGGTGTAGTCGCTCTTGGGCGTGCCGATGAACCCAAACGGCCGACGGGTGCTCCAGGCCATCAGCAGCGGCAGCAGGTCTCCCACGGCCAGGATTGCAGCAGTGGACTTGCGCTCCTTCTGCAGGCAGATCCATTGCTTCCAGGTGAGCAGCGGCAGACCGGCCATGAGATCTGAGAGGAGAGCGCCCAGGCTCTGATTGCTGAATCCTCCGCTGGGAAGTCGTGCTCCCGGACCGATCTTCTGCACCCAGCCTTTGTCAATTGCGCCCTGAAAGCAGCTGCCCTGGCCGACGAGAGGAAGCACCTTCACGGTCCAGGCCGGTTGCAGTCGGTGCAGCGCTTCGATGATTTTCAGTGCGATCAGATCCTCGCCGTGTCCGTTGCTGATCACCAGCAGGGCAGGGGCGGTCTCGCTGATACGATCCGCCAGTGGAGCGGATTTGCTCCGAGCGGCGGCATGGCCAAGTGGTAAGGCAGAGGATTGCAAATCCTTTATCCCCAGTTCGAATCTGGGTGCCGCCTTCGTTCTCATCACACGGTCTGGATGATCAGAGTTGTGCTTCAGCACTGACCTGCCCTCCTGCTGGTCTATCGGCACGACAGAGAATGCGTCCTGTACGGACGCTGCAGTTCCCCAGGCTCACAGCCCAGGCCTTCGGCAATCCTTCAGCCAGCCCATCGGCGTCGTAGTTCGCTTCGGACACACTGTTGATCCTGCCTTGCCAGTTGGCCGTGTTCAGTTGGCAGTTGCCTCGGCTGCACTTCAAAACGGGCGTTGTTGACAACTCCGACACCACGAATGTGAGCCTCTGGCTGGAGCCTGGCTGATCGCCAGCTCCAACAAAGCGGATGCTGATGACCGCCGGCGTTCGGCCATCGATCTGAATGAAACGGCAACCACGCTTTTGCCCATTCATCGGCTGGAAGCGACAGTTGCTGCTTTTGGTCTGATATCGACCTGAAAAGGATTCGAGTTGGGGTTGAGCAGCGAGGGGGGAGCTCAGACCAAGCAACAGAGCGCATCCAAGGGCCGCGTGTTGGTGGATGGCTAGGACGCGCATCACTTCAGTAGTCGCTGTCGGCCACGCACATGCCGATGCAGCTGATGCCGTTGCTGGCGGTGCGACCACAGTGAGAGCAGAGCACACGCTCATCTGCAGCACCGCTGGCTGAATCCTGCGCGGAGCCCTCGTCCCGCCGATTGCGAGCTGTTTCGGCAGCAGTAAGTGACATCGCATGGACCGTACTGAAGCGATCATGGCGTGCAGCGATCCACGGCGTTGTGACAGGAATCGGATTCGGGACTTGGGCCTGGGGCAACCAACTGCTCTGGGGCTATCGCTCCGAAACAGACGATCCAGAACTGAAAGCAACGTTTGCAGCGGCCGTTGCTGCCGGATTGCAGCTCGTGGACACGGCGGACTCCTATGGCACTGGTCGATTGAATGGTCGAAGTGAAGAGCTGCTGGGTCAGTGTCTGGAGGGCCTTGAGCTCTCGTCCCGCAACAACCTCATCGTTGCCACCAAGCTGGCTCCATTCCCCTGGCGCCTTGGTCGTCGCGGCCTGGTGAAAGCATTTCAAGCCAGCCGGCAGCGTCTACGGGGTCAGCTCGATCGGGTTCAGTTGCACTGGAGCACAGCCCGATACGCCCCATGGCAGGAACGACCCCTGCTGGACGGTCTCGCTGATCTGGTGGACCAGGGTGAAGTGCGTGAGCTTGGTGTGTCCAATGTCGGCCCCCAGCGTCTAAGGCTGCTCCACGATCATCTGGCGCGTCGGGGTGTACGGCTGGCCAGTGTGCAGGTGCAGCTGTCACTGCTTGCGCCAGAACCAATCAGACCTGGCGGCATCCTCGACGTGTGTCGCGACCTCGGTGTGGAGGTCCTGGCTTACAGCCCTCTTGCTCTTGGCGTTCTGGCGCGACACCCTGGCTGGACACCCAGTGATGCAACGTTCTTGCGTTCGGGGCTGTTTCGGCGCCTATTGCCGGGTTCTCTACCTCTGCGTCAGGCGATGGCTGACATGGCGCAGGCCAGGGGGGTGAATCAGATGCAGGTGGCCCTGAACTGGTGCCGGGCTCACGCAACCTGCCCGATTCCTGGATTTCGCCGACCCGCTCAGGTCGAGGATGCCAAGCAGGCACTTGGCTGGACCCTCACCGAGCAAGAGCGCAGTCTGCTCGATCAGCTCAGTCTCGATTGTCCGGTGCGCATGCCGGACAATCCGTTTCAGAGCGCTTGATCGGTTGGTTCCGGATCTGGACTGACGACCACTGGCAGTGATGATGCCTGGGGTTGCAGGGAAACCACCTTGAGTGGTGGCTTGATGGCAGGTGAAGGTTCTGCCGCCGACTGTTCGCAGGCTGAGAGTGCTTCCTGCAGCAAAGAATCAAACGTTGCGCCCGGAAGGCGGTGGCGTGCTATCTCCAGGAATGTTCGAGGCAGAGACTCTCCTGCAGCGCGGCGAACGGCGGGATTGTCCCGGCGCTGTTGTTGCTCCTCCTCGATTGCTCTCAGGAAACGATGGGTGACATCGCGCTTCGTGCAGGCCTTGATCAACGTGTCACGGTCACCCTGAACCTGCTCCAGCTCGGTGATGCGACGCTCAAGACTAAGAAGAACTTCCGCAGCTTCTTTACTGATGTTGGCCAGTTGCCCATCAGAGAGAAAGGGCATGTCGGCAACGAAGACCTTGCCGTGGTCCTTCAGCGCCAGAAAGGTCGGTCTTGGTCCGCCCTGACGGTGAGCTCCGCTTTTGTCGTATCCAGAACTGACTGGGCGTCTTGGAGGTGTGGGACCTGCCGACGAACGTCGTCGGGTCGTGCGCTGAGGTCTATCAAATGGCATGGCTTACTAGGGCGTATGTCGCGACGCATTGATCGATGCAAGATCGATCTGTCTGCTGGGAGACTAACGGGGCTGGAAGGCCTCAGTGCGCTTTGTTCTCCAGCTGTTGGAGATTGTTGGATCCAGGTCTGGTTCAGGCGGGTAAGCCGAGCACTGGGGAGTCGTCATGGCCACTACTGGCCATGATCTCGCCGATGTCCCAAGCCTTGAAGCCCTCTTGTTCACAGTGTTCGATTGCCGCTTCGACCGCTGCGCCAGGAAGCACCAGGCAATAACCAATTCCCAGATTGAAGGTGTGCCAGAGATCGCGCTCCTTGATCTCTCCATGAGATTGCAGCCAGCTGAACAGTTCCGAGCGCGGCCAGCGTTCGGGGGCCACCTTGGCGATCAAGCCGTCAGGAAGGCAGCGGGGCAGGTTCTCGGGAATGCCTCCGCCTGTGATGTGGGCCATGGCATGCAGAGGTGTGTCTGATTCGATCAACCGCTTCACCAGTGCCCCGTACAGATGGGTTGGCTTCAAGAGCGCCTGAATCAGAGGTTGATCATCGGAGCCGAAGCGTGTTTCGGCCGATACGCCATTGGTCTCGAGAATTTTGCGCACCAGGCTGAAGCCATTGCTGTGAACTCCGCTGCTGCTGACCCCAACGATGCGATCGCCGGCTTGAACTTGGCTGCCGTCAATCACCGCATCCTCGTCAACGACGGCCACGCAGAAACCCGCCAGGTCATAGCGGCCTGGTGGATAAAAGCCCGGCATCTCTGCTGTTTCACCGCCGAGCAGTGCGCAGCCGCTCTGGCGGCAGCCATCGGCAATGCCCTCGACCACCGTGGCCATGGCATCAGGGCTCAGGGCTCCTGTTGCCATGTAATCGAGGAAAAACAGGGGTTCGGCGCCGCTGGTGATGACGTCGTTGACGCACATGGCGACCAAGTCGATGCCCACGTCGTGATGGTTGTGATGCTCCTGGGCGAGTTCAAGCTTGGTGCCAACGCCGTCGGTTCCCGACACCAGCAGTGGACGTTTCAGCCCTTGCGGCAGCCGGATCATGCCTCCAAAGCCGCCCAGTCCGCCGACCACCTCTGGACGATGCGTCGCTTCGACACCGGTTTTGATCCGCTGCACGAAAGCTCGCCCAGCTTCCACGTCCACACCGGCGGCTCTGTAGTCCATCAGCAGCAGTAGTTCTGCCCTGATCCTCTCCCCTCGTGAGCGGGGCGTTGTGTCGTGCTCTTGTGCCGCTGCGATCGCCGGTCCCCTGGTCATCAGTGGGGCTTGTTGTTTGGATTGCCTGAGCTGATCAATGGCCCCTCGGTGCGTTGTGCTTGCAACCCAGTTGCTGCATCCTCTCCGGGCAGCTGATCAGCGTCTTGGCTTGCTCGGCGTGAGCCTTTCCCTGCCTGCAGGGGCGTCCAGACATTTTTACGTTCAAGCGACTTTCATGCGCTTCGGTCGCGGTTTTTTGGCCCTTAACGGCCGAAGCAACGGTCTTTCCCAGACCGCCGTCTGACCCACTCTTATGGCTCGTTTTTTTCCTGCCATTGCTGCATTTGCCGGAGTTTCGCTCGCAGGCCTCGCTCTCTATCCGGTGCTGGCGAGAGACCTTGATGGCTTTGGGATCACTGACCCTCTGGACCTGGTGCTGCCTTCCGAGCCTGTTTCCGCTCTCGAAGTCGCTGAACCATCGATCGAAGCGCCACTAGATCCACTGATCACTGATCCAGTGACAGCCATTGCCGAGCCTGAGCCAGTGGTGGTTCCGATTCCGCCGCAGCCACCCAAGCCTGTTGTTCCGCTTGTGATCTCCACGCATTCGGGCGAAGCCAGCTGGTATGGCCCCGGTTTCTATGGGAATCGCACCGCCAATGGAGAGGTGTTTCGCCCGGGAACAATGACTGCCGCTCATCGCACCTTGCCGTTCGGTACGCGTGTGCGTGTGACCAACCTCTGGAACGGACGCAAAGCAGTGGTGCGCATTAATGATCGCGGCCCATTTGCTGGGGACAGGGTCATTGATCTGGCGCATGGTGCTGCAAGCGAGCTGGGGTTGACGAGCAGTGGCATTGCCCAGGTTCGTCTTGAGGTGCTTCGCTGAGCCTTCGCGTCCTCCTAACTCGCTCAGAACTCACGGCCTGGCGTGCATCAAGGCCTGGCCC
>Ga0208130_1000198_pt1 | contig 32711 bp, 35 predicted proteins | sample ETNtaG_31_FD_185771 | JGI IMG/M metagenome (GOLD analysis project Ga0208130, IMG submission 185771) | Marine microbial and viral communities from oxygen minimum zone, Eastern Pacific Ocean - ETNP201310SV78 (SPAdes) (version 2) | ecosystem: Environmental > Aquatic > Marine > Oceanic ... | reverse complement strand
GTAAACAGCCAGCTACTCTAGGAACTGGTAGCCGTTGGGTTTGAACGCCATAGCCCCCAGCATGACTCATGCCAGGGACGGCCCCAAGGTCCAGAGTCATGATTGGGACGGCATTGTTCGTTCTGTCACTGATGCTCGTATCCCCTCTTGCGGCCAGTCAGTCTACAACTGGGCCGGAGGGGCCGGGCGAATCTTGGGATCTCCCAACTACGCACAACCTGTTCCTGAAAGGTGATCTCAGCGAACCGTTTCTCGACAGAAACTGGTCTAAGCTGACAGGTGAACCATTGGGCAGGGCGGAATTCACCAAGACTAGCTCCGCACTATCTCCTAACTTAATCGATATTCAATCCGCACCGCTCTCGGAGTCTCTGAGATTCGAAGGAAACGTCACTGTGAAGCTATTCGCTTCCCTAGAGACCACCAACGACGCCTGTCGTTTATCTAACGTGCTTCCTGGCTCAGCAGGTTCCGAGACATCATTCACGGTCTGGCTTAGCATGGGCTCGAATCAGATTATGGCAGAGTCGTCAACAAACTCCCTAGCTATGGAGGAGTCATTTGGATTGGCTCATGAATTCATTGTTCAGGTAAGTGATGTAAATGTCTCACTTTCGTCAGGTGACATGATCTCTCTGAGGATTGATGTCCAGCACGAGTGCCTACAGGGAGGAGTACTTTGGTGGGGGTCATATGATGCTGGCTCCGGAGTAATTCTTGACGGACAGATACTAGACCCGTCTATAGAGGTTAAAATAGACTCTAACAGGATGGCGAGGGTGCAGTTCACCCCTCTTTCGCCATGGGGCGATTCTGACTATGATTGGCAGGTCATCGAAATCGTAGGCCCTATGGATTGGGATGAAATGGTTCATGGTAACGGAGATGAAGAGCAGCGTCTGGATCATTTCGAGACTCCACATACTACCCTCGTTGGAGAGGCAAATCGAACAGTAAGGGCATGGTCTACTGACAAGCCCCTGATGCCTGGAAAATACATGATTGATGGATGCTTCATACTTACCGATCAGGATCCTAGTAATACCTGCCACTCAGTTGGAATGCTCAGATTCGAGGTTTCCGAGGACCCGGATCCACTCCTTGGAAGCTTCTGGGCGATAGTGATAGTGCCCCTGTCGATCATCTTATGGATTGCCTTCTCGATTAGGGAAGCTACACTTCCCTTGATATCGTATTTGGTAATACTGATGTTGGCACTCTCTGTTCTAGGTCCCGCAGCCAGCCTTCCCGATATAGATACAGAAGGAAATGAGGGCAGGGGTGCTGCACCTTCATTCATCCTCCTCTCACATGACTCTGACCAGGGCGCAGTATCACTAGATGACTTGCTGGATGGCTCGGACGCGGTAGTTGTAGGGCTATTCCAATCTGGATCTCCATATGCAGAACATCAGAGAGGGGATTTTGAGTCAGCGAGTATTATCGTTGACAACAAAGTAAGCTTTGTCCAGATAGCTACCGGAGGAGACCTCTCCGCTGTGAATCTTAATGGACACGCTCTGTCCATAAACGAGTCTTGGCCATTGCTGATGGATGAATCCGACTCTAGCACTGGTTTCGCATTCCCAAGTGGGCCAACAGATGCAGTCATAGTAATAGATCCGGCCGGATTTGTAGCATCTTGGAGTCCAGGCACTATGCCTCCCAATCAGATCAAGGATGCTGTTGAATCAGGACTCAAAGGATCGGGTAATGGGCCATATGACTTGCTTACCATGATTTTGTCAACAGCCCTTCTCCCTCTCCTAGTGCTATCCCTGCCGACATCCAGGAAGGATGACGAACCAGAAAAAGGAATGAATCCATTCGCTGGCGCTATACTGACCGTATGTGCGGCTTCCATGGGGTTTGCAGTTTGGGCAATCCCCGTCTCATTGCTAGCATCACTTGGACTGGCTTCATCATGGCTACTGGTTGAAATAGCACTTTCACTGATACTGATTTATCACGGTATTTCAATCTTGATTAAGGGATCAATAATTGAAATAGAAACTCTGTCCAAGATTCTGCATTCAAGACTCCCTGAGTCCTACAGGGAATGGAGGGGCTCAGATGAATTCGTGCGTGACGCATATCTGGGCCTATGGCTGGCTTGGCTGGCTTGGATCAAATCCCCCTATCTGATTCCTCAGGGAATCGGCTCGATTGCCAGATCTGGAATACTGGGAGCAGTGTCATCAGTACTTGTTTTGGCCTTATTCCTCTTAGCAGCAGGACTGGTGGTAACAATAATCAGGACGATAGCGTCCTCTTTCGGCAAGACATCTTTCATACTCGGACAGATGAGTAAAGGGATCAGGCCCAGGGCTTGGGGCATGGCTTCGACAGTTTTTGGTTTCTGGATGCTAATCAGCCTTATCGTGCTAACATTACAAGTTGGCCTGTGATGATTTTTCAGCCACTTCGACCGTGACCATCATAAGAGTGGGTCCCTACGGATGACTACTCCTACGGGGGTATAGTATAACCTGGTAGTACCGCGGGCTCCAGTTGCACGGGAATGACGACGAGTGGGTATCTGATGGATCTGATGACCAACTGGAGCACCGACCCGTCGCAACCCGAGAGCGTGCGCTTGCCGGGTGCACGCTAAAGTGGGAGACACCCGCTGATCTGGGTTCAAATCCCAGTGCCCCCACCATTACCTGCATCAATCTATGATTTTTCGTAGACCCTTGAAAGCGCTTACTTCATTGGGGAGCGCTTTTTCGCTCATTCGATGAATCGCACTCCAACAGTGGTATTCTTGGTGATGATTTTGTTATCTCCGATGATAGGGAGCATCTCCGCGCCCTCCGTTGACGCACAAACCCCCCAGTCAGCAATTAGCAGCATTCAGAAAATCGAGCTTGGACATAGTGAAAATCCTCCTCTGCAAAACCCAATATGGTGGGACTCAGGTTCTGATTGGTGGGATACTACTTCATTGGACTCAGACAGGAATGGAATCCACGATTCCCTACAGTCCGAGCAAGGAAGGGTGAATGTCGGACTGTCATATTCCAGAGAAATCTTGGAGAGCGACATCAATTTGCTGTCATCCATAGGCTTTGATGTAAGTGTGAAACTCCCAGTGGTGGATGCATTACTTCTTGGAGATATCAATGCATCTGACATTTGGCAGCTATCTAATATTGAGGGCGTCGTAATGGTTGAGAGGTATGGGTCCTTGGTATTCTATGGGGACGTACAGACTCCGGCTGTCAAGGCCAGGAACTCTTCTGAATATCCAGTAGGGGCATGGGATTTGGGAGTATCTGGAGAGGGGATCAACATTGCAATGGTAGATACTGGAGTCGATAATGAGCACCCGGGTTTGAATGGGAAGTTTGTCGCTGGCTATGATGCAGTATGCTTCGTTCACTCTGACCCACAGTGCGTCCTAGCTGGTGGCAGACAAGATGACGGTTCTTTCGATCCCGATGATGGGAATCAACATGGAACCGCTTGCATGGGAATGGCTAGTGCGAATGGAATAGATGCAGATGGCTCTCAGACCGATTACTATGGATCAGCCCCAGACTCCATGTTAGTGGACGTGAGGATTGGTACAGATGTCGGAGCAGGCCCCTTCGAAAACTATCTTTTGGAGCAGGAGTTCTATGAATCGGCGATGAATGGTTTGCAATGGATAATCGATCACAGAGATGACGCTTGGCCGGGCGTGTCAGAGGAAAATCACGGAATTGACATTATTTCACTCTCATGGGGGATAACCAGCCATGAGGGTGGAGGATCAGATGGTACCGATATGCATAGTAGGATCCTTGATGAGGCCATGGAATTAGGAGTTGCAGTTTCGAATGCCGCAGGTAACGATGGAGAAAATAATGACGGACTATCCGGAATGAGTGCCTCTTCCCTATCGATCACTGTAGCCTCAACAGATGACAAAAACACCGTCGACAGGGATGACGATACCATAGCCAGCTACTCCTCACGAGGTCCTAGAAAGGATAACGGCGATCAGAACCCACTTAACGAATTGATTCCAGAGATTAGCGCCCCAGGAACTAATATTATTCAAGCTGAAGGATGTGTTTCCAGTGGGGGATGTAATAATTTCATTGGAGGAGATGCTTCAGACAATACATACACAGGGCGCGGCAGTGGCACGTCCTATGCAGCTCCCGCAGTGACTGGAATAGTGGCGCTTGTCTGGGAGGCAAATGAGAACCTAACTCCACTGCAGATCAAGGAGATTCTCAAGCATACCTCTGAGCGTCGCGGGGAGCCGAGTGCCCCAGAAATTGATCCATATTGGAATCGTGAATTCGGATACGGGATGGTAGATGCACTCGCCTCAGTCGAACTTGCCAAATTTCTGAAAGAATCAGAAAGGACATCGATAATAAATCACAATTTACAGAATCACCTAATCAGTACCAATGAATCAGATAATGGCCTACTGAATATTACAGGGCACTCTTGGGGGCAAGATGGTAGCATAGACAGGGTTGAGTATAGGATCGATGGGGGGGAGTGGTACGAAACAACATATTCAGCCACCCCAAGTGAAATCGGCGCACTAACTCCTTTCATGTGGCATGTAATACTGGACACCGGAAAAATAAATTCAGGCAATCATACTCTTGAGGTGCATGCAGTTTCTGGTGATTGGAGATCGCTCCCCGTGTTCTTCGAGTTCCATTCGAATAAATCAAGTTCAGACTCTTTCGAATTTTCTCCTGTCATAGTTGGGGCATCCGCCATGATTGCATTTGGATGGGTTGCTTCAATCGCTGTAACAGGCTCATTTTCTCCTCTTTCAGCCATTCGAGTGGCAGAAAAATTACTGCATAAGCGTCAAGATGAAGGAAATTCAGAAATTCTAGTTGCTGAGATTTTTGATCCCACTTCGGATGATGTAGAGGTTTGACAGCCGCCTTGTTCAAATCCTAGGCCATCTCTCATGTGCACATGGTGCGCTTCTCCGACCGGGCTAACAGCATCCGTCCAACCGGAGTCAGACGTATGTTCGACATGGCTGGAGATGATGCAATTCAGTTCGGCCTAGGGGAGCCAGATTTCCAACCGCCGCAGTTGGCTATAGATGCATTCGACAAGGCCATGAGAGATGGAAGAAACAAGTATACTACTACTGCAGGACACCCCGATTTGAGGGCAAAAATAGCGTCTCTTTGGCATCACTTGGTACCAGATCTAGATGAGTCCAATGTATGCATAACTATGAGCGGTACAAATGGACTACTGGACATATTTCTGGCATTGGTAAATCCCGGCGACAATGTCCTTATTCCTGAGCCATACTTCCCGTTATATCCTCCAGATGTTGAGATCTGCGGAGGATCTCCAAATTTCTATCCTTGCAGGTTTGAGAATGGCTTCGTACCTACAATAGAAGACTTGGAGGATAGAGTAAACCCGTCTACTGTAGCGATACTGTATAATTTCCCAAGTAATCCAACTGGTGGCAATGTCAATCCAGAGCAGAGGGACGAGTTGGTTGAATTTGCTAAGAGGAATGATCTCTGGATAATTACTGATGAAGTGTATGATAGAATCGTCTACGATGCCCCGCATGTGTCATTTATTGGAGCAGGTTATGACAAAGTAATCATGGTCCAATCGTTCTCCAAGACATTTGCAATGACTGGATGGAGAATCGGGTATCTATTGTCTCCAGACCAACAGGCCATGGAGCAACTAACTAAGATGCAGTATTATGTTACAGCTTGTAGTAATGACGCCATGCAACATGCTGTTCTCGTGGCTCTAGAGAAGGCTCCGGATTATCCAGAGTCTATGAGGTCTGAATTCAAGAATCGTAGAGATCTGATTTGTGAGAGGTTGAATGCGATGCCAGGAGTTTCTTGCCATATTCCGACAGGTGCATTCTATGTTTTCCCAAAGGTCGAAGTCCCAGGAATGACAAGTGAAGAAATCGCTATGTCGCTGCTTGAAGGAGGCGTCTTGTGCTCCCCCGGAACTGCTTTCGGATCTGCTGGAGAGGGCCATCTTAGATTCGCATACACCATCTCCAGGGAAGATATCTCTAGGGGGATGGATAGGGTAGAGGCCATTCTCGCAGAACTAAGAGGGGACTGAGGACTTTTCTTGATTTCTGCAGTATTAATTGTATTATTTGCAACTTCCTCATGGTACGTCCCAAGTTTAGTACAGAACAATATAGGGATTCCTTACGAAATAGCTACATCAGTGCTAATATGCGGTTTTGCCGGTTTCAGTCTATGGTCGAACGGCCCCAATCCCGTAATGTTCGGACTGATAATAGGATCAGGCTGGTTCTTTTTGAATAGATTCTCAGACTTGGTCTTCCCCGCCCCTTCCGAATAACTCGAACGGAAGATCGATCATTTCGCTCTGTTCGTTATCGGCCCTTTCGTGGATGATACTTGACACCCCGAGGTCTTCCAGGGTCGGTGCAGCTTCTGGGATATCGGGAGCCTCAAGGGATTGCATCTGTAGATTTTCTAAACGGTCTTTTGGGTCCAGCATCCATTCTGGTAGGCCATTGGAGCCACCAAGGACAGAAATGGATGTGAAAGTGGCCAATGGAAGTACTGATATTGCTATCAGGAAATCAATAACAGCACCCTTCGGGACCTCAGCATCTGGAGAAACTAGTTTAAGCACGAAAGCATCTATCTGCAAGTCATTCCAATCGCTGTAATCAAGGTTCAGCCATCCGAGAGATGTCACTAGTAGTAGCCTTGCGGTGTACCAGAAAATCACAATAGGCAGTACCCATGAGAAAATAGAGAACCTCCAGATAACAGTCCTCAGAACCGATGCCATTCCAACTAAATGACGTGAAATCAGTGGCTGAATCCTCATAGCAATCCATAATGATGCCAGATATCCCGCCATTCCAAGCTGGAACGCAGTTCCGGGCTTAATCAACGAGCTTGGAAAACCCTCTATGATGGCCAACGGGACAGCAATGAGAATTATCTGCAATGGTACGGCTATCAATTGTAATCCTCCGTGTACCGCAATTAGATCGTAGCCATCTCTGGAAACACGTTTGTCAACCAATCTGGCCATTCCCCCATAGGGGCTGGAACTGACTGATAGTCTGGACATATCCACAAGCTCGGGGTCACCTTTCCTAGTTCTAAGCCCGAGAAAAGATGCCAGTCCTCCCCTATTGATAATGAAATATGGCCTGAAGCCCCCTAAGGCCAGTGCTAGGAATAGTGAGAAGACCCCATAGAATATGCCAGAAACAACAATCCATTCTACCAAGTCCGTTTCGACAGTCACGGAGAAGTTGCTTCTGTCTATATCCAGAAGGTATCTTGTTGAAAAACCAAATATGGGTATAAGTGTGACTTGCAAGAATACCAGAAGAGACAGAGTCAACCTATTCCTTAGTGACTCATCCTTATTCATAGCGACACGGGCACGCATGTAACCATAAGCTCTTCACTAGATTTTGGATGATTATGATGGCTTATCAAACCCAATGGCTAAACGCAGCCCAATTTATTGAGGGGGTTGAACGCATTGTCCCAACCTTCATACATGTAGTTCAGCCCCCAATTGTGTTAGTATGCGCATCGTATCTCCCCTGCTATTGTGTTCTTTGCTATTGGTTACCTCAATGGCCCCCATTCTCGGAGGGGCAGGGCAGCTTGATGAGGACGGCCAATCATCAGTACAAGCGAAGTCTCTGATTGACTTCGAAGTCACATCTATCGAGATAGGCACTGGATCGATCTCCGCTCTAGAGTGGTCACAGCCCGATGGTAGTATTCAGGAGTATGTCATCAGGGGCCAGGAGATACAGATTGAAGTAACTTACACACAAGCTGGGACATCCAGTCAGCCAGCATATGCAGACGCAACTCTGCAGATATGGCACCCTGTAGGGTTCATGATCGACGAGTTCACATCTAACATGACACTCTCTGGTCAACAATCAGTGGTGCAGCAAATAACATGGGTTCCCAATATGTCCCACAGTGCACTAGATGAATCTGGATTCCTTAGCGGGGGTATCCAATTAATCGGAATGGTCGATGGCGGCCTAGCCGATGACAATCAAGATAACAATGATTTATTGCGATTGATGCCCGTTGCCATCTGGCAAGATTCCATGGAAAATGGATTCTGTGGCGATACTGATGGAGACGGAGTCAATGATTGTCCGAACACTCCATACGCGAATGAACCAGTCTGGGTTGGCGGAGGATATGAGGCAGACGGCTCCCTCTCAGCAGATCCAGATACCTATGGGCATTGGAGGATGATAGACTCAGACGAATCTGCAGATGGAGAAAGGCATTGGAGGGTAGCTAGGGATGGTTCCGATTACGCGAGCAATAGGCATGACAGACTATGGTGGGGCTGGTTCACACCATTCCAGAATTGTGATGATCCAGGTCACGGATTGGGATATGGGATACAGGACCTATCACTCAGCGAAAAATATGGCTCGAGATTCTGCAAGATGAACTTACGAGGATTTGATTACCTCTCGATGCAGATGGTAACTTATGCCTGGGGCCAGATGGGCCCAGGTGACTCCATTAGTGTTGAGGCCGACGCTTCATCCTCCGTGGAGTCATACAATTACACTGATATCGGCCTTTCCCCGATAGACGATGACTGGTCCATGAGTATCTGGAATATGACGGGAATGCACAAAACCGGAGAATACAATTTGGCGTTCAAATTCGATTCGGATAGCTCTCAAGCATCTGGCGGGATAGCCATAGACTCTTTCCTCCTGTTTGCGATAGAAAGGGTGCCACAATACACCGTGGATGTTGATTGTGATGACCCGCTTCCAAATGCGTACCTTGTGGTTCCGGCCGAGGTTAAGTCACTTTATTGTAGAATTACAAATAATGGATATGTCGATGTCACTTTGAGACTTTTCACTGAAGTTACCAACGAGAGTTGGATGTATGGATACCCAATCAGAATAGATTCCAATAATCCTACTGATCACGATAACTTTGTCGTGACAGATGTGGTTAGGGCTCTGGACACTACTGATGTTTGGTTCAATATTACCATTCCCGATGGGGCCAATGTTCAGGAGATGATGTGGTTCGTGGACATCAATGATGGCACTACCAATTCCACTAAGGCCACCATCGGTCTTCCAGAAGTTAGGGGGATTCCACTATCGGTCCAAGCAGCTTATTCATGCAAGCTTGAGCCGGAGACTCTGGCTTACCCCGATGCGACAATTCTTCCAGGAGGCGAAGCCACTATACCGATGAAGTTCAAGAACACTGGAAATCAGATAGCGACCTGGAATCTAGGGGCAACGTTCGCCGATACTTCATGGGGTCCTGAAAATGTAGAGTGGTATGACGATCAGGGTCAGATGATTACTAGTTTAGATTTAGCAATCAACGAGGAGTTAGACCTATTCGCTAAGATCTTGACCCCAAGCCAAATTTCACCGGGCATCTATCAAATAACACTCATTGCCAGTGGAAGGGCCCCCGCACAGTTCATGTCAACCCCAATGGTCGAGATTGAGGTTCCAATTCTCTACGATATCGATTTGATACCATTCTCAACTCAGTATGATGCTCCCGCGGACGGCGTATTTAGGTCAATAGAGGTCATGCTGGTAAACAATGGAAATTCCGAGGAGGCGTTCGACCTCTACTTGGACACTAATTGGAGACTGGGGGCTAATCTCAATACAGACAGGACTCTAGGGATAACTCCCTTTGGAGGGGACTCGACTTTCTTCCTGATGCTTCCGATGCCATACGGCCTTGAGCCGGAGACCTATGAAATCAAAATAATCGCAAGGAGTGTCACCGACCCGTCCTATGAAGTTTCCAAGAGGGTGTATCTGACTATCCCAGAGACCAACCTTGTCGAGGTAGAGGATCTTGATATGCTCCAAGAGGTTTTCAGAGGAGGTGACGCACCCAGAACTGTAAATTGGGAAGTTACCAATAATGGAAATGTGGATGACGCATTTTACATTGACTTCAATCACTTACCGGACGTTTCCGCTGAAGCGACAAACCTAGTTTCCGACTCGAATGGCCTCAGGACTCCCTACATAGAATCCGGCGGGTCGTACAATGTTACAGTAACATACTCGTTCGGAGATGACGCGTTCGGGGACAGAACGATTTCTATGATTGCGACTAGCAAGGAAGCGCAGGGTTCTGAGGTATCAGTATCGGGGACGGGCGCCGCAGAGTTCCACGTGGGAGACCAAGGATGGATAGTATTGCTACCTCCGAACGATGTAACCATTTCTGAGTCTGACAATGACCTCGAGCTCACATTCAGCGTCAAGAACGACCATCCTACCGATGCACAGCTCGTGAGAACGGATGTAGATAGGGACTCTGACCTCTTCTTTAACATTGTAAACGCTAGAATAGAGCAGGAAGATAGAGACTTCGTCCTTGATGTGAATACCACTAGACTGATCGTAGTAACCTTGGAGATAACCGATGAAAACCTCGATTCTCTCTCCCAGGATTCAATGACCTTCGAATTAACTCTTGATGTTGACTCCGATATAGATAAAATTTCCAGAACCGTAATGGTCACTCTCGTTAGGCCTGTTCCAATAGATGATGGAGTTTCCGCCGGGGAAGCCGCATGGCTAGGAGGAAACATTCTGTTCTTGGCTGTTGGCATTGTGGCCTTTTTGGCGATATTATTAGTTGCATTTAGGACAATGAAGACTGCCACGAGTCCACTAGAGGAGATTTCGACTTTGGATGACTACGAGATGTCGGTGTCTGGCGATAATTGGATCGGCCAAGGCCCCTTGCCAGAAATCCCCCCTCTCCCCTCATCCGATGAGGTTGCCAACTCAATGTATGGGGGCACCAAGGAAATTTTCGAGCAGACCCCTCCACCAATCCCTCAGTCAGAAGATGTTGGTGACTCGGGGACAGTGGAGGCCGAGGAACAAGAGGGGGCATTGGAGGATGCCCCAGATGGATCCCCTCCTCTGCCTGAATCGGGATTGCCCGAAGGATGGACCATGGAACAATGGGCTCATTATGGCCAGAGATGGCTAGACCAGCAGAAAGACCAGTGATCCAAACCTACTTGCCTCAGTGCGAGCCCTTATGACCCCCCCTTAGGTGAGCGCCCTCTGAGATTAAGGAGTTCAAGCAGATGTACGGTGGTCAGCAACCAATTTTCATATTAAAGGAGGGGACAGAGAGAACTAGTGGTAAGTCAGCTCAGAGTAACAACATTGCCGCGGCAAAGGCAGTGGCCGACGCAGTCAGATCAACATTGGGCCCTAAGGGAATGGACAAAATGCTAGTCGACAGCATGGGCGATGTGGTAATAACAAATGATGGTGCAACAATTCTCAAAGAAATGGACATTGAGCACCCAGCTGCAAAAATGATTATCGAAATTGCCAAGACTCAAGAGCAACATTGCTACGATGGTACGACAAGTGCGGTTGTTATTGCTGGAGAACTTCTCAAGAGAAGTGAAGACCTGATCGAACAAAATGTCCACCCCACTGTAATCTGTGAAGGATTCAGACTCGCCTCGGAGAAGGCCTCGGACCTTATCGAGTCCCATGCGCTAAAGGTAGATGAGGAAATCCTCAAGGAAGTCGCGAAAACCGCGCTCACAGGCAAGAGTGCAGGAGCGGTGAAAGATTTCCTTGCTGACATCAGTGTAGCTGCAGTTGTAGCTGTGGCACAGACCGACTCAGAAGGGAACACTGTCGATGTTGACGATATCAAAATTCAGAAAAAGCAGGGCGGTTCAATCAGAGATAGTGCCCTCGTAGATGGGATTGTTCTGGACAAAGAAAGAGTGCACAGCGGGATGCCCAAGTCTGTTTCAGGAGCCAGTATTGCCTTGATCAACTCAGCAATCGAAGTCAAAAAAACAGAGGTCGATGCCAAGATACAAATCACTGACCCAAACATGCTTTCTCAGTTCCTAGACGAGGAAGAGCAGTACCTGAAGTCGCTTGTCGAGAAATTCCAGTCCGTGGGTGCCAATACTGTGATTTGCCAGAAGGGAATCGACGATCTAGCACAGCACTACATGTCTAAAGAGGGAATATTTGCTATCAGGAGGGCAAAGAAGAGTGACATGGAAGCTCTTTCGAAGGCTACTGGGGCCAGGATCGTTACTAACATAGACGATCTATCATCAGAAGACCTAGGCTCAGCTGCTAACGTCGAAGAGAAGAAAATTGGTGATTCAGACATGGTTTTCATAGAGGGATGCCCTCAAGCAAAAAGCGTTTCCGTTCTTATCAGGGGCGGAACAGAACATGTCGTAGACGAAATAAAGAGAGCTTTCGATGATGCAGTCGGAGTAGTAGCGGTAGCTCATGAAGATGGGGCCGTCCTAACTGGCGGTGGCTCCGTTTTAGCAGCTATAAGCAGAGATTTGAGATCTTATGCAGAGAGAATTGGAGGTAGGGAACAGATGGCAGTTGAAGCCTTTGCAGGCGCACTAGAGGTCATTCCACGAACCCTCTCAGAGAATGCAGGATTGGATCCTGTCAACACAATAATTGATCTTAGAAAGGCTCATTCAGAAGGAAAAAGCCACTTTGGAGTCAATGTATACGAAGGTGGTGTTGCCGATATGAGCGAGTCTAGGGTTCTAGAGCCAAGCAGAGTGGTCGAGCAGGCAATCCAGAGTGCGTCCGAAACAGCAGTAATGATACTGAGAATTGATGATGTAATTTCCAGTCGTGGCGTCTCCCCCGGTGGTGCTGACGAATTCGACGGATTGGACATGTGATCCCATCTTGTTCCGGTTTCTACACCTATCTTGAGAAGTCCGAAGCATCATATTCAATAATCGGTAACCAGTGGAAACATTGTCCAGCCTACGGCTGGTGGGTGTTTGAATGTCAGAAGAGAGCGTTTCAGCCGGGGAAGGAATCGAAGAGTTCCTAGGCTCAGGAGACAGGTCATTAGACGTTCTCTTCGGATCTCAATCAGGAAATGCCGAAGGCCTGGCTTCAAAATTCGTCAAGACCGCGAAGTCGTATGGATTAGAGGGTTCAGTCCATGATATGGACGGTTTCGACTTCAATTCTTTATCCTCGAAGAAGAGAGTCATAATCGTGTGTTCAACATGGGGCGAAGGGGAGCAACCCGATAATGCAGAGGAGCTTTGGAAGTTTGCTAATTCCGAAGCTGCATCGAGATTGGAAGGAGTACATTTTGCTGTTTGTGCTCTCGGCGATACAAGCTATGAGCTATTCTGTGAATCAGGCAAGGAGTGGGACGGCCTCTTCGAAAAGCTCGGAGCCACTAGAATCGTCGAAAGGATCGATTGTGACGTCGACTATGACTCGCCTGCCTCTGACTGGGCGTTAAAGGCGCTACCTGCTTTGGCGGCAGTGGATAGTTCTGGAACCTTCATGGAAGGAATGGTCGATGAGATCACAGAGTATGCAAGTGGTTCATCTGCTGGGGCCGGAGGCGAAGATGGGTTCGTAGTTCCTGTGATAGAGGCCGAAACAATTCAGGTAGAGCTTTCCATATTCAGATTTGACCCTTCCGTCAATTCTACCGGCAGAGACTCTTGGGCCTGTGCATTGCCGGGTCATATCTCTCTATTAGATGCTCTACGGGCGATTAAGGACGGTCATGACGGCTCACTTTCATTTAGGGATGGAAACGACGATGACCCCTCGACTGCGATTTCTGTCAATGGCAGGTTAGTTATGCCGGGAAGAGTCAGGGTGGACAGTGTCTTGTCTACTAGGGGTGGATCTGCCATTCTCCGCATCGACCCCATTCCCGGGGCAGAGGTCATCAGGGACTTAATTGTGGATCACTGGGCCTTGGAGAGGAAGAGGGAATCTTCCCGGCCATGGATGGTTGCCGCCACAAGGGAAGGCATCCAGACCCCACAGGGGGTAATAGGGCCCATGGAACAATCGACCGCTCTAAGAATTCACTCTCTGGCAAACTTTGACAGCGCACCCCTCCTTCATTCCAGCTCAGACGCCGTTCCATATGCCAATGGTTTCCTCGGACCTGCTGTCTTGGCCAGTTCATGGGCTAAGAGAAATGATCCAAGGACCGCTCCAGAGAGAGTAGCCGAGATCGACTCCATGATGAGTTCAGAAAATGGAATCAAGGCCGAGACCGATTTAGCCCCAATATTCCGCAGATCAGGATATTCTAAATCGGTATCAGAAGGACTTCTCGAAGCTAGAACTAAATCATTAGAGAATGATGCTTTCAATGGCAAGTTGGGCAAGCATGTCTGGTGGTATTGTTGGACAGTAAAAAGTAGTGGCAAGGTGAATGATACAGTCCTCTACAGGCAGGTCTTAGGGCCAATAGGGCTGCTAGGAAATCTCTTTTCAGGAGTAACTGCAAGGATGATGCTAGGATTTACTAGGACTGGCGGAAATGTCCTAAACAGTTTGTTGGGAATGGTTGCCCCTCCTGCAGGAGTTGGAAAGATGCCCAGGCAATTCAACTCATCCGTTACCAATCACCATGAAGTCGTGGCAATATACAATGAATTGGATGGTAGATTCTGATGCCTCTTAAGTATGCATATCACCCTGGGAACGTGGCCCATAGCGGTTCTCCAGAAGTAGCAGATACAATGGAGGCAGTAGCGAGAAATTTAGACCTCGAATTGACCCATCTAGATGGTGCGACTTCATGTGGAGCTGGAATAATTAAGCAGGCGAACGAACGTCTCCAACTGGCTTTGAATGCGCGTACTTTCGCCATGGCTGAGTCACATGGGCTCGATATCATTACCCCGTGCGCAGCGACGGCCGGTAATCTAAAACAAGACTTGGAGAAGCTTCGCTCAGATCCAATATTGATGAAGGAGACTAATGATGTTCTAGCAAAGACATGTGGCATGGAGTTCTCTGGAGAGACAGATGTCCATCACCTTCTCCATGTAATCGTTGATGAGATAGGGTTGGATAAAATACAGAAACTGGCAGTCAACAAGTTTGACTTCAGGGTAGCCGGATATTACAGTCCATATTTCCAAATGGAGGGGGCATGCGGCGAGGACAGTGTCAATGATCCAAACTATTTCGAGCAGCTTATTGATGCCCTTGGCGGAGACCCAATAGACTGGGAGGGAAGGGTATTGAGTGTGGGAGCTCCTGGGATATTCTCCGAGGAGCCAACCGTACTCAGACAATCCGCTGCAGTAATCTCGGAGGCCAAGGAGGAAGGGGCGGACATAATCGTGAGTGCATGTAACCTCTCCCACTCGATAATGGATATCTACCAAGGAAAGGCGTCAAGAGCTACTGGAATTCCGACAAATATGCCTGTTATCCACCTAACAGAACTTCTATCGTTTGCATTTGGTAACCACAATACCCGTTTCGCGCAGCTCAGAACTAGGATTGCTGTTATTGGGGACTAGTCTTGGAAATCTTCCAAACCATATTGCCCCCTTGGCCTCAATGACTCCGAGGGCATACTTCTAGCCTCCTTGACACTGTTAACAGATCTTGTTCCATCGGTCTCGGACATCGGGGTCCGGCGCCCCTCTCTCTCAGATTTAACAAAATCAGCAGAATCAATCACAGTTCCATCAGAAATAACACTGAAGCTTTCAAGATTAGAAAGATCAGAGTGATGCGCCCTTGGCAGACTTCTCCTTACTCTGTGGACGGCCCTCTGCATATTTTCTTCCCTCCTCAGCGCAGCTGCCCTAGCTCCCTCATCCCTGGTCCCTTCAGCAATCAGAACAATGACTTCTCCAAGTCTCTTCCTACCGGTCCTGCCTCTTCTCTGAATCGTCCTGATTTCACTGGAAACCGGCTCGTAGAAAATTACAAGATCAGCCGAAGGAATGTCCAATCCCTCTTCCCCGATTGATGTAGCTAGCAGGACATTGGCATCCCCATCTCTAAACTCGTCAAGCCTCCCTACCTGCTCCTTAGCGGAAAGGCCCTTTCGGCCGCCCCTGGAAGATTGTCCAACAAAGCGAACGGGGGACACTCCCTCGAGGCCTTCCAAGGAAAACTCCAGAGACGCGACAGTATCCCTGTAATTGGCGAATACGATTATCCTACTCTCTGGATCTCTCCTAATTCTCTCTCTAACCATTCTCCTAACAGCGCCGATTTTGGAATGGATTTCATCCATTTCCATAAGTTTCCCTCTAAGGTCCCTGATTCTGGCATCTCTTAGGAAATCCCTCACGGATTTCTTACCCCCGCTTTCTTCGTCCTCAAGCCTATCTAAGTATTCTCTCGAGGCAGATACTCCTTGACTCATCAAGCAGTTAATTAGATGGTGCAATCTCATCGCTATTGCAATCTGAGAAACCGACTGGTATCCGCTGGCCTCGCCTCTGCCAATCGCCGACTTGGCCCTATCCATCGCGTTAGAGAGTCCTGAGAAATTAATCATTCCAGGCATTATATATCTCCCCAATCTTCTTTCTCTGTCAACAATTCCTCTCTGCCAAATTTTGAAAGGTTCAGATAGCTGGACCATCTCCTCCGGCACTATTACAGTTATTTCTCGGACTTCAAGCTCTGAAAGGTATCCTCTGAGCATTTCTTCTCCAGAATTTCTGATATGGATTCTAACGGCTCCAGTCCGGTTGCAAATCTCCCTGACATTTTCAGGTCGGTGGCCCGGACTAGCTGTCACACCAAGGATATGCGGGTCTCCGTTATCTGAGATGTAATGGTCACAGACTTGGGCCATTGCATGTTCTCCAGTGCAATGATGTGCTTCATCCACGATTAGTATGGAAAAATCTGACAGATCAAGTACCCCATTTCTAACATCGTTAACTACAACCTTGGGTGTTGCGATGATTAATCTTGCTTCAGTCCACTTCCCCGATCTCTTGGACGGGGGTATCTGGCCAGTTATCGAGATAATTTCATCTTCCAACTTCAAGACATCTCTCATGGACCTAATGTGTTGCTCCACCAAGCCTACAGTCGGGGCGATCATTATCCCCCTGCCTCCCTTGGCCAATTTTTCCGAAATCATCATCCATATCACAGCAGTCTTTCCTGCGGCTGTTGGCATCACCAATAGCATAGAGCTAGATAACGCCTCATCAACGGCTTCTAGCTGATATGCCCGGGCTTCAACGATGTCATCATTGAGCATGGCATGTCTGACATGGGGTGGCACGGATACCTCCATTATCTCAAGGGTTGAAAATGCTTTCATTGAGTCCCATCTAGTAATAGTCAAGAATTTCATTCCCCGATTCGTTCATATAGGGTATGTTTGTCGGAAGCTCGCTCACTACGTGAGGTACCAGACACCTGAAGGCACTGCAAAAGCATCCTCTAATCCAGCATTCCACTCGGAAAGCTGGAATGGTGTCACGGTACTTCCATGACGTGGTTAGCCCGGAAAAACGCCGTTTACGGCAATTTTTCGGTAAATTTGACAAGGAGGACTTGAATGGCCGACAAGAGTAGACCCCGCCGAGGTAGCATGGGCTTTAGCCCTCGCAAGAGGGCTCTCAGAAAGTTCGGAACTATCCAAGCTTGGCCAGAAAACAATGAATCCGACGTCAGGGTTCTGGGTTTTGCAGGTTGGAAGGCAGGAATGACCCACGTTCTCATGAGGGATACTAATCAAAACTCAACATCGGCAGGCCAGGAGATCAGGAAGGCAGTTACAGTAGTAGAGGCCCCTCCAATGAGAGTACTGGCTGTCAGGGGATATAGGATGACTCCCTATGGTATGCAAACCGCTGGTGAGGTTTGGGCTGACTTGTCTGAGTCCAGTCCGGACGGACTTATGCCAAGACTAGCAAATCAAACCCGTGGAGAGAGGGACGCCGAACAGGGCAGGAAGCCTGCCAAGAGGGGAGGCAGGATACCCAATAGAGCAGGTTCCGCTGAGGGGGCTCTCGAGTCTCTGAAGGATCAGGATCTCTGCGAAGTAAGACTAATTGTGGCTACACAGCCTTCAATGGTCAAGAGCGTTCCCGGCAAGACTCCAGAAATCATGGAAGTTGGCCTAACAGGCAGTGATAACATGACGAAGCTCGAATGGGCTTCAGAGAGACTCGGGGGCGAGATCGAAGTTTCCGATGTCTGGCAGTCCGGCCAAGATGTAGATGTAGTTGGAGTCACCAAGGGCAAGGGCTGGCAGGGAGCTGTCAAGAGATGGGGAGTCAAGATCCTAAGTCACAAAAACAGCAAGAGGAGACGTCAGGCAGGTAACCTTGGAGATTTCGGTACGGGATATGTAAGAAAGACAGTCCCTCAGGCTGGACAGATGGGATATCACCAGAGAACAGAGCTCAACAAGAGGATTTTGAGAATCTCAAATCCCGAAGAATCAGAAATTACTCCGGCCGGAGGATTCCTGAATTATGGGGAAGTGAATAATCCCTACATTCTATTCCAAGGTAGTCTTCCCGGCCCATCTAAGAGGATGCTTAGATTCCGTGATCCTATCAGGCCTCGTCCAGAGAGCACAGAAGTCGTACTAACCTACGTCAGTACATCAAGCAAGCAGGGGGTATAGAGTTGAAGGTTAAGGCATATGACTTGGTTAACTCCGTCGAGCAAGAGGAGCTAGATGCTGGACTATTGGCCGAATCATTCAGCGTTGAGGCCAAGCAAGGCAAGGCAATCACTCTTCCTGACGCATTCCTATCGGAAGTTAGAACGGATCTAATACGCTCAGCCGTCCATTCATCCAGAGCGAACCGTCGACAGGCTTACGGGCACAGGGAGCACGACGGAAAGAAGGCCCCACAACCCGGAATGAAACATTCAGTGGAATGGTGGGGCAAGGGAAGAGGCGTATCCAGAATTATGAGGAAGACGGGACAGAGGACTGGTGCACAGAACCCTCACACCCGTGGCGGCCGTCGAGCACACGGCCCTAAGGTCGACAAGGATTGGTCACAGAAACTCAACTCAAAGCAGAGGGCCTCAGCCAGAGACTCTGCGATAGCAGCCACAGCAGATCCATCAATGGTATCAGCGAGGGGTCACAGATTTGCTGAAGGAACAAACTTCCCGATAGTAATAGACAACTATGTCGAGTCCAGGGAAGGTTCCGACGAGAAGTATGACGTCGAATCATTACCTCTACAGTATTCAACAAGAAAGTTCGTGGCAATGATGGAAGGAATGGGCCTAGGGGAAGATCTTAGGCGAGCTAAGGATGGAACCTCAATTCGAGCTGGAAAAGGGACTATGAGGGGAAGAAAGACAAGAACGCCAAAGTCTGTTCTTCTTGTGGTCTCAAGTAAGGAGGGCCTCCATAAGGCCGCTTCAAACGTTCCAGGGGTAGATGTTGTCGTTGCCAAAGATTTGTGCGCCGAGGACCTTGCTCCAGGCGGAGATCCAGGAAGGCTGACTGTATGGACGAAAACAGCCATCGAGGCATTGAGGTGAAAATATGAGTGATCCGTTTGACATTATTGTGATGCCGTGGATTACTGAGAAGACTCTAGAGGCCAGAAGAGTATCCGATCCAGATATTGGATTCCTGCAAAATAACAACCGAATAGAATTTATCGTTCACAGGGACGCAACTAAGTCCCAGATAAAAAAGGCAGTAGAGGATTTATTCGAAGTCAAGGTAGCCAAGGTGAACACCAGAATTACCATCACTGGCAAGCACGCATCCGTGCGTCTTGCGGAGGGATATGACGCAGAGGAGGCTGCACTCAAACTGGGTGCTTTCTGATGAGGTGATAATATGGGCAAGAGGACACGTTCACAACGCAGGGGTTCAAGCCCCAAGAATAAGGTATCTAGCCACAGGTTCCCAGCAGCCAACAATCTTCCTAGGGTCAGTGATGAAATTGGACAAGTTATCGGACTAATTCATAGTCCAGCCCATACTGCCCCCCTGGCAAAAATCAAGTTTGAAGACGGTACTGAAGGCCATATGGCGGCCCCGGAGGGAATTTCCGTAGGTCAGCCTGTATCGTTTGGGGAAAATGTCGATCTCAGGCCAGGAAATGTTACAATTCTTGGAAGCATCCCTGAAGGAACTCCTGTATCTAATGTTGAGTCAAGGCCTGGTGATGGAGGAAAGTTCGCCAGATCAGGCGGCAATTCCGCTACTGTTGAAAGCAGAACCGGAGACAAGGTAAGAGTTAGGTTACCTAGTGGGAGAATCAAAGAGCTCTTGGCCTCATGCAGAGCTACAATTGGGGTTCTTGGAGGACATGGTAGGACTGAGAAGCCCCTCATGAAGGCGGGTGCGGCACATTACAGGGCTAAGGCTAGAGGAAAGCTATACCCCACCGTATCTGGAGTTGCGATGAATCCAGTTGATCACCCACATGGCGGAGGCAACCATCAGGCTGTCCACGGTCCAAACTCCGTTAGTAGGAACACGCCCCCAGGTAAGAAGGTTGGAAATATCGCTCCACGCAGAACTGGTCGAGGAAGAGTAAGGCAACAGGAGGTCGAGTAGTTTGGCACGTCGTTCTAAGAAGGCTTTCAGATCCCCAAAGCTCGCCAGAAGGCAGGCTAGGAAGAGGAGATCTAAGATTAGTGAGAGGAGGAAGAAAGAATTCCTTTGGAGAGGATATACCCTCGATCAGCTTCTAGAGATGCCTCTGATGCCTCCAGAAGAAGATTATGAGGCCATAAGCATCGCCTCACTGATGCCTTCACGAGCTAAGAGATCAATAGTCAGAATGTACGAGGGACTCAATCCAGAATCCGAGAAGCTCCTTGAAAAGGTTCGTTCCAGCGATGGAAAGAAGGTAATCAAAACACACTGCAGGGGGCTCTACGTTCTTCCAGAAATGGTAGGTAAGACGATTGGGGTCCACAACGGAAGAGAGTTCGTCAATGTGGAGATAGTCCCAGAGATGATCGGCCACTCCTTGGGGGAGTTTGCAATTACAAGAAAGTCCGTAACGCACACCGGCCCAGGTGTCGGTGCAACTAGATCCTCAACCCATGTAGCATTGAAGTAGGTGAAATAATGAGTAGAAGAACAGGTAACTCGCAGAGCGGATACACCCAGCTTCTCGAGGGATCAAACCTTGTTACAGCAAGAGCCGTCAATGTCGACGTACATCACAAGCATTGCTATCACATAGCCAAGGCACTCCGTGGGATGAACGCATCTGATGCAATTTCGTATCTTGAGGACGTTATAGACAAGAAGAGAGCAGTCCCCTATGTCAGAAGGTCTCGAAGAGGAAGAGGCGGAAATACCATGGCAGGTCACAGGAAAGGAAAGATGGGCCCAGGAAAGTATCCAAATAAGGCCTCCAAGGAATTCATCAAGCTTATCAACAGCGCTATGGAAAATGCTAGGCAGAGATTTGATACGATAGATCCTGAGGATATGACAATTACACATCTAGCTGCCCACAGGGGCCAGATAGCCAGGCACTGGAGGCCTAGGGCGCAAGGTCGAGCAACCCCCAAGAATCACTATCAAGTAAATCTAGAAATCTTCCTTGAGTACTTCGGGGATGAAGATGAGGGGGATGATTTCTGATGTCACAGAATACAGTTAGGACATTCATTCATAGAAATGTAGAGAGGCAGCTGGTCAGGGAATACCTCCTCAAAGAAACAGAGAGGGCGGGTTTCGGAGGCCTTCAATTCCAGAGAACTCCTGAGGGGACAAAGGTTACCCTACGGGCCGAGCAAGTAGGGAGAGTTATCGGGAGGAAAGGGAAAGTCATCCGTGAGCTGGAGACCAGATTGAGAGATGATTTCAAACTCCAAGATCCAAAGCTAGAAGTCGAGGAAATTTCAGAACCTCGCCTGAATGCACAGGTTATGGCTAGTCGAATGGCAAGCTCCCTTGAGAGAGGCTGGTTCTTCCGTAGGGCCGGTCACAGCACTGCACAAAGCATCATGGATGCAGGTGCTCGAGGCTGCTTGGTCACTTTGAGCGGAAAAATCACCGGGGCTAGGCACAGGGTCGAGAAGTTCCAACAGGGCCACATAAAGTTCTGTGGTGAAACTGCCCTACAGTTCATGGATGTAGGATACTCAGTAGCCGTCAAGAAGCTTGGTACAGTCGGTTGTTCGGTCAGAATCATGAGGCCGGGCGTAAAGCTCCCTCATGAAGTCACAATCATGGATAGGCATGAAGCTGGCCTTCCTCCCCTGGAGGATGTTTCCTACATCATCCCCGAAGAGGACGAATCAGCCGATGTAGTCGAAGAGCCAGCACCGGATGCCGAGGACGTAATCGACTCCGCATTGGAAAGAATGGCCGAGATCGAAGTAGGCTCAAATCAGGAGGAAGAGTGAATGTCACACGTTAGCCCTAGGGATATCGAGACCATGAGCTCCGAGCAGCTTCACAGGACTTTAGACGACCTAAAGGACGAGCTACTGCAATTACGCGCACAGCAGGCCCTTGGCGGGTCATCGTCAAATTCTGGTTCCTACAAGCAGACTCGCAGAAGTATCGCAAGAATTCTGACAAAGATCAACCAAAACTCCAAGGGGGGTGAGTAGATATCTGGGATATGCAATACGTGTGGCCTTCCACAAGAGGTTTGCATCTGTCAGGAGATTGCCAAGGAGCAACAGAAGGCAGTGATTTCCGTAGTTCGCAGACGATATGGGAAGATGGTGACTATCGTGGAGGGAATAGACGATTCAGCCATAGATTTGGGGCAACTAGCGAAGATTCTCAAGGGGGCTTGCGCAAGTGGTGGGACTGTGAAGGACCGCACCATAGAGCTTCAGGGAGATCACAAGAAAAAGGCAGCCAAGGTTCTGGAGCAGAATGGCTACAAGGTGGAGGTGAGATGATGACAAGGATGATTAATTTGCCTTGGATTTCACACAATCTTACCGTTCTCGAATCAAACGACCCCTCCTTGGTGGGTGTTTCCGGTACTGTTGTCGAAGAAACGAAGAGGACAATTATCGTACGCACCGAGTCACGTGAGGTCGCTCTCGCAAAAGACATCATCAAATTCACTATTGACTCTGGAGAGCCGATCATTGGATCCCTAGTCACTCAAAGGGCAGAGGAAAGAATAGGAAGGAGGTACTAAAATGACTGAAATAAGAGATATTGGAGTCGATGTGTTGCCCCCAACTGGAGAATGGGATGGAGATGCTAACTGTCCATTCTATGGTAGCTTGAGGCTCAGAGGGCAGATAATCGAAGGATTGGTTTCCACGACTGGAATGTCAGGGTCAATAGTCGTCGAGAGAGAGATTACTAGGTACATGAAGAAGTACGAGAGATATGAGAAGAGGACCCGGAGATATGCCGCACACCTTCCTTCGTGCATTGGTGGTGTCGAAGTAGGAGATAGGGTCAGAATAATGGAATGCAGGCCACTATCAAAAACTGTGAATTTTTGCGTAATTGAGAAGGGGGAAGCGGAATGAAGGGAATTCCAGGCAGAGTCACTAAGGCGCTTCCTTCCCAAGCGAAGCTGGAGTGTGCAGACAATACCGGTGCCAAAGTAGTACAGCTTATCACCGTCCTAAGCAAGGGAGGTGTAGCTAGGAGATATCCAGCTGCAGGAGTTGGTGACATGACAAAGGTGACTGTGAAAAGAGGAACTCCTGAAACTCGTAAGCAGATGTTCAATGCCGTTGTCATCAGACAGTCTAGGCCGTTCAGGAGAGTAGATGGAACATGGGTTCAATTCGAGGATAATGCGTGCGTGATAACTAATGAGCGTGGTGAGGTCCAGGGTTCGGATATCAAGGGCCCGGTAAGCAGGGAAGCTGCCGAGAGGTGGCCTAGAATCGCTGCTACCGCAAAGCAGATCGTGTAGAGGTGAGAAGATGACAAGAAGCAGTAAAGCAAGCAAGCAGCGCCTAAGTCAATCAGACGCCCCCACACATGTGAAGAGGAAGAGGATGAGGGCAAGACTGGTCTCAGACGACCCCGATCTAATCAATATCAGGACGGTTACAGTGAGAACAGGTGACGAGGTTGAGATTGTCAGAGGTGATTTCGGACATCCGAACAGCGTCAAGTCGGACACTAGGGGGAAGAGACTCGGGCAACCCAGAGGAAGGGCCGGAATAGTCGCTAAGGTAGCAAGGGTAGATACTGGAAGTGGCATGATCTTCGTCGATGGACTAACCAACACGACCGCAGATGGTAAGGAAGAAGCAGTACCCATTCATCCCTCCAATGTCATTGTCACCAAGTTATTCGAGGGAGATACATTACGACTCAAGAGACTCATTGAGAGAACAAAGGGAGGAGATTCAGAATGAGTAGTAGTCACATGAAGAGACTGACCATGCCTAGAAGCTGGCCTCTTCCCAGGAAGTCAACAATCTGGATTCAGAAGCCCAATCCATGTGGGCACCCGTTGGAGAGATGCATGCCCCTAGGGGTCATACTAAGAGACATACTTGGCGTTGCACAAAACAGGAGAGAGGCCAAGAAGATCGCCCATTCGAAGTTAATCAAGGTCGACGGAGAGCTAGAAACTGATACTGGCAGAGGGGTCGGGCTGATGGACGTCCTGACAGTTGGAGATGAAAATTTCAGATGCATTCTGGATACCAATGGAAAGTTGAGATACAGACCTATCCCTGCAAAGGAAGCATCTACCAAATTCTGCCGTGTCACAGGAAAGACCACGATCAAGGGAGGAAAGACACAACTTCACCTGCATGATGGAAGAAATATGATTTTTGATGAGAATCCGGAGTACCGAACGGGCGACTCACTAGTAATCTCCCTTCCAGATCAAGAGATCAAATCCCACTACAAATTCGAGGATGGATCCGTAGCATACCTCACTGGAGGCAACCACATTGGCGAGATGGCCACTGTGAGAGGTCGTGAAATCAAGAGGTCATCAAAGGCAAATGAAGTTCAGTTTGATGATTTCGGAACCATCGCAGACTACGTTTTTGTCGTATCCAGCGAGTCTGATATCCCTGTGGAGGCACAATCATGAGTCAGTCAATGAATCCTATGAGGGTGCCCCGTATCACTAAGGTATCAGTGAATATCGGCGTTGGAGAAGGGGGTCAAAGGTTACAGCTTGCAGAGAAGGCCTTGGAGATGGTTACCGGCATGGTTCCCGTCAGGACACTTGCGACCAGCACCAATAGGGACCTAGGAACTAGGAAAGGGGCGCCAATTGGATGTAAGGTAACAATAAGGGACAGCGATACAATCAATGCATTCCTGAAGGATGCATTTTGGGTACGTCAACACACCCTCCCTTCATACAACTTCGATGCCTCAGGAAACTTGTCATTCGGAATCACCGACTACACCGACTTCCCGGGTCAGAAATACGATCCGGATATCGGAATATTCGGGATGGACGTTAACGTGGTCTTGGAAAGGCCCGGTCACAGAGTATCCAGAAGGAGAAAGCAGTCACGAAGAGTTTCAGCTAGCCATCGAGTTGGGCCTGAAGAATCCAGGGCTTGGTTCTCAAAAAGCTACAATTTGAAGATTGTTGGATATGGGGAGGAAGCTGAAGATGAAGATGACGAAATCGATGTCCCCGTTGATGAACTTCCGGACAACATCAAGCAAGCGGTTGAATCCGCTGTACCCGGTGGTAAAATAACAGAAGCTGAGCTTGAGATGGAAGACGGCCAGCAAATCTACGAGGTCACTGTCGAGAAAGACGGAAAGGAGTTTGAGGTTGAAGTTTCCAAGGACGGAGAAGTATTGGAAGTAGAGCTCGAGGAAGAGGAGGAGTGATTGAGATGGCAAAAGATCACGGCGAAAAGATCGGAAGGTCGGTTGGCTGCAGGAAGTGTGGAAGAAAGAGGGGAATGATCAGGCGCCATGGCCTCAGGCTCTGCAGGCAGTGCTTCAGGGACATGGCACCCCAAATAGGATTCAAGAAGTATTCATGAGGTGAAAAGATGCAGTACGACCCACTAAGCGACGCCTTCACACGCATTTTCAATGCGGAGCAGGCAGGACACTACGAGGTTTCAGTGAAACCAGCAAGCAAACTACTAGGACAGATGTTGCAAATCATGCAGAAGTCCGGATACGTCGGAGAGTTCGAGAGAATCGAAGATGGAAGGGCAGGATCATACAGAGTAGAACTAATCGGCGCCATCAACAGATGTGGAGTTATCAAGCCACGACACTCTGTCAAGAGGGCGGATTTCGATAAATGGGAATCAAGATACCTCCCTGCAAGAGATTTCGGCCTATTGATCGTTACCACAAATCAAGGCATAATGGATCATTATGCGGCCAAGAAGGAGCGTGTTGGAGGACGCCTCCTAGCGTATATATTCTAAGGAGTTGAGAGAAATGCCAAAGTTAGACATGATCGTTCATAAAGTCGGCTTCTCCGACAGTTCCAGCGTGAGCATCGATGGGTACAACGTTACCCTATCGAACGACGGAAATACCATTTCCCGAGAATTCAGGCACCCCAAGGTTTCAGTTAGGGAATCAGAGGGTGGAGTGGAAGTTTTCTGCGACCTCCCAAGGAGGTCTGAAAAGGCAATAGCTGGAACATGGGCCGCTCACCTAAGGAACATGGTCAAAGGTGTTGAAGAGGGATTCGAATACAAGCTACAAGCAGTTTACAGTCACTTCCCAATGACATTGAAAGTCGAAGGAAATAGAATGGTCATAAACAATCTATTCGGCGAGAAGGTCCCAAGGGTCGCCAAGCTACCATGGACTCCTTCAGAGGTCGAAGTTAGTGTTGAGAACAAAACAGATGTTACAGTCAGAGGGGCTGACAGGGAGAAAGTCGGCCAGACAGCAGCTAATATCGAAAGATCATGCAAAATCAAGAAGAGAGATAGAAGAGTCTTCCAAGATGGCATTTACATAGTTTCCAAGGGGGCATAGAGTTGACAGAAGAATACGATACATTGACCGTTCCCGAACTCAAGGAATTGCTAAGAGAAAGGGGCCTCAAGGTCGGTGGAAAAAAGTCCGAACTAATTGCCAGGCTCCAAGATAATCCGGGATCTGAAGAAGCTGAATCTGTTCCTGTGGAAAGCCAAGCAGAGACCGAAGAGTTTGATGATGATTTTGATGACGAATTCGAAGACGACGACGACTTCTTTGAGGATGACGACGATTGGGACGATGTCCATACAGCACGACAGAAACCGGTCTTAGACGAAGAGACAGCAAAGGCTCTCGCCTTTAGGGCCCAGCAGAAAAAGAAGCAGCCTGCTTTCCGAAGGCAGGAGTGGTACAGGTACAAGAGGCTGTCAAGATCGAGCTGGAGAAAGCCGAACGGCCTCCAGTCAAAAATGAGACTAAACAGGAAGTATAGGCCTCCAATGGTCCGAATAGGATACAGAAAGATTTCGTCTGCTAGAGGCCTCCACCCATCTGGATTTGAGGAAGTAATGGTTCACAACCAAAGTGACTTGGAAGGACTAGACCCTGAGACCCAAGCTATCAGGATAGGGGCCAGAGTAGGCAATAGGAAGAGGCTGGATATTCATGACAAGGCCAATTCACTAGGGATTAGAGTTCTCAACCAGAGAAAGATCGTGAGAAAGGGGGATCTCTGAATGATTATCACCAACCAGAGACGCATGGCCGCGGCGATAATGTCGCAGAAGGAAGGAAGACCTGTAGGCGTGCACAGAATCTGGATAGATCCTGATTACCTGGATGAGGTCATCTCTGCGGTTCAGAAGGACGACGTTCGAAGACTGATTGAGGACGGGATAATAAAGGCCAGGCCAATTAAGGGGACCAGTAGGTCCAGGGCTAGAAAAGCCGCTCTTCAGAAGGCGAAAGGCAGGAGAAAGGGACATGGATCCAGAAAGGGAAGCTCAAATGCGAGGGCCCCGAAGAAGGAGAGGTGGATGAGACTCATCAGATCCCAGAGGAGAGAGCTCAAAGATTTCCGTGAGGACGGGACCCTAACAAGGTCACAATACAGATACTACTACAGGAAAGCCAAGGGAGGATCTTACCGCTCAATTGCTCACATGAGGTCCAATATGGTAATCGATGGAATCGAGATTGGGGGTGAAAATTGATGGCACAAGGAAAAAGTCAGAGGCTAAGGCCAAAGCGCCGACGTCTAGGGAAGACAGACTATCACAGAAGGATGAGGCTACTTAGAAGTGGGGCCCCTAGGGCTGTGGTTAGGGTTTCCAATACTCAAGTCACCTGCCAATTGATTTCCTACAACCCGGGTGGCGACAGTATTATCGAGTCAGTAAACGGGAAAGCATTGGTCGAGTCTTATTCATGGCCTTCAGGCTCATCTAAGAAATCAGTTCCAGCATGCTACTTAGCCGGATTCGCTCTAGGTAAGAAGGCACTAAAGTCTGGCAACTCATCAGCTGTTCTGGATATCGGATTAGCAGCGTCCTCTCCCGGAAGTAGGGTTTTTGCCGCTCTAAAAGGAATGGTGGATGCAGGCCTTGAAGTTCCACATGGGGAATCTGTCCTGCCCTCCGAAGAAAGAGTAAACGGGCAGCACATAAGTGACTCGCAAGCTTCCGCTGTGGAAGCTTCTATCAAAGCTATCGAGGAGGCACACAAATGAGTGAAGAACAATCCCCCGAAACAGAGCCAACTGAGGAAATCACCCTCGCTCCAGGATTAGCCAAGGCGCTTCAATCGGTAGAGGATAACTCTGGTGATAGGGGCAGGAGAAGAGGGGGCCCGGATCCACTAGCCGCCCTCAGGACATGGCAGCCTAGGACAAGGCTAGGCAGGATGGTCATGAACGGACAAATCCTCACCTACGAAGAGGCATTATCTTCTGGCCTGCCAATAAGGGAGGTTGAAATTGTCGACGCACTTCTCCCTGATATCACTGATGATGTTCTTGCGGTGAATATGATTCAGAGAATGACCGACTCAGGAAGGAGGGTCAGGTTCAATGTTCTGTGCGCTGTTGGAAATGGTGATGGATATGTTGGACTCTCGGTCTGCAAAGGTAAAGAAGTCGCTAGTACCATTAGAAAGGCAATCGACAAGGCAAAGCTGAACATGATTCCGGTCATGAGAGGAAACGGCTCTTGGGAGTCCTCAGAGGGCCCAGGAACAAGTGTTCCATTCATGGTTACTGGAAGGTCCGGTTCAACCAGAATTACCCTGATGCCTGCTCCAGCTGGAAAGGGGCTAGTGATCGGGGACTATGGAAGAAGGGTACTCACTCTAGCTGGCGTCACAGATGTCTGGTCACGTTCATCAGGACAAACTAGGACCACTATCAATTTCGCTAAGGCCACGTTCAACGCTCTCGTTGAGCTAAATAAGACCAGGTTGACTGATGGGGATCACAGGAGACTTAGTATTATCAGAGGGAGGGAATTAAGTTGAGCTATCTAGTTATCAGAGCCAGGAGTGACCGCGGAGTCACCAGAAAGATTCGCGAAACAATGTCAATGCTTAATCTAACTAGGGTTAACCATGCCACTATTGTAATGGACAACCCCTCATACAGGGGGATGCTTCACAAGTCCAAAGACTACATCACATGGGGTGAAGTAGATGCTAAGACAATCGAGAAGCTAATCAAAGAGAGAGGCAGGATGTCAGGGGACAAACCCGTGACCGATTCCGTCATCAAGGAATCTAGTAACTTTTCAGGAATCAAACAGCTTTCTGAGGCTATTGCCTCGGGCGAGGCGTCGATGAAAGATGTAGTCGGGCTGAAGCCTATCTTCAGGCTTCATCCTCCTAGAGGAAGTAAAGGATGGGGGGGAATAAAGAGGGCCTACACAGTTGGTGGAGCTCTTGGCTTCAGAGGAGAGGCGATCAGCGATTTGGCTGACAGGATGATGTGAGGTGATTAGATGGTATCTAGGACGAACAAATTCCGAGGAAGAAGCAGGTATCATGGCCGTGGAAAGAAGGCCGGTAGAGGAGCTGGAAAGAGAGGCGGCAGAGGTAGAGCTGGTATCGGAAAGCACAAGGTAATGTTCCGAAACAAGTACCTTCCAGGTCACTGGGGGATGCATGGATTCAACAGACATCCAAGCCTCAGGAAAGTCAACGTTTCCATCAATGTCAGCGAGCTATCCCAGATTTCGGATCAGGAAGAGATCAACCTCACTGAAATGGGGTATGACAAACTACTCGGCAAGGGCCCAATCTCGAGAGCGATTAAAATTATTGTCGCCGAGGCCAGTCCCAGAGCCATAGCAAAAGTCGAAGCTGCCGGGGGATCGGTATCAACCGACTCGGAAGAAGGCGAAGACTGGGGAGAATGGGAAGAGGAGTGAACTCCTAGGTAGGCATTAGCATGGTCGAAAGGAGAGTCTCATACCCATGGCTCCTTATCATAGCTGGGCTCTATTGGGGAGGGCTATTCTACTGGTTACAAGATGACCTACTCAATGCCACCGGTGAAGTCCAGACACGCGCGCTGCAAATGTTTGTCATTTCATTCATATACGTCGGATATGTTGTTTGGGGGACAATCACCGACCTTCCGGAATCAATCAAAGAAATGCCGTTTGGAAAGGCTACAAAGCCAACTATATGGCTCCTGTTTGTCTTGAGTCTGGCATGGTGGGGATGGGTCGATCCAGCTACTGTTGGATTCCTGCTCGTCGGAGTCGCTCTTCTCGGTTTCGGAGCCGGACTTGGCATATCCGTCGCCTTGTACACTGGAAGCGAGTCTAGCAGGCTGTATGCGCTGTCAAGGCTCGTCGATGTTTATCCTAGCATCACAAAGCCAGAAGGTCACGTCAGATTCAATCAGAAGTTGTGGACTACAACTCTCGTTCTGATTATCTACTTCATGATGACTAATGTCATGATCTACGGACTTTCCGACTCAACTTTGGATATATTCTCTTCATTTAGATCCATCATGGCAGGTGCTTCAGGTTCAATCATGCACTTGGGCATTGGCCCAATAGTCACCGGATCGATTATCATGCAGCTCTTTGCAGGGGCGAAGATTATCCAGCTGGACCTTCAAGATTCAGCAGATAAGCAACTCTATCAGGGAATTCAGAAACTTCTCGTTCTGTTCATGATTCCTGTCGAGTCAATACCACAGGTATACGGATTCTTGGACCCTCACGAGACCCTAATCTATGACTATGGAGTAGGATGGGCCAATGTTGTAATTGTTTCACAGCTTTTCTTGGGCTCATACTTGGTATTCTTACTGGATGAGTTGGTAAGTAAGTGGGGAATCGGATCTGGTATTTCCCTTTTCATCGCTGCAGGAGTGGCGCAGTCGACATTCGTCGGTACCCTATCTCCCCTGCCCGTGAGTCAGGATTTCCCAATGTCACTTGATAATCCCCCATCAGGCACTCTGCCAATGATATTCTACACGCTCAGAACCGCTTCAAACTCGCAATTGGTATCGGACAACGGCTTCGAGCTCATTCTACTAGAACACGCCAACCCCATTGCCGCGTTAGTTTCCTCAATCATTGTTTTCTTAGTAGTCGCATATGCTGAGTCGAGCAAACTCGAACTCCCGTTGACCCATGGAAAGGTTAGGGGGCATAGGGGCCAGTACCCTATTCGACTAGTCTATGCTAGTAACATCCCAGTCATTCTGATGGCTGCACTCCTGGCAAACATCAACATGTTCACACTATTGTTCTGGAGCCATCCTACTCTGTCCACCGTTCCGATACTTGGCAGAAATGGTTGGGGCTCAAGGGCTCACTGGTTCGGCTCTTATGAGGTAGGTGCGACCACTCCATCCGATGGTTTCGCATGGTACTCTTCCATGGTCAACGGAGTCGGAGACTGGCTACTTCCACTCCTCAATCAGACCGGGGACGCCTATGGGCATAGTCTAACCCAAATCATGATCCATGTGCTTACCTATGTCTTTGTGATGACTGCAGGCTCTACAATATTCGCCAAGTTCTGGATAGAGACCACTAATATGAGTGCTAAGGACGTAGCCAAGCAGATCGAGAGAACTGGAATGCAGATACCTGGTTTCAGGAAGAACCCGGTAGTACTAGAGAGAATTCTTGAGAGGTATATCCCACCTGTAACACTGTTCTCTGGCGCCTTCGTAGGGCTACTAGCTGCTGGAGCAGATCTACTCGGAACTGTTGGAAACGCTACTGGGACAGGACTTCTACTAGCGGTCGGAATTATCCTCAGAACATACGAGCAGATACAGAAAGAACAAGCCATGGAAATGCATCCTGTGCTAAGGGACTTCTTCGGAGCAGAGTGAGTCAAAACGATTTACTGCGAGCCGGACCTAATCTCAGGCCACACGTCACGTTGATATACGGAATGGCGGTCGGCGGGATGCTACGTTGAGCTGGCGTTGGAGATTGAGCACATAGTGCGATGACCTCTTCCTTCAGGCTGAACGTTGCCGAGGACGTGCAGCCCAGAACTTAGTTCTGGGCTTAGAGGTGAACCACAAGAAACGACTTGACCCCCGATTAGGGGGTGCAAGAGCAGATATCACATTCAAAGATGAATGGTGTTTCTGCGCCAACCAATAAGTGAAAGCCTAAAATTGCGACATCAAAAACTAACTTCCGAAAGGATCAGTGATTCCGCTCACGCGAAATCCGGTTGATCCTGCCGGAGGCTACCGCTATTGGAGTTCGATTAAGCCATGCGAGTCTAGAGGCCTAGCCTCGGCGTACCGCTCAGTAACACGTGGGTAACCTACCCTATGCTGGGGGATAAGCTCGGGAAACTGAGAATAATACCCCATAGTCCACTACGCCTGGAACGGTGAGTGGATCAAAGCTCCGGCGGCATAGGATGGGCCTGCGGCGTATCAGGTTGTAGGGGGTGTAACGTACCCTCTAGCCATCCACGCGTACGGGTGTTGGGAGACATTGCCCGGAGATGGATTCTGAGACACGAATCCAGACCCTACGGGGTGCAGCAGGCGCGAAAACTTGGCAATGCGAG
>Ga0208130_1000197_pt1 | contig 32723 bp, 29 predicted proteins | sample ETNtaG_31_FD_185771 | JGI IMG/M metagenome (GOLD analysis project Ga0208130, IMG submission 185771) | Marine microbial and viral communities from oxygen minimum zone, Eastern Pacific Ocean - ETNP201310SV78 (SPAdes) (version 2) | ecosystem: Environmental > Aquatic > Marine > Oceanic ... | reverse complement strand
TTTTTTAATTCTGTCTTTTGGGGCGTAGCCAAGCGGTAAGGCAGCGGGTTTTGATCCCGCGATGCGTAGGTTCGAATCCTACCGCCCCAGCCAAATTATAATAAAATTTAGAAACTTTTATATTATGCACATTGCTTGGTTTAAAAGGGATTTAAGGGTTTGGGATAATGAAGCTTTTACAAATGCTTGTAAGAGCAAAAATGTTATGCCTCTTTACATCATAGAACCAGAACTTTGGAAAGAGGATGATCTAAGTTACAGACAGTATATTTTTTTAACGGAATGCCTTGAAGATTTAGACATAGAGCTAAAAAAAATAGGTCAAAAATTAACAATTAGAACTGGAGACGCTTTAGAAATCTTCAATGATATTAATACTCATTATGGAATTGAGGAAATTTGGTCACATCAGGAAACATGGAATTTTTGGACATTTAATAGGGATTTAAGGCTCAAAAAGTGGTTTAATTCAAAAAATATTAAATGGAATGAAACCATACAAAATGGTGTTGTTAGAGGTCTAAAAGATCGAGATGGATGGTCAAAAGAGTGGCAAAAAAGGATGTATGCAGAAGAACACATACCTCCAAAAAAAATTAAAGGGCATTCATTTCTTTCTGAAAAAATACCAACACCTCAACAATTAGGTCTTAAAAATGATGGTATTGAAGTATTTCAGAAAGGTGGGAGGACTGAAGGATTAAAGCTTTTAGAGAGCTTCTTGCATCAAAGGGGTAAAAATTATTCTAAAGAAATGTCCTCACCTTTGAATTCTCATAAAAGTTCTTCAAGATTATCAACCCACATAGCTTTTGGAGCACTATCGATTAAAGAAATTATTCAAAAAACAAATGAAAGAAAAAAAGATATACAAAAACTTCCAAAGGAAGAGAGATATAATTGGCCACGATCTATAAGTACTTTCTCTAGTAGACTTAGATGGCATTGTCACTTTATACAAAAACTTGAAGATGAACCTGAGATTGAGTTCAAGAGTATGCATTCATCATACAATAATCTTAGAAACGAGTCAGATTTTGACTTTTTTCTTGAAAGTTGGAAAAAGGGATTAACAGGTTATCCTATGGTAGACGCTTGTATGAGGTCGCTTATTAAAACTGGTTGGCTTAATTTTAGAATGAGGGCAATGCTCATGAGCTTTGCTAGCTATCATCTCTGGTTGCCTTGGCAAATAACTTCAAAATATCTAGCATCTTTGTTTACTGATTATGAACCTGGTATTCATTATGCTCAGTCACAGATGCAATCAGGAACAACTGGCATCAATGCTATAAGAATTTATAATCCTATAAAACAGGGTATTGACCATGATCCAGATGGTATTTTTATAAAAAAATGGTTACCTGAATTAAGAAAAATATCAAAAACAAACATTCATAAGCCTTGGGAGAGTATTGAATATATTAAAGAGTATATTCCTCCAATAGTTGATGAGATTGAAGCAAGGAAATTAGCTGCAAGTAAAATATATAATCTACGAAAAGATAAACTACACAAAATTGAGTCTAAGAAAATATATCTTAAACATGGTAGCAGAAAGCCTAGTATAAAAAAAATCAGTAAACAGGACAAAAAGAATAAAAATAAAATTCAAAAAAGTCTTTTTTAACTTTAATTAATTTTTCAATTAATTATTAAATAAAATATATACTTTTATTTTTATTTAACTATTTTACCTTCATGACAAAAAAAGCACTCATTACAGGAATTACTGGCCAAGATGGAGCTTATCTCTCAGAATTTTTAGTTAAAAAAGGTTATAAAGTTTTTGGGGCTGTTAGAAGAACCTCATCAATTAATACTTCTCGTTTATCATACATAGGTATTTTGAATGATGTTGAAATTGTTCCAATGGACCTTGCAGAAATAACAAATATTCAACGGTTAGTTGAAAAAATAGAACCAGATGAAATTTATAATCTCGCTGCACAAAGTTTTGTTCAAACTTCTTATGAACAACCAATTTACACCTCTGATATTGATGGTATAGGCGTAACTAGGCTTTTAGAGACTGTAAGGAATCTAGGTGGTAAACCTAAATTTTATCAAGCTTCAACTTCAGAGATGTTCGGAAAGGCCCAAGAAAGCCCCCAAAATGAAAAAACACCTTTTTATCCAAGAAGTCCTTACGGAATAGCAAAGCTTTATTCTCACTGGATGACTATCAATTATCGAGAAGCATGGGATATGTTCGCATGCTCAGGGATTTTATTTAATCATGAGTCACCTTTACGCGGTACTGAGTTTGTAACCAGAAAAATTTCTCAAGGAATGGCTCAAATAGCTCTAAAAAAAATAAAAAAAATTAATTTGGGAAATTTAAATGCAGAACGTGATTGGGGATTTGCAGGAGATTATGTTGAGGCAATGTGGTTGATGCTTCAAAAAGACCAACCAGATGATTATGTGATTGCTACTGGAGAGACTCACAGTGTTAGGGAGTTTGTTCAAGTAGCAGCAAATTCAATTGATATTGATATAGTCTGGGATAATGAAGGTGACCACGAAATTGGTATTTGTAAAAAAACTGGTGAAACAATTATTTCAGTTGATAAACAATATACTAGACCCTCAGAAACAGATCATCTTTTAGGGGATGCTTCTAAAGCAAAAAAGACCCTAGGTTGGAGGCCGTCTATTAATTTCAAGTCCCTTGTAAATATGATGGTTGAGCACGACTTAAAAAGAATGAAAGATAATAATTTTTGGTTTTAAATTTTATCTTTTCTGAATCATTTCATCAAAAGCTTGATTATACTCTTTTTCTATTTTGCCTATAAGATTATTTACAGATGGAGCATCTTTGATACCACCAATACCTTGGCCGGATCCCCAAATATCTTTCCAAGCTTTTTGTTTAGTATTTCCTCCAGACCCAAAATTCATTTTTGATTTGTCTGCACTTGGTAAGTTATCAGGATCTAAACCAGCTTTAGCAATTGAAGGCTTAAGGTAATTTCCATGAACGCCTGTAAAGAGTGATGAATAAACAATATCATCTGCGGTAGATTCAATTAACATATCTTTATAGCCTTGGTCAGCATTAGCTTCTTCAGTAGCTATAAATCTAGTTCCAATATATGCAAGATCAGCTCCCATTGCCAAAGCCCCAGCTATAGAATGACCATCCCCTATTGAACCAGATAGCAGAATTGTTCCATCAAACCATTCTTTTATTTCTCTTACCAGAGAGAAAGGAGATAGACTTCCAGCATGACCACCTGCTCCAGCACAAACAAGAATAAGTCCATCAACACCCTGTTCAGCAGCTTTTTTTGCATGTTTTACATTAATAACATCATGAAATACTACTCCTCCGTAACTATGAGCAGCTTGAACTATTTCAAGAGGAGGTCTTAAACTTGTAATAATGACAGGAACTTCATGTTCTACACATGTTTCCATATCCTGCATTAATCTATCATTAGAAGCATGGCAAATTTGATTAACTGCAAAGGGAGCTGATGGTGAATCAGGATTTTTTTCATCATGTTCAGCTAGTTCTTCTTTTATTCTAGTCAGCCAATCACCAAGCATACTTTGAGGTCTTGCATTAAGAGCTGGGAAAGAACCGACAATACCCGCTTTACATTGAGCAATTACTAGTTCAGGTCCAGAAACTATAAATAAAGGTGCCCCAACAACTGGAAGTCTTAATTTTCCATTTAATTTTTCTACAAGTGCCATAAAAGTCTCCTAATTTTTTTTGCATAATAATGATAAATTTTATAATTGAAACATTCTTTTTTTGATAAGATAATATTAACGTGAAATATGAAAAAATAAATACCAAATCCGAATTAGGTGCTGAGATACATGATTTTAAAATAGAAAACCATTATTCTTCAAAATTTATTAAAGAAATTAGAAATTTATGGCTAGAACACTCAGTGTTAATTTTTAAAAACTTACAATTAAATCATTATCAATTTGAGAGACTAAGTTTATTATTTGGTGAATTTGGCGATGATCCCTATATAGAATCTTTGGAAAGCCATCCAAATATTATAGAAGTTAAAAGAGATGCTGATGAGAAAGCTCCCCCATTTGGTGGATCATGGCATTCAGATTGGTCTTTTCAAGAAAATCCTCCATCTGCAACACTTCTTCATTCAAAAATAATACCACCAATTGGAGGGGAGACATTATTTTTAAATACACACAAAGCATATGAGGATTTATCAATATCAATAAAGGAAAAAATTAATAATCTAAAGGTTATTCACAGTGCAGCCCGACCGTATGCAGATGATGGATTTTATGCTTTGGAGAAAAATAAAGATAGGTCAATGAAAATCAAACCTTCAAAAAAAGCTAAAGATATTATCCTTCACCCCCTAGTAAGAACTCATCCTGAAACTAGAAGAAAATCACTTTTCATTAATCCTGTGTATACGATAGCAATTGATGGACTAAGCGAGGATGAGTCTAAATCATTACTTAACGAATTATTTAACCATATGGAGAATGAAATTTATATTTATAAGCATTCATGGGAACCTAATATGCTTGTAATGTGGGATAATAGATCGGTAAATCACTGTGCTCAAGGCGGATATGAAGGACATGAGAGACTTCTGCATAGAATTACTTTATCTGGAGATAGACCTTTTGGTTAGATTGTTTCTCCATAAAATAAAGGCATAAATAAATGCTATCTCTTTAATTTGATTATATCTTCCCGCCATACCTCCATGACCTGCTTCGGTGTATGTTTTTAAAAATATTGGATTATTGTCAATTTTCTCATTTCTCAATTTTGCAATCCATTTTGTAGCCTCCCAATAGGTAACCCTGGGGTCTGTTAATCCTGATGTTGCAAGTATGGCAGGATAGCTTTGCTTTTTAATATTATCATACGGTGAGTAAGATCTAATATAATTAAAGTCACTTTTGTTTTTTATTGGATTTCCCCATTCTTCCCACTCAGGAGGAGTTAACGGAAGAGTGTCATCAAGGATAGTATTTAAAACATCAACAAATGGAACTTCTGCAATAGCACAATGAAAAGTATCAGGGCTTATATTTAGTGAAGCCCCAATCAAAAGACCACCTGCGCTACCACCGTGAATTGAAATATTCCCTGATATATTCTTTTTTTTTAAAAACTTAGCGCATGAGATAAAATCATTAAAGCTATTGAGTTTATTTTTCTTTTTTCCGTCCTCGTACCATTTTTTTCCTTTTTCCATTCCACCTCTAATATGGGCAATTGCATATACCATTCCTCTATCAATTAGGGAAAGTCTTGAAGCAGAAAAACTTGGCGGTATTGAAATTCCATATGATCCATATCCATATAATAAAGTTGGAGCATTTTTAGGAGTATTTTTTCTTCTTATAATTGATATAGGAATTTTTTTACCATCTTGCGATGATGCATAAACTCTAGTTAAAATATAATTTTTTGGATTATGTCCAGTTGGAATTTCTTGTTTTTTTATAATTCTTTTTTTTTGATCTTTTAATTTACAATTATAAGTTAAAAGTGGAGTTGCCATTGAGGAATAATAAATTCTTATTTCTTCTGATTTATATTCATAACCTTCATTAAAATCTAAATCATAAATCTCTTCGTTAAATTTTATAATATTTTTTTTCTTAGTTTTTTTATTTATTACTAAAATTCTGGGTATGCCATTTTCTAACTCTTGAATAATTATATATTTTGCTAAGCAAGAAAAATTTGTAATTAAAACACCTTCCCTATAAGGAAGAAAATCAGTCCAATTTTTTTTGCTAAAATTGTTTTCATCAGTCTTCATTAATTTAAAATCAATTGCATCATCTTTATTGGTTAGTATTAAAAATCTTGAATTTTCTTGATCATGCTCAATGCTATATTCAATACCTTTCTTTCTTCTAGCTATTAGTTTTAATTTTCTATCTTTTTTTTGTTGATTAATTATTCTGATTTCACTGGTTTCATGATTATGAATAGTAAGAATTAAATATTTTTTACTTAATGTTTCACTAATATTCAAAAAATAACCAGAATCTTTTTCATTATATATCTCAATATCTTGATCTTGATGAGTACCTAAAAAATGAAAACACAGACATGAAGGTCTGTGATTCTTATCCATTTTAATGTAGTAAAATCCAGTATCATCTGTTTCCCAGATTACACTTCCATCGGTTTCACTTATTTTATCATTAAAATGTTTTTTTTGATTTAAATTCTTAATTTTTATTTTGTAAAACTCTGATCCTTTATCATCATAGCTCCATGCTAAAAGATTGTGATTATTAGAGTTATAGGCTCCACCAGGTTTGAAGTATTTGTATGGTATGCTTTCTTTATTCCAATCATGGTAAATTAAACTGTTTTTTCTTGAAGTAGTCGATTTATAGCGTCTTAAAATTGAGTATTCTTGATTTTTTTTTGTTTCTGAGTAATAAAACCAGTTACCATCTTTTTGAGGTATTGATGAATCTTCTTCTTTAATTTTTCCTTTAATTTCACTAAAAATTTTTTTTTCAAGTGGTTTTAGGAACGATAATTTTTTGTTAGTCCATTTGTTTTCATCATCAATATACTTTCTTATATTTTTTTTTAAAACATTTGGTGAATGAAGAACTTCTTGCCAGTTATCATCTCTGATCCAGCTAAATTGATCGGACAACTCAGTATCATGTACTTTTGTTTTGACAAGTTTTTTTCTTGCCTTGGGTGGATTAGCTTTACTGATTGTAGGCATAAAGTATTATTCAAAAACTATAGATACTGTTTCTGCGATCATAGCTGGTCGATCTTGACCTTCGATTTCTATACTAACTTCAGAAATTAACTGCGTTCCTCCGGCCTTTGATTGAGCTTCAAGAAGTTTTGTTTTAGCCCTAACTTTAGAATTTACAGGAACCATATTTGTAAATCTAACTTTATTTGTTCCATAATTAATTCCTCTAGTAACACTCTTAATGGAACTAATTTTTGATGTTAGCATTGGAACAAGTGACAGAGTTAAAAATCCATGAGCTATAGTTGGCATATTTAATTCGGATTTAGTCCTTTCAGGGTCAATGTGTATCCATTGGTGATCACCTGTGGCATCTGCAAAATCATTAATACGGTCTTGATCAATAGCAAACCAATCGCTCACACCTATTTCTTGACCAACGCATTCTTTCATTTCTTCAACAGTATTAAAAACTCTCATAATTTTCTCCTCATTTATACAATCTTAGAATCTTTTTTACCCCAATAACGGTCTTTTAGCAGTCTTTTATATAATTTCCCTGTTGGGTGTCTAGGGAGTTCTTTTTCAAAATCTACTGTCTTTGGGCATTTAATACTAGATAAATTATCTCTACAAAAATGAATAATTTCTTCTTCTAAATTTTTTCCTACATCATTCCAAGATATAGGCTGAACAACCGCTTTAACTTCTTCACCAAATTCTTGATTTGGGACACCTATAACTGCACAGTCATAAACTTTTGGATGAGTTATAATTAAATCTTCTGTTTCTTGTGGGTATATATTGACTCCTCCTGAAATAATCATAAAAGCCTTTCTGTCAGTTAGATAAAGATAATTATCTTCATCTAATTTTCCTATATCACCTAATGTAGTCCATTTTGGATTTTTAGGATGTCGGGTATCAAGAGTTTTTTTCTTATCATTGTGATATGAGAACTCAACATCACTCTCAAACCAAATAGTTCCTTCTGACCCAATAGGAAGTTCATTTCCCTCTTCGTCGCAAATATGTGGAATACCGAAAATTGGTTTACCAACAGTACCGACATGATCAAGCCATTCCTTTGAATTACATGCAAAAAAACCATTACCTTCTGATCCAGCATAAAACTCATTAATAATTTCTCCCCACCACTCAATCATTGTTTTTTTTATTTCAATGGGACATGGAGCTGCAGCATGAATAGCACATTCATGAGTTGATAAATCATATTTCGTTCTTATTGATTCCGGTAATTTACACATTCTGACAAACATTGTTGGAACCCATTGACTCATATTAATTTTATATTTTTCAATAAAAGAAAGAGACATTTCGGCGTCAAAATTTTCCATTATAATGTTTGTTCCTCCAAGGTAGTTTACTCTCATAGTAAATCTCAAAGGGGCTGCATGATATAAAGGTGCTGGAGATAAATATTTTGTATTTTCATTTATATCGTAGAGTGGAGCAATAACTGACATTAATGCATCAGATTGATCAATTGGAATATGTTTTAGGGGAACTCTTATACCTTTAGGTTTACCAGTTGTTCCTGAGGAATAAAGCATATCTTGCCCCATTTCTTCATCAGGTATAGGGGTTTTTGGTAAATCCATTATGGCATTTTCAAATGATTGCCACCCATCTTCTACACCGTCTACCATATAATGATGCTTTGTTTTTTTTGTTAATTGAAACGTTTCATTAGCAACATTTTTTAAATATTTTGATGAAATTAAAAATTGAGAGTTACAATCATCATGAATGTATTTAACTTCTGCTGCAGTTAGCTTTGATGAAATTGGCGTGAAATACAAACCGGATCTTTGTGCAGCCCAACAAATCTCAAGGAATCTAGAGTTATTTTCCATAAAAATTGAAATTCCATCTCCAATTTTTAATCCTTTCTGTCTAAATAAATGAGCAATTTGATTAGACCTTTCATCAAGCTCTTTGTAAGTAGTAATTTCTCCTGATGATGCCATTATTAAGGCAGGTTTATTGGGATTTTTTTTGGCATGGATGTAGGGATGCATTTAATTCCTCTTTTTTTAAATTTAATTATTTAAAAATTATATTATTTTTGCAATATTTATTTATTAAATAAAATCCTCTTGGAGAGAAAAATGAATTATGAAGCAATACTATATGAAATTGAAGATAACATTTTAACTATAACATTAAATCGTCCTGAAAAATTAAATGCTTTTAATTTTAATATGCAAAGTGATTTAATTGATGCAATTGATAAAGCAAACAATGATGATGAGGTTAAGGCAATAATTGTTACAGGAGCAGGTAGGGGTTATTGCGCAGGTGCAGATTTATCTGCAGGAAAAGATACCTTTAATATGGATAAAAGATCCGACAGAAAAGGTGCAATTTCAGATAATGGTGATATTGACTGGTCTCACTCCGGGGTAAGAGATGGAGGTGGTAGGGTAACACTTAAGATGTTTGAATGTTTAAAACCTATAATCTCAGCCTGTAATGGTCCAGCAGTCGGAGTTGGCATAACTATGCAATTAGCAATGGACATCAGATTAGCATCGGATGATGCAAAATATGGATTTGTTTTTGCTCGTAGAGGCTTGGTTCCTGAAGCATGTTCATCTTGGTTCCTTCCAAGAATTGTTGGTGTTTCAAAAGCCTTAGAATGGATATATTCTGGTAAAGTATTTGGTCCTGAAGAGGCTTTAGAAGGCGGATTGATTAGATCAATTCATAAACCTGAGGAATTATTACCAGCAGCAAGAGAGATTGCTAGAGAAATAATTGATAATACTGCTCCGGTTTCAGTTGCGTTATCCAGGCAAATGATTTGGAGGATGGCTGGCGCTAATCATCCTATGGATGCACATAAAATTGATAGTAGAGGAATTTTTGCCAGAGGAAGAATGAATGATGCTAAAGAGGGCGTTCAATCATTTTTAGATAAAAGACCTGCAGAGTTTAGTGATAGTGTCAAAAATGATATGCCTGAATATTATCCTTGGTGGGATGAAGAACAATATTCTTAATTCGGTGATTTTATTTTCCAAATATTAGTTTTTAAGCTTAAGACTAATATAAAAATAATTCCTATTGTAGATGTAACTAAAATATTGGTTTGGAGACTGTATTTTTCAATTATATTCCCTGAAACTATTGCTCCAATTGGACCTGATGCCATAAATGCTAATGTATAAACTGAGAGCATTCTGCCTCTGTGACTCTCAACAGCAAAAGTTTGCGTTATTGTTCTTCCCATTGCTATAACAACACCAGCACCGCAGCCCCATGAAAAAATGACTAGACAAAAAATGTAAAAAGGCATTTCAAAATATAGTGACCCTAGAATGGGTAGCCCACTAGTCATAGCAACCATTAAAGCAGTTCCCCAGCGCTTTATATTTCTCTTAACAGCCAGAATACTATTTGACGATAATGTTCCCATCCAAAAACATGCTGATACAATTGCAAAGCCAGTTGATCCAAATCCATATCTCTCCGTTGTAATGTATGGGAGTGTAACAAGATTATTTCCCATAAAACATAATCCAACCATTATCATTGATAAAGAAACAGGAAAGATTTCTCTAGAGTTTTTAACTTCAATGAAAGCCTCAATCATTTCATTTTTTATTTTACTTAACTTAAATGGCTCTTTCTTAAATGTTGGTTTGGGTAGCTTTATTGAGAAATAAGCACCTACTATTAAAGAAAAACTTTGAGCAATAATTAAAGGAAGAACCCCTAAATTATCTGCTAATCCGCCAACAGACATTCCAATAAGTTGAAAACCAAATTGTGTAATCATTGCAATTGTAACAGTTCTTTGAATCTCACCTTGTGAAATTGAAGTTAAAAGAGATTCTCTTGATGGTAATGCAAATGCTGAAGCGCATCCCATAATTAAACCATAAAAAATCATAAGCTCATAACTTAAGAAATTAAAATAAATTGCAAATAAAATTAAAAATAATGGTGCTGTAGCCATTAAATGAACAAAGCAAAGTAAAATTCTTGTATCTGTTCTATCGGCTATTGTCCCACCAAGAACTATAAGAAAAATAGATGGTGCTAATAATGAAACTTGCGCAAGACCATAATTTGAAGGGGAAACTTCAAGTATTAATATTAAAATTGTAGGAAATAAAACCATTTGTAGACCTTGGAAGAGATACCAAGATGCTTGCCCAACCATATAAAAGAAAAGATTATTGAATGGTGAGGTTTTTAAAGATGATTGTTTCATAGAAATAACTAAATTCTTTTTTTGGCTTCGCTAAAAACTCTATTTATCATCGCAGTTAAACCATTTGATCTTTGTTGTGAAATATTTTCCTCTAGATTTAATTTTTTAAGTTCACTCATTGGATCTATTTCTAAAATCTCTGAAGGTGTTTTTTCTGAAAATAAAGCGAAGATTATAGCTATTAAACCCTTCACGATAAATGCATCAGAGTCACCCGTAAACTTTAAAAGAGTTTTTCCTTGTTTATCGATTTCTTCAACAACAAGCCAAACTTGACTTGCACATCCCTCCACTTTGTTATGATCATTATAATCAATACTTTTTATGGCACTTAAAGAATTGCCCATATCAATAATATATTTATATTTATCTTCCCAATTATCGAGGAATTGGAAATCGTCTACAATATTATCAAAATTCATTTTTTACTCTTCAGCTATTTTAACTAGCATTTTACCAAAGTTCTCACCTTTAAATAATTTTAAAAACGCATTAGGTGCAGACTCAATTCCTACATCAATTGTTTCTTTCCATTTCATTTTATCATTTTCAATCCAGTGTTTCATATCATTAAGAAAATTATCAGAAAGATCGTAATGACTAGAAACAACAAAGCCTTGAATTTTTAATGATTTTACAATTGCTGCCATGAGATTATTTGGTCCAGGTCTTGGGGTTTTGTCATTATACTGCTCTATCATTCCACATAATGCTATTCTCCCATTGAGATTCATTGCGCTTAAAGCAGCTTCTAAATGAGAGCCACCTACATTTTCGAAATATACATCAATACCATTTGAACAAGCTGAGTGTATAGATCTTGTTAAATGTTCTGTAGTTTTGTAATTAATTGCTTTATCGATTCCAAGTTCACTTTCTAGGAAATGACATTTTTCATCTGACCCAGCAGTGCCATAAACTTTACAACCTTTTGCTTTAGCAATTTGACACGCTACAGTTCCAACAGCACCTGCAGCAGCTGAGACCAAAACATTTTCACCTTCCTTCAGTTCGCCAATTCTCAATAGACCAACATAAGCAGTCATTCCTGGCATACCAAGAGTGCCAAGGTAGGCTTGTAAGGGCCCTATATCAGGATTAACTTTGCTAAGCATATTGGCTTTGGAAGAAAAATATTCTCTCCAGCCAAAATTGGAGTTTACATAATCTCCTACTTTAAAATCCGAGGAATTTGATTCAATAACAACACCTATGGCTCCACCTTCAAGCGTTTTTCCTACTGCGAAAGGTGGAACGTAGCTTTTTCTATCAATCATTCTTCCTCGCATATATGGATCAACCGACATCCATAAATTTTTAACTAATACCTCATCTTCGTTAATTGAACTGATTTCTTTTTCCACAAGTTCGAAATTCTCACTTTTTGGTTCACCTTCTGGTCTAGAATGTAAATGGATTTCTTTGCTTATAATATTACTCATTTTTCTCTCATTTTATTTATATTTTATGTAACCTCTTATGATATATTACATATGGTTAATTAAGATACCAATCTTTAAGTTGTTCAAAGACTTTAAGCAAGGTATGAATTGTTTTTGGATATAAAGAATGAAAATTACTATTGCACAATTAAATAATACTGTTGGTGATATTGATGGCAATATTGCTAAAGCTTTAGAGGTGATATCAAGTGAGAAGTCAAAAAATTCTGATTTGATAGTTTTCTCTGAGTTATTTATTTCGGGTTATCCTCCCGAGGATTTAGTTCTAAAAGGCTCTTTTTTAAATGCTTGTTCTGAAGGCCTTGAAAAGATAGTTAGTTTTTCAAAAGATATTAATACTGGAATTATTATTGGAGCTCCAATCAAAGAAGATGATAAAATTTATAATTGTGCTGTTCTCATTGATAGAGGTAAAATTATTGGTATTAGTAAAAAGAAAAGTTTACCTAATTATAGTGTTTTTGATGAAAAGAGAGTCTTTGACCCAGGCGAAACTACTCAAACATTTGATTTTCGCGGTATTAAAATAGGAATTCCAATTTGTGAAGATATCTGGAAACCTAATGTATGCAATCAATTAAAGAGTGATGGTGCTGATATAATAATTACACCTAATGGTTCTCCATACGATAGATATAAAAGAAATTTAAGAATAGAAACTGCAATTGATAGAGTTAAGGAAAATAATTTACCATTAATCTATGTGAATCAAGTGGGTGGACAGGATGAGCTTGTCTTTGATGGTTCAAGCTTTGTTATTAACTCTGATCAGTCTTTATTTTTAAAATGTTCATCATGGACTGAGGAAATAGTTAACCTAGATTTTAATATTGAGGTTGGATTTGAAAATGTTGGTGACAATTATAAGAAAAGTGAAAATGCTAAAGATGAACTGGAGGATATTTATTCTGCCTTAGTTCTTGGTTTAAAGGACTATGTTGAAAAAAATAATTTTCCTGGAGTTATACTGGGATTATCTGGAGGAATAGACTCTGCATTATGTGCTGCCATTTCAGTTGATGCTCTTGGATCTGAAAAAGTTAAATGTTTTATGCTTCCATTCAAATATACATCAGAGCAAAGTTTTATTGATGCAACAGAGTGTGCAAAAAATTTAAGTATAGAGCTGGGAAGCTTAGATATTGAAAATTCTTTTAACAGTCTTGAAACAGTTCTCACACCTTTTTTTAATAATCTCCCACCTGATGTTACTGAAGAAAATTTACAGTCCAGAATAAGAGGTACACTCTTAATGGCGTTATCAAATAAAGTTGGTAAAATGGTCGTTACAACTGGTAATAAGTCAGAAGTTTCTGTCGGTTATTCTACGCTCTATGGTGATATGAACGGAGGATATAATCCTATTAAAGATATCTATAAAACAGAGGTCTATGAGCTTTCTAAATGGCGAAATTCCTCAAAAGCATCAAATTGCTTAGGACCATCAGGTGAAGTTATTCCTTTTTCTATTATCGAGAAAGAGCCTACTGCAGAATTAAGAGAGGATCAGAAAGATCAAGATTCTCTCCCTCCATATGATAAACTAGATGACATCCTTGAAAGTTTAATTGATTATGAAATGAGTATTTCTGAGATAGTAAAAAGAGGGCACGATAAATCATTAGTTAAAAAGATAGAAAATCTTCTATATATTTCTGAGTATAAAAGAAGACAATCTGCTCCTGGAGTAAAAGTTAGTCAAAAGAATTTCGGTAGAGATCGAAGGTATCCAATCACAAATTTATTCAGAGATAAAAATTGACAAAAAATATAATTACGAGATTTGCTCCCAGCCCCACGGGACTTTTGCATGTTGGTAATATTCGTACAGCACTATTTAATTATCTCTATGCAATAAAAAATAATGGAAAATTTATTTTAAGAATTGATGATACTGATTCTGAGAGAAGTACTGATGAATTCGCAGAGCAAATTGTATCAGATCTAAAATGGCTTGGAATAAAAATTGATAAAATTTATAAGCAATCTGAAAGAATAGATATTTATAGAAAATATTTTAATCAGTTAGTTGAAAAAGGTTTTCTTTATGAGTGTTTTGAAACTCAAGAGGAACTTGATTATAAAAGAAAAAGATTAGTAGCAAGGAGAATGCCTCCTGTTTATGACAGGGCTTCTTTAAACTTATCTGAGGAAGAGAAAAATCAATATATTAGTGAAGGAAGAAAACCTTATTGGAGATTTAAACTCTCAGGAAGAAAGAACATTTTTCATGATTTGGTAAGAGGTGAGGTTTCGGTAGATACGTCCGCTCAGTCAGACCCAGTTGTAGTAAGAGAGGATGGAGGTTTCTTATATAATTTACCTAGCGTAATTGATGATATTGAGATGGGAGTTACAAATATTATTCGTGGTGAAGATCATGTAACTAATTCTGGTATTCAAGTCGAAATGTTTACCTCCTTAGGAAAAGATTCACCTATTTTTGGTCACCACCCTCTGCTTGTTGATGAAAATGGCGATCCTTTTTCAAAAAGAAATGCTGCCTTATCTGTAAAAGGTCTTAAAGAAAAAAATTTTGAACCTATGGCAATTAATTCTCTTAATACCTCTATTGGCACTTCAATTGAGATAAATTCCTTTCAGTCATTAAAAGAAATTTCAGAAATTTTAGATTTGAGTAAATTAGGAAGGGCTCCAGGAAGATTTAGTTTAGATCAATTGATAAAATTAAATTCATCACAATTAAGTATTTTAAGTTTTGAGGAAATTAAAAATAGATTAGAAAATCAAAATATAATTGCTAGCAAAACTTTATGGGAAATAGTTAAAAACAACCTAAATTATCTTTCAGAATATAGTAAATGGGATGAAATAATTAACAAGGATATTGAAGTAGAAAACTTAGACTATGAATTTTTAAAGACCGCATCGGATGTCTTACCAGATGAACCATGGGATAATTCAACATGGAATTTGTGGATTGATAAAATAAAAGTTTCTACCGATAGAAAGGGTAGGGATTTGTTTCTTCCATTAAGAAAAGCAATTACTGGATTAGATGATGGTCCTGAGTTAAAAGAGCTTATTTTATTGATAGGTTATGATAAAATCAAAAAGCGTCTTTTAGGAAAATAAAATGACAAAAGAAAAATTATATATTTTTGACACAACATTGCGTGATGGTCAGCAAACACAAGGCGTAGATTTTAGTGTACAAGATAAAATAATAATTTCTGAAGCATTAGATAAAATCGGTTTGGATTATATTGAGGGTGGTTGGCCAGGTGCAAATCCAACGGATACAAAGTTTTTTGAGTCACGACCAAAATTAAAAAATTCAAAATTTACAGCTTTTGGTATGACGAAGCGAGCTGGCAGATCAGCTGATAATGATCCCCAGTTGAGGGCATTAATTGATAGTGGATCAGATAGTATTTGTTTGGTTGCAAAAACTTGGGACTATCACGTTGATGTGGCGCTTGGAGTTACATTAGATGAAAATTTAAAATCAATTGAAGAGTCTGTCAGGTCTGTCAGTGAAAATAGTATTGAACCTATGATTGACTGTGAGCATTTTTTTGATGGTTTTAAATCTAATAGTGATTTTTCATTTTCTTGCATAGAAAGCGCCATCCAATCAGGTGCAAGGTGGGTTGTATTGTGTGACACTAATGGTGGCACTTTACCTAGTGAAGTTTATGAAATTGTTAATCAAGTATGTTCTAGGTTTCCAGGAGAAAAAATAGGAATTCATACTCATAACGACACTGAAAATGCCGTTGCTAATTCATTAGCTGCAATTGACGCAGGTGCTAGGCAGCTTCAAGGAACTTTAAACGGTTTAGGAGAGAGATGTGGCAATGCTAATCTTATTTCTTTGTTACCAACATTAATTCTTAAAGATATGTATTCAGGTAAATACGATTTATCAATATCTAAAGACGAGTTAAAAAATCTTAAAACTATTTCATTACTTCTTGATGATATATTAAATAGACAACCTAATAAGCATCAACCCTATGTCGGTGATAATGCTTTTGCGCATAAGGGTGGTCTTCATGTTTCTGCTGTAATGAAAGATCCTTCAACATACGAGCATGTTAAACCTGAAGATATTGGAAATAATAGAAAAATACTTGTATCTAATCAGGCTGGTAAATCAAATTTATTATCACGTTTATCATCTGTTGGAATTGAAGTTGATGACAAAGATGAGCGTTTGGGGAATTTATTAGAAGTCGTTAAAGAGAAAGAGTTTAATGGATACTCTTATGATGGAGCAGGGGCTTCTTTTGAGCTTTTGGCAAAAAATATCCTAGACAATGTTCCCAATTTTTTCACTGTTGAAGATTATTCAATTTCAATAAGAAAGGAAGATGATACTAAAGAGGTGTCTCTTAATTCTGAGGCTAAAGTTATTTTAAATGTTGATAACAGAAAAATCGAGTCAGTCGGGTTAGGTAATGGTCCTGTAAATGCTCTTGATAAAGCCCTAAGAAGTAATCTAGGAATATTCGATGAATATATTAAAGATTTGGTTTTGGTTGATTATAAAGTAAGAATTTTGAATGGCGGAACAGAGGCAACAACAAGAGTTGTAATTGAATCTAAAGATGGTGAAGGTATAAGTTGGTTTACAGTAGGTGTAAGTGCAAATATTGTAGATGCTTCTCTAAAGGCCTTAATGGATTCAATTCAGTATAAATTAATTAAGGATGGGGCCCCTCAACCTAAGCAGAAATAAATTTTTCGTGCATTGATAATTCCTCAAAATCATCAACAATAAATAAATTACTAAGACTTGAAGATTTAATTGCTTCGTCACCATTAATTCTAATAAATTTATTTTTTTCCATATGATCCAATAGATTCATGAATGGACTCCAAAAATTATTAGTATTTATTAAAAATATCGGCTTTGAATGTTCACCAAGTGCTGCACTTGATAATACTTCAGTTATTTCATCTAGAGTTCCTATTCCTCCAGGAAGGCATACAAAAATATCAGATAATTCAATCATCTTTTTCTTTCTTTCAAGAATGTTTTTTGTTTTGATTACTTTTTGAGATTTAGAGAAAATAATACCAGGTTCATCAAGATACTCTGGAAAGATAGAAATTATTTTTACACCCTTTTTCTTTGCTGATTTTGCAGCTACCCCCATTAAACCTAAAATTCCACCCCCGTATAAAAGAGAATAATTATGCTTTAATAGAATATCTCCAATATTATTGGCTTCTATTTTATAATTAGAGTCTTTCCCATCCATTGATGCACAAAACAAACAAACTGTTTTCATGTTTATTTATTTGGGTGATTCTAAAATTTTTAAAAACCTTTTATCAAAATTAAATTTTTTTTCTTTTAAATATTCGGGCAGAGCTAATAATGTGGGTATTAAAAATAAAGTTAAAAGGCTAGAAAATCCTAGCCCCCAAATTACAGCAGTAGAAAACGGTACCCACCAAGCTGACATAAGACCACCGAATTCAATACTTCTTCCAAACCAATCAATCGTAATTTGAAGTGCAACTGGTGTTAAACCAATCATTGTAGTTGTTGTAGTTAAGACTATGGGTCTCAATCTTTGAGCGGCAGAGTGAAGTATTGCTTCATTAAGACTTTTTGCATCATTTTTTAATCTATTAAATGTATCAATTAAAACAATTGAGTTATTAACGATAATACCTGCTAACGAGACAATCCCAAGACCACTCATTATAACTGAAAAAACTTGGCCTGTTATTAACAAACCCGTTAAGGCTCCAACCGTTGAAAGCACAACGGTTGATAAAGTTATTGCAGCTTGATAGAAGCTATTAAATTGAGTGAGCAGAATTATAAACATAAGGAAAAGGGCACCAAGCATAGCCCTACCTAAAAATGCAGCAGACTCTTCACCATCTTCATTTGTTCCTGCAAATTTTATCTCAACATCTTTTGAGAAGTTTTGCTCATTAATCCAATTACCAATTTCAACATTTTTATCAAATGGTAAGATTTTCTTACCTGTAATAGGATCTATCATAGTGTTAGCTCTTATTTTGAGAATTCTTGTACCATTTGACCTTTCGATTGATGTTACTTTTTGTTGAGGTTCTCTTTTAACAAAATTTGATAGTGGAATAGCTCCATCAGGAGTAGGTATCCTTAATTGATCAAATTGTTCAAGCTGCCTATAGTCCCTTGGAAACCTTACTCTAATATCAACTTCATCCTCTGAGTCGTCAGGACGATATTTATCAACTAAAATACCATTGGTAACGAGTTGAATTATTGAGCCAATAATTGAAACATCAACGCCATATTTTCCTGCGAGCTCTCGATCAACATTTATAATCCATTCAATTCCTGGAAGAGACCTTGTATCATCTACTTCCATAATACCGTCCATTGATTTAAGTTTATTGCTAATTGAATCTGTAACTTTTGTAAGTTGAAGATTATTTGATGAAGTGAGTTCAATCTGAATATCTTTTCCAGACTCAGGCTTTCTTTCAACTTTATATGATTCAACTATAACACCAGGTAATATTGATGTTTTTTCTAAAATTTCTTGTCGAAGAATATCTGCATGCCTTCTTTCATGAACAGGTTTTAACTCTATCATCATCATTGCAATTTCATCACTTCGACTTTCGCCATCGCTCATAATCATTTGTTCAGCAGACGCACCGCCTATAAGAGTTGAAGTTGTTTTAATTCCATCTACTGTTCTCACTATGTCTTCAACATCAAGAGCAATTCCTAGTTTTTGACTTGGCGATAAATTACCTCTTGCAATTATATGAACTGTCATTTGATTTGTATCTCCTTCAACTGAATAACGAGCTCCAGCATTAAAATTTACATACAAATTGAATAGAATAATAACTATTCCTATCGAGGAAATAACTGTCAATATTGGGGTTTTTATTAATTTTTGTAAAATATCTATATAAACTTTAGTAAATCCAGATAGATTTCTTAAATCAAATTTATCATTTAATTTGGCAATATCTTTTTTTTCAGTTTTACCAAAAATCGATCCCATTACTGGTATAAATATTAAAGCTGAAAAAAGAGATGATACTAATACTAGGCTTACCATAAACGGCATCCATTTCATAAATTGGCCAGAAACACCTGGCCATAAAATTAAAGGAAGGAATGCTGCCAAAGTTGTTGCTGTTGAAGATATAATAGGCCATATCATTCTTTTATAGGATTGGGTATATGCATCTAATCTATTTAAACCCTCAGCCATTTTTCTATCTGCGTATTCAACCATAACAATTGAACCATCCACTAATAGCCCAACAGAAACCAATAACCCAAACATAACCATCATGTTTATATAACCACCTGATAAAGCTAATAATGAAATGGCCATTAAAAAAGAAGTTGGAATTGATATACCTACCATTAAAGCTGAACGAATACCTAGGGCACCTATAACTAGGATCATTACAGATATAATTGCGTTTGTTACAGCAGCTTGAAGAGATTTTAACATTTCTAAAATGTAATCAGAATTATCGCTTGTAAAATTTATTTCAATATTTTCAGATAGGTTTTCAACATATTCTTCAGCTTCAAGTCTCACTTTTTCATTTATTTCTAAAACATTTTCACCAATTCTTTTTTTTACTTGAAGAGCGACCGCTGGTCTTCCGTTAACTCTTGCAAAGGACTCAGTATCTTTATATGTTTTTCTTATTTCTGCTACATCACCTAGAGTAACTGCTCCATCCCCTGAAGAAAAAATTACTAAATTATAGACATCTTGAGCACTCTCATAAACTGCAGGGACTTTAATTGAAAATTTTCCTTGACCTTTGTCAATTGATCCAGCGGCTACTAGTCTATTATTTCCTGTAATAGATCTAATAAGATCCATGAGAGAAATATTATAGTTTTCTAGTTTTGATGGACTTACTAAAATTTCCATCAAATCTTCCCTGTCTCCTGTTACTGGTGCCTCAAGAACGCCAGGGATAGATTCTATTTTTGTTTGCAATCTTTTAGCATGATAAAATAATGTTCTATCCGGAACGTCACCTGATAAAGAAACAACTATCGTTGGTAGTTCTGCCATATTAAATTCAAGTACAATTGGTTCTTCTGCATCTTGAGGAAGTTTAGATTTTACCATATCAACTTTTTCTCTAACATCACCCAAGGCTTTATCTTTATCGAAATTAATATCAAACTCTAATAATACCGACCCAAAACCATTTGAGGCGGAACCATTCATTTCCTCAATGCCTTCAATAGTTTTTAATTGGTTTTCTAAAGGCCTTACAATAAGGCGTTCCGAATCTTCAGGCGAGATTCCTTGATGGGGCACAGTTACGTATATAAAAGGTATATCAATATCCGGCTCTGCATCTTTTGCTATATTAAGATAGGTTAGAGATCCTATTGAAATAATAATTATCATTAAGAACACGATCGTTCTTCTGGCTTGCATTATATAATCAATAATATTTATCAATTTAAGACCTCAAGCGTATAATTTACTTTTTGTCCTTCTATAACAAATTCTTGACCAATTGTTATTAGTGTAATTTCTTCTGGTAAACCAGATACCCAGATTAGTTCTTTTTCATCACCAATAATTTCTACATCTGAGAAGATGACCTCATTATTTGAATCAATATGTCTGACGCCTATTTTTCCATCAGAGTCTAGTGTTAAAGAGGAAGGTGGTATTAAATGTGCTTCAACTTTTTTTGTAGGAATAAATAATTCAGCAGTAATACCGTCCTTGATATCGAAATTTGAATTATTAATTTCAAGCTCAATTCTGAAAGTTCTTGTTTTGCTATCAGCGGTTTTAGAAACATAGCTAAGAAGACCATTTAATTTCTCACCAGTAGATAAAACTGCATAACCTTGAATATCAGATTTAATTTTTTTAATTTCTTGCTCAGAAACTTGTCCGATGACTAATATAGGATTGTAGTCTACTACTTGTCCACATGGCATACCGATTGATAAAAAGTCTCCAACTTCAGCTAAGTTATCATTAAAGAAACCATCAAAGGGTGATCTTATATTGATATTTTCTAGTTCCTCCTCCATTTGAATTACTAGAGCTTTAGAGGCATCATAAGCAGCTTTAGAACCAGCTGCCTTTGTTTGTGACCTATAACCTTTTTCAACAAGAACCTTGGATGCATCCCATTCTAATTTTTTTTGAAGCATTAATGCTTTAGCTTCATCTAGTTTAGCTTTTCTGGAGTCAGTTGATAATTTACACAATATTTGATCTTTTTTTACAAAATCACCTTTTTTAACAAAAATTTCTCTAACAATTCCATTAGTTTCAGATGACACTAGTACATTCCTATTTGACTCAGTTCTTCCTTGGACAAGAACATTTGATTGTCTTAATTCAGATTTGATTTTTTTTGCTTTAACTTTAATAACTGTCTCTTCAGTATTTATCTTTAGAGAATTTATATCATTAGAATTAGAACTATTTTGGAAAATTCCCGTAAGCATCCATAATAATAATGCAGACAATACTAGAATAGCTGTTTTAGTTGTTTTGTTCATGATTCTCTGTAATTAATTCAATTAAGTTATTAAAATAGTTAAAAAAAAGATGACGTTGGCGTCATTTTTGTCAAATGTATACATCTATTATTATTGATTTTCAAGGGTTTTAAAAAATTTTTACAAATTAAAATTTTTCTATATTTAAAATTTTAAAAAAAAAATAATTTTGGGGTTTATTATAATAGATATGACTGCTAATAATTTCTCCTGCTATTTTTTTTATAAGATTAAAAGAGCATAAAAAGGGGAATAATAATAAATTTAAAGTAATTTCTATTTGATAATTTTTCTAGTTTTTGTAAGCTAAATGTTGTCAAATTTAATAATTATAGAGAGGACCAAAATGATTATGAATTTTCATTTTAATAAAGACACTATGTTATATCTTCTACCAGTAATTTTAACGGTATTGGTATTAACATCTTCTGTGAACGCTCAAAAGGAGATAGATCCTACAAGACAAATGGATCCAGTTAAATCACTTTTGGCCCAATCAAATAATGATGGTAAAGCAGCTCAAGGTGAAATTGATGTAATTGATGATGCTACTAACGTTATTGTTCAAGAATTTAGACAAAACTATCAGCAGTTAAAAGATCTCACTCAATATAATGACCAGCTAGAAGTCTTGATAGACAGACAAGAAAGAAAAATGGTTAGAATTGAAAAAGATATTGCTAGCATAAGTAGTTTAACTCGTTCTGTTATGCCTCTAATGTTTAAAATGATTGATGCACTCGATAATTTTGTTGAACTTGATGTTCCTTTTTTAATCAACGAAAGAAGACAGAGAATAGCTGGATTAAGAAACTTGATGAATAATCCAGATGCTTCTCCTGCTGAAAAATATCGTAAGATCTCAGAAGCATATGAAATTGAAAATGAATATGGAAGAACTATTGAAGCTTATACAGGAAAAGTAAGTCCAGAAGATGATAGAACAGTTAATTTCTTAAGAATTGGTCGTAATTCATATATATATCAAACATTAGATGGTGATGAGGCTGCTGTTTGGAGTAGAAAGAATAATGGCTGGAAAAAACTTGGAGGTTCATACAGAACTCCAATTCAAATGGGTATTCGTATTGCCAATGAGCAAGCTGCACCAGATTTAATGGTTATACCTCTAGAAATAACAGCGGAATAAGGGAAGTAAAATGACAAAAACTATTAAAAAATTGAATCTATTCGGTATTGTATTTTTGGCTATCTTTGCTTTATCTACATTACCTGTTGTTGCAAAAGATGATGCTGACGAAACTCCAAAGGAAATTACCTCGTTAAATGAATTACTTTTAAAAGTTCAAGAAGAAGCGCTTTATGATAGCGAAGAAAATAGAGCAAGAATCGCAAAATTTATGGCTGAGAAGAGTACTCAAGATGCCGTCCTTCAAGAAACTTTAGCAAATTTAAAAATTCAAGAGGATAGAGCGGTTCGTCTTGAAAAAACATTTGATGAGAATGATGTAAAGTTAAGTGAACTTGAAGACCTTAAAGCAGAGAGATTAGGTGCTTTTGGTGAACTTTTTGGCGTTGTTAGAGGTACTGCAAGTGAAATGGGTGCTCAGATTAAAGAGTCAATTATCAGTGGAGAATTACAAGGTCGTTCACAAACTCTTACAGATTTAGCTAAGTCCAAAGCTTTACCATCTAATGAAGAGTTAGAAATGTTGTGGTATCACCTTCTTGAAGAAATGAATGCTCAAGGTGAAGTAAAACGTTTTAACGGTACGATTGTTGATACAGACGGTAATTTTTCTGAAGAAGAAGTTGTTAGAGTTGGTCCATGGACCGCATTTGATAGAAAAGGAAATTTTCTAGGTTATCTTCCTGATGATGAAAGATATCGTGTACTTGGTCGTCAACCTCAGGCAAGATTTTTAGATCTTGGCGATAATATTGTTGATGGTGACAAAGGTGATATTGTTAAAGGTGCTATTGATCCATCGCGTGGTGCAATATTAAGCCTTCTTATTCAGACACCTGGTTTAAGCGAAAGAATAGGACAAGGTGGTGTAGTTGGTTATATCATTTTAGGATTACTTGCTGTTGGTCTTGTTTTATCTATAGAGAGAATCTTTAGATTAACGATCACTGCAAGGGCAGTAAATGCACAAGCTAAAGATGTTGATAATCCAAATGAATCAAACCCTCTAGGTAGAGTTTTAAATGCTTATCACTCAAATAAATCAGCTGATGTTGAGACATTAGAGTTGAAGCTTGATGATGCAATTTTAAAAGAATTACCATCTTTAGAAAGAGGTATTAATTTTATTAAATTGTTATCTTCAGTTGCGCCTTTATTGGGTCTTCTTGGTACAGTGACTGGTATGATTGTTACCTTCCAAGCTATTACCTTATTTGGTACTGGTGATCCTAAGCTAATGGCTGGTGGTATTTCACAAGCGCTTGTGACAACTGTTTTAGGTTTAACAGCGGCTATTCCTCTAGTGTTATTACATTCTGTTGCACAAACTAGAAGCAGATCAATACAGCAAATTCTTGATGAACAAAGTGCTGGATTAATTGCAGAAAGAGCAGAATCTAAATAATATTTTTAATAATTGATTTGAGGATTTAAATGGGTGACTTTCTTCTAAAACTTATAAGACCAGATCTAGCTTTTAGCAGTATTAGAGACTTCTTAGAGCTTGGTGGAGACGTGCTTTTAGCTTTAATGTTAGCAACCTTTGTTATGTGGATATTAATCATCGAACGTTATTGGCATTTTGCTACTGCTCATAAAACTATTGCAAGCTCAACAATAGATGCTTGGAATAAACGTTCCGACCATGACTCTTGGTATGCTAGAAGAATTAGAGAGAGACTTATTAGTGAAGTCAGGCAATCAAGTCAAAGAGGTTTGATATACATTAAAACATTAGTAGCAGCAGCTCCTTTACTTGGATTATTAGGAACAGTTACTGGTATGGTTGAGGTCTTTGATGTTATGGCAATTACTGGCTCTTCAAATGCTAGAGCGATGGCTGCTGGTATTTCAAAGGCAACATTACCTACCATGGCTGGCATGGTAACGTCTTTGTCTGGAATATTTTTTATAGCTCAAATTGAATCCAAAACAAGAAAAGCCATTGCTAATGTAGAGGACGAATTACCTTTATCATAAGGTTAAAAAGATAAGGAGAATATAATGAGAAGAAGAGTAAGAGTAGAAGAGGAAAGTGAGATTAACATCACACCATTGCTCGATATTGTTTTTATAATGCTTATATTTTTCATTGTAACAGCAACCTTCGTAAAAGAATCTGGTATTGATGTTACTAGACCAGACTCTGAGACAGCTCAACAGCAAAATAGAGTTGGTATCTTAATAGCTATTAGTGATAAAAATGAGATTTGGATTAATAGACGTATGGTTGATATGGATGCTGTTCAGGCAAATGTAGAAAAACTTCACGCAGAGAATCCTCAGGGTGGTGCTGTTATTCAAGCTGATGAGAAATCAGAGGTTGGTTTAATGGTTCAGGTCATTGATGCTGTAAGACTTGCAGGTGTTGAACAATATTCAATAGCTGCATCAGAGAAATAGGGTACATAAATTGAACGAATTAATTGAAAAAATAAAAATACAAATAAATGCTATTCTTGATATTAAGGTTGGTGATACAACTGTAAAAGGTTCATTAAGTCAAATTGATAGTAGAGCATCTGCTATACCAATCGCAGCTCTTATAACAGTGTTTTTATTTTTAGTTATGCAGGCTCTTGTCTCTAGTAATGAATTTGATTTAGGTGAAGAGACAGCAAGTATTAATATCAGTTTCTTGAGACAGCTCCAGGATACTGAGACACAAACTGCAAAAAAGAAACCTAATAGACCGGAGCAAGAACAAGAACCTGATCCTCCTGAAATGGATATTCCTGAAACTCCTAGACCAGAGATGTCATCTGAAAGTGTTTCCACTCCTGATTTTGGTGGTCCTCAGTTTGGAGCATTTTCCGCATCAACTGATGCTGATGTTCTTCCAATTGTTAAAGTCCCACCTCAATATCCAAGAAGAGCAACTCAAAGAGGCATAGAAGGTTGGGTTTTAGTTGAATTTACAATTACAGAGACAGGTGCAGTTATTAACCCCATTGTAATTGATGCTGATCCTCCTGGAATCTTTAATAGATCAGCTATGAGAACAATTGTTAAATGGAAATATAAACCTAGGATTGTTGGTGGAAAAGCTGTACCAAGAACTGGTGTGCAACATTTAATAACTTATGAATTAGAGGACGCTCGATAAAATGAAAAATATTTTAAGAAAATTCATTTATTTTGTATTAATTCTTTCATTAGCTATACCTGTATCTACTGTTTTTGAAGCTATTACCTTTAATGAAGTATATGCTCAAAAGAAGGAAAGGAAGAAGCCACCTAAAGCTAGAAGAACCCAAACCTTATCAAAAAAAGTTGGTACTGATTTCTTAAAGGCTCAAGAAGCGCTTGCTGAAGAAAAACCAGATGAGTCTCTTAAAATACTAGACAGACTTTTAAGCAATCAAGAGTTATCTGATTTTGAGAAGGCTACTATTTATAGACTTAAGGGCTATGTATATGCAGAAAAAGAAGACTATCCGAAGTCTATGGATTTTTTGCAACAATCGCTATCCTATAATGCGCTTGAACCTCAAGCTCAATTAGATCTTCAATTTGGTATTGCTCAACTTTATCTTGCTATTGATCAATGGGATAGAGGCCTAAAAGAACTTTTAGATTGGTTTGATAATGCTGAAGCATTAGGAAGCCCTCCTGGACCATCTGCTCATGCATTGTTAGCACAAATATATTTATATTTTGCATCAGAGACACCAAAAGACTCTCCGGAAGAAAAACAATTTTACAGAAAAGCTGAACCTCATGCAGAGATAGCTGTTCTTCAAGCTGCAGAACCAAGAGAAAATTGGTATCAAATTTACCTATCAGTCCTTTTATTTGATGATAGATATGAAGAATCTGTTCCTTTACTAGAAGCTATGGTCTATAGATTCCCTGACAAAAAGACCTATTATAGACAATTGGCTGCGCTTTATGCAGAACTTAAGAGAGAAGAAGACTCATTTGCTATTCAACAAATCATGTATTCAAAAGATATGCTTGAGAAACATAGTGAATTGTTAAGACTTGCTCAATTATATTTATACTACGAGATTCCTTATAAGGCGGCAATTATTCTTGAAAGAGAACTTGAAGCTGAAAGAATTAAAGATGAGGAAAAGAATTGGGAACAACTTGCAAACGCTTGGTTATCCGCACGTGAATGGAAGAAGGCGATACCGCCTTTAACCAAAGCAGCAGAAATGTCAGAGGATGGAAGATTATTCCTTCGTTTAGGTCAAACTTATATGCAAGAGGAAGATTGGAAAAATGCTGAAAAGTATATTCGTTATGCCATTAAGAAGGGTGATCTGGAGAATCCAGGAAGAGCTTGGTTGTTACTTGGTATAACAAGGAATAAAAAAGGCATTGATTTCGAAAATTCAGCACTTTTTGCTTTTAAACGTTCTACTGGTTATGAGGATATGGAAGCAGATGCTAGACGTTGGGTAAAAGTTATAGAAACAAAACAAGCCCGAAGAGAAGCTGATAGACTAGCTGCAGAAGCTGCGGAAGCTGAATTGGCAGATGATACTATTTATTTCAATTAGGTAATAGAATCTAATCTTTTAATCACAGGTGCTCCATCAAGACACTCTGCAAGTTTTGCACCTGCTGCTCTGAAGTGATCACTTTTACCATGAGCATCAACACTTTCTTGATCGATATATTGTTCCATAACAATATATGTATTTTCTATTTCTCTATCTTTTGAAATTTGATAAAAGATATTACCTTTTTCTATTTCTCTTACATTTTTAGATAGTTCAACAAATATTTTCTCAAATAATTCTTCTTTCCCTTTTTTAACTTTTAAAGTAGCTAGAATGCATACCATTTTATTACCTCATTTTTTAATTTTTAATTCCATTAGTGTTTTTAAAAGGTCTCTATTTTCGTTAGATAGAGATATGTTTTGTTTTTGAAGCTCATTTAATTGGTCTAAAAATTTGTTAATATGAACTTCTGCTCCCTCTAAAAGGGAAATTTGTTTTCTCTCCCTTTCTTTATATGTTTTTAATTCAGATTCTTGTCTTTCAATAAAAAAAGCTGCCTGTGAGAGTAATTTTTTCACATCTTCAGATAAAGTATTTTCACTATGGCTGGTTTCTACAATTTGGCTTTCTTCTAAAATAAGTTTTAAAGAACTCTCGCTAATGAGCAGATTGCCACCTTCTGTTTTAACTGCTTCTAGTCTTCCTTCATCAATCATTGACTGAAGTTTTTTTTGCTCTACACCTGTCATTCTTGATGCGGAAGCTAAAGTTAAAACACGCTCTTTATCATCCATCTATTTACCCATCAGATTTTTTCTTATTTTCACGATAATCACCATATTTTGAGTCTCTATCAGACAATGCCTTTGTTAAACCCTCTTCTTTGACCATTTTGAAGAAATTTTTTGCCGATTTTGTATGCATAGATAATTGTTGCATTTCTGTACCAGCCCTAATACCTGATCTTATACCCATAGCTTCCATTTGTCTGTGGACCGCTCTTTTATTAAACTGTTGAACATCTTGAGGAACTCCAGCAACATTTTTTGCAATTCTAAGAACTTCTTCGTCTAGTTTATCAATAGGAAAAGATTGATTGGCAAAGCCGCATTTTACAGCTTCTTTTCCATTCATAGAATTTCCTGTTAGCATTAGTTCCATAGATTTTCTCATTCCTACTACCCAGGGATAAAATTGATTATCCGGTGGAGAAATATTTCTAACAACGGGATAACCAATAGTTGAATCATCAGCTACATATATCAAGTCACATGATTGAGCTAATTCAGTCCCACCAGCAAGACAATACCCATGAACTTGCGCTATAACAGGTTTAGCTAAATCCCAAATTTTAAAACATCCATCAACTACATGTCTTGGCCAATATCCCAGGCCGCCAGCTGAATAATAAGGATCCTTTTCATCTGGATCTTTTGTTAAATCATAACCAGCGCTAAAGGCTCTCCCTGATCCTCTGATAATCGTTGCGTTAATATTTTCATCTTGATCATTGTTTTCTAATACTTCAAATAGCTCACCTCTAAGATTTGCGCTTAAAGAATTTCTTTTATTTGGTCTATTAAGAGTTATTCTAGATATTTTCTCAATAGGATTATCAACAATTATAGATTTATATTCTGCCAAATTCTTCTCCAATAGATTTTCATAAAGGATTACCAATTATACTGTTAATTCTAAAATATAATTCATCCTTGTTTTCTTTTTTATCAAATATCCTTTTTCTTCTAATAATTTAATCAAATCAGTTTTCCATGAACTTTTATTATTTTCGATAATAATTATTAATGGAAGTAATTTTTTATTTGTGTTTTCTATAAATGGAATGATAACACTTTCTTCATTTCCCTCTACATCTATTTTCATTGCTGAAATATTTTCGATTTTTTCTTCTTTGATAAAATCAATTAAATTTTTTGCAATAACCGTATGTTTACCAGAATTTGATATTTTGCCTTGTCCTAAATTTTCATCTGGAGTGTCTAATTTAAATTCCCCTGATTTATCCATAAGGGCAATTTCTCTAGGGTTAATTGGAATATCTTTATTTTGTAAAGCGTTGTACTTAAGTCTTTGAAAAAGTGATGGATGTGGTTCAATTGAAAAAATTTTGGTATTTTTGAATTCTTTATAAACACTACCAACTGAAAACGAATATAATCCAATATTTGACCCAATGTCTATGAAGACAGAATTATCCTTACACCTACTTTTAATGAAGTCTCTCTCGTCTTTTTCAAAAATTTGTGGAGAAAAAAGAGCTCTTTTTTCGCTAACATTTCCTTTTGTATAAAGTCTTAATTTTGCACCAAACAAGTTAGTATCTATACAATCTCTTGAGAGTAAAATAGCAATTTTTCTAAATAAAAAAATTAACCTTTTAGAAAACCAATTGGTTCCAATATTTCTTGTAATATAGATAATTACTTTAACGATAAAATTCGGTTCATATTGACCAAAACTAGAGGAATTATCGACAGGTATCATATTTCTAATTATATTATTTTGAGTTTATTAATTTTCCTTAATTACAATAGCATATAAGATAAAAATATGACTAAAAAAGAAAAAATATTTAGAACAACAAAAGAAGTAGTTAAAACTGCCAGAAGAAGAAAAAATTCTTCAACTCGTTGGCTTCAAAGACAAATTAATGACCCTTATGTTAGACAGGCACAGGCTGAAGGAAAAAGATCGAGAGCTGCTTATAAAATTATTCAGATAGATGAGAAATTTAATATTTTTCAAAAAGGTAATTCAGTTTTAGATTTAGGAGCTGCTCCAGGAAGTTGGACAGAAGTTGCTCTTGATAGGGCTGGTGGAGTAACAGTTGCAGTAGATATTTTAGAAATGGAAGATATTAAGAATGCAATTATCCTTAAAGCAGATTTATCGGATGAAAATTCTTCAAATTTAATAAAAAAACTGAATAATGAAAAATTTGATATTGTCTTATCGGATATGGCAGCTTCAACAACTGGTCATAAACAAACAGATCATATTAGAACTCAAGCTTTAGCAGAGCTCGCAGCTTTATATGCTATAGAGTTTTTGAAGCCTGGCGGAATATTTTGTGCAAAAGTTTTTCAAGGTGGAACCCATGGAGATCTCTTGCTTAATCTGAAAAGTAATTTTAAGTCAATCAAGCATTTTAAACCTGATGCAAGTAGAAAAGGATCACCTGAAACATATGTAATTGCAAAAGATTTTAAAGGTTGATTTTAAAATTATAAAAATTTATTTGAACTTATTTCAGGATAGGTTATAAGCAGACGTCAACAACCTATTTAAGGAGTTGATATGAAGATTCGTGAAGGTATTACTTTTGATGATGTTTTACTTGAACCTGCAAAATCTTCAGTCTTGCCAGCAGAGGCAGACGTAAAAACTAAAATTACAAAAAAAATTAGCTTATCTATTCCTTTAATTTCTGCTGCGATGGACACTGTTACTGAGTCAAAAATGGCTATAGCTATTGCTCAAGCAGGTGGACTTGGTGTCATTCATAGAAACCTATCTATAGAAGAACAGGCAAACGAAGTTAAAAAAGTTAAAAAATTTGAGTCAGGTATGGTTGTAGACCCTGTAACAATTAGTCCTAATCAATCTCTTAAAGAAGCACTTAGTCTTATGGAAACTCATAACATTTCTGGTATTCCGGTAACCGACTCAAAAACAAAAGAACTTAAAGGAATAATTACTAATCGAGACGTTAGGTTTGCATCCAACCAAGATCAAAAAGTTTCTGAGCTTATGACCAAAGAAAATTTAGTAACCGTTAGTGAAGGTGTAACTCAAAAAAGAGCAAAGGCAGAACTTCATAAACATCGTATCGAAAAATTAATAGTTGTTGATAAAAAATATAGATGTATTGGCTTGATAACTGTAAAAGACATGGAAAAATCTCAATTACATCCTACTGCCTGTAAAGACGATCAAGGTAGATTAAGAGTTGCTGCAGCAACATCTGTAGGAGAAAAGGGTTTAGCCAGAGCCCAGGCTCTTATTGATGCCGATGTAGATGTAATTGTGGTTGATACTGCTCACGGTCATTCATCTCAGGTCGTAGACGTTGTAAAAAAAATAAAGAAAATATCAAAATCTGTTCAGCTAATTGCAGGTAATGTTGCAACAAAAGAGGCTACTCGATCATTAATTGATGCTGGCGCCGATTGTATTAAAGTGGGTATTGGACCAGGGTCAATTTGTACTACAAGAATTGTTGCTGGGGTTGGTGTGCCTCAACTTTCAGCAATAGTGGATTGTGCAAATGAAGCTCATAAGTCTGGAGTACCAATTATAGCTGATGGTGGCATAAAATTTTCTGGTGATTTTGCGAAAGCATTAGCAGCAGGTGCAGATGTAGCAATGATAGGCTCTCTATTTGCAGGTACAGAAGAAGCCCCAGGTGAAATTTTCTTATACCAAGGTAGAAGATTTAAATCATATAGAGGAATGGGTTCAGTTGCTGCAATGGCAGAAGGATCCGCTGATAGATATTTCCAATCTGATATGGGAGGTACTGAGAAATTAGTTCCTGAAGGTGTTGAAGGTCAGGTTCCGTACACAGGGTCAGTACAAGATATTATTCATCAAATGATAGGTGGTTTAAGAGCTTCTATGGGATATACAGGCTGTAAGACAATTAAGAATTTTCAAACAAAAACTAAATTCATAAGAATTTCTCCAGCTTCATTAACAGAAAGTCATACCCATGATGTCTTAGTTACTCGCGAAGCACCAAATTATCCTGTTAGAGGTTAAGCTTGAATATTATAAAACTCTCTCTTTTTCTAAGCTTTTTTACTTTCATTTTGTCTGGGCAAACATCTTTAAATCAAATATCAAATGATATATCGAATAATGCTTTATTGATTTATGAAACTGATAAAGATGAGGCTATTTTATTATCAAGGCAGGCATTAGTAGCTGATCCATCAAATGCGTATGCTTGGGCAGTAGCTGGAAACATCTTAAGAAAGAATAACGAATTTAAGAAAGCAGAGAATTTTTTTAAAAAATCATTAGAACTTAACCCGTTATTAAAAGATGGATTATATTGGAGTGCAGAAAATAATATTTCTTTAAACCAACTTGATGAAGCTAATCAAAAATTAAAAATTCTTATAAATTCCTGTTCAGGTTGTAATGAATCAGTAATGTTAAAATTATCTTTAGATAAGAAAAAA
>Ga0208130_1000196_pt1 | contig 32742 bp, 33 predicted proteins | sample ETNtaG_31_FD_185771 | JGI IMG/M metagenome (GOLD analysis project Ga0208130, IMG submission 185771) | Marine microbial and viral communities from oxygen minimum zone, Eastern Pacific Ocean - ETNP201310SV78 (SPAdes) (version 2) | ecosystem: Environmental > Aquatic > Marine > Oceanic ... | reverse complement strand
ATTCAAGGCTCGCTGATGCTTCTGACATTTGTAAGTTAAGCCGTTGTTCTATTTCTTTAGTGTCTCCCCCAACTACTCTTATAAAGTCGTTAACTACCTCTCGGTATTCATCTTTAGTTACTTCATCCACACACGGTCCGCAACACTTCTCGATATGAAAAAGTAAGCATGGTTTCCCACTTTTTTGATGTTCTCGAAGTTTTGAATCACTGCATGTACGGACCGGGAATGAACGAATAAGTAGGTCTAATGTGTCACGGATTGCTCCAACTTGAACGTAGGGGCCGAAATATCTGGAGCCCTTCCGTCGTCGTTCTCGAACCACTGCCGCGCGAGGCCATTCTTGGTCTAACGAAATGGACAAGTATGGATAGCTTTTGTCGTCTTTGAGGTCAATGTTAAATCTTGGTCTGTGTTCTTTTATGAGGTTGAATTCGAGTAGTAGCGATTCAAGCTCATTTTTGACTTGGATCCATTCAACTTCTTCAGCTTCGCTGAGCATCTGACTTGTACGTGGAGAGGCATGCGGTTTCTTGCCGAAGTAACTATTTATTCGATGTCTAAGGTTTTTTGCTTTACCCACATAGAGAACTTGGCCATTGCTGTCAAGGAATTGATAAGAGCCGGGGGCTTCTGGGATTGAGCCAGGCTCTGGTCGCTTAATCATTGTTAAGAGAGGATTCCTTGTAAGAACTTGCCGGTATAACTCTTTGTCATCTTCACTAGATCTTCTGGAGTTCCAGTTCCGACAATTTCCCCTCCCCCTACTCCACCTTCAGGGCCCAAATCAATAACCCAATCAGCTGTTTTTACAACGTCAAGGTTGTGTTCTATTACGATTACCGTGTTTCCTTGATCAACTAGTCGGCTAAGTACTCCTAGTAATTTACGCACATCCTCAAAGTGGAGGCCGGTTGTTGGTTCATCCAAAATATAGACGGTGTGACCAGTAGATCTTTTCGCCAATTCGCTGGCTAACTTGACTCTTTGTGCTTCTCCTCCGGAGAGAGTTGGTGCAGGTTGCCCAAGCCGTATGTACCCGAGTCCAACGTCAACGAGGGTCTGCATGTGTCGAACAATAGTTGGTTGTTTATTGAAGAAAGTTAACGCTTCTTCGCATGAAAGATTTAGCACATCTGCGATTGTTAGCCCTTTGAACTCTATATCGAGTGTGTCTCTGTTATAGCGCTTTCCCTTGCATATTTCACATGGAACATACACATCGGGAAGAAAATGCATTTCAATTTTGAGCGTTCCATCCCCTGAACAAGCTTCGCATCGCCCTCCCTTTACATTGAAGCTGAATCTGCCTGGCTGATAGCCGCGAATCCTTGATTCCTCTGTTTGTGCGAAGAGTTTACGAATATGGTCAAAAACACTTGTATATGTCGCTGCGTTTGACCTTGGGGTTCGACCGATTGGTGCTTGATCAATATTTATCACCTTGTCTACTTCCTCCACTCCTTCAAGTGCGGTGTGTAGACCTGGTGGAATTTTTGATTTATAAACTGCCTGCATTAGAGATTTGTGGAGTATTTCGTTCACTAAGGTGGATTTGCCTGATCCAGAAACACCAGTTACCGCTATGAAGCATCCCAATGGGAAATCGACTTCTATTTCTTTGAGATTGTTCTCACGTGCTCCTCGAACAGTTAAGCATGATCCATTAGGTAGTCGTCGTGCTTCGGGAATCGCAATTTCTTTTTTCCCTGAGAGGTATTGGCCGGTAAGTGACTTACGTGATTTTAAAAGTCCTTCGACTTTGCCTTCGTAGACAACTGCCCCACCGTGTTCGCCTGCCCCAGGCCCGATATCTACAACATGATCAGCTGCGAGAATTGTTTCTTCGTCATGTTCTACCACCACTACGGTGTTTCCTAGATCACGTAACCTTAGAAGTGTTTCGATCAGTCTTTGGTTGTCTCTCTGATGTAATCCAATTGATGGTTCGTCTAGAACGTAAAGAACTCCTACTAACCCGCTTCCAATTTGAGAGGCAAGACGTATGCGTTGTGCTTCACCGCCAGCGAGAGTAGCTGCTGATCGTGATAGTGATAGGTAATCGAGCCCAACGTCTTTAAGGAATCCCAGTCGACTATTTACTTCTTTTAGAATTGGCTCCGCGACTATGAGGTCTCTATCCGAGAGTTCGAGTTCTGTGAGAATTCGGTTTGCTTCTCCTATCGGTAAAGAACAAATGTCATGGATGTTTCTTTCATTTATTTGAACTGCTAAAGAAAGTGGGTTTAATCGGGCACCATGACACTCCGGGCAAGGAACTTGGCGCATGTATCCTTCTATTTGGTCTCTTTGACTGTCTGTTTCTGCGTCACGGTGTCTTCTGCGCAGGTATGGCATAACGCCTTCAAAATGTGCAGAGTAAACACGATTTCTTCCAAATCTATTTTTGTACCGAACTTCCACTCGGCCTTTTATTCCTCCATCTAGGAGTAGTTTCTGCGTCTTGACCGAAAGCTTCTTCCATGGCTTATCGAAATCAATTCCTTGGCTCTCAGCAACTGCTTCTATCAATCGGGAGAAATACCTGTTTCGCCCACTTGACCATGGGGCAATAGCGCCTTCAGAAAGGCTGAGGTCAGGATTAGGCACGACTAAATCTTTATCAACTTCAAAGACGGAGCCCAAGCCATCGCAATGGTCGCAAGCACCGTATGGGCTATTAAATGAAAAGTTTCTTGGAGCTAACTCCTCAAAGGATTTTCCGTCACTTGGTCGAGAAAGGTGTTGACTGAAAACAATTCGTTTGTTCAGTTCCTCTTCGTCTTCTTCGGACTTTTTATCGGAGACAATTTCTATCTCTGCGACACCGTCGGCTAAAGCCAAAGCGGTCTCCATTGATTCTGTTAGACGCTGTTCAATACCTGAACGTATTTTTAAACGGTCAACCACGATTTCAATTGTGTGCATTTCGTAGCGAGCGAGATCTATTTCTTCTCCAAGTAAGTGTTCTTCTCCGTCAACGATCGCTCGGCTGAATCCTTGTTGTGCTAGTTCTGAGAGAAGTGTGTCGTATGTTCCTTTGCGTCCTCGAACCACTGGAGCTAGGACTTGAAATCTTGTTCCTTCTTCCATCCCCAAGACGCGATCAACAATCTGTTGCGGGGTTTGCCTTACTAGTTGTTCTCCGGTTTCAGGGTCGAATGGAACACCAATTCGAGCGAACAGTAATCGTAGGTAGTCGTAAACTTCAGTGATTGTTCCCACGGTGGATCTTGGGTTACGTGATGCGCTCTTCTGATCTATTGAAATTGCTGGAGAGAGCCCTTCTATGAAATCAACATCTGGCTTATCCATTTGCCCTAGGAACTGACGGGCATAAGCAGAAAGTGATTCCACATACCGTCTTTGTCCTTCTGCATAAATTGTGTCAAACGCTAATGAAGACTTTCCTGATCCGGAGATGCCTGTAAAAACAACTAGATTCTCTCGAGGAATGTCAAGATCTACATCCTGCAAATTGTGCTCACGTGCACCTCTTACAATTAAGCGTTCGGACATCTAAGGGATACTAACTCTGACGAACCGTATCGCCTTAACGGTGCTCACTTAATTCGCGAAGTTCTTTTTGTAATTCGCGAATTTCGTCACGTAATCGAGCTGCGTACTCAAAACGCAGATCAGCAGCAGCTTCACCCATTTCTGCTTCTAACGTGTGGACCAATCGTTGTAAATCTTCATGAGGCATTTCACTCAGGTCATTTGCTAGGTTTCCACTGCGTTTCTTCTTATTTGCTGGGACTGGGCTTTCTGCAGCAGGCCGCAAGGCCTCGAGAATGTCGGTGACTGCTTTTCTTACTGTTTGTGGATTTATTCCATGTTCTGCGTTGTAGTCTTGCTGAAGTTTTCTTCTTCGCATAGTTTCAGAGATGGCTCGCTGCATGGAGCCAGTTATTTGATCGGCATACATAACTACTTGTCCGTTTACATTCCGGGCCGCTCGCCCAATAGTTTGTATCAGCGATGTCTCGCTTCGTAAGAAACCTTCTTTGTCTGCATCAAGTATCGCCACCAAGGAAACTTCAGGCAGATCAAGGCCTTCGCGAAGCAAGTTGATACCGACAAGTACGTCAAATTCTCCCAACCGTAGGTCCCGAAGAATTTCTATTCTTTCCAGAGTGTCTATGTCGCTGTGGAGGTAGCGAACCCGAATTCCATGTTCTAGTAGGTAATCGGTGAGATCTTCAGCCATTTTTTTTGTGAGTGTCGTAACTAAAACCCTTTGATCTTCTTTAACACGTTCAGTGATGAGATTTTGCAGATCATCTATTTGCCCTGTGGTGGGCTTCACAATTACTTCTGGGTCTATGAGCCCAGTCGGTCTAACGATTTGTTCAACAACACTAGAGCTATTTTCTAGTTCCCAATCTCCTGGCGTTGCTGACAAGAAAACAACTTGCCCAACACTTTCAATGAACTCGTCGAATTGCAATGGCCTGTTATCTGCTGCTGAGGGAAGGCGAAATCCATGCTCAATGAGAGTTTCTTTTCGCTTTTTGTCGCCCAAGTACTGTCCGTTTAGCTGAGGCACTGCAACATGGGATTCATCCAGGACTACAAGGAAGTCTTCTGGAAAGTAATCAAGCAGTGTGTAGGGTTTCTCACCCGGCTCACGACCATCTATGTGTGCGCTGTAGTTTTCTACCCCTTTACAGAATCCAATCTCAGTGATCATCTCTAGGTCATGCTCAGTTCTCATTCGCAGTCTTTGTGCTTCTAACAGTTTCTCTTCTGATTTGAAGAACGCCAGTCTTTCTTGAAGTTCTTTCTCTATACGAGCAGTGGCGCGTGCTAAAACTAAGCTGTCTGCTGCGTAATGAGTCGCAGGGAAGATAACAAATTCTTTGTGTTCTTGTAAGCGTTCGCCAGTAACCGGATCCACCTCAGTGATTGATTCAACTTCATCGCCAAATAAAGATATTCGGAAGATGCTTTCCTCATAGGCCGGCTGGATCTCTAACGTGTCACCTCGAACGCGAAATTTGCCACGATCTAACGCGACATCATTTCGTTCGTACCGCATTTCAATAAGCATCCTTAAAGCAGCTCTCTGCTCTATTTCCTCTCCAACTCGTAAAACCAAAAGATTTCCTTCGTACATTTCTGGATTCCCAAGTCCATAAATGCAGGAAACAGAGGCAACAACGATTGTGTCTCTTCGTGTTAAAAGTGCAGCGGTGGCAGAGTGCCGTAAACGATCTATTTCGTCATTGACGGAAGAATCTTTCTCTATGAACGTGTCCGAAGATGGAACATAAGCTTCGGGCTGGTAGTAGTCGTAGTAGGAAACAAAGTACTCAACTCGATTTTCTGGAAAGAACTCTCGCAACTCGTTAGCCAACTGCGCTGCCAAGGACTTATTGGGAGCGATAACTAATGTGGGTCGCTGTACTTGCTCTATCGTCCAAGCAATTGTTGCGCTTTTACCGCTTCCGGTTATACCGAGGAGGGTTTGAAATCTTTCTCCTCCGTTAATGCCATCTGCAAGTTCTTTAATGGCTCGTGGTTGATCTCCTGACGGGGAGAATGGTGCGTCCACGCGAAATGGTGAACTCATGCAGATAGACCCTTGATCCATGACCAGGCTTTGTCAATTTCGTTTTCTAATGAATCCAGATCGCCGTTGTTGTCTATCACGAAGTCCGCTTTTGATAAGCGTTCTTCTCTGTCTACCTGACTTGAAATCCGATTTAACGCATCTTCTCGTGAGAATCCTCGATACTTCACTAAGCGCTCCACTGCCTCTTCTGTGTGTAGATCAACAACGATGATTCCACTTAAATTTTCATACCCTGATTCAATTAATAGAGGGATGTCAAGGATTATAGGAGCATTACCTTTTATGTATTTTTCTCGTTGGTTCGCTATTTCTTCTCGAACCAGCGGATGAACTATTTCATTTAACGCTGCGAGTTCTTCCGCGTCCTTGAAAACAATATCGGCCACTGCTTGGCGATCTAGTTCCCCTTCATTAGTAATAATTTTTTCACCCCAGCGTTCAACCATTTTTTTGAAAACTGGTTTTCCAGGTTTTTGAAGGTCGCGAACAATAGCATCAGCATCAACTAGCACTGCGCCCCGTTTAACTAAGCCAGCAGAGACCGTGGATTTCCCTGAACCTATGCCACCGGTTAGTCCTATCTCAAGTGTCTCTTGAGGCAGTTCCTTCGCCGTCATGGCTTATCAGGCTCCTTCCGTCTCCTCTTCCGATTCTTCAACTTCTACAGTTTCTTCGGAAATGGCTGCTTCTTCCTCTGAAGCCTCTTCTTCGTTTGATACTGGTTGTTCTCCTGTGTCCGAGTTGTCGTCTTCAGAGGTTTCCTCTGCATTGACCTCGGCGTAATAGGCTTCCCAGGCTTCCTGCCCTTCTGAGTTCTCTGATTCAGGAACTATAAAGTTTCCTTCTTCATCGTAGGCGTGCTCTCCAAAGTGCTCCTTATATTCGTCAGCTACTTCACCGCCTTCAGCAGCTTGTTTTATGGAGAGGCTTATTCTTCTGCGCTCTAGGTCCAAGTCAATAATTTTTACCCATAGCTCTTCACCGGGGGTCACAACTTGTTCTGGAAGTTCCACGTGATGAGCAGACATTTCAGAAATGTGCACGAGTCCTTCAATGCCGTCTCCGACTTGAACGAAAGATCCAAATGGAACCAATTTTGTAACCCGTCCATAAACCAACTCACCGGTTTTATGAGCATCAGCGAATTCTTGCCATGGATCAGATTGTGTGGCTTTGAGGGAGAGACTGATTCGTTCCCGACTCATATCTATGTCTAATACTTGAACTTCGACTTCATCTCCTACAGTGACTACTGAGCCGGGGTGGTCTACATGTTTCCAGGAAAGTTCTGAAACGTGTATCAATCCATCCATTCCGCCTAAGTCGACGAATGCTCCGAAGTTAACAACACTGGAAACTACGCCTTTTCTTACTTCTCCAGGTAATAAGTCATGGAGGAATTCTTCGCGCTGCTCTTTGTGGCTTTCTTCCAACCAAGCGCGTCGGGAAAGAACTACGTTGTTTCGATGTTTGTCCAATTCAATAATCTTGGCCTGAACAGTTTGTCCGATGTAAGGCTGTAGATCTCGAACTCTGCGTAATTCCACTAAAGATGCGGGAAGGAAGCCACGTAGTCCAATGTCAACAATGAGTCCGCCCTTGACGACCTCTATAACGACTCCGGATACGCTTCCGTCTGCTTGCTTAACCTCTTCGATGTTTCCCCACGCACGTTCGTATTGTGCACGTTTCTTAGAAAGGATGAGTCGACCATCTTTATCTTCGAGGGTTACAACAACTGCCTCTAGTTTTTCTCCCATAGAGACTATGTCGGCAGGGTTCACACCATTACGTATGGATAATTCTCGAGCTGGAATAACACCTTCTGATTTATATCCGATATCTAAAAGTGCTTCGTCTTTGTCTACACGAACTACCGTTCCTTCGACGAGTTGCCCTACTTCAACACCCACCATTGTGGCGGAATAAGCTTCATCAAGTGAGAGGCTTCCTAGGTCGTTTTCGGTTATTTGTCTTGGTATATAGTCTCCGCTTTCATCAAAATCTCCCATTGGTGGTGATTTAAGTGCGGTTTCAGTTGTATTTTCGTCGGACACGGTCTTCTCGTCGGATAATTAGTAGTCGGATACGGGCCCATCTATTTGATGGACTAGGTAAGCCTATCGGGTCCTTATTTCTTCTCCCCATTCTTCGGGCGATGAGCTAAAACTAAATATTCAGCATGTTCGAGATCCGGAGGGTGTTTTTTATAGTCTCCAGGGTTCACTGACCATATTTCATCTACTTTCAGACCTGCATTGTGGGCTAAAAGCCGAAGTTCACGTGGAGTAAAACAAGAAGTCCATAATTCTGTATCTACTGATTCTCCCTGTTCGTTCTTGATTGATGTTGTTTCGTGGTTAATTCCAGTGTCTGCGTCAAATTCATTTGTGTCGCTTGGATATCTGATTTGAAAATATGCGGAAAATGCACTTAGTGCTAGATTTTTTCCCGGTCGCAGTGCACCTGCCATTTTCTCCAGTATTTGGCCATCTGGGTCCAGTTCGCTTTCTATTAAAGATGGTCCTCCGGCTAAACCAAATGCGCCCTGGCAGAGAGAGATAACTGCGTCAAATTCTTCCTCATAGGTCATTGTTCTTGCATCCGCGCACACAAATGAAGTGTTTTCTGTGCTCTTCTTGTTTGCTATTTCTATGAATTCTTCTGAAATGTCAAGTCCGGTGACCTGGATACCACGGGAGGCAAATTCGAGAGCATGTCGGCCTGGCCCGCAGCCAACATCCAAAAGCATGTCTCCCTCTTTCAAGCCAAGAGCGCTAATTAAGAAGTCGACTTCCTGAACTGTTCCATAGGTAAATGAATAACGAAGGTATGCCGCTCCGAGGTGCGCAGCGGTGTCTTGAAACCAGTGCCTGCTGCTCATCCTTTAGCATCTGCCCACGTTGAACCAAAAGACATGTTCACTTCTAGATCCACGCGTAAATCAAATGCGTTCTGCATGATTTCGGGAACTTTTTTTAGAGCATCATCTTTTTCTTCTGGGGGAACTTCCAAGATGACTTCGTCATGAACTTGCAGTATTAAGCGACTGAGTAGAGAGTTCTCTTCAATGTGTTCGTCTATGCGGATCAGTGCAACTTTGAAAATGTCAGCGGCTAGGCCTTGGATGGCTGAATTCATCGCTTGACGCTCTCCTGCTTGTCGAACATTAAAGTTAGAGGAGGATAGTTCCGGTATTCGACGCCTACGACCGAAGAGGGTTTCGGTGTACCCTTTCTTTCGCGCCTCTTCAATTGATCGATCCATATATTCTCTAACCGCAGGAAAAGCAGTAAAGAATGAGTTCAATATTTCCTCAGCTTCGCCACGAGGTATATCGAGACGTTGAGCTAACCCGTACGCTTCCATTCCGTATGCGAGACCATATGAAACCATTTTCGCCCTTGATCTAGTTTCAGAATCAACTTGGTCCGGTTTCAGATTCCATACTTGTGCCGCAACAGCAGTATGGACATCATCTCCTGCCTCAAACGCTGCTATCAGTCCTGGATCTTCAGCTAGGTGAGCGATACATCTCAATTCAATTTGGTTGTAGTCAGCCACAAGCAAGGAGAAACCTTCAGCAGGAATGAAAGCTTTACGAAATGCGCGGCCTGCTTCCGTCCTCACTGGAATGTTATGCAAATTTGGAGCATCAGAACTCAAACGACCCGTTCGAGCAACCGTTTGTTTGAATGTTGCGCGTATACGATCTTCTGGGCCTACCGATGCGAGTAAACCCTCGCCATAAGTTGAACGCAACTTCTCCACCTCACGATAAGAAAGAATTTTTTCGATTATTGGATGTTCTCCCCTTAGTCGCTCAAGAGTGGCAGCATCAGTTGAATAACCTGTCTTCGTTTTCTTGCCGGGTGTAAGGCCCAAATTTTCAAACAATACTTCTCGTAGTTGTTTGGTTGAATTCACATTGAATTCCATTCCTGCTATTTCATGTATTTCTTCTCGCAAGTCCCCGCATTGGGCCGTTAACTCATCCCGTAATCTAGTTAACTCTTTTACATCAACTCCGACCCCGAGTTCCTCCATTTTTACAAGGACCTGAGCGAGCGGAATTTCTATTTCATCGTTTAATGATTTGAGGCTCTGTGAATCTAAGGCTTTGGAAAGAGGTTCGACAAGGAGGCTCACTGCTACCGCATTTTGAGAAATTTGCAGACCGATGTCGCTCTCTTCTTCCCCTAAAGAGAGTTGGCCTTCTGGTGAACCTATTGTTTCCATCACCCAAGGCGTGTGGCGCTCTAAAAGACCCTTCAAATCCGTATTTTCATCTGCAGGATCTAGGAGGTATCCGGCTAATTGAGTATCAAGGGTTATTTTCGGTGACGTTATTTGATGGAATCGAAGAATTTTTATGAGAAACTTAACGTCATGAGTTGCCAGTCCTGGCCCCTCCTCACCGAAGAGAGTTCTTAATTGATCTTTTAGCTTCGAAGTTTTTAATAGGTCATGTGAAAACCAAAAGACTTCAGCCTCGTCAGGATTTTTTCCACAAAATAAGGTAATGCCATCTTCAACGTTCTCCCCAACTCCAATGCTTAGCACTTCGCAACTAAGAAGAGCTTCAAAAGAATCATTGAAGGTTTCCTCGGCGACAAGAGAGAGTTCTTTAATATTTATTTGTTGAGAAGAAGATCCAGGTCCTTTGAGATCATCTCCACCCCAAGAGTCAACGCCTAAAGCTGCACCAAGCTGATTCCGTGATTTACTCAGTTCTAACAAATCAAAAAGTTCAGACGCTCGTGGAATGTCAACAGGCTTTATCTTTAGATCACTGATTTCAAGATCTAACGGAACATCGGTGACTAGTTGCATCATTTCTGAATTAAGTAAAACTAAATCTTGACTTTCTTCTAGGTTCTGCCTCAACTTAGGTGTCTGATCTTTAGCGGCAGCTAAAACCTGCTCTAACCCTCCATAAGTATTAATTAGTTTCGCAGCCGTTTTCTCTCCGACCCCCGGAACCCCAGGAAGATTGTCCGAAGTATCTCCTCTAAGCGCCGCATAGGCTACATAGTCTTCTGGGCTTACCCCAGTTCGTTCCTTAATGCCGTCTTCGTCATAGAGGACATAATCCGATACACCCCGTTTGTTGTAAAGCACTTTGATATGTGGATCTTCAACAAGCTGATAGCTATCTCGGTCACCCGTAACAATGATTGCTTCTTCTTCTGCCCTTTTGACTAAATTCGCCAAAGTCGCCAAAACATCGTCGGCTTCAAAACCCTTCGCATCAACTACACACATACCAAGTGACTCAACAATTTCTCTAGCGAGCGCTAACTGTTCATAAAGAATGTCAGGTTGCTTTTCTCTATTTGCCTTATAAGAAGACAAGCGTTCGTGTCTGAAGGTTTTTTCTGGTCGATCGAAAGCCACGGCAATACCATCCGGATCATGATCCCGTAGCAAAGTCGCCAACATCATTGTGAAACCGTGTAAGGCATTGGTTACTTGACCAGAAGAAGTCATCATGTCTGTAGGCAATGCAAAGAATGCACGATAGGTAAGCGAATTACCATCTATTAAAAGAAATCTAGACACCCCTAGACCTTACTTTGCGGGATCAATGGAACGGAAACTATACGGTCCGGGATCTAAGTTTCACCAAGAATACGCTTTGCCACTTCAAGCATGCTTTCACGTCCATCCATCGCCGTGGTTTGAATGAATCGAAAAGCTTCTTCTTCTGCTAGGTCCTTTTCTTTCATCAGGAAACTCTTTGCTCTATCTATGACTTTTCTTCCTTCGAGTCGTTCTGTCAAAGTTTGCGCGTGTCCTGTTATCTCTTTTATTTCTTTATGCCTTGCACGCGCAACTTCTACAGCAGGTATCAAATCAGACTTCTGAAATGGTTTAACTAAGTAGCCCAGAACTCCAGCTTCAACTGCTCTTTCAACTAAATCTCGTTGACTAAACGCTGTTAAGACAATCACTGCAGCGTCATGCGAATTTGATATCTGCTTTGCCACTTCTAACCCATCTAGCCCTGGCATCTTGATATCCACTATCACCACCTCGGGCTGATGTTCTTCAACTAAATCTAGAACATGATCCCCGCGACCAGTGTCTCCCACGACTTCGTAGCCTTCACTTTCTAGAGTTTCTTTTAGGTCTAAGCGAATAATGGCTTCATCTTCAGCTATCACAACAGTTGTCATAAAATTTACTCACTACCTGTCTTCGTCATTTTGTCCAACAGTTCATCTTGGCGTTCTTCTAACATCTCAAGCTCAGAGGTAATGGATCTATAATGTCGAACCATCGACTGAACTTGTTGCTCAGTCTCTCTTCTTTCTAAGTCAGCAATCGCTGTTTCAGATACTAATGAACGCATTCGTGCGTTTTCTGCTTCATTTTCAAGATGAGCTAACTGCTCACTAGCTATCGCTAGTTCGTCTTTATAGCCAGCGATACGCTTACTGACTTCTTTTAACTGCCGTTCTATAACTGTTTGTTTCATTTGGGATAATTCTATTTATTTCTTAGCTGAACAGAGGTTTTAAAATGAGGAGGTTGGTGCCCGGGGCGGGACTTGAACCCGCACGACCTTTCGGCCAAAGGATTTTGAATCCTCCGCGTCTGCCAATTCCGCCACCCGGGCAATGTTGATAGATACAGGAAGCGAACTACCCATCCTGTTTACTATTAATCGGAGTTATTGGAACCGACATGCCAGTTTAACGGTGCTCTAACCAGTAGTTTCCTATTGTTTTGAGAAACTTGGTTCTCAATTCGCAGTAATTTTTGCGTCAAATGGTTTCTTTTCGCTTACTAATCATTTATAAAGTAACGTTTATTAGAGGTACTGGTGTACTGTCACTGGTCGGAGTCACTTCTTTATGATTGCTTTTACTTATTCAGGTCAAGGTTCGCAACAACCCGGCATGGGTTCAACTTGGGTTGACCATCCTTCCTGGGAATTGGTTCATGAGGCTTCAGAGATAGCCGGGTTTGATCTCAGCCATCTCCTTCTGCATGCAGACGCAGAAGAGTTAAAACAAACCCATAATGCTCAAATTTCCACTTACTTATTAAGCATGGTCATTCTTGATGCTGTTGAAAGAGTCGGGGTTGATGCGGCAGGTCATGCCGGCCATAGCCTGGGGGAATACAGCGCGTTGACCGCTAGCGGAGCCATTGACTTTGAAGACGGTGTTCGTCTCGTTTTAGAGCGTGGGTTAGCCATGCATGAAGCCACCCAATCTCAAGAAGGAACCATGGCTGCAATTCTCGGAATTCCAGACGAAACCGTTGAAGATGTTTGTTCTTCGATAGATGACGAAGTCTGGATTGCCAACTACAACGCTCCAGGGCAAGTCGTAATTGCTGGAAGTCCCAGCGGCGTTGAGAAAGCTGGAGTAGCTTCTAAAGAAAACGGAGCGAAAAAGGTTACGGCACTTGAAGTATCTGGGGCTTTCCATACACCGTTTATGAATTCCGCTCGTGAACGTCTCTCAATAGCTATAGATGAGACTGATATCCGTCAACCACAAGGAACCGTTGTAGCAAATGTTGATGGAATGTCTCACGAAAACCCAGAAACATGGCGAGCTTTATTAAATGCACAGTTATCCAGCCCAGTTCGCTGGCATCAAAGCCTAGGAAACCTCGAGGATAAAGGATTTGCTACTTTCATAGAACTTGGCCCGGGGACTGTTCTAACTGGCTTGGTTAAACGTTGCATAAAGAGTGCTAATAGGTTCTCAATCAACACCCCTGAACATCTTGATTCTCTTCTTGAATCTCTCGCCGGACCTTTAACGAGCGAGGCCGCAGAAGAGCAACCAGATGGCGAGCATCTTTACGCCACTGAGCGACTCATTGTCAGCCCAAACGCTGGGATCTTCACCCCCAACAACCAGTTAAAAATCGGAAATCCTGTGAATGCTGGCGATCTTTTGGGAACAGTGGGAGTAGAAGAAATTAGGTCTGCATTTACAGGAATACTCCAAGGGTGGCTTGCCGTGGATACGGAAAGAGTTTCTACTAGCCAGCCGATCGCTTGGCTAGTCATACCGCATTAGATTTTAGGAAGGAATATGAACGCGCAAAATAACGACTCAGGAACCCAAGAATGCGTAGCTCTAGTCACTGGCGGGAACCGTGGAATAGGCTTAGCCGCAGCATTGTCTCTAGCCCGCGACGGTTACAAAGTGGCTATTACTTGCCGTGGTGAAGTGCCGGATGAAATCCAAGAAGCAGGAATCCTCGCAGTGAAATGCGACGTCACAGACTCCGAGCAAATAGATTCCGCTTTTAAGACTATTGAAGAGTCTTTAGGCACCGTTGATGTGTTAATAGCCAATGCAGGTATCACTCGAGACGGGCTTGTTTTACGAATGTCAGACGAAGACTTTTCAGAAGTTATTGAGACAAACCTAATAGGGAACTTCAAATTAGCTCGTCGAGCAACAAAAGGAATGATGAAAAGCAGATGGGGACGAATTATCTTCATTTCGTCAATTGCCGGACGAATCGGACAGACAGGACAAGCCAACTACTCAGCCTCTAAGGCCGGGCTTGTCGGACTTGGAAGATCCCTAGCTAAAGAGTTTGCTAGTCGTGGAATAACAGTCAATGTCATCTCGCCTGGCCCAATTCTCACCGACATGCTTGCAGCTCTACCTGAAGAGCAACAAGCATCATACGCTGAAGCCGTACCCCTCGGAAGGCTAGGCAAGCCAGAAGAAGTAGCTGACTTAATTTCTTTTCTTTCTTCAGATAAATCGTCTTATATCACTGGTGCTGTCATCCCAGTTGATGGCGGCTTATTTATGGGTTAATTTCTTAAACACTGTTTATTAAATATCTAGAGACGCGAAAGATACGTTCTAGGTGGCTAAAGTAGCCATGTTAGACACCACAACATTGGAGTAACTGTGAGCGAAGAGAATTTTGAACGATTCACAAATTGTGCAGTAGAGGTTCTTTCAGTAGACCCAGCACAAGTAACCATGGAAGCAAGTTTTGCAGATGATCTTGATGCAGACAGCCTTGATCTAGTGGAACTGGTCATGGCTCTTGAAGAAGAGTTTGGCGTTACTGTTGAAGAAGAGGAACTTGAAGGCATAACCACTATTGGTGCCGCCTTTGAATTAATAACCAGCAAGCTCTAATGGATAAACGGCGAGTAGCCGTCACTGGCCTTGGAGTGGTTTCATCGTGCGGTGTTGGCTTAGATTCTTTCTGGGATGGCCTTTGTGCATCCCCTACTATCGGTGAACGTCGGGTAACCGACTTTGACCCAGAACCACACTTCGACTCGCCTAAAGAGGTTCGACGAAGCGACCTTTGTACACAATTCGCCATAGCAGCTGCCGATATGGCTTTTGAAAATTCTGGCCGACCTGACTTAGACCCTTACCGGATGGGAGTGATGCTCGGAACTGGTATTGGAGGGATTTCTACCCTAGAGGACCAAATACGAGTGATGATTGAGAAAGGCGGAAGAAGAGTCTCCCCTTTCCTGATTCCTATGATGATGGCTAATGCTGCACCGGCAGCAATTTCCATGAAATACAACCTTTGCGGTCCCGCCGAGAATGTGTGTACAGCTTGCGCCGCCGGAACTCACGCCATAACTAATGCAGCGAGACTTATCGCCACAGGTCGATGTGATCTAATGGTTGCTGGTGGCTCAGAAGCTGCTTTTACTGAAATAGCTGTATCTGGTTTCACTAACATGACTGCTTTTTCTTCAAGCGGAATTTCACGACCATTTGATGCTGAAAGAGATGGTTTTGTTATGGGCGAAGGCGCTGGTGTAATGATCTTGGAGGATTTCGAAACCGCAGTCAACCGAGGAGCAGTCATTTATGCAGAAGTTCTTGGTGGGGCAAGCACCGCTGATGCCCACCATATTACTGCCCCGTCACCTGGTGGATCTGGGGCAATAAACTGTATGCGGTTAGCTTTGGAAGATGCTGAATTGACACCTGACCAGATAGGCCACATAAACGCTCATGGAACTTCCACCCCGTTAAACGACATGGCAGAAGCCCAAGCTATGGCAGAAGTGTTTGATGCACCGGGACCTTTAGTAACTTCAACTAAAGGTATCACTGGGCACGCTTTGGGCGCAGCGGGCGCTCTAGAAGCAGTTGCGGTTGTTTTAGCTATCCAGAAAGGTCTTATTCCGCCAACAGCAGGCTTTTCTTCCCCTGATCCAGAAATGCCGTCAATTAATCTCGTTACTGGTGAGCCAAGAGAATGGACTGCTTCACCTGCGATGTCAAACTCTTTTGGTTTTGGCGGACATAACGGATCTTTGATTATTGGTCCAGCAGAATAATTTCTCTTTTGTTCAGAGCGTCAAGAAAAAGCAAAAAAGAGCTCACACTCACATGCCCGTTCACCATTCACCGTTGCCCTCCCAGTTCCTTTACCAGCGCGTGTTGATACGCGATCTAACGTCACAGAAAGGTCTAATCGGTCACCAGGTATAACCTGTCTTCGGAATCGCACTTTATCTATTCCTCCGAACAAAGCTAAACGCCCAGAAAATCGCTCATCACTAAGTAACGCATAGGCGCCAAGTTGAGCAATAGATTCACACTGCAGAACCCCAGGCAAGGTCGGCCTATCAGGAAAATGGCCAGCAAAAAAGTCCTCTTCTCCTGTTAAGTCCCAATAACCAGTTGCCGTAACTCCTGGCGTCAACGCTGTCACTTCCGTGAGAAACAAAAACGGAGGTCGATGCGGAATCACTTCTATTGGCGGAGGAAAAGGCATCATGTCACCGTATTTCAAGTACACCAAAAAGTGCTATGCCGGGGTCATTTTCATACCCCGGCACTACACAAAACTTGATTTCTAATGAAATCAAAATAATTTAGTTGCCCTTACCAGCAGCCTTAAGCTTTGATCCGGCTTTTACTTTGACAGCAGTACTTGCAGCAATCGTCATTGGTGCACCAGTGGCTGGGTTACGGCCTTGCCTTTCAGCACGATGTACTTGTTCAAATGAAATCCACCCAGGGATATTCACTTTGCCACCACTGCTGACTTCACCAGCAACAGCGTCCATCATTGCATCTAGACAAGCTCCGGCATCCTTTTGGGACACACCAGCTCCTGCAGCCATAGCTGCAATAAGCTCACTCTTGTTCATTGACCACTCCTTATTTTGTATCGGGGAGACTAATCACCCCTGGTCAAATAACACGCGACACGGTTTTCAGCGCAATGTCAAGCATTTACGCCCATTTAGAAGCCAAAAATCACTGAAAAAGCAATGTTTTTTAACATTTTTTGCCAATAACAAGCGTTTTAGTGCAAATTACAAGATCAAACCTGTTTCGTTCTTATTAATCATGTGCTCTGCAGCACTTGCAAAATAAGCCAAAACTCCTTCTTCAATCTCTACTGGGAGACCCCCGGCCTTCACCGCTTTTGTCATATGCAATAGCCATGCTTCACTTTCCGCCGCTCCAATTGCAAAAGGCATATGACGCATACGAAGTTGCGGATGCCCACGTAATCCTTCATACTCACGACTCCCACCCCAATACTGTTGCAAGAAGAGCGTGAGCCATTTTTTAGAATCGGTGAGGTCTTCCGGGTACATCGGACGCAAAACAGGATCCGATGAAACTCCTTCATAAAATCGCTCAACCAAATCAACAAACCACTGATCCCCAACCAGTGAATGCAAAGTTTGAGTGTTGTTTTCTTGGTTAGAGAACTGATTCATCTAGCGCTACCCGGAATTCTCTTACTAACGAACCAACTTTCTCCGGATCACCTTCGTTGAGCATCCGCTCAACCACCGCTGATCCAACAACCACTCCATCACTTGCTTTAGATGCCTCTACGGCTTGATCTGGGGTTCCCACCCCAACACCCACCAGCACCGGCAGGTCGGTAACTTTTTTTAATCGAGTAGCGATTTCAATAGCGCTTGCGGAAAGTTCTTGACGAACTCCTGTTACTCCCAATAGTCCTACCCCGTAGATGAATCCTTTTGATTTTTCACAAATAATTGGGAGGCGTTCATCTGGAGCAGTGGGAGCAGCTAACAAAATTGTTTCTATTTTTTCTTCATCTGCAGCTTTTATCCACGGTTCTACTTCCTCCAAAGGTAAATCCGGAAGAATGCAACCTGATATTCCAGATTGAGCAAGCGAAGAAGCAAACCTTTCTAGCCCCATTGACGCCGCAATATTGTAGTAAGTCATTACAGCCATTGGCGTGGGACTCTCTATACGTTTAACTCGATCTAAAATACTGATAGGAGTCGCTCCTGCAGCTAAAGCCTTGTCGTTAGCCTGCTGTATAGTCGGGCCGTCCATCACCGGATCCGAAAACGGTATACCGATTTCAATCGCATCAGCTCCGGCAGCAGAAACCTCTTCCACTGTTGATTCAAAATGCTCGTCTAATCCACCAGTTAGATAGACAACTAACGATTTTTTACCATTTTTCCTATTTGCAAGTAGCGCTTCTTCTATTGTGCTAGTCATCTTCTTTGTTTTCTCTCAAAACTTCCATCATTTGTGCTACGTCTTTATCTCCACGACCAGAAAGGTTGAGAAGAACAGTTTTTCCTTTTAATGATTCTCGCTCACGAGATATCCACGCAAGGGCATGTGCCGGCTCCAGAGCAGGGATAATTCCCTCTGTTCTACTTAGCAACTGAAAAGCTTCAACGACTTCTTGGTCGGTTACTGACTCGTAGCGCGCTCTTCCGCTGTCGGCTAAGTAACTATGTTCCGGCCCCACTCCGGGATAATCCAAACCTGCACTTATTGACTCTGCTTCTAATACTTGACCGAACTCATCTTGCATAAGGAAAGACCTTGACCCATGGACTACTCCAGGTACTCCCCTGCCGACGGCTGCGCCTCCAGAAGGCTCAACACCAACCAGTTGTGCTTCAGAGTCAGCAAATCCAGAAAAGATCCCTATTGCATTTGAGCCGCCGCCCACACAAGCCACCACAAAATCAGGCACTTCACCCAGTCGTTCCTCGCTTTGAACTCGAGCTTCTTTTCCTAAAACTTCATGAAATGTTCTTACCATCCAAGGGTATGGATGTGGACCCATCACAGATCCGAGACAATAATGTGAATCCTCTACAGTTGCCACCCAGTCACGCATCGCCTCATTAATTGCATCTTTTAGAGTTCTGCTGCCCGATAGGGCGCTACGAACTTCAGCTCCAAGTAATTGCATCCGAAATACGTTTAGTTTTTGCCTCTCAATGTCAACTTCGCCCATGTACACGCAACATTCCATTCCAAGAAGTGCTGCAGCAGTTGCAGTAGCTACGCCATGTTGACCTGCGCCTGTTTCAGCTAATAACCGCTTTTTTCCCATTCGTTGTGCGAGTAACGCCTGGCCTAATACATTATTTATTTTGTGAGAACCCGTATGATTTAAATCTTCACGTTTTAGGAGAACTCTGCATCCCAGTTCCTCAGAAAGATTAGGGCAGTCGGTTAGCGGAGAAGGCCTGCCAGCGTATTCATTAAGCAATTGGTCTAATCGAGAGCGAAATTCAGGGTCTCCCCATGCTTCAACAAATGCTTTTTCCAACTCTAAGCAAGCTGGTATAAGAGTTTCCGGAACAAACCGGCCACCAAAATCTCCAAACCTTCCTGATCCATCAGGATTTCTCAGACCATTAATTTCTTCCAAACTCATAACTCTTCTTCCCAGTTGAACGGTCGTTCTTCTGAACTTTCGTATTCTTTCGGTTCTGCTGCCCGAGCTGCTTCAATAAACGCTCGTAGTTTACGCGGATCTTTTCTTCCTGCCTCAGATTCGACGCCTGTTGCTACATCAACTCCCCATGGATTTACTTTCTGGATTGCAATCCCAACATTTTCAGGAGTCAGCCCACCGGCAAGAAGAATGAGACGGTTACTTGGAGCACCCTCTGCTAGTGACCAATCAAACACTTCACCGGAACCTGGAGTAGGTGAATCCAACAAAAGTATATCTGAACCGTAATCATCGAATCGACTCAACTCTGGCGAACCAGCAGGAAAAGCTCGAATGGTAATCGGAACTCGTTCAGCTATCCACTGGCATTCTGCAGGTGTTTCTCGTCCATGTAACTGGACCGCTCGAAGGTTGACGCGATTGACTATCTCCATGACCTTTTCTTTGCCCGCGTCACGAAATACACCGACGGTTAATACGTCCGCTGGTAGTTGTCTTGCTATGTCGCGTGCACGAAGAACTGCAATCTGTCGGGGAGAAGCTGGGGCAAAGTTGAAACCAACTGCGTCTGCCCCTAAGGCTGTGGCCAGTAGAGCGTCTTCCTCTCGAGTGACTCCACATATTTTTATAAACATAAGTGATTCACTGCCTATCTTCTTCTGTCGTAGCTTTACATAATTCAGCCACTTGCCTTGATCGGTCTTCAGAGCGAACCAAATACTCGCCGACTAGAACTGCCTGATAGTTCACTGACCGCAACTCTTCTATATCGTTTGGGCTCTTAATTCCTGATTCCGCAACTTTTATTACGCTCTCAGGTAATAACGTTCCGATCTTCAATGCTCTTTTTGTATCGACTTCAAAAGTCTGTAAATCTCTTTGATTTACCCCAATTATTTTTGCCTCTATACCTAAAGCTCGTTCTACTTCCCGTTCGTCATGAACTTCTACTAAAGCATCCAAGTTCAATTCGCTTGACAAGGAGAAGAAGTCTTTAAGTTCGTAGTCATCTAAGGCTGCAGCTATGAGAAGAACTGCGTCAGCACCCATAATTCGTGCGTCGCAGATATCACGAAGATCAACAGTGAAATCTTTTCTTAAAACGGGAAGCGAAGTCGCTTCTCGTGCTTCTTGCAGATCAACTGACGATCCGTCAAAATGCTTCTCATCGGTGAGAACGGAAAGCGCAGATGCTCCCCCTTGTTCATATTCACGACCTAATTCACTGGGAGTGAGGTTTTCCAACAATAGCCCAAGAGATGGTGAACGCCTCTTTATTTCAGCAATTACGGCAACTTCGTCATCTGGAGTATCAAGTAGCGACTTTCCAAATCCTCGTGCTGGTTCAAACTCTGTTGTCTTCTCAACAAGGGCATCAAGAGACCTAACGTCATCTTTAGATCTTTCGCGATGAAAATCTAGAATTTCGTCTAAATAAGTACCCACAAAACAAGGTTACCCATCTCTAAGGCATGCCGACGTACATATTTATTTACATGAACAAAGACTTTCCTTAACACACTCCTAACACTTGTCTGGCATGATAGAGGTGTGAATAACAAGCCGATAGTAATGCTCGTAGAAGACGACCCAAATATCGCAGATCTCGTAGATCTCTATTTACGTAATGACGGATGTGATGTCTACCAAGCAGCAACTGGAGAGCGTGCCTTGGAGGTATTTGATCGCAGGAAACCAGATTTAGTGATTCTTGATATAGGTCTTCCAGGTGATCTAGACGGTTTCGAAGTTTGCCGTTCTATTCGTGAGATTTCAGATACCCCGATAATCATGTTGACAGCACGAAATGATGAAATTGACCGAGTAGTTGGATTTGAATTAGGCACAGATGACTACGTAACAAAACCGTTTAGCCCGCGAGAACTCGTTGGACGGGTAAAAGCCATTTTAAGAAGATCTAAAGGCCCTAGGGAAAAGTCCATACAGATAGTTGAATTCGGAGAAGTTCGCATTGATATAAAGCGCGCGGAAATCACTTCGGAAGGCCAGGTGATCGCTACTACAGCCCAAGAATGGGCTCTGCTAATTTATCTTCTCGAAAACCGAGGTCAAGTTATGTCTAGGCGACAAATTTTGAACGGCGCTTGGGAACTTGATTGGATCGGTGATGAACGAACAGTTGACGTTCATGTACGTCAACTCAGAAAAAAACTTGGACCCTCTTTTCAATTAAAAACTGTTCGCGGCATGGGATACCGTCTCGACTAATGCAGCGAAGACTAATACTCTCTTTTGTTGGGGTCGTAATCATTGGCTTATTAATCGCCGGATTAGGGACCTTTCTCCAAGCAGGTCTTGACCGTTCCGAACACAGCCAAGAAAAACTTTTAAACACCGCACGCTCAACTACCGCATTTCTTTCTGAAAGTCTTTTAGATAGGCGGCCAATTAGTAGAGAAAAAATTCGTGCCCTTACAGAAACGGCGAGAATAAACGAATACGGCATCGTGGTCTTCAACCCAAACAACAATCAAAAAACAGTGATTTCTGAACTGCCTTCTGGAGTAAACGAAAACGAACTTGACTTCAAGTCTTTAACCGAGCGGGGCTACCTTTCCGGAACTCAAGACGGGAAAGTCTGGGTAGCTGCAATTGCGGATAAGAACCTTGAAAACGGCGCCATTGCAGCCGTCGTACTTTCTGACGACTTAGACGATCCTCTAGGAGAAGCTGATCGATGGTTCCTTCTAGCAGCAATATTTGCTATTTTCCTCGCTGTAATTGTTGCCATATGGCTTGGTAAAAGATTCTCTAAACCAATTGTTGACGCTGCACAAACTGCTAGGAGTTTGGCATCTGGAGACTTATCCGCACGCCTACCAGAATTACCTCCTGGTGCAACAGAAGAAACCACTGATCTTGTCCGCGCCATCAACTCCATGGCGGAATCAATGGAAAGAGCCCGAGGAGTGGAACGGCAATTCCTTTTATCGGTTTCGCATGACCTCCGAACACCAATGACCTCCATTCAAGGGTACGCGGAAGCGATAATTGACGGCGCCACTAACGACCCTAAACATGCTGGTGAAGTCATTCTTGCCGAATCCCGACGACTGGATCGTCTAGTTAGTGACTTGCTTGAACTTGCTCGACTTGATGCTCGACATTTCAAACTTCTGATTCGCAGAATAGATCTTTCAGATGCTGCTAAGAAATCAGCTGAAGGACTACGAATCTCGGCTTCAAACTTAGGGATAGATTTAGTCGTCTCTTCGTCTTCCCACCCGTTGCACATAGATGGCGATATAGACAGAGTTGGGCAAGTTATTGGAAACCTTCTTGAGAATGCCATTCGGTATGCAGATTCAAAAGTTGTTCTAGCCGTAAGAGAATCTGAATCGCTAGTTGAACTATCTGTAGCTGATGACGGGCCAGGAATTGAAAAAGAAGATTTACCACATGTATTTGAAAGGCTATATGTCTCCCGCCACCAACCAGAAGAACGCGAATCCGGCTCAGGACTAGGATTAGCTATTGTTAAAGAACTTGTAACTGCTATGGAAGGTGGAGTAGAAATTATTTCTACTCCTGGCTCTGGAACGACCATCAAGGTCACTTTTCCTAAGAAGTAGAATTTAAATTTCTTTTACTTCTATATCAAAACCCTCATAATTTATTCGGTTAATTTCTTTATTCGATCGATGCCGATAACCCAGTGCGCAGAACCCGCTTTCAGTCTTAGTCGAACTCGTGATTTCAATGACTTCACTGCCTTCGTGAGAAAGGGCTATCCCGGGGGCGGGAGGATCACCTCCACCGTCAAGTATCACTAAATGCTTTGGAGGGCCAGCGTTTCTACTATCTACTCTTGCTACTAGTTCTTGCCCTGTGTAACACCCTTTAGTGAAAGAAACGGATCTCTCAATTTGTCCTGTTGCAGCAGGAATAGTTTTATCCGTAATTTCAGTACCCATCGCTGGGATGCCTGCAATTACTCTGAATTGATCCCATACTTCCTTTGGTTGAATTTCAGCTATTTCTAATTTTTCGGAAGATATGTAGTCAAGGGCTTTCAAATTTGGCCAATCCATCAACAAAGGAACCGAATTCTTGAGTTCTTTAGGTGTTTCACTTTCTGGCCCCAGATATGTCACCATGCTCATTGGTGATACCTCTAGCGTGCACTTAGTTCTTATTAGAAATCGTGATAGGCGGTCCTTTACTATTTCAGCAAAACCGGAATCCATATCAAGGAGGAACTCTTCTTTCCCTAAACACGTTACTCTCAGCCAGGCAACGACTTTTCCAGAGGGCTCTAAAAGAAAAGACCATTTTGAAGAGCTAGGTTCAACGCTCTCCACATCTTGACTTAGTTGCCCCTGTAAGAAAGACAGGGCATCAGGCCCAAGGACCTTTATGAAGTCACGGCTTCGCTTGATAACCAGATTTTTATTCATTGTTTCTTTTTCGAGATGCTGTCATTTTGCGGGCTGCTGGTACTGCGACTAGAAGTGCTTTCGCCTTATTCTGACATTCGAGATACTCAAGCTTTGGATCACTATCTGCAACTATTCCCGCTCCCGCTTGCACTGATGCTTTACCGTCTTTGATAAGCATTGTGCGTATTGTTATGGCGGTGTCTATATTGCCGGAGAAATCAAAGTAACCAACTACACCCGCATAAGGGCCCCTTTTTACTGGTTCAAGTTCATCAATTATTTCCATGGCCCTTACTTTTGGCGCACCAGAAACTGTTCCAGCAGGCAGCGTTGCCTTAAGTACATCTATCGGAGTAACACCTTCAGCAAGATCTCCTACTACTTGACTTGTGAGATGCATGACATGGCTATAACGCTCTAATGTCATTAACTCTTCGACTGTTTCAGTTCCGAATTGAACTACCCTCCCAAGATCATTTCTAGCTAAGTCAACAAGCATGATGTGCTCTGCGCGCTCTTTAGGATCTTCAAGGAGTTCACTTGCCATTCTCCTGTCTTCGCTTTCAGATCTTCCACGCCAGCGGGTTCCTGCTATTGGTCGTGAAATTACTTGATTGTCTAAGAGTTGAACCATTGGTTCTGGTGAGGCTCCGACCACTGTCATTTCTTCATAGCGCAGGAAATACATATATGGACTTGGGTTAATCTGACGTAATACCCGGTAAACATCAAATGGTTCTGCCTCTAATTCAAAATCAAATCTTTGTGATAAAACGACCTGGAAAATATCGCCGTTCAGTATGTATTCGCGGGCCGTTTCAACTGCCGAAGTAAATAGTTCCTCTTGCATAGTTGAAGTTACTTCAGGAGTGTCATCTTCTTTCGAAGGTGGTTCCATAAGGGGTTCATCAAGTGGTCGGGCGCCATCACTTGCTAATACTTCTAATCGGTTCAAAGCGTCGTCATAAGCCTTATCTATCTGGCTTTCTTCCGCTCCAGAGGGCAGGAGGACATTGACTAGTAGAAAAGCTCGTTGTCGCCAGTGATCAATTGCTACTAATTCACCGATAACGGACATCACTGCATCTGGGAAACCTCGATCATCTTTTGGGATATTCGGAAGTTTCTCAATTTCTCTTACAGTGTCGTAACCCAGATATCCGATTAACCCACCGTGAAGAGGTGGCAGTCCTTCTATTTCAGGCGATTGGTATCGCTCAAGAAGATCTTCGAGAGCGGAAAGCATTCCATTGTTCGTATCTATTTGGTGAGGCAGTTCCCCTTCGATCTCTATTGCGCCTTCTTTGGACGTTACCGTGAGTAATGGATTCCGTCCGATGAATGACCAGCGGCCCCAAGATTCTCCTCGATCAACGCTTTCTAGCAAAAACCCTTCTCCCTCTTTCACACATCTAGCGAAAAGTGAAACCGGGGTGGTTAAATCTGCTAAAAGTTCTCGCCAAACAGGTATGACGCTATGGGTACTAGCGAGATTCTGAAATGATTGACGGTCGGGATAAGCCACTTCTTAATCATCGCCTTTGTCAAACGGACTAAAGAAACATGAGTATTCACCGGTATGGCAAGCCCCATTACCTTCCTGGTCAACTTTGAACAAAAGGGTGTCTCCATCACAATCATAAAAACCTTCACGGATGTATTGACGATCGCCTGAAGTTTCTCCCTTACACCAGTACTCTTTTCGGCTTCTGCTCCAAAACCAAGTGCGACCGGTTGCTAAAGAACGCTCAAGTGACTCTTTATTCATCCACGCCATCATGAGAACTTGGCCTGTTCCTTTTTCCTGAATTATCGCGGGAACAAGACCATCATTGTTGTAAGTAATTTTTTCAGCTACTTCATCGCTCAAAATAAATGAAGTATGAGGAGTTGATGTTTTATCTGTTTCTGACATACCTTCAGTTTAGAGCAAATGAAACATTCGCCATAAAGCATTTAATTTAAAGGTAAAGACCCGTGCTTCCCTCTTCGAGTCGTTGAGAAGCCACAGCGTGGATGTCTCTCTCGCGAAGAATGATGTATTCAGACCCTCTCACCTCTACCTCATAACGATCTTCAGGATTGAATAAGACTTGATCTCCAACTTCCATTGCGCGAACGTTCGGTCCAGCTGCAACGACCTCAGCCCATGCTAAGCGTTTCCCTAACTGTGCTGTAGCAGGGATAAGTATCCCTCCTGATGATCGTCGCTCCCCTTCCCCATCATCTAAATTGACCAAAATACGATCGTTGAGCATCTTGATGGGTAGGCCTTCTTCGGAAGGACCTGGAAGATTATAAATTTCAGACTCACTCACGGTATGAACGGTAGCGGACTAAATCATTGATGAGACCGTAAATAGAACTAACTACACATCTGCTTGAAATTATGAATTTAAGGAGTGGGTCGTATTGAAATTCCGGCTTTCTTCAAGTGATGTTTCGCTTCTGATATCGAGTGCTCTCCAAAGTGGAAAATTGATGCCGCTAAGACAGCATCTGCACCACCTTCTAAGACTCCTTCAACAAGATGCTGAAGATTTCCTACTCCTCCGCTTGCTATCAAGGGCACCGCACACTCTTGCCCTATTTCTTTGAGCATTTCTATATCAAACCCATCTAGGGTCCCGTCTCGATCCATAGAAGTTTGAAGGATTTCACCGGCACCGAGTTCTTCCACTTCTTGCACCCACTCTGTCGCATCAAGACCGGTAGCATTTCTCCCACCATGACTAAAGATTTCAAATTTTCTTGGATCAGCCTTAGTTCGTTTGGCATCAACAGCCACAACTACGCATTGCCGTCCAAATTCTTCAGCTAATTCTCTTACTAACTGAGGTCGTTCAATCGCTGCTGTGTTCACTGAGACTTTATCTGCTCCGGCACGGAGTATTCTTCGTGCATCTTCAAGATTTCTTATCCCTCCGCCAACAGTAAATGGGATAAATACTTGCTCTGCAGTACGACGAACAACGTCAATCATTGTTTCTTGCGCTTGTGGCGAAGCAGCAATATCTAGAAATACCAATTCATCTGCGCCCTCGCTGTCATAAAACGAAGCCAGTTGAACTGGGTCGCCAGCATCACGTAACTCAAGGAAATTTATTCCTTTCACAACGCGTCCGTTATCTACATCTAAGCAAGGGATAACTCTTACCGTCTTCATTAGAGTTTCTCCAGTTTTAAGGCCTCGAGTAGGTCAATCTTTCTTTCATAAATCGCTTTTCCCATGATTACACCTGACAAAGTTTTTCCGGAGCGCTCAAGGCTCTTCAAATCCATAATGTCAGCAAGCGATCCGACTCCTCCTGATGCCAAAATATCGACCTTGCTTTCCTGTAAAGCCTCATCCAATATTCTTAAATCTGGCCCTTCCATAGTTCCATCTTGTTCGATTTGAGTAATGATCAGAGCATCCACTTCGGCTTCCGAGTAACTTTTGATTCCTTCCGCTAAAGAGACGCCAGTTTTTTTTATCCATCCGTGTATAGCGATTTCATTACCTGCCACATCTAAACCAACAGCAACACGTCCGAATTTAGAAGACTCATGAACAATTTCTGGATTTTCTATTGCTGCTGTTCCGATAACTACCCGCTCCACACCAATATCAAATAACTGTCTTGCATCTTCCACAGTGCGAATCCCCCCTCCGACCTGAATTGGGATATCCAAAGCATTTGCTATCTCTTCAATTACCGGACGATTAATTGGATCACCTGATCGAGCTGCGTCTAAATCAACTACATGGATCCAAGAGGCGCCCGACTCTTTGAAAGATACTGCTTGACTAAGAGGCGTTGAGCCGTAGACCGTTTCCTTTGAATAGTCTCCTTGCAAGAGCCGAACACAATTTCCGTCTCGTAGATCTATTGCTGGGAATATTTTGAAACTCATATTTATCTTCCTGCCAAACGTAAAAAGTTTCTCAATACCTGTAAACCAGTTTCACCTGATTTTTCTGGGTGAAACTGTGTTGCCCATAGATTCTTTTGTGCTACTGCTGCACATATCTCTTCACCGTATGTGCAAGTAGCTACTGTATGAAGCCCAATCGGGGCAGCGTAACTATGTACGAAGTAAACCCATGAATCTTCAGAAAGCTGACGAAACATCGCATGATCTTTGGAATCAAGTGAATTCCACTGCATCTGTGGCAACTTCTCTGCGTTAGATAAGAGACGGACATTCCCCTCAAAAATTCCTAATCCATTCAATCCAGGAGTCTCTTCACTCCCAGAAAAAAGCATTTGCAAACCAACGCAAATCCCTAAAAATGGACGTCCACCTTCAGAGGCTTCAAGCGCTGCCGACTTAGTGATTTCCTTCAATCCACAATCTTCTAGCGCAGTTACACACCGCCCAAAAGAACCAACGCCAGGTAGCACGATCGCATCAGCGCTAAGAATAAGGTCTTCTTGATTGGTCAAAAAGGCTTTCGCTCCTAGATGTTCCAATGCTTTCTGAGCAGAACGGAGGTTTCCTATTCCATAATCTAAGACTGCAATTACTGGGGCACTGGTCACAAGGTCCCTTTTGTCGAAGGAAGTGTTGAACTTTCTACTTTTATAGCGTCGTGTAAGCATCGCGCTACAGCTTTGAATCCTGCCTCCACTATGTGATGAGTGTTCTTGCCTCGGACTAACGAAATGTGAAGTGTTATTTTCGCCGTAGTGGCAAATGCTCTCCAAAATTCTTCAACTAACTGTGGATCAAAGGGAGGTTCTCCTAGAATCTTTTCTCCCGGGAAATCTATTTCATAATGAAGGAACGGTCTTCCTGAGAGGTCCAAAGAAACTTCAACTAGCGCCTCATCTAGAGGAACAGAAATAGACGAGAATCGTCGAACGCCTTTTTTGTCTCCAAGTGCCTGCTGGAACGCTTCTCCGAGAGTTAATCCAACATCTTCTACAGTGTGGTGGGCATCGATCGCAAGATCCCCCTCACATTTGACCTCTAATCCAATGCCGCCATGTCGCCCAAGTTGATCCAACATGTGATCAAAGAAAGGTATTCCAGTATCAATACTCACCGGCCCACCATCAAGCATAATTCCGACCTCTACTGATGTCTCAGCTGTTGATCTTTCTAACTTCGCTTCTCTAGTTTCACTCATCTCAGAATCTCCTCAAGGGCTTCTATGAATACATTGTTTTCAGTTTCTGTGCCTACGGTTACCCGAAGACAACCTTCAAGACCTTCTATCTTTGAAAAATCTCTAATAAGTACAGATTTCGACACAAGCCCTTCCCAAACTTCTGCTGCATCCATATTTATGGGCCTAAACAGAATAAAATTTGTTTCAGAAGGCCAAACTTCGACTGCAAGATTCTTGAGCGCTTCGCTTATTCGATCTCTTTCCCTAATTATATCGTCAGCTTGGTTTTCCACTGAAGCTAAATTCTTCATCGCATTTACTGCAACAGATTGAGTAATTGCTCCGAGGTGGTAAGGCAAAGAAATATTCTCTATTTCTTTAATGCACCAAGAAGGCCCAAGTAAGTAGCCCAGACGTAAACCGGCAAGGCCCCATGCTTTTGAGAACGTTTTACTTATGACCAGAGGCCGTTTCTCTGAAACCAAAGAAACAAAACTTGAACTTGCGAACTCCCCATAAGCTTCGTCTATGAAAAGAATTCCACTATAAGTTTCAAGTAGTTTTAATATTCTTTCAGGTAACTCTTCTGAGTCAGAAGCGCCCGTTGGATTATTTGGTGAACAAAGAAATATGAGCTCAGGTTTTTCTTTCTCTATCTGTTCGCAAACAAAATCAGTATTCAAACTGAAATCTTTTTCACGTTTTAAATCAATGACTGAAGTTCCAGTAATTGAGGCAATTTTTGAATGCATCACATAAGTCGGACTGAAAATCATCACTGATCGCTTGGGTCCACCATAAGTTAAGAGAAAAGTCTGTATAACTTCATTTGAACCGTTAGCAGCGAAGACCTGATTTGCAGATAATTTATACTGTGAGGCAATGGCGTCACGGAGAGTTCTTGCTTCCCGATCGGGATACCTATTTAGCTCTAGTTGTTCAATAATAGATGGTTCGACTAAAGGTGTGAGCGGTGACTCATTAGCGTTTAGCCGCACATTGGCATCAATTTGAGGGGAAAGGTAACGGCCCGCACTTGATAGCCCGTCACGTGGTTTCAGGAAATCATTCACTTTGTTTTTCTCTAATTTTCTCTAGTCGTAGACGTATTGACTCTGAATGTGCTTCCAAGCCTTCAGTGGATGAAAGTATGACTACATGCTCCCCAACTGTTTCAATTGTTTCTTCTGAAGCTGTAATCACATGAACATCCTTTACGAAATCTGTGATACCTAAAGCTCCTGCGAAACGAGCTGTTCCGGCGGTAGGTAAAACATGACTTGGTCCTGCAATGTAATCACCCAAAGTAGCTGGTGACCATTGACCGCAAAAGACAGCTCCTGCATTACGTATTTTGTCCGCCATAGATTCCGACTTCTCAGTCATGAGTTGTAAATGCTCCGGGGCAACAGTTTCTGCAACAACTAGCGCCTGGTCAGGCCCTTCGACTAAAACACAGTAACCAGAAGTAGATAATGTGGATTTTATTTCTTTCTTTCGGCTAGACGACGCAAGTATCTTTTCTATCTCTGCTTGAACCCTTACAATCAACTCTTCTTCCCAAGTAATTAGCCAAGACAACCCATTAGGTCCGTGTTCTGCTTGAACCACTAAATCCATGGCCACTAAATCTGGTTCAGCTGTCTCATCGGCCACAACAACAACTTCAGACGGGCCAGCAAAGGAGGAGGGTACTCTGACTTTGCTAGCTACTTCTTGCTTTGCCAGCGATACATAAATATTTCCCGGGCCAACAATCACATCAACCGGATCTATTTCTTCTGTTCCATATGCAAGGGCCGCTATCGCCTGAGCGCCCCCTATTGGATGTATTTTATCTACGCCTGAAATCGCTGCAGCGGCCAATACTGACTTGGGGATTTCTCCTTTTTCATCTGGAGGAACAACGACAACAATTTGATCAACCCCCGCCATTTTCGCTGGAATAGCAGTCATTATTACTGTTGACGGGTAGGCGGCACGCCCACCTGGCACGTAGCAGCCCACTCGAGCCACCGGCACAGTACGAGACTTTATTGTCATCCCATCTTGACTGATTTCAAAATCTTTATGGCCTTGTTTCGAATAATACGCCTGAACATTCTCCGCGGATTTCTCTAATGCTGACTTCAAGGACGAAGGAATCTCCTCCAAAGCTTTTTTCATTTCATTTCGCCCTATCGAAAGAGACTCAAGCCGGCAACCATCAAAACGCTCTGTAATCTCGTAAAGCGCTTCATCGCCCCCTTCTCTAACTTCTCTAATAATTTCCCTTACATCCGTTAATGCAGTTTCAACACGACTATCTAAAAGTGGACGCGGCAATGCCAACTGTGTCTCTTTTTCATCTTTTCCGCGAAGATCCAGTTCTTTAAGCACCTTTTAACGCTAGCGGACTTTGAACCGAAGGACCGAACGAATATAAAATTCGCGTCAGAGTAAATGAACCTTACTTATCTGCCAGACTGGAGTTATGAATTCTCAAATGGATATTTTTGCTGAATTATCTTCAATATCAAGCCAAATAGACGACTTAATACTACGAATTGAAAAAGTGATAGAAACTGACTCTTCTGATCGTACAGACGAGAGTTCTGGATTTCTTGAAGCTGAACGCCATCTCGGTTCAGCGCGACGTGAACTAAATCGCATATTGAGAAACAGGTAACTAACTAAAGATTAGAAGAAGGACAGAAATCATTTAGAGTGCATTCTTCACAGCGTGGCTTTCGACTCGGGCAAACTCTACGTCCATGTAAAATGAGCCTCAGACTGAAAGAGCCCCTCTCATCTGCTGGAATCATTGGATTTAAAGCCATTTCAATTTTTACAGGGTCAGTCTCTTCAGTTAACTCAAGTCTGCGCGCAAGTCGCCCAACATGAGTATCAACAGGGAGTCCGGGTAAGCCAAGGTCTACGCTGCGTACCACATTCGCCGTTTTCCTCCCCACTCCTGGAAGTGATGTAAGGTCTTCCATATTTCCTGGAACTTGACTGTCATACACTTCGACCAATCGTTGTGCCATGCCCAATAAATTCTTTGCTTTAGACGCATAGAAGCCAGTGGAACGAACAATTTCTTCCAACTCTGAAAGGTTCGCTTCGGCTAAATCTTTCGGAGTCGGATATCGCTTGAACAAAGCTGGAGTCACCATGTTCACTCTCTTATCAGTGCACTGTGCTGAAAGAATCGTTGCTGCCAACAGTTCATACGGGTTTTTATGGTCCAATTCGCAAATAGCTTCTGGATATTCTTCAGCCAGCCTCAAGTGAGTTTCTTTAGCTCTTCCTTTTGGAGTTCTAGGGCCACTCATACCAACGACAGTAGCCTAATTTCAATCAAGTTCAGCGGTAACCTTATTCATAATGGAAGCAAATAAAGAGCAAGAGGTTCAAACACTTAGCATTTCAGATGGTGTTGATTCTGCGACCCTCACGTCTATAAGGAATGGCTGGAAAGTTGAGTTAAATGTACCCGGCGGAGAAAGTGAAAATAAGCAGAGACTTCTCGAAGCTTCGGCTCAAGCCATAGCCTTGAACAGTGGCGGACGACTTGAATACTGGATAGAAGGAGCAAACGACCATTCAGATCAAATTCCTATTGCCGCTGGGTACTCTCCGTGCCGAGATCTCTGGCGTCTTACACGGCCTCTCCCCATAGAGCAATCCCAATTAACTACACGACCATTTGAGTTAGAAGATCTCCCATCAATAATTTCGATCAACAATCGAGCGTTTTCTTGGCACCCAGAGCAAAGTGGTCAAACAAAAAGTGACTTTGAAGGAACTATGAATGAACCATGGTTTGATTCGGCTGGACTGAGAGTGCTGGAACTCGAAGAAAACATCATTGGCTTTTGTTGGACCAAGATTCATCATGATCTAAATCCAAAACGCGGAGAAATCTTTGTAATCGCTATTGATCCCGATCATCAAGGAAATGGGACAGGAAAACAGTTGACTCTTTCAGGCTTGAATTG
>Ga0208130_1000194_pt1 | contig 32842 bp, 30 predicted proteins | sample ETNtaG_31_FD_185771 | JGI IMG/M metagenome (GOLD analysis project Ga0208130, IMG submission 185771) | Marine microbial and viral communities from oxygen minimum zone, Eastern Pacific Ocean - ETNP201310SV78 (SPAdes) (version 2) | ecosystem: Environmental > Aquatic > Marine > Oceanic ... | reverse complement strand
TTAAAGATTCATCTAATGTGTCTCGTATCCACCAAAATCTATCTCTGAGTAGTGAGGATCTATTTCTACTGTTGAATATAAAATACTGATAGGTACGATTGGTAGCTGAAAATCTTGCATGGAAATCTTCCGTCACCTCTTTTGCAAAATTTATATTTATATCATCAGGAAGATGACTATTAACGCCAGTTTGCCACTCATAATTTGTCCTTTTTGCATCGGTGTCATAATGAATTATCTGACCTCTAGCATGCACTCCGGCATCGGTTCGACCGGCACAAACAATCTCCGTTTTGGAATTGGCTACTTCTGAGATTGATTGCTCAACAATTGTTTGAATTCCAATACCAACATTTTGTTTTTGCCACCCATTGTAAGCATTGCCATCATACTCTACACCCATTGCTATTCTCATTTTTTTAATTACCTAGATTAGTTATCAATGGATTTAAGGAGTTTCTTTGCGAGCAATTGTTGTGATTTATTGCCTTTTGAGATTACTTCATCAAGTATTTCATATGCCCCGTCAGGTTCACCCATATCAACATAGGCTCTTGCAAGATCTAATTTTGTCGCAATTTCATTATCACTTATTGAGTTTTCTAGATCTGCAATTGATTTTTTTTCATTTTTAAACTTTTTTACAATACTAAATAAAATGAACAAGACAAGAACTGCTCCAAGCACAATAAGTGCCCAAAAATTATCAAGTATTTGTAATAACTCTCTGAAATTGATGGCTTTATTTTTTACTATAACTCTAGTTTCTGATGTAATTTTTGGGCTCTTTGTTGGCAACTTTTTTTCATCTCGGTCAGTTTCATTAGAGTTTTCTTTTTGAAAATCTGCGTTATTGATGGATTCGTTTTGGCTGGTATTTCCCTCAGAAATAGAAGGCTCATAATCATCTTGAGCAATATCTAATCTTATATTTATATTATTATCAAAAGAATCAGCTTCAGAGGACTCATAGGCAATATCGGCTTTCTGGTTAAAATTCAAGCTGATCACTTCATCAGTTTGAATGGCATTTTCGTCCATTTGATACAAGCTGAGATTATCTACACTAAAAATACTTTCAGATGGCACGAGACTAATGAAATCCTCTGATGGAATCTCAACAATACCCTCCTTGATATCATTAATATTCCCTGAAAAGAGATCATGATTATTCTGATACAAAGCTATCATCATTTGATCCATTGTAAATTGATCACTGGGTCGATTTTTATAGGCAATGCTCCATAGAGTATCTCCAGGTTGAATTAAATATTGACCTGATACATCCTCTAAAAACAGGGTAACAGGAATACTGATCAAACTATTTTTATTAGTATTTGTTAATTCAAAAAGAAGAATGAAGGAGGCACGAGTAACTGGAATCTCTGTATTAATATTATAATTCTTCTTACTATCTGTTTTACTCTCAATATGACTGATTTTGATCCCATCAAGTAATTTTGGCCTTTCGATTCCATATTGTTGATACCTATTTTTTGAGGCGAGTTTTATGGATAAATCACTGTCTTCTGGTTTTGATAGATCAAATGAAAGGTTAATACTTAAAGGCTCATTTAGTTTGGATGCAACAACATGATCAACTATTTGATTGCCATTTAGGCCGTGTTGTAATAAAAAAAGGAGCCCTATTACACGAAGAAGCACTTTATTAGTTCCGCAGTTATTAAACAGTAAATTTACTTTATCACAATAAAACGCTATGACGCCTAGACTTTTTTATAGATAGTCTCTAACCAATATCTCAGCAATTTGAACAGTATTAAGAGCAGCTCCTTTTCGGATATTATCAGCCACAATCCAGAGATTGATGCCATTAGGATGACTGATATCCTCTCTAATCCTCCCCACATAGACTGGATCTGCACCTGAGGCATCAGATACTGCGGTTGGGTATGCACCAAGCTCAACACCATCAATCACTTCAACACCATCAGTTTGATTCATTAAATCAATAACTTCGTTGCATGAAATCTTTGACTTTGTCTCCATATGAACAGCTTCAGAATGTCCGTAGAAAACCGGTATACGTACTGCTGTCGGATTAACCATTATGCTGCTGTCTTCTAATATTTTTTGAGTCTCCCAGACCATTTTCATTTCCTCTTTGGTGTATTTATTTTCCTGGAAATTATCAATGTGAGGGATCGCATTAAAAGCAATTTGTTTGGTTTTACCTTTCGTGGATACCGGTTTACCATTTAATAGGGAGGAAGTTTGGTTTACCAAATCCTCAATCATCTCTTTCCCGGCACCAGATACGGCTTGATAGGTTGCGACATTGATCCTGCTTATCCCAACGGCATCATGAATTGGTTTTAAAGGAACCAGCATCTGCATAGTAGAACAATTTGGATTTGCGATAATTCCTCTATTTTTATATTCAGCTATCCTTTCTGGATTAACTTCTGATATTACGAGAGGAATGTCGTCCTCATATCTGTATCTGGATGTATTATCTATTACGATACAACCAGCATCTGCTGCCTGAGGTGCATATATTTCAGAGACATCAGCACCAGCTGAAAATAACCCTATTTCAACTGTTGAAAAATCAAATTCAGCCAGATCGATAATATCAAGTTGTTTGCCTCCAAAATCGACTTGTTTTCCTAGTGAACGATTACTTGCTAATGGAAAAACATTCTCTGACGGTACACCCCTATCGGATAAGATTTCCAACATAACTTCACCAACAGCGCCAGTCGCACCAACTACAGCAAATTTAACATTCTTAAACATGTTTATATACTCTTCTTATTAATTGGGTTTATATGATTGTAATGTAGACGATTATACACCGCCATCAATGATTGGTGTCTTTGAATCAACGTCTGCATTTTGTGCCCGCTGTCTTAATGCATGATCCATCAATACCAGCGCCATCATTGATTCGGCAATAGGAGCCGCTCTCAAACCAACACAGGGATCGTGTCTTCCTGTTGTTGAAATCTCAGTATTTTCACCGTCTTTATTAATTGTTGAAGTAACTGCTGAAATACTGGATGTAGGCTTTAAAGCGATACTTGCAAATATGTCCTGACCGGATGAAATACCTCCTAATGTGCCGCCTGAATCATTCTTTTGAAAACCTTCTTCTGAAAGCGCATCTCTATGCTCACTTCCTTTTTGAGTTATAGATTCAAATCCTGAACCGATTTCAACACCTTTAACTGCATTAATACTCATCAAACCATGAGCTATATCTGCTTCAAGTTTATCGAATACTGGCTCTCCAAGCCCAACAGGCATATTTTTCGCTACAATGCTAATTCTTGCACCTATAGAGTCGCCCTCCTCTCTTAATTTCTGCATGTAAGAGTTGATTTCTTCATAACGATCTGGATCGGCACAAAAATAGGGATTTTTTTTCACAAAATCTTTATCAGTGATATCCAGCTTGATTGGCCCTAATTGAGTCAAATAACCATCAATCTGAATGTTAAACTTTTCTTTTAGATACTTTTTAGCAATAGCTCCTGCCGCCACTCTCATTGCTGTCTCTCTAGCTGAAGATCTTCCTCCACCTCGATAGTCTCTAATTCCGTATTTTTGCTGATAGGTATAATCGGCATGACCCGGTCTAAATTTATCTTTAATGTCGCTATAGTCTTTTGATTTTTGATCTTTATTTCTAATAATAAGTCCGATTGGTGTGCCAGTAGTTTTCCCTTCAAATGTTCCAGAGAGAATCTCAACGGTATCTGGTTCGTTGCGTTTTGTTGTGTGCTCTGACTTTCCCGGGCTTCTTCTATCAAGATCGACTTGTATGTCCTTCTCGGACAAAGTCATACCTGGAGGACAACCATCAACAATACAACCAAGAGCAACGCCATGACTTTCGCCAAAAGTGGTTACTGTAAAAATTTTTCCAAAGGTATTGCCAGACATATCTAATCCTATTTATTTAATATTTCCATATGTTCTTCAAGGTCACTCTTCATCAACAAAAAAACGCCTTCACCGCCAAGCATAAAATCAATCCAGATAAAGGGAATTGTTGGATAAAACTCCTCTAATGCTTGTCGACTATTTCCAACTTCTACAATTAATAAGCCATTATCTCTCAGGTATTTACACGATTCTCTTAAAAGTATTTTAACAGATTCTAAACCATCTTTCCCTGATGCCAAACCCAATATTGGCTCATGATGAAACTCAAGGGGCATATTACTAATATCTTCCTGATCAACGTAAGGCGGATTACTGATAATGAGATCATAGCAATTTGAGTATTGATATTCGGGAAGATTAGAAAAAAAATCAGATTCAATTAAATTTATACGATCTGTCATTTTATGATACTCAAGATTGATATTCGCTACTTGAAGCGCCTCGGGAGAATAATCAATAGCGTCAATTTCAATATCAGGAAAAAATTTTCCCATAGCAATTGCAATACAACCGCTTCCAGTGCCCATATCCAATGCTCTAGTCACTAGCTTATCATCAGCCCAGGGTCTTAATTTATTTGCGATCAATTCTGCCAATGGAGATCTTGGCACTAATACTCTCTCATCAACAAAAAATTCGAGTCCTGCAAACCAAGCTTTATTAATCAAATAGGCCACCGGACGATTTTGATTGATTCGACAGTCAATCAATTTATCGATTTCTAGTAAATCTTCATTTGAAATAGCTTTCTGATAGGCTTCCTCCGCTTCGTCATGATTAAGATCAAGATAACCAAAAATAAGATAGGCCGCTTCATCAATAGCATTATCTGTCCCATGACCAAATGTAAGATTGGACTCATTAAATTTATTTGCGGTCTCTCTAATCAGAGATTCAACTGTAACCATTACCTTGCCCAAAAAAATAATTCTATATAATTTCTTATTATCAATTCTTTTCAAAACTTATCATAATTAATTCGAATTTGAATGAAAATGAATTTGCCTGAGTTATAATTGCCTTTCTTTATTAAATATTGATTTCTCTTTGTTTTATGTCGCTAATAAGAAAAACGTTTCTCTTTGTATGCTTTTTTTCACTTTTGTCCGCCTGTACAAAAAGAGAGCCAGAATTTTCTACAGTACTAGATGACCCAAAACCATTATCTGATTTCTCATTGAACAGAGAAAATGGCGCGAGTTTTAATCTTGAATCTCTAAAAGACAGTTGGAGTGTTCTTTTTTTTGGTTACACGCACTGTCCTGATGTTTGTCCTTTGACAATTTATCAACTAGCGGAGGCAAACAAAAAGCTTGCAGGAACAATTGATAATCCTCCCAGAATAATATTGGTAAGCGTTGATCCTGATCGAGACTCAAATGAAGTTTTAGAAAAATACGTTAATGCATTTGGAGAAAACGTGATCGGCATAACCGGGAATATCGAAGAGCTTAAAAAATTGACAGATCAACTTGGAATATTCTTCAAAGCGAATAAACACGAAGGTGAAAACTATTCAGTAAATCATTCTGCTGCAGTAATAGTGATAAATGAAGAGGCCCAATTTCATGCTGTATTTAGTGCCCCTCATAGTATTGAACAATTTGTGTCTGATTTACCAATCATCATCAAAGGAAGTTAATGAGAATATTTCTGCTGACATCTCTATTATTTTTTTTAGTGGCTTGCGAAAAAAATGGGGGTTCAATTTCATTTAGTAATCTCGAAATTTACGCTCCACTTCCAGGTAATACTGTCACCTCAGGTTATACGAAAATAACAAACAACACCGATGTGACTATTTCAATCGATTCAATAACCAGCCCTGATTTTGAGACAGTTGAAATACATGAGACCATCATTGTGAATGGTATTGCTAGAATGATAGAGATTGAGCAATTAACGATCCCTGCAAATAACGACGTCGTTTTGAAGCGAGGCGGAAAACATTTTATGTTTTTTGATCCAACAAAAAATATAAATATAGGACAAAATATCAAATTGAACATCAAATTATCAAACAACGAAAATCTAAAATTTGAGGTTCCAGCAAAGTCACGATTTTAAATTTAAAATAAACCAATAAATGCAAATAATTAGATAAAATTAAATTATGGCCTGGTTATTCATAAAACTTCAGCAGTCGCTGCCCAAAAAACTCATTACAAAGATAATATTTTTTCTGGCAAGGATAAAAGTAAAAGTTATTAAAGACTTTTTGATAAAAAATTTCATTTCCATATACAGTATTAACACCGATGAGGTGCTTAAAAAGATTCCTGATGATTTTATTACTTTCAATGATTTTTTTATCAGAGAGTTAAAGCCAAATTCAAGAACAATAATATCTGGTGAAGATAATATCTGCTCTCCTGCTGATGGGAAGCTGACGATGTTTGGCAAAATTAATAACGAAACAATACTTCAAGCAAAAAATAAAACATATTCTATCGAGGATTTACTCCAAGAAAACAAAACTGTAACCGAAAGTTTTTATGACGGCATTTTTGCTACGATATATCTAGCGCCATACAATTATCACAGAGTGCATTCTCCTATAGAGGGAGAGATCATAAGGATCACCCACATACCTGGAACATTGTTCAGCGTAAATGAGGTGACAACAAACAATATACCTAAAGTCCTCGCAAGGAATGAACGTGTTGTCTGCCACATTAGGGCCAGAGATAGACAGGTTGCAATAGTATTTGTAGGTGCTCTCAATGTTGGCAGTATTTCAACTCCTTGGACAGGCCTAATTAAACCTATTGGTAAAGGCGCTGCTAGGGATTTGATATTAAATAAAAATGTAAATAAAAAAGTTAATAAAGGCGATTTGCTCGGTTGGTTCAATATGGGTTCTACTGTAGTCTCAGTTTTTCCAAAGGGTTTAATATCACTGAAGGAAAACATTAAAAAAGATCAGAAAATACATATGGGCGATTGTCTTGGAAGTATTAATGAAGAAATATCACCAAATGCAAAGTAAATCCTCAGTGGAAAAAATCGATATACTCAAAAGGCGTGCATCAAGAATAAAAACAATAAGAAAGTACTTCGAAAAACAAAACGTACTCGAAGTGGATACCCCTATCCTCTCAGAGAAGGCAGTCTCAGACATCCATATAGAAAGCATCGGTGCAACTGTCAATAATAAACAAAATTTTCTTCACACTTCACCGGAATTCTGTATGAAAAGAATTCTTGCAATGTGCTCTGCAGACATCTACCAAATATGCAAAGTATTCAGAGATCACGAGAAGGGTTCATTACACTCACCAGAATTTACCATGGTTGAATGGTATAGAATGAATTTCACTTTACAAGACATCATCAATGACACTTGTCAGTTGATATCTCTTCTTTTGACCAATAATCAAAATAAATTAATCCGGGATGCATGGACATATCAGGATATTTTCATACATTACCTAGGAATAGATCCGATAAATGATGAAACAAAAGAAATAACAAAAAAATTTAAATTTGATAAGTCGTTAATAAATCAATTCAAAGAAGATAAGGATCAATATCTGAATTATTTATTTGCAACAGAAATAACCAATAAATTTAAAAATAATCAATTGACTCTGGTGTCCCATTTTCCTGCCTCTCAAGCAGCCTTAGCAAGAGTCACTCCAAATAATGACATGTTATCGGATCGATTTGAGGTTTTCTTTTCAGATATTGAATTGGCTAATGGTTATGTTGAGCTTACCGATTCTAATGAACTAAAAAGACGCATAAAGAGAGATCAGGCTTTCAGAAAAAAAAATGGATTGGCCATTCGGCCGATTGACAAAGACTTTATTCAAGCCATGGAAGATGGCTTGCCATCGTGCTCGGGTGTGGCCCTTGGATTTGATCGACTGAATATGATTGCCGAGGGAAAGAGCACTCTTCAAGAGATCAATCTCTTTGAATAAATAAAAGATTGTATGAGTTATTTAACTCGCGATACGTATTCTTGGGATCGCGTGTCTATTTTTAGGATTTCACCTTCTTCAATAAACAAAGGAACGCGCACAACGGCTCCCGTGGATAACTTTGCCGGTTTAACTCCACCACTGGCTGTATCGCCTCTGACCCCAGGATCTGTTTCAATGACCTCTAGCTCAACAAAGTTAGGTGGTACAACCACTATAGGCTCATTGTTCCAAAGGGTAATCTGACAAACATCTTGGTCGGTTATCCAAAGTTTTGCATTTGAGACAGCCGCCTCATTTGCAGCAAATTGTTCAAAGGAGTTTGGCTCCATGAAATGCCACATTTCACCATCTGAATACAAAAATTGCATATCTCTATCAATAACATCAGCAGCTTCAACACTTTCACCTGACTTAAATGTTTTATCTATAACCTTACCAGTTTTTAGATTCCTTACTCTAACACGATTAAATGCTTGTCCCTTGCCAGGCTTAACAAACTCATTTTCAACAATAATATAGGGATCTTGATCTAATAGAATTCTCAATCCGGATTTAAAAACATTCGTACTGTAAGTTGCCATTTCGTGCCTCGGGATTATTCATTCTGATTATTATCGTCCTTTTTTTTGGATCTTTCTACGGTTAAATGAATTGCTTTTTTAAATTTCTTTGAATAGTTCTTTCCTCGAAGCGCTCTATCTGAAATAAACTCTTGGAGATCATTCCATTTTAGTGTCATAGGAGACTTATTTTTATCTCGATGAACATTGAGTTGGTCGCCTTCACCAATAACTGCCACTGCCATAAGCCTTTCTTCTCCAGATTTAAACTTTTTGGTCGGAATATTGATTAATTTATTTCCCTTACCTTTGGCTAATTCTGGCAATTCCTTTAGATCAAATATCAATAACTTTCCAATCGAACTAACCGCAACTATATAATTTGCATCATTCATTATTGGTGAAGGAATTATCGGTCTCCCACCATCGGGTACCCTTAGAACTAACTTACCAGCTTTATTTCGTGAAAAGAGATCTGATAATTTTACTCTGAATCCATATCCAGCATCACTAGCAAGAAGCCAATGATCTTCTGGTTTACCTATTATAGTGCCACAAAATTCAGAGCCATCGGGTGGATTAAATCTTCCTGATAGAGGTTCACCTTGTCCTCTCGCAGATGGAAGGAGATTAGCCAAGAGACTATATACCCTCCCTGTACTGTCAATGAACATTGCATTTTGATTGCTTCTTCCTTGGGCAGATGCACGAAACTCATCACCTGATCTGTAGTTTAATGATTGAGGATCTATGTCGTGGCCTTTTGCAGCTCTTGCCCAACCACGCTCAGATAAAATAATTGTAACTGGATCGCTAGACAACAACTGTGTTTCATCGATTGCTTGAGCAGCTTCACGTTCAATTATTTCAGTTCTTCTCTCGTCTCCATATGCCTCAATATCTTCTTTAATTTCACTTTTAATTAGTTCTTTTAACTTATTGTTACTATTGAGTATTTTTTCTATATTTAATCTTTCTATATCGAGTGCTTCTTGCTCTGTTTTTATCTTAATTTCTTCTAATTTTGCCAGATACCTAAGCCTAAGATTTAGTATTGAATCAGCCTGATTTTCAGTTAGTTTATATTTCTTGATAAGCGCGCTTTTAGGGTCATCTTCGTTACGAATAATTTTAATAACTTCATCAATATTCAGATAGGCAATAAATAGTCCTTCCAAGATGTGAAGACGATCAGAAACGATTTTATGTCTGTGTTTTAATCTCGCTTTTACTGTGCTTTTACGAAACTCGAGCCACTCAACCAAGACATCTTTTAACCCATAAGTTTTAGGTTTTCCATTAAGATCTATGATGTTCATATTTACACGAACGGTTTTTTCCAGCGAGGTTGTTGAGAATAGGTGAGACATCAGCTCCTCCCTATTAACTCGTCTTGATTTTGGTGAAATTACCAATCGTATTGGATTTTCATGATCAGACTCATCTCTAAGGTCATCCACGAGAGGTAATTTTTTATTTCTCATCTGAGTCGCAATCTGTTCAAGAACTTTATTACCAGAAATTTGATAAGGAAGATCCGTAATAATAATCTCATCACCTTCTTCCGTGTATTTTGCTCTTAGTTTCAGTGTTCCATTTCCAGTTTTATAAATATTTCGAATATCACTTCTGGACGAGACTAACTCTCCACCGGTTGGGAAATCTGGGCCTTTAATATTCTTCATTAGTTTACCCAAAGTAGTATCTGGATCATCTAACAGTTGAATTAAGCCTTTTGCAACTTCGGTTAAGTTATGAGGTGGAATATCAGTAGACATACCTACAGCTATACCGGTAGTTCCATTAAGCAATATATTGGGTTGCCTGGCCGGCATAACGACTGGCTCTTTTAGGGTTCCATCAAAATTAGGAATCCATTCAACTGTTCCCTCGCCCAATTCTTGCAATAATGTTTTTGCATAAGGTTTTAATCTAGATTCTGTATAACGCATTGCTGCAAATGATTTAGGATCATCGGTGGACCCCCAGTTACCTTGACCATCGATAATTGGGTATCTGTATGAAAATTCTTGTGCCATTAACACCATGGCTTCATAACAAGCAGAATCGCCGTGCGGATGAAATTTACCGATTACGTCACCAACCGTTCTTGCTGATTTTTTTGGTTTTTGACCAGCCGATAGGCCGAGTTCGCTCATTGAATAGATGATTCTCCTCTGAACAGGTTTAAGACCATCTCCGATTTGTGGGAGCGCCCGATCGAGCAATACATACATTGAATAATTTAAGTAAGCTTTCTCACTGTAATTTTTAAGTGACAGTTTCTCGAGATTGGCTTCAAAATTCAGTTCTTGATTTTTCATATCTACACTTCCGCCAGATCGCCTTTGTCTTCAAGCCACTGCCTTCTCTCGCTTGCACGTTTTTTTGCTAACAACATATCCATGAGTTCTTCACTATTATCGTCATTAGAAACACTAAGCTGAACCAATCTCCTTGTATCACGATTCATTGTAGTTTCCCTTAGTTGCTGGGGATTCATCTCTCCAAGCCCTTTAAACCGAGTAACTGTAACCTTGCCTTTAAAGTTTTCTTTCTCCAGTTTATCAAGAACACTTTGTCGTTCACTCTCATCAAGAGCGTAAAAAACTTTCTTTCCTGCATCAATTCTAAATAGTGGTGGCATTGCTATGTATATGTGTCCTGCTTCTACTAAGTTCCTGTAATGTCTCAAAAAAAGCGCACAAATAAGAGTGGCTATATGCAATCCATCTGAGTCAGCATCCGCCAAAATACAGATTTTATGATATCGAAGATCCTCTATATTTTGATTCACTGGATCGACACCAATAGCAACACTAATATCATGCACTTCCTGAGAAGCAAGTATCTCTGTTGTTTCCACTTCCCATGTGTTTAGTATTTTTCCTCTCAATGGCATTATTGCTTGAGTTATTCTGTCTCTTGCTTGTTTCGCAGAACCTCCTGCCGAGTCTCCTTCAACCAAAAATAGTTCGCACAATTCTGGTTCTTGCGATGTACAATCTGCAAGTTTTCCAGGTAATGATGGTCCAGAAACCACTTTTTTTCTAACTACTTTTTTTGCACTTTTTATTCTTTTTTGAGCTCGTTCTATTGCCAATTGTGCAATCAAATCTCCTGTTTCTGGATGCTGGTTTAACCACAAAGAAAATTCATCTTTAATTACCCCTGTCACAAACGCAGCTGACTCTCTGGAAGAGAGCCTCTCTTTAGTTTGTCCAGAAAATTGAGGATCTTCAAGTTTCACGCTAAGCACATAATTCACGTTATCCCAAACATCCTCTGGTGTAAGAGTAACTCCTCTTGGAAGAAGACTTCTGAATTCACAGAATTCTCTGATTGCATTTGCAAGTCCTGTTCTTAACCCATTAACATGTGTGCCTCCTTGTGCAGTAGGTATGAGATTGACATAACTCTCTGATAAGTTGCTGCCTTCTTCTTGGAGCCATACCAAAGCCCAGTCTACTGCCTCGTTGTCACTTTTAAACCCGCCACTGAATGGAACCTCAGGAATGTGTTGTGTCTGGCCTATAGTTTCAGCAAGATACTGTTCAAGACCGCCCGTATACATCCATGTAATTTTCTCTCCAGTGCTCTCAACCTTCAGCTTTACCTCTAAGCCCGGACAAAGCACTGCCTTGGCTTTCAGAGCGTGCTGAAGTTTCGAAGCTGAAATATTGGATGAATCAAAGTATTGTGGGTCTGGCCAAAACCTGATTGTAGTACCTGTGTTGGCTTTGCCTACTTTGCCAACTTCCTCAAGATCGCCTTGTTTTTTTCCTCCGGCAAAGCTCATATTTTGTTCGGTACCATCTCTTCTGACCCAGACTTCTAGGTTTTTTGAAAGTGCATTGACGACAGAGACGCCAACGCCATGCAAGCCACCTGAATATTGATAGTTATCTTTATTGAATTTTCCACCCGCATGAAGTCTGGTCAATATTAACTCAACTCCTGGTATCTTTTCTTTTGGATGGATATCAACAGGCATGCCTCTTCCATCGTCGACCACCTCAAGTGACCCATCTTTATAAAGAGTAACGCTGATTTTTTTGCAATGTCCTGCAAGTGCCTCATCCACACTATTATCAATTACTTCATGAGCCAGATGATTTGGTCTAGAGGTGTCGGTATACATGCCAGGTCTTCTTCTTACTGGCTCTAGCCCACTTAATACTTCTATGTCCGCAGCTTCGTATTTTTTGCTCATAGTGTTTGAAAACTATTAAGATTTTATAATTATAATTCTAACAGGATGCGAATATTTTCGCTCACTGAAAATGAATAAATTAAAGAATTTTAAATTTTTTATTCTGCTACAATGAGCTTTGTAAAAAAATAAGCAAAATAAAATATGACATCAAAAAAATCATTTGATCTGGAAAAAACTCTGTCAGATCTTGAGCAAATTGTTGAGGAACTCGAGGATGGGAAACTCTCGCTTGAAGACGCAATGAAGCGGTTCGAAGAAGGAGTGAAGTTAACAAGAATATGCCAAAAAACACTCAAGGAAGCCGAACAAAAAGTCGAAATTCTTATGAAGAATTCGGACGATACTGTAGCCTTTGATACAGATGAAGAATCAGAAAAATAGATAAATTATTTTAAAACACCCAAGAGCAAATAAGCCCGCAATAAGGTCATCGACCATGATGCCAAGGCCTCCCGTTATTTTTGAATCAAACCACGAAATTGGCCATGGTTTCCAAATATCAAAAAGTCGAAATAGAATGAAAATAATTATCCATGATGTTACTTCATTCGGAACAAACAAAAGAAGGCAAAACATTGAGGCCATTTCATCCCAGACTATACTCGGATGATCATGTGAGTCGAGAATCTCTGATGCTTGCCTGCAGATCCAAATACCGCTGATTACGATAGCTATCGCTATTGTAATTTTTGTGCTCATCAAAAGGCCTATGCAAAAAAAATACACAAAAAAACCAAAAATTGAACCAACTGTGCCTGGAGCTTTTGTAATATTTCCTGCTCCAAAGCATGAGCTGAGCATGATTATAGTTTTGCTGTATGTGGAGGTCATGTCTTTTGCCATGAGTAAAAATTTCTACTTGAAATGCAGATAACCCTCATCCTGATATTCATAAATAACACCCTCCTTGCGGCATTCTAGATTTTTATTTTCAGTAATATTACCAATGTGTGTAATTTTCTGATCGATTTCTTTAGAAATATCCATAATTTTTGACAGATTTTCAGCTGGAGCGGTAAATAACAATTCGTAATCATCGCCACCAGATAAAGCAAAAGTTTGAGATTTTTTTGGTTCATAGATTTTCAGTATCTCCTTGGACAGCGGAATATCCTCTATATGTAAAATTGCACCGACATCTGAAGCACTCATAATCTTCTTAACATCGCCAATTAGACCATCCGAAATATCAATTGATGATGACGCATAATCCATAATGGCTTGACCGATATCAACTCGAGCCGTTGGTCGAAAAAAACGTTCAATCAAATACTGATTATATTGATTTAATGCCGCTTTTTTTTCAAATTGCTCGAGGCCTGCTGCCGCGTCACCAAGGGTACCACTAACAAATAAGAGTTCTCCTGGTTGAGCGTTACTTCTCAATAATTGAGCGTCTGTATCAACTTCACCAATCATCTGTATGGTTATGATATTTTGTTCAGCTTTGGTTAGATCCCCACCAATTAGATGCAGTGAATACTCATCAGCGGCAAGAAATAATCCTTTTGAAAAACCTTTCAACCATTCTGGATTTGTTTCACTTAGAGATAAGGCCAATGTCATCCACTCCGGCTTGCCTCCCATTGCAGCTATATCGGATACATTCACAATGACTGAGCGATAACCAATATCGCATGGAGAAGAATCAGCAGGAAAATGAATACCACTTACCAGGGTATCTGTGGCTACAACTAGATTCTTTCCTGGGTCGTTATGAATAATAGCACCATCGTCACCAACACCGAGTTTTACAGATACAGGCAAATCTTTACTTTCGAAATAACGACGAATAATTTCAAACTCGTTCATAAGAATTCTTTGATGCTATTTTAAATTATTTCTCACTTTCTTTGCTGCTTTATCAAGAATTGCATTAATGTATTTGTGACCATCTAGAGACCCAAAACATTTAGCTAAATTTACGGCCTCATTTATAATGACTGGCACATCAAGATCTAGTTTTATTCTCAACTCATAATAACCCAAAATCAGTATTCCTAGTTCAATTGGATCAATCTGTTCGATCGGCCGATCAAGATAATCCTGCAGTTCCATGAAATACTGCTCATAATCATCGCAAATTGATGTAAAGACTTCTGTAAAGTAGGATTTATCAATTTCTTGATACTGCTCCCTCTCTCTGACTTGAGAAAGAATCTCATCTTTATGATGTTCTGCAATTTGCATCTGGTAAAGCGCTTGTACAATAGTGAGTCTTGCTAAGCCGCGCTTTCCAAGAGATTTTGGATTCGCTTTTTTTTCTGACACGATTAATCTATTTTTCTAAGCAAATTAACCATCTCAATGACCGCTAATGTTGCCTCTTCGCCTTTGTTGCCGGCCTTAGTACCCGCTCTCTCGAGCGCTTGTTCAAGTGTATCCACCATCAAAACACCAAAACCGACAGGAATGCCCTCCTGACTCTGAATTTCAGACAGTCCTCGAGCACATTCACTTGATACATAATCAAAGTGAGATGTTGCACCTCTTATAACTGCTCCCAATGCAATAATTCCATCGACACGTTTAGTTTTAGCAAGCTTACTGACGGCCAAGGGAATTTCATAAGCACCTGGTACTTTTATTATTTCAATAGCATTTTTATCTACACCATGTCGATCCAGGCAATCGAGGCTGCCCTTTATTAGAGCATTCACAACAAACTCATTAAAACGGGAAGCCACAATTGCAAACCTTGCGTCTCTTGGGTGCAGATCGCCTTCTGTTATTTTAACCTCTGTCATTTCTTCCTCTTTCAATAGTGTCTTTATTTATTAACATATTCGCTAATCTCTAGATCGAATCCTGATATGGCATACATCTGCTTGGGGGCAGATAAAACACGCATTTTCTTTACTCCAAGATCACGAAGAATTTGTGCCCCAATGCCGTAAGTTCTCAGGCTCTCATCTGTAAATTTAGCTTCTCTTACCTGCTCACTTCTTTTTTTCAATCCGTTTACTGCATCCATTAAATCTCTTGAAGATTCTTGCTCTCTGAGGATGACCACCACACCTTTATCTTCGGCAGCAATTCTTTGAATTGCATCTTTTATTGGCCATCCAAGTGAAGAGGCTTTTACGCTCAAAACATCACCAAGCGTATCCTGAATGTGCACTCTAACCAAAGGTTCATCTTTTTCTGTTAATTTTCCTTTAACCAATGCTACATGAACGGACTGATTTACCTGATCATCATAGCAATACAATGTAAATTTACCGTATTCTGTTTCCACTTGTTTTTTTGATATGCGTTCAACATACCTTTCTTTTTCAAGGCGATAACGAATCAAATCAGCGATGGTGCCTATTTTGATATTGTGTTTTTTGGAGAAACTTTCTAAGTCCGGCCGCCTTGCCATACTTCCATCTTCATTGAGAATTTCAACGATTGTTGCTGCCGCCTCGAAGCCTGCCAATCTCGCCAAATCACAGCCAGCTTCAGTATGTCCTGCCCTGGTCAAAACTCCACCTGGTTGGGACATAATGGGGAATATATGACCGGGCTGACTGAGTTGATCTGGCGTTGCATTTTTTGCAACCGCAGTTTGTACAGTTTTTGCTCTATCATGCGCTGAAATACCAGTAGTTATACCTTTCGTCGCCTCGATTGAAACGGTAAAGTTGGTTGTATGATGCTCATCCGTTTCTTCAACCATTAGAGGAAGCCTCAACTGAGCGCACCTCTCTCTGGTGAGCGTGAGACAGATTAGCCCTCTTCCATATCTGGCCATGTAGTTTATGTCTTCAGGTCGAACTTTCTCGGCAGCCATAATCAGGTCACCTTCATTCTCTCTATCCTCGTCATCAACCATGATGACCATCTTTCCATTACGCACATCCTCGATAATATCTTCAATATTTGAAAAAGTATTATGTAATGAAGTAACAACTTTATTGGTCATAACCATTATCTCTTAGGAATTTCTCTGTTATTACGCCATCATTTGGCTTATCAAGCAAACGTTCTATGTATCTAGCCATCATGTCAATTTCAATATTCACCCTTTCTCCAATCTTATAATCTCCGATGATAGTTGCTTTTGCTGTATGCGGAATAATATAGACATTGAAATTTGAGCCATTGACTGAGTTGACTGTAAGGCTGACTCCATCAACTGTAATCGAGCCTTTTGGCGCAATATAACGGGCGATTCGATTTGGTACCTCAATCTGTAATGAGATTGCTCTAGCCTTAGATTCTTTTCTCACAATCTCGGCCACACAATCAATATGCCCTGTAACAAAATGACCTCCGATCTTATCGCCAACAGTCAGAGAAGGCTCGATATTCAGTTGATCATTTTTTTTAAGATCGCTGAGCGTGGTTACGCTCATGGTTTCCGATGAAATATCAGCATCAAAACCATCGCTGTGAATCTTTGTAGCTGTCAAGCAGATACCATTTATTGATATGCTTTCTCCAATCGATATTTTATTCCAATCAATTCGATCGGCTTTAACAGTTATTTCTAGATCGCCATCCTTTGGCCTTATGTTTTTCACTATACCTAGAGACTGAACAATTCCAGTAAACATTATGCTTCTGCTCGGTAAATCGGTTCTGCAATCATTTTTATATCTTCACCCAATTTTTTTGATTCTCTGATATTAATTTTAAGGCTTTCATTTAATTTATTGTATCCCGGTGTGTGAAACATTTTTTGAGTATTGCTCCCCATAATAAGGGGTGCCTGATAAATAACAAACTCATTGACCAGCTCCTCTCTGATTAGCGCGCCACATAAATGAGATCCTGCCTCAACCAATAAATCATTAATTCCCTTGTTAGCAAGTATCTCAAGAACAGATCTTAGGTTGACATAATTTCCATTTTTTTCGACCTTAAATACCTCGGTATTTTTATTCTGAAAAAGAGTTTTGTTTTCATCATCAACACAAAAGATCCACGTAGTTTTATCGTCCTGATAAATCTTAGCGTCTGGGGATGTTTGAAGTTTTGTGTCTATAATTACTCGAATAGGATCGATGGCGTTAAGCGTCTCATCTCTGACAGTTAGAGAAGGATTGTCGATTTTGATCGTGCCAGATCCAGTGAGTATTGCTCCTGATGATGCCCTCAGTTTTTGAACATCTTTTCTGGCTGCTTCACCTGTTATCCATTGACTCTCACCACTTTCCATTGCGGTAGCACCATCGATACTGACGCCAAGCTTGAGAGTTACAAATGGTTTTTTATTAATTACTCTAGAAAAAAAACCTCTATTTAATAGTTTCGCCTCATCTCTTAGTAAACCAACAGAGACTGATATACCGGCATCATTGAGCTTATCTGGCATACTTTTGTCATTCTTTTCAAACGGATCTTCAGTGGCATAAACAACTCTGGATACACCTGCCTCAATCAACGCCTCATCACAAGGGCCGGTTTTCCCGTGGTGTGAGCAAGGCTCAAGTGTGATATAAGCTGTTGCTTTCTTGGCTTTTTTTCCTGCATCATGAAGAGCATGAATCTCTGCATGTGGACCGCCATATGATTGGTGCCAACCTTTTCCCACAATATCACCATCTGACACAATAACACAACCCACTCTGGGGTTTGGATGGGTTGTGTAACATCCCTGCTTTGCAAGCCTTAATGCCTCAGACATATACCCTACTTCTTCTTTTGTAAACTCAGTCATGGGAAAAGTTATTTCTTTTTACCCGTTTTATCTGAGATGTCAGGCAATAGTGATAATTGGGTACGCTTTGATTTTTTCTTTGGTTGCTTTTGCAAACGGTTCACTTCTTTTTGAAACTCTGTAACATCTTGAAAACTGCGATAAACAGAAGCGAATCGAATGTAGGCCACCTCATCCAAACCTCTTAATTCTTCCATTACCAGCTCACCAACCAATCGAGAAGGAACTTCACGTTCACCCATTGTTCTTAACTTATGCAGCATTCGTCCCATAGCTTCTTCAAACAAGTCAGATGATACTGGTCTTTTTTCTAGGGCACGATGCATGCTTGAACGAAGTTTATGCTCATCGAAGGGCTCCCTCCGATCATCAGTTTTGACGAGTCTCGGCATAACAAGCTCTGCACCTTCAAAAGTTGTAAATCGCTCGTTGCAGTCAAGGCATTCTCTTCTTCTGCGAATTTGTCTGCCGTCACCAGCCAGTCTTGAGTCGATGACTTTTGTCTCTCCTTGATCGCAAAATGGACAATTCATTCTTTAGGCATTCCTCAAATTTAGGCTGAATAAACAGGAAAATTTGAACAGAGTCTAATGACGTCATTCTTCACCTGGTTTATTACATCTTCATTATTTAAATCATCCAGTATATCTGCAATCCAAGTGGTCATAAGTTTTGTCTCATCTAATCCAAAACCTCTTGTTGTTATTGCCGGTGTCCCAAGTCGTAAGCCACTTGTAACAAATGGAGAACATGGATCATTAGGCACCGTATTCTTATTTACAGTTATATTTGCTCGACTCAAGGCTGCATCGGCATCCTTACCAGTTAAGCCTTTATCAATTAGGCTCACCAAAACTAAATGATTATCAGTGCCTCCTGACACAATACTGTAACCTCTGTCGATGAGAGTCTGAGACATCATTTGTGCGTTTTGAATTACCCGCTCCTGATAATCCTTAAATTCTGGGCTCAATGCCTCTTTGAATGCGACGGCCTTTGCAGCAATAACATGCATTAATGGTCCACCTTGAGTTCCAGGAAAAACTAAAGAATTGAACTTTTTGGTCAAATCAGGATTTTCTTTGGCAAGGATAATACCTCCTCTTGGCCCTCTCAATGTTTTGTGAGTTGTTGAGGTAACCACATCGGCTATACCAACTGGATTCGGGTAGTGGCCACTGGCTATCAAACCCGAGACGTGTGCCATATCCACAAGAAAATAGGCACCAACAGAATCGGCAATATCCCTAAATTTTTGCCAATCAAGCACTCGAGAGTATGCGGAAAATCCGGCAATAAGTAATTTTGGTCTGTGTTTTTTTGCTAAAGATTCTACTTCGTTGTAATCAATCAATCCTGTTTCTGGATTTACGCCATATTGCGCAGCATCAAAAAGTTTGCCCGAAAAGTTAACTGATGTTCCATGGGTAAGATGACCTCCATCAGACAAACTCATGCCAAGAATTTTGTCGCCGGCATTGAGTAAAGCTAAAAATACAGCCGTGTTAGCTTGCGATCCAGAATGTGGCTGAACGTTCGCATAATCAGCGCCATAGAGCTCTTTGACACGCTGAATAGCTAAATCTTCCGCTATGTCAACATATTCACAACCACCATAATATCGCTTTGAGGGATAACCCTCAGCATATTTGTTTGTGAGTACTGATCCCTGTGCCTCCATAACCCTTGGACTGGCATAATTTTCAGAAGCAATTAATTCGATGTGCTGTTCTTGACGATTTTCTTCTTTTTGAATGGCGTCATACAACTCAGAATCAAAAGCAGAAATTGATGAAGTATTAGAGAACATTTTTTCCTCACTGAAGCAGATTTTCTTTTAAAATAAATTTGAGCACCCAATTTCATTTATATGGGCATTTTTCTCTATTTTAACTCCTAAATTGAAAATCAAGCCAGAAAAATCAAAAAGATAGTCATCTTTTTAATGTTTAGACACTCCGGTGTCTATTTGGAAGGTATTGATATCCAAAATTGAGTTTATCGTATCTATTCGCTCTGAGAGACTGATTGATTCTAAAATTGCCTGTTTGTCCATTTTGTCAAACGGGGCAATCATGGGAAGTGTTGAGAGAAGTTGAATATTCGAAGTTTCAGTGAGCGTGTTGAAATCGATATCGAGTTTTTTTAATTCGAAAAAGTTAATGTATTTTTGGATAAGTTCATTACGATTTATTTCTGGCTCGATGACATCGAGATCATCCAAATAATTACTGCAATCTATTTCAGCCTGATAATAGCCATCCTCGGCAAGCGTTTTGGTTTTCAGATTAAAACGACAGATACCCTCCAGATTTATCATGATTCGGTAGTCTCGAGTCTCAGTATAGGAGGTTACCTTTCCCAAGCAGCCCATCTGAAAAAGCTCCTCAGGGCCATTTTTTGGTTGTATCATGCCAATCATTCTATGAGATTTTAAGCTGTCCATGGTCATTTTTACGTACCTTTGCTCAAACATATTCAAAGGCAAGTTGCCAAAGGGGAGTAATAAAACATTATCCAACGGAAAGATAGGCACTGAATTGGGCAAACCCTCTTTATGGATCTCAAATAAATGTTTTGCCTTTTCATTCATAGAAAAATACCGATGTGATAACTACAAATTTAATCAATAAGTCCTTCAACAATTGCTGTCCATGCCTTAGCGATATTATCGAGATTATACCCTCCTCCGCCCAAAGCAACCAGCTTTCCTTGACAGCATTTTTCGGCAATCAACGAGAGTGATTTTGCTGCCAAATTGTGTGATTTTTCAGACAGCTCAAGTTGCGTAATTGGATCGCCGGCAAGACTGTCTGCACCGCATTGCAGAATAATAAATTCAGGTTGATAAATTTCTAAATGATCTTGAATTTCAGTCCACGCATGCTGAAAATGCCCATCATTTGCGCCTACAGGTAACGGGATATTGAGTTTGGTTCCCTTCGCTTGACCGGTTCCAATTTCTGACCTGTGTCCAGTACCAGGATAGATTGTTCTGCCATCTTGATGTACATCAGCGAAGATTAAATTTGGATCATCTTGAAATGGATAATACATTCCATCACCGTGATGTGCATCGATATCAATGTAAGCGATTCGCTGTATATTGTAATTTTTTCTTAAGTGCTCTACAGCAATACCGCAATCGTTAAAAACACAAAAACCACTTGCACGATCTCGCATTGCGTGATGTAAGCCTCCAATTGGTACGAAAGCGCGTTTTGTCTCGCGATTCATAATGGAATCCACTGCAGACAAGGTAGTACCGACAACATGACAAGCGGCCTCGAAGATTCCTGCAACCGCTGGTGTGTCACCATGATCAAGGAAACCTTGGCCATCTTTAGATGCCACAGAAACCTTGTCAATGTATTCTGAGGTATGAAATAAAGCCAATTGGTCTACGTCTGCACTTTTAGGGCTTTGATATTTGATGGATTCACCCATACCAAGAGAAGCTAGCTGCTCATGAAAAGCATCATGTCTTTCTGGCCCAAAGGGATGATTTGAACCAAAATTATATTTGGCTAATGCCTCACCCTTATAGACAAATACCGGTTTAGTCTTCACAATTCTCTATTTAGTATTAGTTAGTGGATCGAATTTTATTATGGCGCAATATATTTATACCATGAACAGTGTGGCAAAAATGGTGCCACCTAAGAAATTTATCATAAGAGACATTTCTCTGTCTTTTTTTCCTGGCGCTAAAATTGGTGTACTTGGCATTAATGGCTCAGGTAAATCAACGCTTTTGCGAATTATGGCAGGGCTAGATAAAGAATTTGATGGTGAAGCCAGACCTCAAGCGGGAATAAAAATCGGCTACCTGCCTCAAGAGCCCGAATTGGATTTGGAAAAAAATGTCAGACAAAACGTTGAAATAGGAGTCAGTGAAATTCAATCACTGCTGACCAGATTTGACGAAATCAGTATGCGTTTTGGAGAAGAACTGAGCGAAGATGAAATGAATGCTTTGCTTGAAGAGCAAGGAAAATTGCAAGATGCAATTGATTCCTGCGGAGGATGGGAACTCGATCGAAAATTAGATATTGCCGCTGATGCGCTTAGGCTGCCACCCTGGGATTCTAAAGTCACCAATCTATCTGGTGGAGAAAAAAGACGAGTCGCGCTGTGTCGCTTACTCTTGTCAGAACCGGATATGCTTCTGCTGGATGAACCAACAAACCATTTAGATGCAGAATCTGTAGCTTGGCTTGAAAGATTTCTAGAAGAATACAAAGGAACGGTAATTGCGGTAACCCACGATCGTTACTTTTTAGATAATGTCGCTGGATGGATACTGGAATTAGATCGTGGTCATGGAATCCCTTGGGAGGGAAATTACTCATCGTGGCTTGAACAGAAAGAAAAAAGACTCTCTCAAGAAGAAGCCACGCAGAAAGCAAAACAAAAAGCAATGCAGGTTGAATTGGAGTGGGTTAGACAAAATCCAAAAGCAAGACAAGCAAAGTCAAAGGCAAGACTAAAGCAGTTTGCAGAACTGACGTCAGAAAAATATCAAGCAAGAAATGAGACCAATGAAATATTCATTCCACCTGGACCAAGATTGGGGGATTTGGTAATTGAGGCTAAAGACATTCAAAAGGCTTTCGACGAGAAAGTGCTGATAGAATCTCTCAGCTTTCAGCTCCCAGCAGGTGGAATTGTTGGAATCATTGGACCGAACGGTGCCGGTAAAACAACCCTTTTTAATATGATCACAGGTCACGAAAAAACAGATGCAGGTGAAATTAGGTTGGGCGAAACTGTCAAAATTGCCAGTGTTGATCAGTCTAGAGACAGTCTTGATGACAACAAAACTATTTGGGAAGAAATATCTGATGGTCAAGATATTATTACTGTAGGAAAATATGAGACACCCTCAAGAGCTTACGTTGGAAGATTTAACTTTCGCGGCACAGAACAACAAAAAAAGATTGGGCTGCTCTCTGGTGGTGAACGAAACCGAGTGCATCTAGCAAAAATGCTTAAGTCTGGTGGTAACCTGCTGCTGCTTGATGAACCAACAAACGATTTGGATGTCGAAACACTGAGAGCGCTTGAAACGGCATTGCTGGAATTTCCAGGATCTGCCATTGTGATATCCCATGACCGATGGTTCCTTGATAGAATCGCAACACACATTTTGGCCTTTGAAGGCAACAGTCAAGTTAATTGGTTCAGTGGCAACTTTTCTGAATATGAAGAAGACAGAAAACGAAGGCTTGGAAGCAACGAAATACAACCCAGTAGAATTAAATACAAAAAAATATAAAAAGGTAAATCATGTTTCATCCCTTTAAAATTGAAAGCTATCTAACCGAGCATGAACACAATGTTTCTCATAACTATTCCGAAAGTGGCGTTCATCCGCTTGAACTTGGTGAGTTCTGTGATCTGGCAGGAATTGATATCAATGACCTGTTGACCACGAAATTGGATTATCCGAACGTTCGTGGAGATGTCTCATTGAGGGAAAAAATTGCACTGCTTTATCCTGGATCTGGTGTTTCCAATATTTTGATAACCATTGGCGCCTCAGAAGCAAATTACTTGGTTGCAAAAACCATGTTGTCGCCAGGTGATGAGGTGGTAACTCTTCAGCCGGCCTATCTCCAATTACCAGGAAACGCCATCAATAATGGCATTAAAATTAAGACTGTTGAATTGGTTGAAGAAAAAAACTGGGCCTTAGATCTGGAACAACTAAAGAAAGCAGTTAACGCAAAAACGAAAATTATCAGTGTGATTAATCCGAATAATCCGACTGGACACATACTGGATGAAACTGAGATGCAGGCCATTATAGACTCTGCATCTGAAGTAGGCGCTTGGATTGTGGCCGACGAGGTTTATGCAGGAACTGAGAGGGGTGATCGACAAGTAACCCCTTCTTTTTGGGGCAAATACGATCGTGTCATTGCCATAAACAGCATGAGCAAAGCCTATGGTATGCCAGGATTGAGAATTGGCTGGGTTGTAGCTCCCGAGGAGATTCAGCCTGAGTTGCAATTGAGGCATGAGTACACAACCATAAGCGCAACGATGCTTGGCAATATCTTAACCAATACTGCATTGGACCCAAGCGTAAGACCAAAGCTTACTGCAAGGGCTCGGAAGTTAATCAATTTTGGTTTTGATACTCTGATGGATATCTTATCTGAACACAAAGATACTTATTCTGTTGTACCACCGGAAGCATCAGCAATGTGTATTGTGCGTTTCGATTTGCCTGTATCCTCATTGGATTTTGTGGATCGCTTAGTTCAGGAAAAAAGTACATTGGTGGTTCCTGGAAACTGTTTCGGTTTGGATCATCACTTTAGATGCAGTTCTGCATTGCCAGAAGCTTACCTCAGAGAAGGTATCTCAAAGATTAATGATTTAGTTAGCGAGATTAAAGCTTAAGCTAAGTATTTTCTTGCGTTTTTAAACATTTGAAACCACGGTCCTTCGTCCTCCCAATCATTGGGGTGCCATGAGTTTTGTGTGGTCCTTGAAACTCTCTCCGGGTGAGGCATGATAATTGTGGCTCTGCCATCGCTCGAAGTTAATCCACATACACCCTCAATGGATCCATTTGGATTTTCAGGATACCTTTCTGCAATGTTGCCGTAATTATCGATGTAGCGAACTGCAATATGAGGTTTAGCATGTTGGCGAACCTCCGAGCTTGGAAATACAGCTCTTCCCTCGCCATGCGAGGTGGCAATGGGAATTTGAGAACCCGCCATTTCTGCTAAAAAGATTGAGTTGGTTGACTCGATTTTTACCAGACTGAAACGGGCTTCAAACTGTTCAGATTTATTTCTTTTAAATTCTGGCCAATACTCAGCTCCAGGTATCATGGTTTTGAGATGGCTCATCATCTGACATCCATTGCAAACACCCAGCGAAAAAGTATTTTTGCGATTGAAAAACTCAGCAAATTGGTCGCTCAATTGATTATTGTAAAGGATGGATTTTGCCCATCCTCCACCAGCTCCCAAAACATCGCCATAAGAAAAACCGCCACAAGCTACGATGCCCTGATAATTATCCAATTGGTCCACACCAGATAAGAGATCACTCATGTGCACATCAATGGCCTCAAAACCGGCCCGCATAAATACCGCAGCCATTTCATACTGACTGTTGACTCCCTGTTCCCGCAATATGGCAACCCGTGGCTTGTTACCAGAAATTCTTGTGGGATTACTTCTTTTTTCTAGATCAAAAGTCAATTTTACCTGCATGCCTGGATCGTCCTGATCCAGAATACGATCGTATTCTTCTTGAGCTGTAACAGGATTATCCCGCTGAGACTGGATTCTATAGGTTGTCTCTGACCAAGCTCTCTGCAATTGCACTCGGTTTGCCCTGAAAATAACTTCGTCATCTTCGATTAATGTAAGCTGTTCATCGGGTTCAACTTGACCTATTTCGACCCAATGCATTTCATTGGTATCCATTAAATCTTGTACTTTACTCAATTGGCTCTCTGCTACCTGAATAACGGCACCTAATTCCTCGTTGAACAGATAACGCAGTGTTTTTTCTGCTGAACCCGATATGTTCAATGAAACACCCAGATGTCCGGCAAACATCATTTCTGCAATTGTGGTAAGCAAACCGCCATCGGAACGATCATGATAAGCAAGAATAAGTTTTTCTTTTATGAGGGCTTGAATGCCGTCAAAAAATATTTTTAGTTTTGATGGATGATCTATGTCTGGTGCAATACCACCACTTAAGTTATAGGTCTGCGCCAAAACTGAGCCCCCCAAGCGCTCTGAACTCTGCCCCAGATCCACGAGCAACAGTTTGGACCTCTCATTAATTCTTTTTAGCTCGGGCGTAAGGTGATTACGAATATCTTCTACTGGTGAAAATGCTGAGACAATCAACGAAACGGGTGCTACAACTTGATAATCTTTGCCGTCTTCTTGCCAATTTGTTCGCATTGAGAGTGAATCTTTGCCCACGGGTATGGAGATACCAAGCTCTCTGCATAACTCTGAACTTATGGCTTTCACTGTATCAAATAAATTGGCATCTTCGCCTGGATGACCTGCTGCTGCCATCCAATTGGCAGAAAGTTTTACTTTTCCTAGGTTACCAATCTGAGCCGCCGCAATGTTTGTAATTGCCTCACCAACAGCCATTCTTCCAGAAGCTGGTGCATTCAATGCGGCCAATGGTGTCCTTTCTCCCATGGCCATGGCTTCGCCACACTGGCTTGTGTGACTGGTTGCTGTTATTGCCATATCGCTGACTGGGACCTGCCAGGGTCCAACTAACTGATCCCTTACACTGAGCCCACCAACTGTTCTGTCTCCAATATGAATCAGGAAGGATTTGTCAGCGACGGCAGGAAAACGGAGTACCCTGTATACTGCTTCATCAAGATGTATGCCTTCCAAATTCAATGCCTCTGTTGTTCTTTTAATTCTCTCAACATCGCGTTTCATTTTTGGTGGCTTTCCAAGTAAAACATCCATTGGAATGTCCACTGGTTTATTGGAAAAATGATCGTCGTTTACTGTGAGTTGTTTGCTGTTATTAAGATCGCCAACCAGAGAGTAAGGGCATCTTTCCCTTTTGCATATTTTGATAAATTCGTCGCGTCGTTTTTTGTCAATTACCAACACATAACGTTCTTGCGCTTCATTACACCAAATGGCCATCGGTGACATTCCAGGCTCAGCATTATCGACATTTCGCAGTTCCAGCGCCGCACCATGACCACTGTGATCAACAGCTTCGGGAATGGCATTTGATAACCCACCTGCACCAATATCGTGAATCAATAATATTGGATTATTGTTTCCCAAAGAAACGCATCGATCGATTACCTCTTGTGCGCGCCTTTCAATTTCTGGGTTGCCTCTCTGAACCGACGCAAAATCCAAATCTTCCGAACTGCTGCCACTGTCTAAACTGGAAGCGGCGCCACCACCCAAGCCAATCAACATGGCTGGACCTCCAATTACAATAATCTCAGACTCATCGGGAACATCTTGCTTTAAAGCATGTGCTTCACGAACATTACCGACACCACCAGCAATCATGATGGGTTTATGATAACCACGAATTTCATTGTCAGGTAAATCAGGAAGCGACGTTTCATAGGTGCGAAAATAACCCAGCAGATTTGGCCTGCCAAATTCATTATTGAATGCCGCACTTCCGATTGGGCCATCAGTCATTATCTCAAGTGGCGAGGCCATTCTCTCAGGATGCCCAAATGTAGTTTCCCAAGGCTGAGGATAATCAGGAATTCTTAAATGCGATACGGTAAAACCGGTTAATCCAGCCTTTGGTTTTGCCCCCAATCCAGTTGCGCCCTCGTCACGAATCTCTCCCCCTGCACCTGTAGCTGCTCCAGCAAATGGTGAAATGGCAGTTGGGTGATTGTGTGTTTCCACTTTCATCACGATGTGAGTGGGTTCCTCATGAAAAATAAACTCACGATTTGGCAGTGATGACATAAGCCGGGAGACATTAAAACCTTCAATAACGGCCGCATTGTCTGAATACGCAGAAATCACGCCGTCTGGACTTGCTTCGGTGGTGCTTTTGATCATTGAAAATAATTTATCGGATTGAGGTTCTCCGTCTATCACCCAATCGGCATTAAAAATTTTGTGTCTGCAATGCTCTGAATTCGCCTGAGCAAACATCATTAGCTCAGCATCGGTTGGATTTCTCTGAGCATCCTCATAGTAATTACAGAGATACTCGATCTCATCCTCAGATAGCGCAAGCCCCAGTTCGGTATTTGCCTTTTCGAGGGCTTCTTTGCCATTAGATATTAATTCAATTTCAACCAATGATTGAGGTTCGTGCTGAACAAATAAATCCTCTGTATTGAAGGATTTTGGCAAGACGCTCTCGGTCATTCGGTCATGGATAATTTGTTTAATATTCGTGAATTTTTCTTCATCCATATCACCTGGAGCTTCAAAAATAAAACAAACACCACGTTCAATCCTTTCAATGGCCTGCAATCCACATGCTTGCGCAATATCCGTTGCCTTACTGCTCCAAGAGGAGATTGTTCCTACTCGTGGCACAACAACTTGAAAATGTTTTCCATCATTTTCAATGGCCATTTCTCCTGAGAGCAAGAGGTTTGCAAGCCTAGCGTGTTCTTCTTCTTGCAGTGCTTTATTTAATTTTATGAAATACCTAAAAGCCGATTGAGTAATTTTGATATCGGGTTCAATCCGCTGAATGTTTTCATTGAGTTTTGCTACGCGAAAATCAGAGAGGGCTGACTGCCCATTTATACACAATATCTCGTGTACCGAATTATTTGATGTTCTTGTTGCTTTTGTGGACAAGCTATTGGCTTCCTATTTCACCAAATACATCATTTTGGCTTCAGATTTTTAAATCAAAATTACGTTTTCTTTGAACTTCCGTCAGGTGTATACATTGGCATCGGAAATTGAGAAATGTTGTTGCCTTCCAGTTTTGATATTTTGCTGGCGCCTTGCTTATCAACTTCATCGATACGAATAACAGAGTGCATTGGAATATGCGTTCTCTTTACTCCTTCAAATTCGGTTTTTATCTTCTCTTCAGATGGGTCAACCACAACCGAGCTTCGCTCACCAAATACAAGCTCTTCAATCTCAATGAAGCCAAAGAGAGCGCCCTGAGCAATGCTGTTTGCATATACTTCATAAACCTGCCCTTGGCACATAAAAGAAATTCTGTATAAAGTTTTTTTTGCCATAACTATTGAAAAATCCCAACTGCTTCCGAATCAGTTATAAGTTTACCTAAATTTTTCAAAGGATACTTCACTTAAAATAAAATTTTTTTAACTTTTTTTTCAATATAACGATCATTAATCCAATTCAGATAAAACTAACGATTCATTCGATTTTCAATGAGGTTTTCAACAACGGATGGATCTGCCAGGGTAGAAACATCGCCCAGATCTTGGTATTTGTTCTCAGCCACTTTTCTGAGAATGCGACGCATGATCTTGCCGGATCGAGTTTTTGGCAAATCTGGAGCCCATTGCATTAGATCTGGCGTAGCTATGGGGCCGATTTCTTTCCTGACCCACTGTTTAAGCTCATTTAATAAATCTTCGCTGGGCTCTTCACCTTGCATGAGGGTGACATAGGCATAGATACCTTGGCCCTTGATTTCGTGGGGATATCCAACCACAGCTGCCTCAGCCACTTTTTGATGCGCCACTAAAGCACTCTCAACTTCAGCTGTGCCCATTCTGTGACCGGATACATTGAGCACATCATCGACACGACCCGTGATCCAATAATAGCCATCTGCGTCACGCCGAGCACCGTCACCAGTGGTATAAGCATTATCAAAAGTTGAAAAGTAGGTATCCACAAAACGTTGATGATCACCATATACGGTCCTCATTTGGCCTGGCCAACTGTCGAGAATGATCAAATTGCCTTCTGTCTCACCCTCTAATATTTCTCCGTTTTGATCAACTAGGGCTGGCTGGATACCAAAAAATGGTTTGCTGGCAGAACCAGGTTTCAATTCCGTGACACCGGGTAAGGGTGTGATCAAAACCCCGCCAGTTTCGGTTTGCCACCACGTATCCACAATGGGGCATCTGCTCTCGCCCACACAGTGATAATACCACTCCCACGCTTCTGGATTGATTGGTTCTCCAACGCTTCCAAGTATCCTGAGCGATTTTCTGGATGTTGCTTTAACCGGCGAATCCCCCTCTCGCATCAAAGCTCGTATGGCTGTGGGCGCGGTATAGCATATATTAACTTGGTGTTTGTCACACACTTGCCAAAATCTCGATGCATTTGGATAATTTGGCACACCCTCAAACATCAGTGTGACGGCTCCATTGGCCAGCGGGCCATATACGATATAGGTGTGCCCTGTTACCCAACCCACGTCCGCGGTGCACCAATATATATCGCCAGGGTGATAATCGAAGACGTATTCGTGTGTGATAGAAGCATAAACCATGTATCCACCCGTGGTATGCAATACCCCTTTGGGTTTTCCTGTCGAACCCGAGGTATACAAAATGAATAATGGATCCTCTGCATTCATCTCTTCGCAGGGGCATTCATCCTCAACGTTAAGCTCAAGTTCATGTAACCATGCATCTCGTCCCTCTTGCCAAGCAATTGGGTTGCCGGTATTTTTAATCACCAAAACTTTTTCAAGACTGGTAACCAGATCATTTTCAATGGCGGCATCGACATTGGCTTTAAGTGGAATTGTTTTTGCACCGCGAACGCCTTCATCGGCGGTAATCACGATATTGGACTGACAATCGTGTATGCGCCCCGCCAAGGCATCTGGTGAAAAACCACCAAAAACAACACTGTGGATCGCACCAATACGAGCACATGCCAACATGGCAACGGCCGCCTCAGGAATCATCGGCATGTAGAGGGTAATTCTGTCCCCCTTTTTGGCACCAAGAGTTTTTAAGGCATTGGCAAATTTTGATACACGCTGATGGAGTTCACCGTAAGTAATTTTCATGTCGTTGTTGGGGTCATCGCCTTCCCAAATGATGGCTACATCGTCTTTTTTCTCGGGAAGATGACGATCTACACAGTTATAGCATGCATTCAAGACACCATCGGTAAACCATTTTATGTGGACATCGTCCTTGGCGTATGAGACGTCTTTGATTTCAGTAAACGGTTTGAACCAATCAATACGATTCGCCTGAGCCGCCCAAAAAGCCTCATTGTCATTCACTGACGATTGATACATTTCGTTGTATGTATTTTCATCAATCAATGCATGTGATTGTGTGCTTTCATCTACAGCGTATTTTTTTGTCATGGGTCACCCATCTTTAAATTATCTTTTGCAACTATTCTGCATTTAATTTTATTGCTAAGCTAGAGGCAGCTCAAAAAAATAAAAAGGAGAGAGGAATGTCTATAACCAGAAGAACCTTTACCAAAGCCAGCTTGGGTGTCGGCGCTTTAATGGCCACGCAATCCAAAATGTTTGCAATGGAAAATGAGGTTATAAAAAGGGTTGTTCCTTCCTCTGGAGAAGTTATTCCTGTAATTGGTGTGGGAACGAATCGCTACGGTGTGGGTAACGATCAATCTGCCAGAGCTCCATTGAAAGCAGCTTTGGCAAAATTTCATGAGCTTGGTGGCACCGTCATTGATACTGCACCAACTTATGGCAGTTCTGAGGTTGTGTTGGGTGAGTTGATTTCTGAGCTTGGTATACAAAAAGACTTGTTTCTTGCCAGCAAGGTCGATCGTCGCAATATCAATGACAATACAGCTGGATTTCACGAATCCTTCAAACGCTTTGATACAAAAAAGTTTGATTTGATGCAGGTACACAATTTTAAAGACTGGGAAAACTCATTGGCTTTTCTAAAAGAGCAAAAAGCTGCGGGAACAATTCGTTATATCGGCATGACCACGCACATGCCAAGTCAATACGATTTAATGGAAAAGGCCATCAAAGAACACACTCTGGATTTTATCCAAGTGAATCTTTCTTTGGCCAATCAGAGGGATTCCAGTGAACGAGTCATTCCAATGGCCAAGGACAATGGGGTTGCGGTGCTCATTAATCGTCCCTTCGGTGGAGGTGGCGTTTTTTCCAAACTCAATCAAGCAAAATTGCCGGAGTGGGCGAAGGAATTTGAATGTGAGAGTTGGGCACAATTTCTTCTTAAATACGCACTTTCTGAGCCAGGCGTGACAGCAACGATTCCGGGCATGACCAAAACACGCCATGTCATGGACAACATGAAAGGCGGAATGGGAGAAATGCCAAGCGCGAATCTCAGAAAAAGGCAGGAAAGATTCTTTGATGATTTATAATTTCGGGTAACCGGCCTGCCGGACAAATTCCTCGAGATCACCGCCTTCAAAAAATAGAGCTTTAATCTGAATATTTCGCGCCGCCTGAAGATCGGTTTCTTTATCACCAATCAGCAGGCTATTTTCTTTATCCACTGACCACGAAGAGATTAAATCTTGCATCATGCCGCTTCCAGGTTTTCGCCAGTTGCAATCAGTTTTGTATGCATTAATTTTGGCATCCGTGTGATGTGGGCAATATCTGATGTCGTCGATCTTCGCTCCCTGTTCTGTAAGTTCAGAGCGCACATGATCGTGAATTTGGTTTACGTCTTCTTCTGTATATAAACCCCTGCCCACACCAGATTGATTGGTGACCACAAAAACCCAATAATTGGCGTCGTTAAATCGTTTGATGGTATTGATGGCGCCCTCTATCCATACCCAATCCTGAATTTTATAGATATACCCCTTATCTTGATTGAGCACCCCATCCCGATCAAAGAATACGGCTGGCCTCATATCACCAGTATTGGTCATGCTTCAGATAGACTGTTTTCAGCAATTTCACAAAGCGTATGTCCAATCGCAATGTGCATCTCTTGAATGCGCGGAGTGTGTGTTGATGGGGCACGAATTGCAATATCAGCAAGATTACCGGCTTCACTGGAATTTTGTCCTGTCAGTGCAATGCTTTTGACGCCACATTCGTTTGCCATTTTAATGGCTTCAATCACATTGGTACTGTTGCCGCTGGTTGAAATACCCACCAGCACGTCACCGGT
>Ga0208130_1000193_pt1 | contig 32860 bp, 34 predicted proteins | sample ETNtaG_31_FD_185771 | JGI IMG/M metagenome (GOLD analysis project Ga0208130, IMG submission 185771) | Marine microbial and viral communities from oxygen minimum zone, Eastern Pacific Ocean - ETNP201310SV78 (SPAdes) (version 2) | ecosystem: Environmental > Aquatic > Marine > Oceanic ... | reverse complement strand
TGGCTCGCCTCATTTTGTTCAATCATGAACAAGTTTTGGGATCTAGCACCTCCTATTCTAATCGGTATGGCTATCGACGTTGTAACATACAAAGAAGACTCGATGCTAGCTGATTTTGGATATCCGGATCCTTATGACCAATTTTTGATTCTAGTGGCTCTTACGGTGGTTATTTGGGTTCTAGAATCACTATTCGAATATTGGTTTGGAGTATTATGGAGGAATCTCGCTCAAAATGCTCAACATGAATTGAGAATGGATGCATATGAGCATATTCAAAACCTCGAGATGCAATGGTTTTCCGGTCAAACAACTGGCGGGTTGATGGCCATCATGAATGACGATGTCAACCAACTTGAGAGGTTTCTCGACCAAGGTGCCAATGACCTACTTCAGGTTGCAACAACGGTTATCGTAGTTGGAGGAGTGATGTTCATCCTGGCACCTTCTGTGGCGATTTATGCAATATTACCCATCCCCATAATTGTTGGCGGCTCGTTTATGTTCCAGCGTAGAATTGGCGTTCGTTACGCTAAAGTCCGCAAAGAAGTCGGCGACCTAAATGCACTGCTGAATAACAATTTGAGTGGAATTACCACAATCAAATCATTCACCGCAGAGGAGCGAGAGGTTGAGCGAGTAGGAGTGGCCTCTCGCTCATATAGAGATGCAAATAGAGATGCAATTCGCCTTTCTGCCTCATTCGTCCCTCTAATTCGAATGGCCATTTTATTTGCCTTTACAGCGAATATGTTGGTCGGAGGTTGGTTAGCTCTCGAGGGGGAATTGTCGATTGGAGCATATTCGATAATCGTCTTCATCACCCAAAGGTTACTCTGGCCCCTAACTCGACTCGGCCAAACTTTCGATTTGTATCAGAGGGCTATGGCATCAACGGACAGAGTTCTGAATCTACTGGATACTCCAATTGGTCTAGTTGAAGGTGATATTGAATTGGTCGAGACGAAGGGAGAGATTACCTTTGAGGGCATTGAGTTTTCCTATCCCGAAAGAGAATCGGTTCTCTCTGGAGTATCTCTTAGTATAGAGGCAGGAGAAACCATCGGACTTGTTGGAAGTACAGGGTCAGGTAAGACCACCCTAGTTGGACTTCTTCTTCGCTTCCATGATCCACTACAAGGTTCGGTTAGTCTAGATGGCAATGATGTTAAGAAACTAAAGTTAGCATCACTAAGAGGTTCAATTTCTTTAGTTTCTCAAAACACCACTCTATTCCCTGGAACCGTACGAGAAAATATCCTCTATGGTAGACCTAGTGCTAGTGAGGAAGAGGTCATGGAAGCGGCTCGTATAGCAGAGGCTACTAATTTCATCAATGAACTACCAGAGGGCTGGGAGACCGATATCGGTGAAGACGGCCACAGACTTTCTGGCGGCCAGCGCCAACGTCTAGCAATCGCACGTGCGGTGCTAAAAGATGCACCAATACTCGTATTTGATGAAGCAACGAGCAATGTCGATAATGAGACAGAGGCGGCGTTACAACGTTCAATTGAAAGAATTTCGACAGATAGAACAACCATAATCATCGCTCACCGCCTTTCCACCGTTAGAAATGCAGATAAGATTGCAGTCTTAGATTCCGGTATTATTACTGAATTAGGCACGCATGAGAAATTGGTTGATTCTGACGGACTATACTCTAGGCTATGGTCAGTACAAACCGGATTAGCCGCAAGTAATGATTGAGGCTAAAATATGACTGATGAATTAAGTGCCCCCAAATTAACTAAATTGGCGGAAACAATTGGCTTTGAAATAACTGAATTTACCCCTGGTAGATGTGTTGTCGAATTAACGATTAGAGAAGATCATCTTAATGCCGGAGGTGTAGCCCACGGAGGACTACATGCTACATTGTTAGATACAGCGATGGGTGGGACATTAGTCACTACTTTAGCGAAAGAAGAGTGGTGTGCCACAGCACAACTGGATTTGTCATATCTCGAACCAGCTTATGTCGGTTCTCATCTTACTGCGGTTGGCGAAGTAGTCCGGAGAGGAAAAAATTTAGCCCATTTACAAGGTGAAATTACAGATCAAAATGGGAAGAAAATCGCTCATGCAAGAGGCACATGGGCGGTCTGGGAAAAGAAACCAAGTAGTCTTGTTTGATTAGTATATGACGGCAAAGGATTGATGATAGCCGGCTAGTTCGCCCTACTTGATGGCAAGGGTTGACTCTCTGATTTTCTTCCTCACAGGCTTTGCACAACTAATCATTGCATCAGAAATAGAAACTGCACTCGTGGCACTTATTCTACAAGGCACTGGTAGTGGTATGCTTGCTTTAGGGGTGTATTTCCTTTTCTTTGTCGCTAGAAATCACAAAGAATTTTCAGACAGATACTCCAAATCAGAAAAGACCGTACTAGTTCGTGATCCAGTTACTGGCGATTTAAGAAGAGAGGACGCTACTCCTGTCGTAAATAAGGCCGTGATGTATGGAGGACCAACCGCCCTAACTTTCTTGGCCGCCCTATTCTGGTTGGCTAATTGAGGTGACCTCCTGTCGAGTAAGGGCATGTCGGAAAGAGTTGATGATGTAATCAACAATCCTGCATATGATATGCTTGGGGGGTACCATATTTTCCTTCGAAGGATGTTGATACCAATTATCATAATTCTAATTGCTTTATTGGTATGGACAATTACTGAATCGTATATTTCCTCATCCCTCACTCGCAAAGTTGTCACTGCCGTAATAACAGGGCTATCTCTTGGTCCAGTGACGAATTTTGATCGCGGGGTCGCGGAATGGCTCAGACGTAGGAATAAAGTCTGAATATCCGCCTAAATCCGGCGAAGCAATCAAAGCAAAATGCCGTTGTGACATAATCAATGGTATCCCTCGACGACTTCAATTTGGTAGAACTTGTTTTCGGCGAATCTGGTTCAACATTAGAATTGATATTTGCCGCATCTGCGCTTATTGGAGGCGTTCTATTCCTGTTTTGGTTCCTCTTGATGCTGATTGGAGGGGTCGGCGAGGGCTTGTTTGAGGGATTATTTGGTATCGAATTTGATGTCATGAGTTCTGACGGTGCATTCGATGCTATGACCTTCCAAGGAGTAATGGCATTCATGATGTTCTTCGGCCTATCTGGATTATACACACTAAAGTCCGATGGAGGAGATACTCTGGCTATAGGAGTAGGTGGCGTTGCCGGATTAGCATCGATGTATGGAACTGGAAAAATCTTCCAACTTTTCTTTTCTTTGGAAGCCAGTGGAAATGTCGAAATGGAGGAGGCTATTGGTGAGAAAGGATCAGTTTATCTCCGAATCCCTGAAGGTGACGTTGGCCAAGTTACAATCGAAGTAGGCGGCGCTCAGAAGACATACAATGCAAAATCAGAAGACGGTCAAGGTATAGCCACAGGGGAGTTTATCGAGGTTGTCGATATCATTAGTTCTACCTTGATTGTAAAGAGAGTTTAGAACCCATTTATCTACCCTGATTCTTGATTGTGCCGGCATAGCCTTAATGAGCGAATAGCGTCTGTCCAAGTACGGAGCGATTGCTATGGCTGAAGCTGGTGCACTACTAACGATAATGATGTTCGCAACCATACTGTTCTTGGTTGCAATTGTAATATTCTTTGCGCAGAGGTACAAAAGATGCCCTCCGGACAAGGTAATGGTAGTTTACGGTCGTACCGATAAGGGTAAGGCGAGTAGGACAATACATGGTGGTGCAGCGCTTGTTTGGCCACTAATTCAGGACTACGCCTTCCTAACATTAACACCAATCACAATCAATATCGATCTAAGGAACGCTCTTTCGCTCCAGAATATCCGAATTAACGTTCCATCAACATTCACAATTGGTGTCTCAACTGAGAAGCAAATTATGGCTAATGCAGCCGAGCGTCTGCTTGGATTAAAACAAAATGATATTGAAGAAATGGCTAAAGAGATTATTTTCGGTCAACTTCGTCTGACTGTAGCCTCCTTGACAATCGAGCAGATTAACCAAGACCGCGATGCATTCCTAGAACTGACTAGAAAGAACGTAGATACTGAATTGCAAAAAGTTGGTCTTTACCTAATCAACGTAAACTTGGTGGATATTACTGACGAATCGGACTATATCGAAAGTATCGGTAAGAAGGCCGCTTCAACCGCTGTTGAGAACGCACGTGTTGATGTAGCTAATGCAGAGCGAGACGGTGCCGTTGGTGCGGCAGAAGCAAACCGAACCAAGGAGATTGAGGTTGCAAAGAACCTAGCAGAGGCAGAGAAGGGTCGAAAGACTGCTGAGGCAGACCAGCGTGTTTACGTTGGACAACAAGAAGCACTGGCAGTTGCCGGAGAGAACGATGCAAAAGGTGAGATAGCTAACTCTGACGCTGATCTTGCAGAGGCAGAAGCTTCAGCAAACCAACGTGCTGAAGTTGCAACTGCTAAGGCCGAAGCGGAAATTCAGAGGGCTAAATTCACTGAAGAGGAAGAACGCCTGAAGGCTAGCGAAATTGTACGTGAGCAAATTCAGAAACAGCAAATCGAAATCGCTGCAGAAGCGGAAGCAGAAAGACAACGACGTATCGCACGTGGTGAAGCAGATGCTATACTTGCTCGCTATGAAGCAGAGGCGTCTGGTGTTCAACAGGTCCTAGAAGCAAAGGCTGCTGGTTACCAAGGTCTAGTTAAGAGTGCTAATGGAGATGCAAAGGCCGCAGCTACACTGCTTATGGTTGAGAAGATTGACCAGATGGTATCAGCCCAGGTCGAAGCAATTCGCAACTTGAAGATTGACAGCATTACAGTATGGGATTCTGGCGGAGATGGAGATGGAAGTTCGACTTCAAACTTCATCTCCAATCTTGTAAAGTCGCTCCCTCCTCTACATGACATAGCGTCAAATGCTGGAGTGGACCTACCCGATTACCTAGGCTCAATGACTGATGAAGATTGAATTTTTGACATACAGTCTATCCCTTTGGGATAGTCAGCCTCATGAATGGTAATTATCTCGCTAATGTCAATGAGCGAAGACGTTGTACTAATCGGAGGAGCTAGAACCCCTTTCTGTGAATGGCTTGGTGGAAAGCGTGGAGACGGTGAAGTCGGTGGAAGATTAGCCGATGTAAGTGCTGAGCAATTAGGATCTATTGCTATTCGAGGTGCTCTTGAGAAGACGGGGACAAGTCCAGATTCCATTGACCACCTAGTAATGGGTCACGCATTACAGACAAGCGATCAGGCAATTTTTGGCGCTCGTCATGCAGGACTTAATGCAGGAATTCCACAAGAGGTTCCAATGCTTACACTAAACCGATTATGTGGTTCAGGAATTCAATCAATAATTTCGGCATCTCAAATGATTATGCTTGGTGAAGCCAATACTGTGGTTGCAGGTGGAATGGAAAATCTCAGTCAAGCACCACACGTACTGAGAGGGATGCGCTCCACCTACAAATTAGGAAGACCACCAAGGGAAGGTGATGAACTCTCCAAGGATATGGAAGATTATCTCTTCACTAATTTGCTAGACACCACCTGTGATTCCTTTATGGCCCAAACTAGTGATGAAATCTGTCGTCGAGTGGGCGTCACGAGAGAAGAAGCTGATTCTTTTGCCGTAATTAGTCATTCAAGAACTGAAAATAGTGTTGATAATGGAGTTTGGGCTGAAGAAATTGTTGATGTTGAGACGGCTGATGGTTTAGTCTCTGCAAGCGAAGAAGACCACTTCGTTAGAGGCACTAGTGATGAATCCCTTGGTGCACTTAGGACGCATTTCGGACCTACTTCCTTGGTAACCGCAGGAAATGCCTCTGGTGTAGTCGATGGTGCAGCAGCTGTAGTGCTGAAATCCGCATCTCAGGCCGCCTCTGACGGTGACAAACCCATAGCTAGAATAGTCAACTGGGGGATTGTTGGTCTCGAACCTGCAATTATGGCATATGGACCTGTACCAGCTAGCAAACTAGCACTTGAAAGGGCAGGTATGAGTGTGGATGAGATCGACTTATGGGAAATCAACGAAGCCTTCGCTGGTCAAGCAGTGGCTTGTATGAAGGAATTGGGTATTTCACATGAGATAGTCAACATTAACGGCGGTGCAGTCGGTTTAGGGCATCCTCTTGCAGCAACAGGAAGTCGTCTCACACTAACTTTAGCACATACACTCAAGCGAGAGGGCAAGAAGTTTGGAATCGCGACAGCATGTATTGGTGGCGGACAAGGAATAGCAATTATTCTCGAATCTGTGTGATATTTCTCTTAATCATGTATGGGGACAGGTTAACTAAGACCTTCTATTGGAATACACTATGGCAGAACACATTCCAGGTACAGGGCACGCCAATAGAACTCGTAGTTTGATAAAGACAATCACCTGGAGAACAATAGGTACTCTTGATACAATTCTGATAGCTTACGTTGTGACGGGAGATATCAAGGCAGGGGCTGCTATTGGTGGAACTGAATTATTCACGAAGATGTTCCTGTATTATTTCCATGAAAGAGCGTGGAGTTGGTCAGACTGGGGTTTGGAAGATGTTGATGCAGAGACCTCAATTACGGATTAAATCCTCCTCACCATATTAGATCCATCAAATATCTCAGTAGAGATATACTCACGGCAATTAAGTAAGGATATGTCAAAATATCTTGCGGTAGCATGCGGATAGCGGTTTTGGCGCCCGCCCATGCGGTTACAAGAACAATCAGAGGTAAAGCAAGAGTAAGTGTATCAAATTTGGCGATTTCATCAATTAATGACGGGTTAAACAGTAAATGAGATACTATAGCGACAGGGACTACTCTCATTACAATCAAGTAAGAAGTTCCTGCGGCTTTGTGAGGCCCCAATCCTAGAACTATTCTGTTTAACATGGTAAAAATAACTCCCCCCCCAATTCCGATTAATCCTGCGGACAAACCTCCTGCTATGCACCCTAACTTGTATTTGTAGAGCAATGCACCTTGAATTGAGATATCCTCATCATGAATGTCATTTTGTTGCTCTTCGATTAATTTCTTTATACCTCGATATATCACTAAAATCAGTAGAATAATTGCTAGAATTTTGATAATACTTTCACCCGCTTCGGCAATTATCATATCAGCGGCTAAAGCGCCGATAATTGCACCAAATATCGCTACAATCCTACCTTTTCGACCAACTCCTGCAACTGTGTAACCGCCTTCATCGTGGGCTCTACGAGAACCTATACTGACAAACCAAACCAGAATTAATGAACAAACGATGGATAGTTGTAGGTCCCAACCTAAAATGAAGTAAAGAGTTGGAACAAATAGAAATCCCCCACCTAGGCCAAGCGGAGCGAACATAAACGCGGTAATTAGAATGATTACTAAAGCGAGAATTTCCTCCAATTAATCACCCTCTTAAGATACCTTGTCAAACGAGTAAATATATCGCGAAATAACTGAATATTATCATTACAATAGAAGATAATACACCAATAGTCAAGATCCTTACTCCATCTCTTCCGATCTCACTTTTAGTGAAGAAAAATCCAATGCAGGCCATAATTGGCGCTAAACTCATCTTCCCGAGATCGGAGAGAACCTCAGAATATTCCATTGGAAGAAACCATGTAGTCAAAATTGATGCTAAAATAAATCCAGGTAGAAAGTAAGGGACTGCTAATGTTTGTTTTTCGAAGAAATTTTGGTTTTTAACCCCATTAGCAACAAAGCTACAAATTGGGACAAGAATAACCAGCAAAGATACTCTTGATAGTTTAACGGTAGTTGCCATAGTCATTCCCTCAGGCCCGATAGCCTCGCCTGCTGAGATTGCTTGAGGGACTGCATGAATCGTCGAACCCGCCCAGATTCCAGCACTAACTTGGTCCATTCCCAGTATTGTAGATAATATGGGGATGACCATGAAAGTGATTATTCCTAGAATATTTACAGTTGCAAGAGTCAATGCCAGAACTTCTTGGCTTATTCTCAAAGGAGAAGAAACTGCAACTACTGCGCTATTGCCACAAATTGCTCCACCAGAGCCAATCGTCAGTGAAGTCTCTAGGGGAACTCGGAATATTTTACCCATAAATAGACATGATATGAGGCAGACTAGCGCAGACAATATTCCTATCATCACCCCAATTTTCCCTGCTCCGTCACCGAATAATAATGAAATATCTAGACCAAAACCAAGGCATATTATCGTAAAAGGAAGAATGTTCCCTATCATCCATTCCCCTCCTTTCCCGAGGTTTGAGACGAATTGAGCCGTGATTCCTCCAAGAATGAATGCCAGAGTCCCAGAACCCAGACTAAACAGTCCATTTTGAGATAGAAAAGAGTCTAGGAAGTATGCACTAATTCCTAAAATGATGCAAAAGAGAACCCCCTTAATCTCACTCTCTGAATCAGTGATTTTTCGAAAAAGAGTCCCCGTCATCACTCTCTACTCCTGGTCATTTTTCCCCATAAAAGCTGCCACACATCCAATATATACTGTCTTGAAGTAACTTCCCGTGATGTGTAGGATTGCCCTTCACCCAATAATTATGTGGGAAGATAATTGATTACTACACCAAAGAAGAGGACAATATACACAAGCCATGCGCCGAAGGCAGAACCTAGGTTTCCGAGTGCAGTAACAAGTAACACTTTACCTACACGATTTCGATAGAATACGCTGTAATCTTGTAGTGCTAGAAAATCTGTCGCATCTCCGCCAGTTGGAGCGGCTATTTTCAATTGTGTGTATCCAGCAAACCAACCGGCGGCCAAAGTGGGATTCAAACTAGTTATTGGGCTAGCCAATGCTCCAACAATAACCGAGAGTGGGTGCCCTCTCGCAATTGCAACTCCTAAACCAGCGAGTATTGCATTGGCTGCAATCCATAGATACCCCGCTGCTTCTAATTCATCAAAAGTAATCTCGCCACTCCAAAATAGATGTCCAGAACCAAACAACAGGGATATTGGAATTAGAGTCATCAAAACCTTTGGCCAAATCGGTTTAGGTGGTTCAGTAGATAATTCACTTAATCTCGATGTAGTTTCAAGAGCTGGTTTCTCAAGATTTTCGATTATTCCATTTATGTGGCCTGCTCCAACAACAGCGAGAACCTTTCCTTTACCTCTTATCTGTTGTATTCTGCCAGCTAAGTAAGCATCTCTCTCGTCGATCAAAACCTCTCCAGCACGTGGAGCCGCCTCTCTTGCTTCTTCCATCATAGTTGTCAATAAATCAGAATCTTCAAGCAATTCATCTAGGTCAATTTCTTCGTCATCATCTTCCCAAAGCAGTGCATTCAATACACGCCATTTCTCTCTAAGGCCCATTTTTCTCCAAGCCCTTCGTAAAGTGATTACTACATCCCTATCGATAAGAGCGTGCTCAACTTCTTTCCCTTCTGCTATCTCGATGGCCTCGAGTAATTCGGCACCGGGTTTTTCTCCGGTTTCCATACCCATACGTCTCTGTTGAGCCGCTAGAGCGGATTGTAGTAGGATCATTGCGGATTTTCCTTCGCTAATTATTTTCAAAAGGTCGTCATTATCCAAATCATCTGGCTGTTGCAAAGACCTCAACCTAGACTCGCATAGTTCAACAGCAACCAAGTCTGGTTTCCATTCCTCTATTTGTTCTCGAACTAGAGCCACCGATGCAGTACTAACATGGGCAGTTCCGATTATTCGTAACTTCTCATCGATGTCAACTATATTCTGCCCCATCACAACACCTCAGTTGATCGCTCGTATCGCCTCATACAAATCTGCATGCTCACGCACATCGTGAACCCTGATGATATCGACTCTCTTTGATGGGGCCATAGAGGCGATTCCTAGGCTTCCGGACAATCTATCTTTGGAATCCGTCCGACCGAGTAGATCTGCAAACATACGTTTTCGACTTACTCCCCACATCAGCGGCATTTTTTGATTTGGGGCTATTTCTCTTCCCGCAGCTAATAATGATAGGTTGTGCTCAAGCAATTTCCCAAAACCAATTCCTGGATCTATGAGAATCATCTCTGGCTCTAATCCTAAATCAAGTAGCTTTCTTGCAGTTATGTCGAGTCTTTGCCTAACTTCCATTACTACATCAGAGTAAGTTGGATTATTCTGCATATTTTCGGGTAATCCCTGCATATGCATTATACAAACAGGGCATTTATTTTCTATAATTACATCAGCCATATCTAGGTCTGATAAGGAACTTACATCATTCACCATATCTGCTCCCAAATCTAGAGCGGCCTTTGCTACCGAAGCGCGTCGAGTATCTATCGATATTCCGATATCAGGGTGAGCATTTCTAACGGCCTCAATTATGGGTAAAACACGGTTCATTTCTTCATCAACATCTACTTCTTCTGCCCCAGGTCTTGTAGACTCACCGCCAATATCTAACCAATCTGCACCGTCTTCTATCATTTGCTTGGCGCGGACTAAGGCATCTTCAATAGAATCAACTCGAGAATCTGCATGAAATGAGTCGGGAGTAATGTTCAGAATCCCCATAATTCTTGGAAAACCGTCGCTTCGGCGATTTAGAATAGGTCTCCAGTCGGCCATTTCAGACCTTCCATCAGACGTACCCTTTATGATGTGACGGAGCGGCAATCCGTCGATGGTTTTGGGCGAGGAGTCTTCTGACAGGGTAGAAAATACCTCTCAACAAGGTATTGCTGCCGCTGCCAAGGAAGAACTTCCTACCAATGATGCACTAGAATTAATGGAATCAATCTTACAGCGCTTACAACCAAAAGACAGACACGAAATTCGAGATATGATTACTAATCGTGGATGGCTATCTGGAGTATTATTGATGATGTCAGGATTATTCTGGTGGATTGCTGTACAAAATGGGTCAGACGCCCTAAATAACACAGACATCCCAAATTCACAATTGGGTGAGTTTGATTTTTCCATGTTAGCAAAGATTGTACCAGTCATTGTCTTCTTTGCTACAGTGGTTTGGAGTGTTGGAAGAGAAAGAGGGCACGCATCAATGTCGAATATAGGCGGATTACTAGTTGTATTAGCCGTATACTATATCTTGGAGCCATTTGGATTTGCTTTACTTACAGATCAAGTGGATATTCAGACTGCTATGTTCGGCAGTCTACGTCTTCTTGCCTTGGCAGTAATGATTCATTACTCGTCAAAGCTATTCATTGATGCATGGTTACTTCAATGGGTTAGACTACAAATGATCAATATGCCAGTCGACTTAATCCCTGATTTCAATGAGTCATCCGATATTAGTCAGGCTGATGAACTCGGTCCTTCCGCGTAATAACATGCCAGCCTCAAACCGAAGGGTCTCGGTACTAAGATTAGGGCATCGTAGAGAGCGTGACAAGCGCATTACTAGCCATCTTGGTTTGACTGCTAGAGCCTTTGGCGCAGATGAGGTTATTCTAGCTGGGGAAGAAGACGAATCTGCTTTAGAAACTTGGAGGTCAGTAAGTGAGAGATTTGGAGGGGATTTTGAATGTCGATACGAAACTAATCCGTTGTCATTCCTCCGTCGGTTCGCCAAGGATGCTGGAGACGGCAAACCGGGTGAAATAGTCCATCTCACTATGTATGGAGAATCTTGGAGGGAATCTCTAGGCGTAATTGAAAGAAATCGTCCAATGGTTATTGTAGTCGGTGGCACCAAGGTTCCAGGTGAAGTCTTCAGATTAGCAAAACACAACATTTCCATAGGCAATCAACCTCACTCAGAAGTTGCTGCATTAGGTGTATTTCTTGAGTCATTAATTGGTCAAATAGATGAATCTAAACACTTCCATGGCGGAGACATACAGGTAATACCTAGTCTCGACAGAAAGAAGGTAATGATTCTAGAAGAAGAGTGAAATCTCTCTTAATGATTAATAGGCTCTTTCAGGCAGCATCGCTGATGTCGGAGAACCCTCCCGGCAGAGGATTCATTCCCGGTGCTGATGTTTCCGGAGTCAAAGACCCTCCAAGTTTCCCCGATGCAGCCGATGCTTTACTAGATTCTAGTACTCCTGAGCCGCCTTCTGGAGCCGATGGATTACTACTACTCGCTGATGGAACGCGATATCGCGGACGACTATTTGGAGCCCCGGTAATTGCCGAAGGAGAACTCGTCTTTACTACAGGGATGACAGGTTACCAAGAGAGTTTAACCGATCCGTCTTTCGCAGGACAGATTCTAACATTTACATGGCCTCTACTTGGAAATTATGGAGTACACTCAGGAACCTCAGAATCTGCTGGCGTCTGGCCTAGAGGGGTAGTTTGTAGACAATTGATGGAAGTACCTGACCACAGAGATTCAATAGGTAGTGTACATGATCTTCTTTTTGCTCATGGAGTGCCTGGTATTCAGGAGATTGACACAAGAGAACTGACTCGTCGAGTTAGAGAGCACGGAACCGTTCTGTGTATTTTTGGTCCGGCTGAGGCTGAGAGAGAAATGCTAGTCCGTCTTGACGAGATGACTCCTCCAGACGCAGAAGATTTAGTGGCTGAGGTCACATGTGATGAAGCGGTAATAATTAATCCGGGTGCAGTAGATAGTGAAGGTAAACCGCTTCCTAGGTTGGCGGCTATAGATTGTGGAGTCAAGCACAATATTTTGCGAGAATTAGCCCAACGCTTTGAGGTTGTTTGGTGTCCAGCAACCACAACCTTCGATGAGATTCTGAAATGGGAACCTGACTCCTTCTTTGCTTCGAATGGCCCGGGTGATCCGGCTCATTCAGGAGCAGCTACAACCGCTAGAGATAGTTTAGCCGCCGCTGTTAGAGCCGGTTTACCTGTGATGGGTATCTGCTTGGGCCATCAATTAATGGGGCTTGCAGCGGGTCTACGCACATACAAACTGCGATATGGTCACAGAGGGGCTAATCAACCGGTTGTCGACCTCGAAAACGGCCGAGTTTACATCACTAGCCAAAATCATGGATTTGCTGTGGAAGATCCGGATAAAGGGATGCTTGCACCTCATCCATCCGGTGCCTGTTCAGCACGTGGGAGCAACGAACTTGAGGCTCCCTTCAAGGTAAGGTACGTCAATGCTAACGATAGAACTGTTGAGGGGTTAGATTTGATTGGTAAGAGAGCCTTCACAATCCAATATCATCCAGAAGCTTGCCCTGGTCCACATGACGCATCTCCACTATTCGATAGATTCGCCAGCATGGTGGATGACCATTTGGCAGGAATTCCAATCCCTAATTCTAGGGGGGATAATTGATGCCCCGCAGAGACGATTTGAAACGAATTGTAATTTTAGGTAGCGGGCCTATACGCATTGGTCAAGCTGCTGAATTCGATTTTTCCGGAAGTCAAGCGTGTCGGGCTTTGCGAGCAGATGGTTACGAAGTTATTCTGATTAATTCCAATCCTGCAACAATTCAAAACGATCCAGAAATGGCAGACAGGATTTACATCGAACCTTTATTGCCGGAGGTCGTAAAGAGAATTTTAGAAATCGAAAAACCAGATGCTCTACTCGCCGGAATGGGCGGACAAACAGCCCTCAATATTGCATCCGCACTTGCTCATGATGGTAGTTTAGATGAATTGGAAGTAGAATTAATCGGTTGTGACTTGGTATCCATTGACGAGGCAGAAGATAGAGATCTTTTCAAACAGGTTTGTGAGGAAATAGATCTTCCCGTTTGTAAAGCCATTGCTTGTGATTCGATTGAAGCGGTTATGCAGGCTGCCGATACTCTCGGCGGTTTTCCCCTTCTAATTAGGCCGGCTTTCACACTCGGTGGCCTTGGAGGTGGTACTGCTCACAACATGGGAGAGTTGGTAGAGATAGCCAGCCAAGGGATACTACATTCTGCAATAGGGCAGGTACTAATCGAGGAAAGCATCCTGGGTTGGCAAGAACATGAATACGAGGTAATGAGGGATGGAGCCGATAACGCAATCATTGTCTGTACAATGGAAAATATTGATCCAATGGGAGTACATACTGGAGAGTCAGTGGTCGTCGCGCCGCAACAGACACTATCTGATAGAGACCATCAGATGCTACGCGATGCCGCTCTTCGTCTAATTAGAAGATTGAATATCAAAGGTGGTTGTAATGTTCAATTCGCTGTCGAACAATCGACTGGAGAATATCGGGTAATCGAGGTCAATCCAAGAGTTTCAAGATCTTCAGCACTAGCAAGTAAGGCAACAGGATACCCAATCGCTAGAATGGCAGCGCTAATTGCTGTAGGTTACACGCTAGACGAATTACCTAACCCAATAACCGGTGAAGGCACTACTGCTGCATTCGAACCAACACTGGATTATTGTGTAGTTAAAATTCCTCGATGGCCTTTCGATAAATTCAGAACAGCCGACCGAACTATTGGGACTTCGATGAAATCTACTGGCGAGGTAATGGCAATAGGTCGCTGTTTTGAGGAGGCTTTCCTGAAGGCTTGGGCCAGCCTTGAGTATGGCCAACCTCATCCAAGACCACTCACTATGGCAGATGCTTCAGGAGGGGAAACCATGGATGAAAGGGCAAGTGAACCATTACCCGAAGCTATGCTAATTGATTGGTTGAGAATTCCTACTGATAGAAGAATGGGGGCTCTATTTGAGGCATTCAGACGAGGATATTCCATAGAAGATGTGCGAGATGTTTCGGGAGGAGTCACTAGATGGTTCCTACATAGATTTGAGAAAATGGCTGCACTCGAAACCGAGATACGTGCGGCCGGAGAATTAGGGATGAGCGCATCAGAAATCCCCGTACTAGAGATGCGCAGATGGAAGGGTGCAGGATTTACAGATTTACACATCGCTGATGCACTCGCTGGCTTCCCAGCAAGTGGCTTCAAATCATTACCGGAAGGTTCTGATGAGGATGCAGTTATGGGGAGGAGGCACGAATTAGAGATACACCCCAGATTCCGAATGGTAGATTCCTGTGCGGCAGAATTTGCCGCTGTAACTCCATATTACTACGCTACCTATGAAGGAGGCTCGGCTCCAACTGGAATCGATCACGTTCCAGGAATCGATGATTTCACCAAGCAACGCATTGTTGTGGTTGGTAGCGGGCCTATTCGGATAGGACAAGGAATAGAATTCGATTATGGTTGTGTCCATGCGGTAGGGGCCATAAGAGAATTAGGACATGAAGCGATTATCATCAACAATAATCCCGAGACAGTGTCCACGGATTTTGATACCAGTGACCGATTATACTTTGATCCACTGACATTGGAACATTCGGCGGAGATTTTGCTACGTGAGAAGGCCCATGGAATCTTACTGCAATTTGGTGGCCAAACAGCAATCAATCTCGCTCTACCATTGGCAGGTAGGCTCCCTCATCTAGAAGGAATGGGTCTCAACTTAGCTATGCAAGGGACAACTCCAGATGCAGTTGATGAAGCAAGTGACAGGGAACGCTTCGAAGCATTTGCGAAAAGGGTCGGTCTGAGGATGCCTAATGGGACTACTGCGAGTACTCCTGAAGGAGTTAGGGAAGCGGTTCAAGAGATTGGTTATCCCGTTTTAATTCGCCCTTCCTACGTACTTGGGGGCCGAGGTATGGAGATATTATCGAATAACCGGCAATTAGATGCATATATGGAGGAAGCATTCCTTTCGCCAGACCGCCCTCTATTGGTTGACGAATATCTTGGTAATGCTATAGAATTAGATGTTGATGCGGTTTGTGATGGTAGCGAGGTACTAATTGGAGCGATAATGGAGCACCTTGAGGAGGCAGGAATACACTCAGGGGATTCAACTTGCTTTATTCCTCCACAAAATGTCTCAAAGAAAGTATTAGCGCAAGTTGAAGATTGGACAAGAAAAATTGGTATTCAACTTGGAGTGAAGGGTTGTTTCAATATTCAATACGCCATTCGTGGAGAAACATTGTATGTTCTGGAGGTAAATCCACGTGGATCACGAACATTCCCGTTCGTAGCCAAAGCAACCGGTGTTCCACTGGCTCGTATTGCAGCCCGTCTAACGATGGGAGAGAAATTAGCCGACCTTGATTTCCCAGAACCTCAGAGTGAGGCTGTTTGTGTCAAAGCACCGGTATTCCCCTTCATCAAATTACGAGGTCTTGACCCCGCCCCAGGACCTGAAATGAAGAGTACTGGGGAAGTAATGGGAAGCCATAAGCGCGCAGCCGCAGCTTACCTGAAAGCGCGCTTGGCAACAGAAATCCCAGTCCCAACCGAAGGTGGAGTCTACATCACGGTCAAGAACGCCGACAAACACGATGTTATCCCCTTGGCTCAAGAATTGGAAGAGATGGGATTCACTATTTACGCAACAAGAGGGACAGCACATGTTCTCAGGGATTCAGGTGGAATAAATGTCCAGACCTGCTATAGAATCACTGAGGGCCTTACTCCAGATGCTTTAGACCTGATGAGACAAGGTAAGATTCAATTGATTATCAATACACCTAGGAGCACAGGAGGTGCGGTATTGGATGGAAATATGATGCGCAGGCTAGCAGTCGAGCTCAATATTCCATTTGTAACAACGATGGCTGGAGCAAGCATGGAAGTACAGGCAATCGCTGAGGCCAAAGAGGGAATGCCTGAACCGAGGCTACTTGATATCGCGATTCTAAATTAAGGATGTGGAGAAATGGAGGCCATTTCGAATTACGGACTCAAGGGAATCCTTGGATTCCTTTTTGGAGCCACAATAGCATTCTTAGTTAGTATATCACTGAAAGCGATGAAAATAATCGCTTTAGCACAATTCTCATTTTTGGGATTCCTGGCGGCTTCTGGTATAATTACAATCAACCTCGGACGTCTTTTGGAAATTGCTAATGATATCTTAAGCTGGATAGCGGATTCACTAGAATCGGTATTTTCTTCAATTTTGGAACTAGGTTCCTTCGGTGCTGGTTTCGCTGGAGGTTTTATTGGTACTACATTACTTCTTGAAACATTGAATGAAGATTCTTGACCTATGAATTGAACAATTCAATAGCAGTGGATTTCCCAATTTCCAAAATTAGTGATGAAGCCTTTGGTCCATGTTCTCGTCCTAACATAGCCCAATACAGTGCAACGTAGGCTTCTCTTCCACTGACTCCGCAATCAGGAGATATTGATCTAATTGTATTCCCTATGGCTTCATCTGACCATTCAGAATCTCTAAGTTCAACAGCCAATCTTTGTAGGAATTTAATTTGCTTTGGGCTTAATTGTGCACGTACATCTTCATCAATTTTCTCTTGAATATTGATTCTTGCATCTTCTGGGAAGTGTATACTTCCAATCCAGTTTCGCATACGTTCCAATCTGTTTCGTAAGGCTGAATTTGGTTCATCACTTAGGTGACCACTATTTCTTAGTGAATTCCAAACATCATTATCAGAAGTTTTGATTTGTGCTAGCATTGCTAAGTGGCGGAATGTAACTCCTGCAAGAGAATCAACAGGATCGCTTCCTCTATTAATTTGGCTTAGTCGCATTGCTCCGCTTTGAGTTATTGCAGCAACTCGCTGTCTTTTCGTCAGGTCTTCAGCATCTGGATTTGGTGGGTCTGCAACTAATCTCTCGTATTCATCTGCCATCTGGAATAGGGCTGAACCAGTATTGAAATCGATATGGCGATTCATCTTGGAGCCTGCGATTAGATATCGTAGAATTTCAGGTGGCACCAATCTTAGGGCTTCAATTGGGTCAACCGTATTACCAGATGACGAGGACATCGGCCCTGCTCCCTTAACTTGAATCCACTCGTAAACCATCTTTGAGGGCGGTTCAGAACCCAATAATTTGCAAATCGGTAATCCTGTGTCAAAAGACCCACCAGCAGCCCCGTGATCTTTTCCTGCAGGTTCGCAGGTTATTCCATGGATTCCCCAGCGAGCGGCCCAATCTATTCTCCAAGGCAACTTTCCTTCTGCCTTTCTTATGTCTGCAGAACCCGAGTTTCCATGCCCATCAGTCCAATGTACGAATGGCTTTTCGTAGCCGGTAACAGTAACTCCATCCATACTACCATCTGAGCCGAGCGGCTTGTATGGAAACCAATCCTCATCTAATTCTCTCCCGGATATTGATTCGATAATTTCTCGAATCTCATCGGCTTGTTCTATAGCAGAATCTATTTTTTCAGCGAATTGTCCACTCGCATATGTCTCGTGATTCATAATCACTTCTGGAAACACTCCAATTTCAGCAAGCGCCTCTAGGAATGGCCCAAGGAAGTGTTCAGCGTATGACACTCCATTTGGGTCTGGATTCCCATCAGAATTTGGAGCAGGAATGAATGCTAGAGGGCAACCAATGTATTGTTCGTACTCTTCTGAAAGGAAGGGGTATACTCGACGAAGTGGGTCCATTGAGTCGACGATGAAAATGTATCGAGAATCTAATCCAACATCAAGACAGGCTCTGTGTATCATTTCGGCGGAAAGAATTTCTCTAATGTGGCCAATGTGGAATTCACCCGATGGTGTAATTCCCGAGCAGGAAACTTGTTTATTACCACGTTCTTTGCTGAGTTTTTCAGCGGTAAAGTCCGCCCAGTGCATCGATTCTACCTCAGACAGTGACCACTCGAACTAGGCCTCGCAACGGAACTCCGTCAATCTCATTCATTTCGGTCTTATTGGCTAAAACCAAACAGAGTTTGACTTCAGCCCCCGATTCACGAAGATGCTGAACGGTCTTTCTCATCGTAGTTCCAGAAGATACTACATCGTCGATAACAACAACCCTCTTTCCACTAACATTAGCGAATACCTCAGAAAGATGCCCGGCTTCAGATTCACTGATGCTTCGGCTTACTGCTAACTCAAGATCCATCTGCCCGGCAATAGCCTGTGCAAAGGGTATACCATTTATGGAAATTCCAACCATTGTATCGATTTCTTCACTTACTTCTTCTTCAATTATGTCACAGAATACGTAGGATACGGCTTCAACCCTAGCTGCTTTGACAGCTACAGAGCGCCATCCAACCCTGATATCAGAGGGAGTTTCCTCGTCCATTGGTACATTTGACGAGGAAAGCCATTGTATGGTGGTCTGTGATAGGGATAATTCATCGGCGATTTGCTGACCGTTCAGACCCTTGTTGTGATATTCCTCGACCTTTCTGCGAAGCTCGTCTATGCTCAGTGGCATCAATTGGACCGCTGCATCCGGCCCGTATCAAGCATTCGTTTGGTGAATATGTAGAAACACGGTTCTACGAACCGTGTAGAGATTGTCAGAATCTACCCGTGGAACCAAATCCACCTTCTCCACGGTCGGTTTCACCAAGTTCTTCAAATTCCACTTCTTTGAATGTAGATTGGGGGATTGGGGTGATCAATATTTGCGCAATCCTTTCGCCCTTAGATATGGTGTAGGAATCACCTTCTCCAATCCAAGTCATCATTACGAATAACTCTCCACGATAATCCGCATCTATGGTGCCAATTCCATGTGGTGGAATCAATCCCCTCTTGCCAAGAGAGGATCGAGCCCTAACCTGACCTTCATAGCCAACTGGAATTGCTACATGTAAACCCGTTCTCACTAGTGTTGCAGTTCTATAGAGGACTTCTGTATCTTCCAAAGAATATAGGTCATATCCAGCAGCGTGAGCACTACCACGAGTTGGCAATTGCGCATCCTCGTGCACCTTTGCTACCTTGACCTCAATGATCTCATCCATAACACTCCGTTGGTAAACTGGTCTTTGACGGTTAGTACCTAGCCCGGAGCCTATCCGGTGGGGTGAAAAGGGAGACGTTGCTCGCCCGAGAAGATGAGTGACTTCGAATATGATGCTCTGCTCGATCGAGCACGGGATAGAATCCCGACGGACATCAGTGAAAGAAATCGCTGGACAATGCCTAATCCAGAGATATTGGTCGAGGGTAATCAAACAATAATTCGTAATTTTTCCGCAATAGTAGATGCGATGGACAGGGATGCTAATCACGTCTATCAATATCTCATCAATGAGTTAGGAACTTCAGGCACTAGGGAGCAAGTTCGTGTTATGTTGAAAGGCAGGGTTCCACCGAAAAGAATCAAAGAGAAAATAGTTGGATATGTCAAAACTTACATCCTTTGTGAACAATGTAAGGCTCCGGATACTCGATTCATCAAGGAGGACCGTACAACTCTTCTGAAGTGTCAGGCATGTGGTGCTACCCGACCGGTTCGTCTCTGAGTCTATCGAATGGATTTTCTCTAGAGTCATTCAACCATAAGAAATTCATCTGCGGCTTTCCCTCCAGCTAGATGTTCTACGATTTGGGCTATTGCTTTGTCATCATCTGGAATCGTATACCAAATCCCATTGGGGTAAATGACACAAGAAATTCCTTGCTCACATCTGTCTAAACAACCTGCCTTATTGACTCGCACATCATTTATTCCAGCGGCTTTAGCGGCTCGCTTAAGACGGGTCATAACATCAAGGGCATTCTTAGAAGCACAGCATTCTCGTGGTTTTTTTGGGTCTCGTTGGTTGGTACATACAAAGGCATGAAGGCGGAAATTCTCCGTCATGTTCTCACCTTAAATCTCATCAAATTTTGCTGCGAGAACGAAATCCGATTCAGTAAGCCCGTTTATTTTATGAGTCCAAATCATAGCCTTCACCCTACCCCAGCCTAATTCAAAATCAGCATGATGATCTTGTTCCTCACAAATAGCACCGGCGGCGTTGACAAATTGAAGAGCGGAATCAAAATCCGGGAATGCCCAAATACGTTCAATGTGGTGTATTTCGATTAGTTCCCAGTCGGAATTAATTCGCCCAATCATTCCTTGTGCTTGTTCAAGTTCCATAGGAGGTACTCCACCCTTACAGGGAATACATTCTTTCTTTGCTAGGTCTGACATAAATCAACCCCACAAGTGACTATCATCAGAGCCACCATCGGCTTGTCGTTCGGCTTGTTCATGAACATTTGATCGTCTTCGTAAATCTTCTTTCTCAAATGTAAGTAATTCATCGTCCTCAATGTACGGTTTCCTCAAGTGAGTTACAAGTCGTACTTCGACTATCACATCTCTGGCAATCGAACGGTATTGGCCAAATTCGTCTAACATTTCTACAGCATTTCGCGAAGTTGCTAGTAACATGCCTCGAATCCAAGGGTCATCATCCGCTCTTAGCGCCCGTGCATCAATTAGTAATTCGATTAAATCGTCCTTTCTTAGGCCGCTTCTTCTGTCGATTAGAGGGCCAAAGAAGACATCTCCGTGATCATCCAATTCCTTTGTACCATATTCTTCGGCAAATCGCTTCGCCCACGTGGGCAAATCGTCTATTCTCTTACTGCGCCGTTCACTGGTCATAGCGTCGCGTGCGGTTCGCCATAGAAAAGCACGTTGTTTGAAGAAGGATGGGTGCGGCCGCTAGAACGGAGGAGAGGTCATGGCTTCTGTTGAATGGCGCAAGATTCCTACGGTTCTATATCCTCAGGAAGTGCTAGACAAGGCGTTTCGTCGTGCTGGAAAGCAATCTGACTTAGTAGAGGATCCAGACAAGTATCATCGTGTACGAAAACAGATGGCCAGAATGGTACAAGCAGCAAGTGATACAATCGCTGAAACCTTGCTAAAATGGGTTGACCAGTGGCCCAGTCTCAACGCCCAGTCTGAATTCGACCAAGCCTTGGTTGATGCAGCCGTTGGGGCTGATGAATTTAGGCGAAATTTGGGCGCAATTCAGTGGGCTGCAGAAAGGGTCAGGAAAATAGCTGGTGAATCTCAATCAAAGATGCTCAAATTCCGTAATATCGAGGCATTTCATGAAGAAAGACGTCACGCTTACGGTAGAATGTCATCGATTATAGACCAAATTGGAGATAATATTCTCTGGTTAGGTGAGGCTAGGAACATTCTACGCGAATTACCTTCAATTGATGCCGCCGAGCCTTGTGTTGTGGTTGCAGGTGCCCCAAATGTGGGGAAATCGGCCCTAATAACAGAATTATCAAGTGGAGAGCCTGAAGTTGCCGCTTATCCATTTACTACGAAGCGTCTACATGTGGGACACTTTGAGCACCGAAGAAGAATTTACCAGATGGTCGATACACCAGGGCTTCTAGACCGACCAATGACAGAGCGTAATCAAATTGAGATGCAAGCGATTGCTGCTTTGGAAAATGTAGGGGACATTGTATTGTTCTTAATTGATCCATCCGAATCTAGTGGAATGAGTTTGCAAGACCAACGGCATTTACTTGGTGAAGTTACAGAACTACTCGCGGATAGGCCTCTCCTCCGGGTCTATTCAAAATCAGATTTACATGAAGAAAATGAAAACGAAGTGTTACGAATTAGTTCAATAACAGGAGATGGAATTGAAGAATTGCGTAGCAGACTTATCAAATCCATAGCTGCTGATGAAGTAGCCGACCCACTTGCCTTACCTGACACTTGGCATAGAGAAGTCGAAGAGATTGAGCCTGTGGGTTCACCAGAAGAAATTGAGGCTAGAAGGGAAGCAGCGATGAGAAATGCGCCTAAACCAAGACGTGGAAGAAAGAAGTCTTCTGATTGACTTCAATCTACTCGAAATTGAGCACCACAAGTCACACAGTATACATTGTATCCTCCAAACGATGGAGGGAGTCCTTCTGCCCGAATTTCCGCGCCACAGGAACGACACTTGGTTGCTGCCACGAACTGTCGAGAGAATACTGGTTCTTCAATTAGCCGACGAGGCGGGTAGTCAACGGAGTTATGATTTGATATATTTCTTCCAAAACAATTCGATTGGATAAATCATTTCGATCGCCCCAATCATTAGCAGAATTCCGATTGCTCCAAGAAGAATTTCTCCAACTGTAGAAATATGGAATGTTGATGTTATTGTCACTAATTGGTTATCAAGACTAGCACCATCTCGACCTCCACTCGTGAATCGATAGTCTCCAGGATTTAGCGATAATGTGAACTCATCCAAATACTCTGGGCCACCAGCGACAAATTCGAACTCCTCTGCTTCGCATGTAGTCAATCCATTGGAATCAGGAGGGCAAATTTCAGCATATTTTGCATCCACAACTCCTATCCACGATTTTTCAGGCTCATCCCATGCAATATTTACCTCTACATCGATTAAACTGAATCCCCAAGGCACATGGAAATCAGAACCTGTCATACCAACAGGACAACCACCTGCATCATCATCCAAACATGGAACAGTAGTGGCCTGAACACGAGTGGAATCTATTTCTATCCCCACTAAACTAACAGTTAGTAAAATCAAACAAACAAACCCTACGAATCCTGGTAGAACCCCGAGAACTCGCACCATGCGCATGACTATTCCTCTTTGTTGATTGGTGTTGAACCTAACGATGCCAAGCGTCAAATTGCGGTCAAAAGTGCTAGTAGAATGGCAATTGCGGGGAATAGGTACAACATGATAGTCAGACGTTTACGGGATGCTTCTCTTTTCTCGTATGTAGATTCACATTCTTCATCACTACATACTGGGGGTTCTGCACTAAGTGGAATTGGCGCCCAACAGACCGAGCAATGCCGATGAGCAGCAACTCCAGAAGAACTAGTAGTTCGCTTACTTCTACCTCGCTCACGGGCAGCCGTCTCCCTCGCCTGTGAAGCGGTCCGTGTAGCGGCCTTAGCGATTCTTTCTTTTCGGCCCAAAGGCATCACTCTTCCTCTTCGGTTTCAACAATCGTCCCATAGAATGATTCTCCTTCTATTGCGGATTTTATTCTAGAATGCTCTCTTCCGTCTAGTATACAGAGAGTCAAATTGGCATTTGTAGCGTCAGCGACTCCCATCGGATCAACAACTCCAGAGGGTCCGGCTTTGGTATGTTCGGGAGGTCCAACAATTTCTTGCAATTCTTTGTGAGTCAATGAATCGTGTGCATTTGCGTTGGGATTTTCACTAGGGTCAGAGTCGTAGACTCTGTCAACATTAGTACAGATAATACAACGCTCAGCCCCACTAGCAATTGCGAGACGAATTGCAACCGCGTCAGTAGTATGCCCCGGTTTCGTACCTCCCATCACCACTACAGGTCTTTCATCGAATAGCATAGTAGCCTCGTTGATTGAATGTGGAATAGTCCCGGAAACCATTACTCCAGCATCAGCTAGAGATTCTCTAATCATGGTAGCGTTTAGTCGAGTAGCCGCAATACCGATGCGGTCTAGCCTATCTTCGTTGTCGATTATAGGTCTAGCGAGGTTAATACCCTCTCTTGCGGCGGCTCCTCCACCTACAACAATTCCAATTCTATCATCGACCAATATCCTGTCTCGTATGATGGAAACTAACTCTTCTAGCCAGGCGTGCCGCTCTTCCACCTCAGGCCTCAGAAGGCTTCCTCCGAGCGCGAGTACTATGGTCGCCATCGTGCATTCGGGGATGAGTGCCCCTTTCAATGCCTTCGCTGTATACGCGCGAGAGGGTTGAAATGCCCCTCACTGTGGCCTTCCGCCAAGAGGCTTAGCCATGACAGATGACTTGGAGATGCAGCAACGAAGACTGCGAACCAAGAAGGCGCTGGAAGAGCTTCAGAATATGAGAGGTATGGGTACGGAGTTAGTCACAGTAATCATCCCACCAGACCGCCTCATTAGCGACGTTCGTGGACAACTTGGCCAAGAAGCCGCCCAAGCCGCGAATATCAAGTCTAAATTAACCAGAAAACATGTAGGTGATGCTATTGAATCGGCGATTTCAGTATTGAATCGATACAAGAATGCCGGAGAATATGGAATAGGTATCTTCGTAGGTCATGTGATTGTTGGAAATAACAAAAGTCGATTGGTTACTGTGGTAATTGATGACCCACCAGAGGTTTTCGGTTCTTTCCGATACCGTTGCGACTCGACTTTTGAGTTAACTCAACTAGAAGACATGCTCATTGATCGAACCTCGTATGGTTTGTTTGTTATCGATAGAGGAGAGGCTGCCTACGGAATTGCAAGTGGAAAAAGAATTCATTGTCAAGAGGAATTACAATCCAATATTATGGGAAAACATCGACAAGGAGGGCAATCTGCCCAACGTTTTGAGCGCTTAATTGAGGAAGCTGCTCATAACTTTTTCAAACGAGCAACTGAGCACGCTTGCAATTACTGGCTACCAAATTTGGCTGATATCAAAGGAATCATTGTCGGAGGTCCTGGACACACTAAGGATTTCGTTATCAAGAACGACTATTTCCATCATGAAGTGAAAAAATTGATTCGAGAACCTTTCTTTGACGTAGGATATTCCAATGAGAGTGGTTTGAGAGAATTAGTTCAGCGTGCTGGCAATCTTATGGACCAGATAGAATTGGACGCTGAACGTGAGTTAGTAGATAATTTTCTTCGCGAAGTAATGCAGGCACACCCCAAAGCAACCTACGGTGAGATGATGATTAGGTCAGCATTAGACCAAGGGGCTGTGGATACTCTACTATTGTCTGAAGGCCTACGGAAGAGACGTGTTGGTTGGGATTGTAAGCCATGTTCTCATCAATGGGAATCCACACAAAATAGTCGCTCAGAAATACCTAATTGTCCAAAATGTGGCTCGGAAGATGTACGCGAAGATCCAGATAGAACTAGAGATATAATTGACGAATTGACAGAATTAGCGGGTCACACCTCTGCAAAGGTTAGCCTAATTTCAATGGAATCAGAGGAAGGTGCGACCCTTCAAACCTCATTTGGAGGAATCGCTGCATTGTTGAGGTACTCACTTACTTGAGGTTAGAATATGCGAGATTTAGTTGATGCAATTCGTCCACTTCTCAACTCGGTGATGTCTGACATTGGAGTTCAAGAATCGGATTGGAATAATCTTCTTGCAAGCTCTACAGATTCAGCATTCGCCGATGTCGCAATGCCTTGTCACTCACTTTCTAAAGTGCTAAGAAAGGCACCAAACACAATTGCTGATGAAATTTTAGAATCATTAGGGTCTACAATGGAAGGATTATGCCAAGTCAGTTCAATCAACGGTTTCCTCAATTTTTCAGCAGACTCCGATTGGTTGTCTGAATTATTGCAAGAAGCCCTAATCGATGATAGACTGAGAGTATCAACTGAGAAATCTAGAGTTATAGTCATTGATTATTCTTCACCAAATGTTGCCAAGCATATGCATGTGGGGCATCTTCGCTCAACTGTTATTGGAGATGCTCTAAATCGAATGCTAACCCACAAGGGTCACAGGGTTGTACCAGAGAATCACATAGGAGATTGGGGTACTCCTTTCGGAATGCTAATCGAACACCTAATCGATATGGGGATAGATTCAGATTCACAGAATATAGATTTGAGCACATTTTATTCTGATGCGAGGGCTAAATTCGACTCAGATTCTGAATTCTCCTCTCGCTCAAGGGCTAGAGTAGTGAGAATGCAGTCTAGCGAACCAGAAACCATCGAATTATGGCAGATGCTTGTAGATAGATCACTGATTCACTTCAACGAAGTATACCAAAGAATGGGTGTATTACTTACCAATGATGATCTTGCAGGTGAATCGAAGTACGAATCCGCATTACCAGGAATTGTGAATAAACTCGCAGAGCGCGGTTTACTCGAGGAAAGCGACGGAGCAAAAGTGGTTTATCTTGATGGTTGGAAAAATCGCGAGGGCGAGCCATTACCGTTAATCATCCAAAAGGCGGATGGGGGTTACAATTATGCCACCAGCGATTTAGCCTGTATTTTGGATAGAATCGAAAATGTGGGTAGCCGCGATTTGCTATACATCGTCGGTGCGGAACAGGCACAACATTTTGCAATGGTCTTTGAGGTTGCTAGAAATGCCGGATTCATGGATGAAGGAGTGAATGCGATTCATGTTCCCTTTGGTTTGGTAATGGGTATCGACGGCAAGAAGTTAGCAAGTAGAACTGGCGGGGCGGTCCATCTGAATGATTTATTGATTGAGGCTGTAGAGAGAGCCGATGCAATCGTTGCTGAGAAAAACCCCCAACTCTCAAATCAGGAAAGAGCAGAGGTGGCAAAAATGCTAGGGATTGGAGCAATAAAATATGCTGACCTTTCGACCGACCGTAGTAATAATTACACATTTGAATGGGAAAAAATGCTTTCATTTGACGGAAACACAGCACCATACCTCCAATATGCACATGCAAGAATTTGTAGTATATTCTCCAAAGATGAAATAGATAGAAATTCGACTCTAGATGCAGAAATTATCTTGGTTCATGAACGAGAGATATCGCTTGCTCGTGCATTGATAGGATACCCCGAGGCTCTAGATACTGCTTGTTCAAGTCACTCTCCTCACAAATTAGCCACACAACTACACGTCATCGCTCAGGCTTTCGGATCATTCTATGAGATATGCCCGGTTCTTAACGCTGAAGATAAAACAAAAATTAGCAGGTTGGCTCTCTGTGACTTGACTGCAAGAACATTACAAACAGGTCTCGAATTACTTGGTATAGACTCTCCACAGAGAATGTAGGGTCCCGCGACCTTGAAAATGCATATTCCTTCCCGAGTACATGGTCTCAGTAGGCGACATGGCACCGGACTTCGAATTGATGGCTTTTGATAAAAACATGGTCAGACTTTCTGACTCAATTGGTAATCGAGTAGTTTTACTGTTTTATCCCGCGGCTTTTACTGGCGTTTGTACACAAGAAATGTGTACAGTTTCAGGTTCCATGAATCGAATAGAAGCCGCAGAGGCGGAAGTGTTCGGAATTTCTGTAGATGGTATATTTGCCAATGCGGCTTTTGCTGATGCGAATGATATCAGCTTCCCATTACTATCTGACACAAATCGTCAGGCAACACGGGCCTATGGGATAGAGATTCCATTTGTAATGCCAGACTATACAGCAGCCCAAAGGTCGGTTTTTGTAATTGATGAAGTTGGAAAGATTTCCTATGCATGGGTCGCCGAAAATCCTGGTATAGAGCCTGATTATGAAGCGATTCTAGAGCATTTAGAATCCTGAAGTTCAATCGCCATAGGCGAGGTAGTAAACCAGTGACCCGTAGATTATTCCAGAGACAGCGAGGCTTTCTTCATTGAATCTGTCCATATTATCAAGATATGTGTGGTATTCTACAGATCCAGAGCCATAGCAAACTACCGCCCTACCATATTTTTTCCCATCAGACTCATCTTCATCGATATTGTATACGAATGGAGCGTGGTCAGAATTGTAAGGCATTTCTGTGTTTGCAAGTTTACGAACTTGGATATTGTAACGGTTTGCGAGTTCAGGATATTGTTGTTGAAACTTCTCCGATATTCCTCGGATATGATTTACGTCCGAGTTGTCATTTCCAAATAATGTAACGCCCGAATTTCTTTCAGCATCGACATGATTCATATCTAAATTGATGTATAATCGAAGATTTTGATAAAGGTTATTTCGATGTTTATCTACCCATGCTGTAGATCCAAACAATCCTTCTTCTTCACCTCCCCAAGTGCAGAAGTAAATGGTATGTTTTGGTTTTCCCATTTGGCTTTCAATCAATCCGAATTGCCGAGCCATCTCAAGAACAGTGGCGGTACCTGAACTATCGTCGATAGCACCTTGGGCCATGTATACTGTATCATGGTGTGCACCTATGATAATCAAGGAATCAGATTCACCTTGAATAATTCCGCAAGGAACCTTGACTGTAGCTTCACCTGCATTCTCAACATAGGTCATAAATTGTAATCGCCCATCTTGATTTATCACGTTATCAATTAATGCCTGTCCGACACTTCGGCTTACCATAATGAAACCCATATCTATGGGTATATTGTCAATTGCTGAGATATCTACGGATTTGAAGTAAGGAACACAATCTCCTGAAACCAAGTCGTCACAATTTTGTCTTTCATTAATTAGAATTAAACCTTCGACATCGTTTTCTGAAGCTCTCTTGAACAGAGCGGTATTCGATTCAGTCTCCTCAGTCATGTGGATCAATACTACTGCTCCTGCTCCACTAGTCCAGTCCGCTGTTTCGTTTCCAGTGCCTAAATCAACTACATTGATATCATCGACATAGCGAATGAATGAAGATCCGGAATATCCTTGCAGAACAAAATCACTTCTGTGTTCAAAATTAATGAAATCAGCATTGATATCAGTTGCCCCACAGGCGAAAGCCGGAAACGAGTCTCCTACATCTCCCGCTTGACAAATACCTAATTCCGGCTCTTCATCAATAACAAACATGGGGACGTCAAAATCCTCTATCGTTGATGGAATACCCATGGAACTGAAGTTTGCTTTGATGAATTCTGCAGTATTGTGTTCCTCGATAGTTCCTGACATTCTACCCTCCCATTCTGGATGTCCTAAATCGACTAAACTCTGAGCATAGCCCCTAGCACTTGTGGAATCAAACTCGATTAATTGGTAGTCTGGTTCGCCTTGAATCCATTCAATTAGATCATCACCATAGAGTACAGCCCCTCCCATAGTGCCAATTAGCATGATTCCAACCACAGCTAAAATCGACACAGGGAGTTGTTTTATTCGCTCTACAATCCCTTCTCCACCGGATGGTTCGATATCATCGGTCATTTCCGCATCAAGAACATCATTTTGGGCGGAATAATCCCCAATCCTAGCTACTAAATCAGCTTTTTTTCCACCGATATTAAGACCACGAATGTTGCACTCTTCTTTCAGTTGTGCAACGGTGAGTGACTCCCAGTTCGTCATAGGATTCGTAAAATTCGGGCTGACGCCCCCCTCTTGAACCCAACTTGTAGCAGAGCGTAATTATTGTCGATTCACTGAGAGTCGATTTCATCTCCAGTCCAGCGTTTTCCAAGTTCGTGATCGATATTTAATTGGTCGAGGATTCTCGCTACAATGAAGTCAATCATATCCTCAAGAGATTCAGGTTTATTGTAAAATCCAGGACTGGCTGGAAGAATTACTACTCCCCACTCGGAAAGATTTGCCATGGCTCTGAGATGAGGGGTTGCGTAGGGTGATTCCCTAGGTACTAAGATGAGTTTCCGTCTCTCTTTCATCGCAACTAATGCACTTCTAGTCGCTAGATTATCTGAAATTCCATTTGCTATTTTTCCAATCGTAGTTCCACTTGCGGGACAAACGATGTATGCGTCAAAACGGGCAGATCCAGATGCTGATTTGGCCGCAAGATTGTTGTTATTTTCCAAAATCACAGAATCATTGGCTAGATCTTCTGGAGATTTATTGCATTCTAATTCTAGATTTAATGCCCCTTCGCGAGTGACAATCAGGTGAGTTTTCCAACCTGCTTCAGTAAGAGCTTCCAATAGTCGAACACCATATCGTGCTCCCGACGCGCCGGTAATCGCAACAACTGCTTCACCCATGATTTCACCCTCATTTGTCGCCTCAGACATTCGGTCGGTCAATCATCAACTACTTCTATTCATGTATTCATAAAAATAGAAAATTAGAGATTATCTTGCAATATTTCTGCTAGGTATTCATACTCTTCAATAGTATTGTAAAGATAAGCAGAAATTCGAAAATATCTCATTTTATGATGTGGCCAAGGGAATACTGGAACTTGGATGCTGAATTCATCAAGCAGTTTGTTGTGAAGAGGGTCACCCATGATATCTGCACCCCCCGAATATGTTCCAGGTAGGTCAATTGTAGCCATTGCAGATATCATTGAATCTGGAGTCGGAGGGTCTGTACCTAAACTCTCGCAAAGAAGATTTCTTGCTTCCAAAGCAAGAGAATTATTACGCTCCATGATTTCCTCGAATCCTCCTGAAACCATTGATTTTAGAGTCTCAATGGATTTAGGAATACACAGAATTGCGGTAGGGTCTCTAGTTCCTTGCCAGTCAAACTCGAATCTGAATTTTTCTTGAGGCGATAAATCTGCACTATGCCCATGACTAATGGTAAGTGGTTTAGTTTCCTTTTTCTTGTCTTCTCTAATGTGTAAAAATGCTGAGCCTTTAGGGCTACAGAGCCATTTGTGACAGTTTCCAGTCACCCAAGCCACATCTAATTTAGCCAAATCCATCGGCACTATCCCTGGGCCGTGTGCTGCATCAAGTAAAACATCGACTCCCCTCAATTGAAATTCCTCGACAAGTTTCTCAAATGGCATTCTAAGTCCCGTGGGGCTTGTTACTGTGTCAATCATAGCCAGAACAGTTCTAGAGGTAATTGCCCCTAACAAGGGTTCAATGATTTCTTCTTCTGAATCACATCTAAATGGTAGGTCGACTACAACAACCTTAGCACCCCACCTTGATGCAACAAAATCGATAGCATTCCAACATGCTTGATACGAATGATTTGGAATGATTATTTCATCTCCTTGCTTGAGAGTCAAACTTCGAAGTACAGTATTTACGCCACTAGTGGCATTTTGACAAAAGGTCATACCATCGGGATTTGCATTGAGAAATTTTGAGAGTTCTAGCCTTGCTACGCCCATATTTTCGAAAGCCTCTCTTTCAAAGAATCGGACGGGGTCTGATTCTAGATGCAATCTTAATCGATTTTGTTCTTCCATAACTATATTCAGAGTCGCTCCGAATGAACCATGGTTGAGAAACGTCACATCAGGGTCTAGAGACCAATATTTCTCCAATGGACCTCTACTCGGTTTCAGGCGACCAACTCCACAGTCCAATCCTCAGGTTGCATTGGTAATCGTTCAAGATAACTTTTAGCATGAACTAGTAAGGCCTCTTCCAATCGTACGCGATCGAGAAATCTCCCTTCGAGGTCATGAGTGTGGCCAAGGGCTTGTAGCGAAGTGGTCATCCCAGCAGGAAGTCCGCAACAAGAAAGGGCCTCTACTCGGTTAGGGTTTGTATTGTAATTTAGAGCAAGACCGTGGCGGCTTACCCAATGTTTGAACGCCAGTCCAATGGAACATATTTTGTATCCTTCCAACCAAACTCCCATCATTCTTTCATCACGATATCCTTCTATTCCACAATCCGCAAGAGCGGCCATAACCCAATCCTCAAGTCGATTGATTATTTTTCGAACAGATTGTTCCCCAACTTGCCACTTAATTATTGGATAGACAACCAACTGACCCGGTCCATGATAAGTCATCCCTCCGCCTCTATCCACTACTCTGGTTGGATAATCTGAGAGTGCGGATTCTTCCAAAGCCCCATCTCTTTCCGCCTTGGGCCCAAGTGTTACCACCTCTGGATGTTGGACTAGAATCAAGGTATCTGGGATTTCATCTAAAATTCGTTTTTCTTGTAGCTTTGTCATGGCAGCATCGACTGCTTCATGTGACTCAATTTCGGCTCTAAGGATTTGCAATTTTAGCAAAACCGCCCCTCCATTTTTTTTTGACTCATGCCGAGTGGATGGCATGACCCAGAGTCTTCAATACTCCTTCGTGGAAGGCCTCAGTCATTGTCGGATGCGCATGAACGGTATCGGCAATATCTTCCAATAAAGCACCCATTTCTAGCGCTAGAACAAATTCACCATGTAATTCAGCAACATGGCTACCAACGGCTTGAATTCCAAGAATAACATGGTCCGACTCTCGAGCAGTAACTCGAATGAACCCTGCAGTTTTCTCGGCTTCCAATGTTAGTGCCCGGCCATTTGCGGCTAGAGGGAATTTGCCTGTTATAATTTCTTCACCTCTTTCCTTGGCTTCATCAGGAGACAGTCCAACCGAGACAATTTCAGGCTCGGTAAATACGATTGCTGGAATCGCTACCTTATCGAAATCTCTGTTATGTCCCGCTAAGATTTCAGCCACCATTTCACCTTGGGAAGAGGCCTTGTGGGCCAACATAGGCTCACCTGCCACATCACCTATGGCGTAAACACCTGGCACATTGGTTCTACATTGTCGGTCGATTCGAATGAAGCGCCCTCCTGTATCCATTCTGACACCCATATTTTCCAATCCCCATCCTTTGGTATTCGGACTTCTGCCAACGGTTACTAACACCTTATCGACTTTGATTGT
>Ga0208130_1000192_pt1 | contig 32957 bp, 31 predicted proteins | sample ETNtaG_31_FD_185771 | JGI IMG/M metagenome (GOLD analysis project Ga0208130, IMG submission 185771) | Marine microbial and viral communities from oxygen minimum zone, Eastern Pacific Ocean - ETNP201310SV78 (SPAdes) (version 2) | ecosystem: Environmental > Aquatic > Marine > Oceanic ... | reverse complement strand
ATCCTTACCGTCTTTCTTTTTCCATATTTTTCTTTCAACATCATATAAGTCTTCATTAATGATTAGCTGATTTGAGTCTTTATCCCAACCAGTAGCAGCCATAATTGGAACAACCAAGTCATGTTTAATAATAAATTCTTCAATGAATTGGTGTGAATTTAAGATTGCTAAGGCTTCTTGTTTCTTGGAATCATTTGTACCTGGAAGAGATATACCAGCAAAGCCAGCTAAGCTTGATAAACCTCCTAAACTTGAAGAAATGTCTTGAGATTGATTACCTGCTGGCGCTAAAAGAGCTTGAGATCTATATACATTGGGTATAGATAAGGAATATAAAACAGATATGATTGCTGCAATAGAAGTTAGTGATACTATAAATAATTTCTTAGCCCATAATTCTTTTATTAATAGAGATACGTTAATCTCCCCGTTATTTATTAAAGGTTTTTCAAGATTATCGTTCAAAATGTAAACTCCTCTTTTTTCAAATATGTTAATAATTTAACATAAATGGTACCCGGAGCCGGACTTGAACCGGCACGCTATTGCTAGCGAGGGATTTTAAGTCCCTTGTGTCTACCAATTCCACCACCCGGGCTTTTACATAAGCAATATTTTACAAGTAAATCTAAAATAAATCTCCAAATTTATAGAAGTGGAGGCTGAAGCCGGAATCGAACCGGCGTAAACGGCTTTGCAGGCCGCTGCATAACCACTCTGCCATCCAGCCATAAATTGGTTATTGTATATGTCTTAGTGATTAAAGTGAAAGAAATCTATTCCTTTGTTAAAAATTTTATATTCTGTTGGTGTTCTCTGTTAGTAGCAGAATCATAAGAACTTCTAATATTGTTATTGATATCAATTACTTTTTTTAAGATATGAAGCGGGCTTTCTAGGGATGTGGAATATTGATATAGTGCTTGAGAATCTTTTGGAAAGCAAGCACCTCCAAAACCATATCTTCCATCTGGTCCAGGTACCTGCATATGCGATTTTCCAATACGCGAATCTGAAGATATTGCTTTAATGAAATTTTCCCAACTTTCATTTGTTCCTGATTTTTTAAATAAGCTATTTAATTCATTAAAAAATATTACCTTAGATGCAAGAAAAGAATTTATAGTATATTTAATTAAAGAAGCTGTAATTAAATCCGTATGAATAATGTTATTAGATACGCATTTAGTATGGTCTTTATAAAATGATGAAATTTTACTAACATTCTTATTATTTCCACCAAGAACAATTAACTCTGCATTAATGAAATCTTCATTAGCACTGCTTTCTGTTAAGAATTCTGGATTGTAGATAACATTAGGAATTAGTTTTTTTATATTTGTAATATTGCTTGGTAAAACAGTACTCTTGATGACAATTTCAGCACTAATTTTAATTTTATTAATATCGTCAATTACTTCATTTAATATATTTAAATCTTGGTCTCCGTTATCTCTCATTGGAGTAGGCACGCAAATAAAGACCACATCTGAATTAAATGAGCATATATCTGATATTTTATTCTTATAAATAGGGTCAATTATTAGAGTTTTAACTTCATCATTAAGTCCATTCTCCAATGCCTTTCCTACAAAACCATGACCAATAATTGAAACTTTCATGTTATTTGCTCTTAATCACATTCATGGTGTACTCATACCCTGTATATATTGTTACTAAAACAGATAAAATTAAAAAAGCATCTCCAATAACAATCAACATCATATTATTTATTGCAAGTCCGAGCAGATACAGAGATATCGTAAATAATTGCACTGATGTTTTGACCTTAGCAAGATACGTAACTTTGGTGGCATTAGTAATCGCTCTTCTAGAGCAATAATCTCTTAATGCACTAACCCAAATTTCTCTTGAGATAATTAGTGAAGACGAAAAAGCTAATAAAAAACTAGATAGATTCACGCTCAGGGTAATCAATATAAAAACTATTAATATCTTATCTGCAATCGGGTCTAATATTTCTCCAATTTGAGATGTTGCATTATATTTTCTTGCTAAAAAACCATCCAAATAATCACTAATACCTGCAAAGAAGAAAAGTACCAATACTATGACATAACTTTCTCCTATGATAATTAAAGAAGATATAATTAAAGCAAGAAAAATCCTTGAGAGTGTTATTAAATTTATTATATTAACCATCATCTATAATTTTTTATTTCCACAGCTATTTTCTCATTTATACCTTCAACAGTCATTAATTCTTTAATATCAGCGGATTTAATATTCTCAATGCTTTTAAATTTCATAAGTAGACGTTTTTTTAAAATTGTTCCAACACCTTTGATAGAGTCTAATTCAGATTGGGAAATTTTCTTTCTTTTTTTATTTCTTTGTGCTCGAAGTGCAAACCTATGTGACTCATCACGAATCTCTTGAAGTATCGAAAAAGCCTTAGAGTATTTATCTAATTCAATAATACCATCTTCACTTATTATGGTTTCAGTAGCTCGTATTCTTTTTGAACCCTTTACGATTGAAATAACCTTGATGTCATGATGATCTGATTTATCAATAATTGAATTAACAAAATTAAGTTGATTTTTACCACCATCAATTAAAATTACATCAGGTTTTAACTCTAAATCAGCATAATATTTGATTCTTCTTTGAATAACATGCTTAAGCGAGCCAATATCGTTACCAGATAATTCTGCAGGAATATTAAATAACCTATAATTCTTTTTTTCAGGTCCTTGATTAGAAAACACTACGCAGGATGCTACAGCATTATCACCTGAAAAATGACTGACATCATAACCCTCAATCTTTCTAATATTTTCTAAACCCAAGTAATTGCTAAGCTCCTGAATTGCATGCGTATACTTGTCCTCTTTGCTAATATGATTTTTTATAACCTGTTTTGCATTGAGCCTACATAAATTAAAAATAGGTCTTATTGATTTATTGGGCGAGTGAATAATTCTTACTTTCTTTTTATGTTTAGTATTAAACATATCCTCTAACAATTTATTATTATCTAGGGGGTTAGTGCATAAAATCTTTTTTGGGATATCTGTTTGATAGTCATAAAAATTAACAATGGCGCTTTGATAAACATCTTCTATATTTTCAAAATGAGCCTGCTTTATAAGGTGAGTCTTTGTGCCTCTTATTTTTCCATTTCTCACAACAATAATTGATACGCCAAGATAAGTTAATTCTGAGTGCACAGAAAAAATGTCTACATCTGTAGCATACGTTACAACTGATTGCTCCTCCTTTAATAAATTTAATCTGTTCAAACGATCTCTTATTTCAGCAGCTTTTTCAAAGTCTAATTTATTTACAGCAGCATCAATATCTTTAGCCAATCTTTGGATAGTTTTCTTATCAGAGGAAGAAATAAATGACTTTGCACCAGTTATATCCTCAAAGTAATCAACCTTTTTTATATGATTTACACAAGGAGCTGAACACCTTTTCATTTGATATTCAATACAAGGTCTAGTTCTGTTAGCAAAAGTGGTATCGCTGCAATTTCTCACTTTATATATTTTTTGAATTTCTTTGATTGATTTTTTGACAGCCTCTGAGCTGACAAATGGTCCAAAGTAATTTCTATCAACTGCTTTTTTTGTTCTCTTTAAATAAACACCTGGATAATCATGATCTGAAGAGAAATATATGTACGGATAAGTCTTGTCGTCTCTTAAAAGTATATTAAATTTAGGTTTATTTTCCTTAATGAGCATTTGCTCAAGCAACAAAGCTTCAACCTCATTTTTTGTTGTAAAAGTTTCTACTTTGTCAGTAAGAAATTTAATCTGTGACGTCTTTCTGTCTTTATGAGATTTTCCAAAGTAAGAAGAAACTCTTTTTTTAAGGTCTTTTGCCTTGCCAATATAAATAATTTCATGATTATTAAAAAATTTATAAACCCCAGGCGTATTAGGAACTTTCTTTAAATTAATAGACATAACGAAAAATATTTTTGCTTTTAATCTTTGTTATCTAGGTATTTCTTAGTATAAATCTTGCCAGCGCTTACACCAAATTGATCAAAAGGATTAATTCCTAACATACAAGCTGTGATAAAAGTTCTATGCTCCCATGTTGCTATTAAATAACCTAATGTAAATGGATCTGTTTTATTTAAAAGAAATAAATTTACAGGCACATTCCCATTTATCTTAAATATATCTCCGCTTCTTTCAGCTAACTTCGCTGCGTAAGGGTTGTCGAATTCTTTATCCTCTTCTCCATAAGCAAGAAGTTTTGATTGGGTGATCGCTTGAGCATAAGGTAGGCTTTTCTTATCTTCGCTTGATGCAATAATATCTGCACAAATCTCATTTGTTCCTTGATGTAAAAGTTGAAAATAAGAATGCTGAGCAGTTGGGCCATACCCACCAAAAACTACTTGCCCAGTTTTTTTAAATTGTGAGCTTGGATTAGCATGTTTACCTAGCGACTCCATTTCAAGTTGTTGAACATAATCTGGAAAAGAGCGAAAAGGCCATACATATGATAGGACTGCTCTTACATTTTTTTCTTTAGTATTGTGATTCCATATATCAGTATATGAAAGCCTTTTTACGAAATTTAAATAATCAGAACTGTCTATTAGATGCTGATCTGCCCGGCGGCCGCCTTCAATAAAATTCCTATCTCCATATATGTTAGAAATTATATCTAGCCAAATAGAGTATCTTCCACCGATAGTTTCATCAAAAGTGTAAATCGAATTTTCCATCGGATTTTCATCAAATCTTTTACCAAAGCATTCATATTTTTTTACTTCATCTGGATTAGAGGTTATAAACAAAAATTTATCATGATCCTTAGACCATGTAATTGCTTCCTTAAAAAGTTCAACAGTCTCTTGAGTTAAAAATGATTTTGAAAATACTATAAAAAATGTTTTTTTAGGATCAAGTTTTTCAATTTTTGAATCAAATTCTTTTTTATCAGATCCTGTAATAAAATGATGCTCAATTTTTTCTGAAATCCATTTCGAACTCATGCTTTCTTTAAGTAATTTAGGTCCTTCATAAGATCCTCCAATACCCAATGTAATCAGATTTACTTTTTTATATGGCAATAACCATGATTCCAACCAGGTAGGGGTTGCCTCAAAATTTATTTTTCTAGCAAATTGGAAAAGTGCTCTTTCTTTGGCGTTTTGTTCTAAAAAATATCCAGGACCTAAATGATAGAGTTTGTGTCTTTTTCTTTCATATGGATGAGTAGCTGCTCGATTCTCGGTGTAATTTACTAATTCTCCTTCAAATAAGTCATCTATTTTTTGTTTAACTTCCAACTCTTTTGATATTGCATCAAATTCGTCATAAATAGTATCAGTGAAATCATTGATTAGAGATTCAAATTGCAGAATATCATTTTCAAATAAGTACTTTGGAGTTCTTGAAATATTCATTGAATACTTTGATAAATTTCTTCGAATGATTTCTTTATATCATCAGAATTAGTGATTGGTCTTCCAATGACTAGATAGTCTGTGCCTAAATCGAGCGCTTCTTTAGGTGTCATAACTCTCTTTTGATCATCATTTGAACTTTTTAATCTTATGCCAGGAGTTATTGATAACAAAGTTTTACGTTGACTAACAAGTTCTAGTTCGAGTGGCGAACATACAACTCCATCTATGCCAGCCGATTCAGCCAAATCTAACATTGCATTTACTTGTTCTGAAGTAGTTCTTTGAAATATCTGGTTTGTATCATCATTATTAAGACTGGTTAAAGCAGTGACACCAAAGACTTTTATTTGAGATCCTGAAACAGCATCCATAGCAGCCATCATCATATCCTTACCACCGGAGGTATGAATTGTTAACATACTAATAGGCAAGGAAGCTAATCCTTGAATAGATTTTTTAACAGTATTTGGTATGTCGTGAAGCTTAAGATCCAGAAATATGTCAAATCCTTCCCCAGCAGCAAATCTAATGATTTCGTGACCAATAGAATTAAAAGCAACACTTCCAATCTTTACCATACATTTTTTTGAATCAAGACTATCTATTATTTCTGATGCTCTTTCAAAAGTTGATTCATCGATTGCTACTATAATCATTTCTTTATCAATAATTTGGAAGGTTTAAAGTGCATAACAGAGGTTTCACCTATATATGACACTTCTTTAGTTTTTGGATTAACGAACTTTCTAGGCCTAATTAATTTCTTAGAAAAAGTTCCAAAACCTCTTATTTCTACTTTTTCATCTAAGGCCACAGTTTCAATTATAGACTCTAATATAATATCAATTGCTTCAGATATTTCATTTTTTGATAGGTTTGAGAATTCTTTCTTTAGAGATTTTTCTATATCTGATCGTGTAAAGGTTTCTTTTTTTTGACTATTCACTCAATTTAAGGGAAATTCTTTCTCTTTCTGCATCAATAGCAAAAACTATACACTCTAATTTCTGATCTTTTTTATAACTGTCTAGAGATTCCTTAGGATCCTCATCATCCGAAATATCAGATAAATGAATTAACCCATCAATATCACCTTCCAGACCGACAAAAATTCCAAAGTCAGTTATTGATTTTATATTGCCTTCAACTTTGTCCCCAATTCCGTATTTGTTTGAAAAATCAGTCCAAGGGTTAGGCTTTGTTTGTTTTAAACCTAATGATATTCTTCTCTTATCGTGATCAATTTCTAAAATCATAACTTTAATTTTTTGGTCCATCTCAACTACTTTAGAAGGATGAATATTTTTGCTTGTCCAGTCTAGCTCAGATAAATGGATAAGGCCCTCAATACCTTCTTCGAGTTGGGCAAAACATCCATAATCAGTAATATTTGAAACTTCTGCTTCATAGATACCACCTACAGAATAATTAGACTCAACATTTTCCCAAGGATCGTTTTGAATTTGTTTTAATCCTAAGGAAACTCGAAGTTTTTCTTTATCAAAACTCAAAACTTTTACATCTATTTCTTCTCCAACATTTAAATGCTCAGATGGATCAGTAACCCTAGACCATGAGATATCTGTTATGTGCAATAGTCCATCCAAGCCACCTAAATCAATGAATGCTCCATAATCAGTTATATTTTTAACAATTCCTTTTACAATCTGACCTTCATCAAGATTTTTCAATAACTCAACCTTAACTGCAGAATTATTTTTTTCTAAAACTGCTTTTCTTGATAGAACTACATTATTTCTTTTATAGTCTAATTTAATTACTTTAAATTCTTGTATGGTGTTTTCAATGTCAGGAGCTTCTTTTAATGGTCTTACATCAACAAGTGAACCTGGCAAAAAAGCTTTAACGACTTCAACTTCGACAGCAAAGCCTCCTTTAACTCTATTGTGAATTTTACCTGTTACGAATTCTCCCGTTTCAAGAGCTTCCTCTAGCATCTTCCAAGTAGATAATTTTCTAGCTTTTTCTCTGGATATTCTTGTTTCTCCATACCCATCTTCGACAGCCTCTAACGCAACTTCAACATCATCTCCAACATTGATATCAACTTTTCCTTCGTTATCTCTAAATTCATCAAGAGATATGATACCCTCTGACTTTAGCCCAACATGAACTGTAACCCAATCCTTATCTATATCAAGCACAACGCCTGAAACAATAGATCCTTGTTTCATATCTAGGGTCTCTAAACTTTTATCTAATAAAGCTGAAAAAGATTCCGACATTTATATAAATTCCTCTTTAATTAAATTTTCAGTAAAACTGAATACTTCTTCAAGCGTCATATCTGATGAATCAATTAATATTGCATCATCCGCTGGCAAGAGAGGTGATAATTCTCTAGAACTATCTTTTAAATCTCTAGCCTCAATATCAGCTATCAGAGCGGGCATATTAACTTCTTGGCCACGATTCTGCAACTCTAAATATCTTCTTTTTGCTCTGACTTCAGGGGATGCTGTAAGAAAAATTTTTAATTTTGCATCTTTGAAAACAACCGTCCCCATATCTCTACCATCAGCAACCAATCCACCACCGTCATAAAAATCCCTCTGTAATCCAAACAAAAGCTCTCTCACTTGTTTTTTAGAGCTTAATTGAGATGCAGATTTAGCAATTTCTTCAGATCTAAGATCATGTGTAATATCTACTTTTTGGTCTAACATTATTTTTAGGCCTTCTTCTTTCAATGTAAAGTCGACTTGATGTTTGATTATATTAATAATTTCAAAATAATCTTTTTGCTTGCTCTCAAGCATCGCAAATAACCTATAAAGGACTCCGCTATCAAGAAGGTTGTAATCAAAGTGATTTGCAATATTTTTTGCTAGTGAACCTTTGCCGGATGCTGAAGGTCCATCGATTGTAATAACGCTAATTTTTTTCATCTATTTTCATGCCTATTGAATTCATTATATCTTTGAATCCAGGAAAGGAGGTTTCAATATTTTTACAATCTCTTACTTTAATATTATTGACTGATCGTATGCCTGCAACCAAAAAGCTCATTGCAATTCTATGATCATCAAATGAATTGATTTCTTCATCGACAGCAATTAAGTCATTTGTTCCTGTAATCGATATTCCATCCTCAAGTGTTTCGTGCCTTATATTTAATTTTTTTAGTCCATCTGAAATTGCTTCTAACCTATCTGATTCCTTTACTCTCAATTCAGATGCGTTTTTGATTGAAGTAGTTCCTTTAGCAAAGGCTGCAGCAATACTTAATATAGGTATCTCATCAATAATATTTGGAATAATATCTTCAGGCACGTCAATACCATTCAAGTAAGAGGATTTAACAAAAATATCCCCTGATTCTTCATTACATGTAATTTTTTGATTCCTTATCTCAATATTTGCTCCCATAAGAACAAGAATTTCTAACAATCCACACCTCGAGGGATTTAATCCAACATTTTTAATAATGACTTTTGATTCTTTAGATATAAGAGTAGCAACAATTACAAAAGCAGCAGAAGAAAAATCACCAACAATTTCATAAGAATCTTTTGATGTTAATTTGCTATTGTCGACTGTAATACGCCCACTTTCATAATTAGAATATGTGACTGACCCACCAAAATATTCAATCATTCTTTCGGTATGATCTCTTGTAATTTTTGGCTCGATGATAGTTATAGAATTATTAGATGATAAGGATGCTAGTATCAAGGAAGATTTTACTTGCGCGCTAGCAATTGGCATTTTATATTCAAATTCACTTGATATATTTGATTCAATGATTTCAATAGGAGATTTGCCCTCATTGCTTTGAATTTTAGCTCCCATTTCTTTTAATGGTTTAATTACTCTGGACATTGGCCTTTTTGATAAAGATGAATCCCCAACAAGCGTTGCATTAATGCCAAGACCAGAAATTAAACCTATCATCAATCTCATTCCAGTGCCGGAATTTCCAAGATCTAGATTTTGAGAGGGCTTGATAAAGGGTAATTCTCTTTTGCACAAAATTACCTTACTTCCGCTTTTATTTATTGAGGCTCCAATTTCATTAAGAGCATTAAGGGTAGAATTTGGGTCATTTGCATCTAGAAAACCACTAATTTCCATATCGCAATTTAATAATGAACCCAATATTAGTATTCTTTGAGAAATAGATTTGTCTCCAGGACAAATAATTTCCCCGTTGAGAGAATTTGTATTAGTTGATGTTAAATTCAAAACTTATCTTCTTTAAATGATTTGATTTCATCAAGCTCATCTTTAAGCATTTCAAGATGTGAAAACACATCTGGGATTTCTTTAGATTCTGTAATTAACTCTAATAAATTATTTAAAGATACTTGCATGCCTGCCAAAGCCTTAATTAAATCGACCCTGTTAAGAATAAAAACATCTCTCCACATTTCAGAATTGGAACCACTTAATCTTAAAAATTCTTTAAGACCTCCTCCAGCATTATCACCAACTTTAGTGGGTGATAATCTAATTGAATCAATTAATGCATATGAGATTAAATGAGGAAGATGACTAGTCATAGCAAATATTAAATCATGTTCAGATACAGACATAACAGAAGTCCTCATTTGCAAGGCATCTCTCCAAAAAGTTTCTACCCTGTCAATATGATCTTTGTCTGCTTCAAACGGATTGCATATAACATTTTTTCTATTTGTAAAAAGATTCTCGTCTGCGGCATTAAGACCGGATTTATCTGAGCCTGCTATTGGATGTGAAAGAACTATGTTAGATACTTTATCTTCAAGCTTAATATGATTTTTTACACTAGAGGTATCAGTAATTGTGGTTTTGGTGTTCCATATTTGATCTAGATTTAATATAACATCGAGCGTTTGCTTTGGGGGGACGGCAATAACTACCAAATCAATATCTTTAATATATTCCTGAGAATTTATTTCTTCTAAACTTTCTGCACTGTTATCAATAATATTATCTTTTAGAGCAATATCATTTATTGATACATCTAAATCAAAACCAGAAACTTTTAAACCCTTGGATTTAGAGGATAAAGCAATTGAAGAACCTATCATGCCTAGCCCAATAATTAAGATACTATTAACATTGCTCATATATATTCTGGGTAAGAACCAAAGTTTCTTACTATCGCTCCCGTATCAATAACCTCCTTTATTGCCAACTTGAGTTTTTGATCTTTTATATGACCTTCACAATCTACAAAAAAATCATGCGAATTAACATTACCCCTTGAAGGACGGGTTTCAATTTTGGTTAAGTTAATTCTTCTTTTATCAAATGGCTTTAAGACAGATAAAAGAGAACCCGGTTTATTTGGAGTCTGAATTAAAAATGAAGTTTTATCTTTTCCTGTTTTGTTAACTTCATGTTTACCGATTACAAGGAATCTAGTTTTATTCTCAGAGAAATCTTGAATATTTGTTTTTACTAATTTAAGTTTATATTTTTCAACAGCCATTGAATTTACTATGCAAAGAATATTTTTATTATCTTTGGCATACTTAGCCGCAACTGCAGAGCTTGGCATTTCCAATCTTTTTATATTTCCCAGATTTTTTTCAATCCACTTCGAGCATTGGCCAAGAGCTTGTGGATGTGAAGCAATCGCAAATGCCTCATTAACATCAAATTTGTTACCTGAGGCTAATTGATGATCTATATCTAAGGAAATTTCTCCAATAATATTTATATTTTCACTATCTGCTAAACAATTTAGAGTAGTATTTATAACGCCTTCGGATGAGTTTTCTACAGGAACAACTCCAATATTTACTTCATCATGCATGACTTGAAAAAAGACATCATCAATTGTTAGGGCTGGTATCTTAATTACTTGAGAACCAAATTGATTGTGAACTGCGGCTTCTGAATGAGTTCCTTCAGGACCAAGATATGCAACTTTTAAAACCTCTTCAAGTGATAAACATCCAGAAATCAACTCTTTATATATTGATCTTATTTTTGAATCTGGCAAAAGACCTTTTTCATTTGCTTTTATAATATTTCTTAAGATTTTTGTCTCCCTATCAGGCTTGTAATATGAAGATCCTGGACTAACTTTAGATTTAATTTTACCAATATCAATAGCGTGAGATGCTCTCTTTTGAATAAGTTTGTAGATATTTCTGTCAATAATATCAATCTTATTTCTTAAAGTCTTAAGGTTATTTTTAGATATTTTCTTAGCCATATTTTTTTTCGAAGTAATCCATAAATTTTATTAATTCTTCTACCCCCTCTAAGGGCATAGCATTATATATGCTTGCTCTCATTCCTCCAACTGAACGATGTCCTTTTAAGTTTAAGAGGCCATTTTGATCAGACTCCTTCAGAAAAGATGATTCAAGCTTATCATTACTCAAAATAAATGGGATATTCATGATTGATCGGTTTTTTATTTCAACTGGATTTGTATAAAAATTAGAATTATCTATAAAATTGTATAGCTTGGAGGCTTTTAAGTTGTTTTGTTTCTTAAAAAAATCCAATCCTCCACATTTTTTTATCCATTTAAATACTTTACCAGCAACATACCAAGAAAAAGTTGGAGGGGTATTAAGCATTGAATCAAATTTTGAATGTTCAGAATATTTAAGAAGATTTGGAATGTCCGGATTACCGTTGCGCATGAATTCTTTTTCAATTATTACTATTGTTAGTCCTGCAGGTCCTATGTTTTTTTGAGCACCAGCGTAAATTAAAGAAAAATTACTTACATCTAAAGGTTCGCTTAAAATTACAGATGACATATCTGCAATTAATGGTTTATCTATTTTAGGAGTTTTATGTATTGCATTTCCTTGGATTGTTTCGTTGGGGCAGTAATGAACATAAGAAGCATTTACTGATAAATCTAATTCCTCAATATCTGGCGCATTTGTATAATTACTATCTTCAGAAGAGGATATATTTTTAATGTTCATTATTTTTGAGCCCTCTTCAAAGGCCTTTTTTGTCCAAGACCCAGTAGTTACATAATCAGCAGTTCCTGTAAGGTGCTTAAAATTCATTGGTATCATCGAAAATTGAAATGTTGCTCCACCTTGAAGAAATAATATTTCATAGTTTTTGGGAATGCTGAGAATTTCTCTTAAATCTTCTTTTGCTTCAAAGGCAACTTTTGTATAAATTTTGGATCGGTGACTAATCTCCATAATAGAAGCGCCTATGCCTTTATATTCAAGTATTTCGGATTGGACTTCAGATAATACCTCTTCTGAAATTACTGCAGGTCCAGCACAGAAATTCCATTTCCTCATGATTACTCCTCTTCGTCTTCTTCTTGAGGTATTGTTACGCACTCCATAAGTTTTTCACCGTCTTTTGGAGTAATTATTTTTACCCCTTGTGTATTTCTGCTTAAGGTTGGAATCTGAGAAACATTTGTACGTATCATCGTTCCTTTATCACTTATTAACATTATTCCATCATTATCTTCAACGAGAGTAGCTGCGACCATTAGGCCATTTCTATCACTAGTTTTAATAGAAATAACTCCTTGACCACCTCTATTATGAGTTGGAAAGTCATCTAAGTTTGTTTTTTTGCCATATCCATTTTCGGATACGCAAAGAATCGTTTTCGATGGGTCGGCTACATTTAAAGAAATTAATTTCTGACCTTTCTTTAATTTAATTCCTTTAACGCCTCGAGCTGTTCTGCCCATTGCTCTTACCTTTGATTCTTTAAATCTAATTAGCTTTCCTGCAGAAGACGCAAGCAAAATCTCTTTGGTTCCATCTGTGATGGCAGTGCCAATTAACTTATCATCTTCATCTAAATTTATTGCTTTAATACCTGATTTCCACTTTCTTGCAAATAAGCTTAAGTTGGTTTTCTTAGTTATTCCCTTTCTTGTGGCCATAAAAATAAAATGTTTGTCAGAAAACTCTTCAACTGGAAGGATTTCACTTACTCTTTCATCATCGTCAAGATTTAACATATTTACCAAAGGTCTACCTTTAGATGTTCTCGATGCAACTGGAATTTCGTATACTTTAAGCCAGAATACTTTCCCTTTAGTAGTAAAACAAAGAATTTGAACATGACTGCTAAGCACATATAAATTCTGTATCAAATCTTCTTCTTTGACAGATGCAGCTGCTTTGCCTTGCCCGCCTCTTCTTTGTTCCCGGTATTCATCAAGTGGTTGAGTTTTAGCATATCCACTTCTTGATACAGTCAATACTCTGGTTTCTTCTGGGATTAAATCTTCGTTTGTTATTCCTCTTCTTGTATCATTAATCAGAGTTTTTCTTTCATCACCAAAATTATTTTTAATTTCTTCAAGCTCATTAATCATTAAATTAATAAGAGTTTCTTTGTCATCAAGAATTTTTTGCAGATCAAGAATTTTTTCAACTAGATCAGTAAACTCCTTGCTCAAATTATCTTGTTCAAGACCTGTTAATCTGCCTAGCCTTAATTCTAGAATTGCTTTTGCTTGATCTGAAGAAAGCTTATATTTTTTTCCTTTTAACCCTAGATCTTTACTTAACCCTTTTGGCTTGCAAGCATCGCTTCCTACTTTCTTAAGAATAGCTTCAACAGGTCCTGACTTCCAAACTTTCTTACATAATGCTTCAGCAGCTAATTTTGGATCTTTTGATTTTTTAATGATTGAAATAATCTCATCAATATTTGCTATTGCAACCATTAGGCCTTCAACCACGTGGCCCCTTTCTTTTGCCTTCTTTAAGTCATATTTAGTTCTTTTTGTAATAATATCTTTTCTATGCTTGATAAATGCTTGCAGCATTTCTTTGAGATTGACTTCTTTAGGCTGTCCTTCAGATAAAACAGTAAAATTTATACCAAAAGATTGCTCTAGTTGAGTTTGTGCAAAAAGATTATTTTCTAAAACGTCTACGGAGTCTCCTTTTCTTACTTCAATAACAACCCTCAAACCATCTTTATCTGACTCATCTCGTATTTCAGTTATTCCCTCAATTTTCTTTTCTTTGACTAATTCTGCTATTTTTTCAAGCATTTTTGCTTTATTAACCATAAATGGAATTTCGTTAATTATCAGGGATTGCTTGCCAGACTTATCCTCTTCAATGGATGTATTGGATCTAATATGAATAATTCCTCTACCAGTTTTATATGCCTCATATATACCAGCCTTACCATCGATGGTTCCACCAGTAGGAAAATCTGGACCTGAAATATCTTTGATTAGTTCATCAATTGTTATCTTTGGATTATTAATTAAATTAATACATCCATTTAATACTTCATTTAAATTATGAGGCGGAATATTTGTAGCCATACCTACGGCAATACCAGATGATCCGTTTACTAATAAATTTGGAATCTTTGTTGGCAATACATCAGGTATGTGTTCGCTTCCATCATAATTAGGCGAATAACTTATAGTTTCTTTTTCGATATCAGCAAGCATTTGGTCTGTGATTTTTGCCATTCTTACTTCTGTATATCGCATAGCTGCTGGTGGGTCTCCATCAATGGAACCAAAATTACCCTGACCTTCTACAATTGGATATCTCATTGAAAAATCCTGAGCCATTCGAACCATAGCATCATATACAGCCGAATCACCATGTGGATGGTATTTTCCGATCACATCTCCAACAACTCTTGCTGATTTTTTATAGGGTCTGTTGTAATAATTTTTTAAATCATACATTGCGTATAATATTCTTCTGTGAACAGGTTTTAAACCATCTCTAATATCTGGAAGAGCTCTTCCATGAATAACACTTAAAGCATAGCTTAAATAGGATTGTTTTAGTTCATCCTCAATATTTACTGAAATAACTTCTTTGGCAAAATCACTCATTTTTTTGCTTGCTTGGCCCTTATTTTATATATAAATATTTAAACTAAAATTAGCTATTATTTTACCATATTTATGAGGTATTTTATTCTTTAAATTCTGATACAAGACCCCCTATAGAGTCTTTTGCATCTCCAAATAACATTCTTGTATTTTCTTTAAAGAAAAGAGGATTTTGAACACCAGCAAAACCAGAGGACATCGATCGTTTGAGAACAAAAACAGTCCTTGCATTATGCACCTCTATGATAGGCATGCCATAAATTGGACTTCCAGGTTCTTCAGTTGCTGACGGGTTAACCACGTCATTTGCCCCTATTACAACAGCAACATCAACCGAATCCATTATAGGATTTACATCATCAGGTTCAACCAAAACATCATATGGAACATTTGCTTCTGCTAACAAAACATTCATATGGCCTGGCATTCTTCCAGCAACCGGATGAATTCCATATTTTACTTCAGTTCCATTCGCCTCCATAAGTTCGCCTAGCTCTCTAACTACATGTTGTGCCTGAGCAACTGCCATTCCGTAACCAGGTACGATTAATACGGAACTTGCATTTTCAAGAATTAGATATGCATCTGAAACATTTATTGGCTTAACTTCACCAGTTTCTTCAGAACTTGACTTGGTTGAAGATGATGCATAACCGACAAATAAAATATTTCCAATTGATCTGTTCATGGCCTTTGCCATGATCACAGTCAATATTAATCCGCTTGCACCAACAAGCGAACCTGCAACAATTAAAACGTTATTTGTTAACAACAATCCTGCAAAAGCAGCAGCTATTCCAGAGAAAGAATTTAATAAAGAGATCACTACTGGCATATCACCACCGCCAATTGGAAGAACAAAACCTATGCCACCAATTAATGTCAAAGCTAATAGCAAGATGTAGAAATCAAAAGGTAAAGAGAGTGTTTTAGTCAAAAATATAGCATATAGCAAATATATTAGAGATGCGTAGAACACAGTTGTGAATAATTTTGTTATAAAAGACCCTTTTTGAATTCTTAATTTTTCAGATAACTTTCCGTAAGCTACTATACTTCCTGAAAAAGTAACTCCACCAATGTATGTTGTAATCATAATTAATACGTATTGAAATGTATTCTCAGCAGTTGAATTAAACTCAGACCAAGCTATAAAGAAAGTTGCAAGACCTCCGAATCCATTAAAAAGAGCAACCATTTCAGGTATTGAAGTCATTTTTACGTTAAGAGCTATTAATGATCCAATTAGTGCTCCAACAACTATTCCTGCTAGGATAATATATGGATTAACAGTTATTTCAGGGCTCAAGAATGTTACAATTACAGCAATAAACATTGCAAGAGCTGATAAAAAGTTACCTTTAACGGCAGTATCCTCTTTACCAAGCATCTTTATTCCAGTAATAAATAAAATAGATGCGAATATATATATTAAATTTTGAAGTTCTGTTGCGATATTTTCAAGAAAACTCATGATTATTTTTTCTTAAACATTTTTAACATTCTGTTTGTGACTAAATATCCACCAAAAACATTTATTGATGCAAAAGTTACTGCTAAAAAAGCTAATATATTTTGAAGCTGTCCCTCACTACCCAAAACTAACGCACCAACTAAAGCAACTCCAGAAATAGCATTTGCACCGGACATTAAAGGTGTGTGGAGTGTGCTTGGAACTTTAGAAATTAATTCTAAGCCCAAATAAATCGAAAGGATGAGCACAAAACCAAGCAAAATATATTCTTCCATTATTTAAACCTCTCGTTTTTAATTTCGCCAGCATAAACCAAAACACTGTTATTAATAATTTCATCTTGAAAATCGAAATTTATTGTTTGTGTTTCTTTGTCAAAAAAATCAGTAATCCAATTATTATAATTATTTGATAAAGCTAATGAGGCGTGGTCTGAAACCTGAGATGCAAGATTAGATATCCCAATAATTTTAATTCCATTTCTATCAATTATTTGATCAACTTTGGAGCCTTCAACATTGCCACCTGTCTCAACAGCCATATCAAAGATTACGCTTCCAGGTTTCATTTTATCTATAGTTCTATTATCAATTAATAAAGGGGCTGGTCTACCAAAAAGTTGAGCTGTAGTGATTACAATATCTGATTGTTGGCATACTTTTGCTTGTAATTCTTTTTGTTTGTTAATTTGCTCATCTGTTAATTCTTTGGCGTACCCCTGGTCAGTCTCCCCGGTTTCACCAAGATCAATTTTTACAAATTTAGCGCCTAAAGATTTTACTTGTTCTTCAACAACATCTCTTGTATCAAATGCCTCAACCCTCGCACCAAGTCTTTTGGCTGTTGCAATTGCTTGAAGGCCTGCAACTCCAACGCCTATTACAAAAACCTTTGCTGGTTTTAAAGTCCCGGCAGCAGTCATCATCATAGGCAAGGCAGTTGAAAGGTGTTTAGCAGCCTCAATTACAGCAACATATCCAGCTAAGTTTGCTTGAGAACTTAGAACATCCATCTTTTGAGCTCTAGTAATCCTTGGTATAAATTCCATGCTTACCAAATTAACACTTTTTTTAGAGCATTCGATAATAAAGTCTTTATTGCTAAAAGGATTTACCATTCCAAGAACAGTCGAGTCTTTTTTCATTAAAGCTAGCTCAGAGATATCAAGCGCTTGATTTGTAATTATTAAATCTGAATTTTTTAAACAATCTTCTCTTTTATATTTCTTTAAACCAAGTTCTTCAAATGTTTTGTCATTAATATTTATTCCCTTACCAATACTTTCTTCAAAACATATTTCGATACCAAGATCTAATAGATTTTTAACAGTATCTTTATGAATTGGAGATCTTTGGTCGCCTGAATTGTTTGACTTTAATGCTGAAATTATCACAGTTTGAAATATTAAATTATGTAGTGAATTTAATATTAATAGCTGTTTTAAGTCAATAAAATTAGAATATTAGCTTATAAGCTAACTTGGATAGATTGAATTTGTAGCTATGCTACAGATTATGTATTGTTTGGTTATTCTTTATTCGATTTAAAAGGTTAAAATAAACAAATGGAAAATATTGATAAACAAGAAGTTAAAAAATTTGCTGACCTCGCTAAAGAATGGTGGAATGAAAAAGGAGATTTTAAACCACTTCATGTTATTAACCCTTTAAGAGCAAATTACATAAAAGAAAAAACTGATTTAACAAATAAAAATATTTTAGATGTTGGTTGTGGAGGAGGTCTTTTATCTGAAGCTCTTTATGATTTAGGTGGGGTTGTAACTGGAATTGACGCTGCTGGCCCTGGAATTGAAGTTGCAAAGATTCATGCTAAAAAAAATAATAAGAATATTTCATATTTTGAAAAGACAGCGGAAGTTCTTAACAAAGAAAAATCAGGTACTTTTGATATTGTGACCTGTTTAGAAGTATTAGAACATGTTCCAGACCCAAAAAATCTAGTTAAAACATGTACAGAGCTTCTCAAACCAGGTGGTCTGCTTTTTTTATCTACAATAAATAAAAATCCTAGATCATGGATTACAGCCATTGTGGGTGCTGAGTATATTTTCAATATTCTTCCAAAAGGGACTCATGAATTTAAAAAATTTATTAAGCCTTCTGAGCTTGCTTGTTATGTAAGAAATGCAAATGCTGAATTAATTGAAACTAAAGGAATGTTTTATAATCCTATTACTCATAAGGCTAATCTTAATAATGACCTTGGTGTTAATTACTTAATGTATGCAAGAAAAATCTAATATCAAGCTAGTTCTCTTTGACTTAGATGGAACTCTAATTGACACTGCTCCTGACTTTATTACTTCGCTGAATAATGTGCTTAGCAAATACAACAAAAAAAAATTATCTTCTAGTGAGATAAAAACGCATATTTCAGAAGGGTCATCAAAACTAATTAAATATGCATTTAAAATTAAAGAAGATCATGAGGAATTTGAAAAATTTAAAAATGAATTCTTGCAGGAATATAAAAAAAATCTCACGATAGACTCAAATCTTTTTGATGGAATCGAGGAAGTGCTAGCCTATCTTGATAAAAATAATATCTTTTTTGGCATAGTTACTAATAAATATCATGAATACACAGATCCAATTATTAAATCATTTCCTCAACTAAGAAATCTAAAAATAGTTGTTTGTCCAGATGATGTAAGTGTTTCAAAGCCAGATCCGGAGGGTATATTTCTTGCATGTAAAAAACTTGGTGTTAGTCCTAAACAAACAGTGTTTCTTGGTGATCATCAGAATGATCTTAAGGCAGGAATTTCAGCAGGCGCAAATGTTATTGGATGCTTATATGGATATTCTCTCTCAGAAATTGACAAAGAAATATATGATTGCAAATTTGTGAATACGGCAAGCGAAATCATCTCAAAGATTAGTTCATGAATATAAAACAAAATTATTATAAAGGTAAGAATATACTCATCACCGGAGCTACAAGAGGTATTGGTAAGTCAATTACATTAGAACTAAGCAAACTTGGTGCTAATGTAATTATGCTTTCAAAAAATGAAGCAGTATTAGATCTAATATATGACGAAATTAAAGACAAATATAAAACAGAGCCTATGATCTTAAAATGTGATCTTAGCGATCTCGATGAAAGTAAAGCTCAAGAAATAGCAAACGTAATATCTGAAAACTATAGCTCATTGAGTGCATTAATAAATAACGCTGCAACTATAGGTAGGATGTCATCGATACAAGATTATGATTTAAAAAGTTGGGAAAAAACTTTAAGTACTAATTTAACAAGCGCTTTTCTTTTGTCAAAATATATGATTCCACTTTTATCTAATTCTAAAATACCTAGATTAATTTTTACCTCAACAAGTGTAGCTCAAAAAGGAAAAGCATATTGGGGAGCTTACTCTGTTTCGAAAGCTGGTCTAAAAGCACTATCTGAAATTCTAAAAGAAGAGCTTGAAACAATACCTGAATTAAAAGTTTTTAACTTTAATCCTAAGGCAACGAGAACAGATATGAGAGCTCTTGCATTTCCTGCTGAAGATCCTCTTCAAATTAAAGATCCTGATCAACTAATCAGCTATTATCTTTGGATGCTATCTGAAGAAAGTTCTACTTGCTCAAGAACCTATATTGAGTTTGGGGAAGAACTATAAGCTGTGCTATATAGTTACATTTTCGTCTTCTAAAACTCTCCACATATATAAACACATATAACTCCTATAGGGACTAAATTGTTGATAAAAACTTTTGTTATAGCTTTCTATACTATTAAACATTTTTATATGAGCATTTTTAAGTCCAAGATCTAATATAGAAAAAACATCTGGATCTCCAATATAAAAAATTCTAGACATCTCAATAGACCATGGTCCAATTCCCTTTACCGATATAAGAAAATCGTAAAAAACTGATGGACTCATCTTCTTTAATTCATTTTTGGTTGTGTTTTTAAACTTTTTATTAAAAATAATTCCATTAAGATACTCAATCTTTTGTCTTGATAGTCCAGCGTTTCTAAATTGCATATTTAATTTCTCATTAATTTTTTTATATTTATTTGTCTTAAGTAGAACTTCGGTTCTTGACCATATTGCAGCAGCAGATTTCACTGAAAGTTGCTGTCCAACAATTATTTTCGCAAGGTGATCGACAAAATTCATCCTTGATAATTTAATCTTTAAGGGGCCAATTTTTTTTATATGCTCAGCTAAATGTTTATATTTATTTTTAAGAGCTATGTTATATAAAAATTCAAATGCTTTCTTACCTTCCATAATTCTTTAGAGCATCAATTTCTTTATTAGATAACTCAACACATTTACCCTTCCTAAGATTTGATGGTAGAAATATTGGTCCAAACCTAGTTCTTTTTAGCCTGCTTATTTCCATATTAAACGCTTTAAATATTTTCCTAACTTCTTTGTTTTTACCAGACATCAAGCAAACCGAGTACCATTGATTTGAGGAATTCTTTTCACCCTCGACAATATCAGATAATTGATACTTCACTCCATCAATAATAATCCCATCAAGCATTTGTTTTTTTATTTCATTTGAAAAATCTCCGCGAGCTCTAACTAAGTACTCTCTGTCAATCATTGATGAGGGATGCATGCAAAAATTTGCGAACTCTCCGTCATTCGTAAATAACATTAATCCTGATGAGTTTATATCAAGTCTTCCAACCGATATCCATCTCATCTTTTTATTTGGTTCAGGCAGAAAATCAAACACTATTGGTATATCTTTTTCTCTTTTGGTTGAAGAAAGAACCCCTTGAGGTTTATTTAGAATAAGAAGTTTTATTTCAGTCTGAATAAAAGATAAAGTTTTACCATTGTATTCGACAATATCATTTTTATTTACTGAAGATCCAATTTCTGCTATCTGCCCATTTACAATAACTTTTTTTGATTTAATTAATTTTTCACAATCTCTTCTTGAGCCTATTCCAGATCTAGCTAAAAACTTTTGAAGTCTTTCTGCCATTAATTAAACAACTTTTGAAAGTAAATCATCCTCAGAGATATCAGTTATTTCTGGTAATTCTGGGAGATCAGAAATATCTTTTAAATTTAAGTCATCCAAAAACTCTTTAGTTGTTACATAAAGAGCTGGCCTTCCTGGAACATCTCTAAAGCCTGAAACTTTTATCCAATTTCTTTCCAATAATGATCTAATGCTTCTTGTACTTACTGATACACCTCTGATATCTTCTATATCACCCCTTGTTACTGGTTGTTTAAATGCAATAATTGAAATAGTTTCCATTAATGCCTTTGATATTCTTGGTGTCTTGTCATTCCATAAATTTGCAAGGCTTGTACTATGATCTTGTTTTATTTGTAACCTATAGCCAGAGGCTACTTCACGAATTTCTATAGATGTATCAATATATCTTTGTTCTAAAAAATTTAATGCTTTTTTAATATCAGATAATTCAATATCACCATCGCTAGTATTACCAAGAATATTTCTAATTTCTGATAAGGTTATTGGTCTTCCTGCGCCATAAAGTAATGCTTCGATAGAATTTATTAGATGAATATTCAATCTATGCTCTCCCAGATAGTTTTATAAATAACTCTTCACTTTTATTTTGAATTAGCTCTATATAACCATCTTTAGCTAGCTCTAATGAAGCAAGAAGGGTTACAACAATGCCTTTCTTACCCTCATGTTTTTTTAAAGTTTTTGAAAATCTAATTACATTTGTTTTTGACAAAATATCCAAAATCATTTGAATACGTTCTTGAGTTGAAAGTTCTTCAAAATCAACTTGGTGATTGGTTTTATAATTAGGTCTCTTTAAGACCTCAAGGATTGAGTTATATATTTCATCTTTTGTTAATGATATTTTTATAACTTTTTCTTTTTCAAATTTTGGTAACTTAGTTGAAACAGTAAAAAAGTCTCTATCAACTCTTGGAATTAATGCAATTTTTTCAGAAACATTTTTAAACCTTTTATACTCCTGTAGTCTCTTTATTAAGTCAGCTCTTGGATCATCATCTTCTTCTTCAAATGATTCTCTTGGAAGCATTAATCTAGATTTAATTTCAGCTAAAGTTGCAGCCATAACCAAATAATCTGCTGCTAATTCAAATTTTAAGGAGTCCATTAATTCAATATATTCAAGATATTGATCTGTTATTTTAGATACATCTAAATCAAGAATGTTTATATCATCCTTTTTTATTAAATATAAAAGAAGGTCTAAAGGTCCAGAAAATGACTCAAGAAAAATTTCTAGAGCATTTGGAGGAATAAAGAGATCTTCAGGCATCTCTTCAAACTGCTGTCCCATTACAGTCGGAAATTCTAGTTGTGCAAGATTATTATTTTGCATATATAAACACTATATAGTGTAAGTTTCACCTATTTTAATACAATATCTTGTGCATTTCCTTAAAAATATTCAATATAAATAATAAAATTATTAATAAATAATTTAGCTTTAATTGTTTCTATTATCTCGCTTTCATTTAATAATATTTAACCATTTTAAAATAAGAGATATAAAATAAGAATATATGAATTATTCAACTGACAATACAAGGATTATTGATAGAAGGAAGGTGCCTGCTCCTTATGAGCTGGTTAATAAATATCCAATAAATGATGAAATAGCAAAACTTGTATATGGAACAAGAAATCAAGTCAGTCAAATACTTCACGATAAAGATGATCGGGTATTTGTTGTCGTTGGTCCCTGCTCTATTCATGATCCAGAAAGTGCAATTGAATATGCAAATAAATTATCAAATGAAAGCAAAAATTTTAATGAGAATTTATTGATAATAATGAGGGTTTATTTTGAAAAGCCTAGAACTACAGTTGGTTGGAAAGGTTTGATCAATGACCCAGATCTAAATGAGACATATAACATTGCCAAAGGCGTAGAATTGGCAAGAAAGTTATTAATTGAGATTGCTGAATTAGGGCTGCCAGCGGGTACTGAATTTCTAGATCCAATCTCACCGCAATATGTCACAGATATAATATCTTGGGGCGCAATTGGAGCAAGAACTGCTGAAAGTCAAATTCATAGAGAACTTGCTTCAGGTCTATCATGTCCAATTGGTATAAAAAATGGTACTGATGGAAGTCTAAAGGCTGCTATAGATGGAATACAAGCAGCGAATCATTCACACGTCTTTCTGGGTGCAACAAAAGAAGCAGATATTGCTATGCTTAAAACTGCTGGAAATAATGATGCTCATATTATCCTAAGAGGTGGAAAGACTCCTAATTATGATAATGAATCAATTAACAACACTCTGACTGCGCTGAAAGAAGCTGAGGTAAATGAATCAATAATGATTGATGCTAGTCATGGAAATAGCCAAAAGAAATTTAAACAACAAATCCCTGTTGTTGAATCTATTTGCGATCAGATCATCAATGGAGACCGATGCATAAAAGGAGTTATGATTGAAAGTCACTTGAATGAGGGAAATCAAAATATTACAGAAAACTTAAAATATGGACAAAGCATTACTGATGCATGTTTGGGTTGGGACGATACCTTAATGTGTTTAAGAATGCTTAATGAAGCTGTTATTAAAAAAAGAGGTAAATAGTTTAATTGGGTAAAAAAGAAAACCTATCATTCTCAAAAGAAGTTGCAGAAACATTAGGATTGGAGTGTGCCATTATTCTTGATTTATTTAATAAAAATAAATTAATTATGATTCCCCCATATGAAAATATCTTAGAATCGGTAAAAAATAATTTACCCTTTATTGATGAAAACGTAATAGAAAAATCTTTAAAAAAATTGAACAAATTTAATCTCATTGAATTAAATCAAAATTCACATAAAACTAATTATGTTGTTAAAAATCCACCTCAAACAAAAGAATCTGGAAAAATTAGCAATAATTGGAAGCCTTCAAATGATACTCTTGAAATCATTAAAATGACTGAAATATCTGATGATTTTATTAATCTTAAGTTAAAAGAATTTAAATTATATTGGGTAGAGCGAGGACAAAAGAAAAATAATTGGAATATTACTTTTCTAGACTTTGTTAGAAGAGAATGGGCAAAAGAAAGTAACTCAAAAAAAACCCTTCCGCATACAATTGATGAAAAATGGTTTCCCGATGATGATGTATTTGATATCCTAAACTTATCAGAAATCACTAAAGATTCTGCTGTAAGATACCTTAGAGAATTTATTCTATATTGGAAAGATAAAGGCGCGGCTTTTACAACATGGAACTCTAAATTTATTGATCATGTCAAAAGACGACACATGATGAATGATAATATAGGTAACAATGAAAAAGATAAAAAATATATTGAGCCAGGCCAGTACTCAAAAGACTTTAATGCAAGAAAAAATGATACAACATGGGCAAACGAAATCAACCTCGACTAAAGAAGATTTAGTTCAAGCAGTTGATTCATTATTCTTGAAACTTGAGCTAGCATATCATTATCAGTTTTATAAAGTTTTTGGAACAGATGAAAAATTAAGAGAAGGTAAAAAACTTTGGGCACTAAGCTTAAAAAATTTACCTCCAGACATAATTCTTAAGGGAATTGAGAATGTAATTATTTCTCAATCCTATCTCCCAACCCTAACCGATTTACTTAAAGCTTGTAATGATATTAATAAAAATGATGGATTTCCATCTGTGGAAGAGGCGTATTTGGAGGCAAGGCGATCCTATCAACCTAGAAAAAAATTTAATTGGTCCCATCCTATTGTTTTTTATACCGGTAAGAAAGTTGGATGGGATATATTAAATGAAAGGGATACAAAGGAAACCTTTACACTATTTAAAAATACTTTTATTACTTTTAAAAAAGAGGCTCAAAAAGGAAAGAGATTTAGTATTCAAAATAATGAAAATAAAAAAACTCTTAAGCCTTTTAACAAGAGTCTATTTAAAAAACTTAGGAATAAATACAAGGTATAGATGAAAAATTAACTATTGGCAGTATTTATGTCAATATCTATAATAACTATATATTATGAAATTAACTAAAAACATAAGAATATCTTTATACATTCTTGTACCAATCCTTTTATGGATGATCTCAGGATTTTTTAAAGAAGAAGAGCGTCAAAAACCAACTGAAACAGGTGACTTATTTAATGTCCAAACAATATTAAGTGAAGCTTCAGAATACCAACCTTTAATAAAACTTAAGGCATCTACGAAATCAGAAAAAAGAATAAATGTAAAAGCAAAAACATCGGGTGAGGTTGTCAAAATTGGAGCAATTCAGGGCGCATATGTTGAGAAAGATACAGTTTTGTGTAGTTTAGGTATTGTTGAGCTTAATAGAACAGAGGTTAAGGCTCCATTTTCTGGGTTTATTGAGCAAATTGTTAAACCAGGAAATTTCTTAGAAAGAGGCCAGGTATGCGCAACAATTATTCAATTAGATCCTATTACATTAATTGCTGGAGTGCCTGAATATGATATCAATAAAGTTCGTATTGGCCAGAATGTATTTGTTGAACTGGTAACAGGACAAAAAATTAAGGGCAAGCTTACTTTTGTTTCCAAAAGCGCATCTCCTGATACAAGAACTTTTATCGTTGAATCACAGATAGAAAACTCTGATGGCAAAATCAAAGATGGACTCACTGCAGAAATAAGTATAGAAATTGATAAGGTGATGGCTCATAAAATATCTCCTTCCATTTTACTTTTAAATGATGAAGGTAAATTAGGAATAAGGATTGTTAATAAAAACAAATACGCCAAGTTTATTGAAATAATTATATTAGAGGATTCTGAAGAAGGATTATGGGTTACTGGAATACCAGAAGAAGTTGAAATAGTAATACAAGGACAAGGTTTTGTTGAAGACGGTCAGGAAGTTATTACAAATCGCATATGATTCAAATAATTGACTTTGCTATAAAGAAAGCAAAAACAACTCTATTAATTGCATTTATGGTAATAATCGCTGGAAGTTATGCCAGACAAGAAATTCCAATTGCAGCATCGCCAAACGTCCAATTACCATTTATAACAGTATCTGTGTTTCTTGACGGAGCTTCACCCAGCGATACATCTAGATTAATTGCAAGACCTCTAGAAAATAGATTAAAAAATGTCACTGGTGTAAAAAGCATTAGGTCTACAAGTTATTTAAGCTACGCAAGGGTATTTCTTGAATTTGAAGTAGGTTTCGATATTGATCAAGCTTTGGTTGATGTAAAGCAAGGAGTTGAAGAAATTAAATATCAACTTCCACTTGAAGCTGAGGATCCTCAGATTCAAGAATATAGTGAAGCAAGCTTTCCTGTAATGAATATAAGTATTGTTGGAGGAAGCTCAGTAAGACAGAAGGTTTTTTATGCAAGAGAGCTCAAGGATAACATTGAGCCAATTGAACAAATTCTTGAAGTAAGAATGACTGGTGCTCCAGAGGAGGTTCTTGAGGGTGTTATAGATAAGGCAAAAATGGAATCATATGGAGTGACGTTGTCTGACATTTATTACTCTGTATCAAATAACAACCTCATTATCCCTGGTGGCAAACAAGATACTGGCAGAGGAAGTTTTAACATTGAGGTTCCAAGTATTATTGAGTCTGCTAAAGATGTTTATGCGATACCTGTCAAAGTTACAAATGACGCTATTGTTACACTTGGAGACATTGCGATTATTAAAAGAACATTTAAAGACTTTACTTCATACGCAAGAGTAAATGGTCAAGATGCAGTTACTTTAGAAATTTCACTCAGAGAAAGTGCAAATGCTATTGATGCCTCAAACGCTATACGAGAAATTCTTTTAGATTTTGAAAAAACACTCCCACAAAACTTGAATATTGTAGTTTCCAATGACGATACAATTTATGCAAACCTTATGGTGAAAGAGCTTAACGGTAATATTATTGCTGCTGTTGTATTAATTATGGTGCTTGTAATAGCAAGCATGGGGACTAGAGTTTCTATGCTTGTTGGATTATCTATTCCATTCTGTTTTTTAATGACCTATCTAATCCTATATACCTTAGATATGGAAGTGAACTTTTTAGTTATGATGGGCTTACTCCTTGGAATGGGAATGTTGATAGATGGATCAATAGTTATTACTGAGTATGCCGATAAGAAAATATCCGAAGGCTTGTCTCGAGTTGAGGGCTATACACTTGCTTCTAAGAGGATGTTTTATCCAATTATAGCTTCTACAGGTACAACACTTGCTGCTTTTATACCCATGATGTTCTGGCCTGGTTTTACTGGTCAATTCATGAAATATCTGCCTATAACTATTTTCTTCGTTTTGTCGGCTTCTTTGTTCTACTCTCTTATTGTTATTCCAGTTCTAGGAGCATATTTTGGACAAAAAAAATCTGCACTCAATAATGAAGACGGGCATAAGTCAATATTTGTAACTCTAACTGATTGGTATGGAAAGTACATTAAAAGATTCGTAAGAAATCCAATTGAAACAGTAACTGCGGTTGTTTCGGTCCTGCTCATTATTATAATGAGTTACTCTATTTCGGGCATGGGAACTATATATTTTGCAATAGTTGATCCAATCCAAGCCAATGTAACAATCAAGGCTAGAGGTAATTTTTCTGCTCTTGAGACCAAAGAGATAATTGAGGATGTTGAAGAAAGATTTTTAGAAGTTGAAGGTATTAAAAATGTTTATCTTCGATCGGGTTCGGAATGGTGGCAATCAGGTTCAGATAGAGTCGGAGGTGGTTTTATTGAAACATTAGAGCCATCACAAACAAAAATATCTGGTTTTGAAATCATGGACCTCTTGAAAGAATCTATCAAAGATTTACCAGGAATAACTGTTGAGATTGAGGCGGATGAAGGTGGACCGTCTTTTGATTCACCTATTGAGTTGGATATCTATGGAGATACTGAAGAGCAGGTTAATGAGGCAGCAACAAAAATTGAAAATTATATGCGTAATAATATGACTGACCTAAATAATATTTTTTCATCTAAAGCATATCCTTCAGTTGAGTGGAGTGTTGAGGTTGATAAGCAAAAAGCTGCGCAGTTAGGTGTTAGTGTCAGTGATGTTGGGGCTTTGGTTCAAATGCTAACATCTGGATTTAAGGTTGGAGAATATAGGCCAGATGATGCAAAAGATGAGGTTGAAATTAGAGCAAGATTTCCTGATTCTGATAGAACGATTACAGGCATTAGAGATTTAAACGTGGTAACAAGACAAGGAACTGTTCCAGTAAGCTCATTTGTAAAAGTTGTTCCAAAAGAAAATCGACAAACAGTCAATCGAAAAAATGGAAAGTACTTTCAAGAAATTGGTGCAGGAACAGATGATGAATCCAAGGTATCTAAAAAAATAGATGAATTAAATAACTGGTTAGAATCAACAGACCTTGGGCCTGGCATTAGCTATCAATTTAGTGGAATGGCTGAAGAAACGGAAGATGTAAATAGGTTTATAGTTATTGCAGGAATAACTGCAATTTTTATGATGCTACTAATGCTGATTACTCAATTTAATAGTTTTTACCAATCTTTCATCATTCTTTCAGCTGTTACCATCTCTTTTGTAGGTGTTTTATTAGGATTACTTATTACAGGTAAATCATTCAGCACCACTATGACAGGAATATCTATAGTTACTCTTGCAGGAATCGTTGTAAACAACAATATTGTATTAATTGATACTTTTAATAAGCTCAGGGCAGAGGCTCCCCAAATAGATCAATCAATCCATATAATAAATGCTTGTAAGCAAAGACTCAGACCAATAATTTTAACATCTCTTACAACAATTTTTGGCCTATTGCCATTAGCAATGGGTGTTAGTGTAGATATAATTTCAAGAGACATAGTCATAGGCAGTAGAGTTGTAGATTGGTGGTCAAATCTTGCCGTCTCCATAGTATGGGGGCTTGGTTTTAGTACATTTATGACCTTAATATTAACTCCCGCTGTGCTATCACTACCCAATGCATTGAAAAATGAGTATAAAAAATACTTTAAAACTCAAGTTAATGACATACAATAAATTATGGCTAAGGAAGATAAAAAAATAGATTTCGAGTCCTCTTTGAAAGAGCTTGAATCTATTGTAGAAAAATTAGAAGATGAAAATATTAATCTTGAAGATTCAGTAAAATCATTTGAAGAAGGTGTTAATTTGGTAAAGCAATGCCAAAAGCAACTTCAAGATGCTGAATTAAAAGTCAAAAAATTACTTGATGATGGGTCATCATTAGAAATAAATAAATCTTAAATTGGTATGCTGAAAGAATTTATGTCTCGAATAAGGGACCAAGTTTCTTCAAATATTGAAAAATATATTGGTGATTCTAACTTCATTGAAGGAGCTATGAAATATTCTGCTTTAGCTGAAAGTAAAATGTTTAGAGCAGCATTGGTATTTGCATCTGGTGATTTAAATAATAATATATCAAATAAATCTTTGATAAGCCTGTCAACTTCAATTGAGTTAATGCACACATATTCGCTCATTCATGATGACCTACCATCAATGGATAATGATGAATTGAGACGAGGTCAAGACTCATCACATGTTAAATTTGGAGAAGCTAATGCAATACTTGTTGGAGACGCATTGCAAGCACTATCATACGAAATAATATCAGATGATGAAGATCTCTCATCTGATGAAAAAGTAGTTGCAATTAAGTTACTTGCATCAGCTTGTGGAAAAAATGGCATGGTTTATGGACAATTTCTTGACATTGAAAGCGAATCAAAGTCTATTGATAAACAATCTATAGAAAATATTCATGCTCTTAAAACTGGCAGATTAATTGAATGCTCGGTTATGTATGGTCAAATAGGCAATCCTGAAAAAAATGTTAAAAAAGTTCTTAAATCTTATGCTAAAAAGATTGGATTAGCTTTTCAAATTAAAGATGATATTCTTGAAGTTACATCAAATAAAGAAACTCTTGGAAAAAATACTAATTCTGATCAAAAAAATCATAAATCTACATATGCAAACATTCTTGGTATAGATAAAGCAAAAGAAAAAACAAAGAGTCTCTCCGAAGATGCGATAGTTAATTTAGAAACTCTTTGCTCTAACAAGGTTAATATGCTGATAGAATTAGCAAAATATATTGCTTACAGAGAAAAATAAATTGAGAATTTTCAAACAAATTCCTACTGAGAAACCAAATACACCTTTACTAGACGGTATAAATTCTCCATCTGATCTTAAGACATTTTCAATAAAAGAGCTTGAAACTTTATCTGACGAATTGAGAGAATTTCTACTATATTCTGTTGGTAAAAGTGGTGGTCACCTTGGTGGCGGTCTAGGTGTAATAGAGCTTACAATAATTATTCATCATTTATTTGATACTCCATACGACAATCTAATTTGGGATGTAGGTCATCAAGCATATCCTCATAAAATTTTGACAGGAAGAAAAAATCATATTGAAACAATTAGAAAAAAAGATGGATTAGCTCCATTTCCTTCTAGGGATGAGAGTGAATATGATGCATTTGGTGTAGGACATTCAAGCACATCGATTAGTGCCCTTCTTGGTATGGCTATTGGTTCTAAAAAATCTAATCCAAATAAAAAACATATCGCAGTTATAGGAGATGGAGCAATGACCGCTGGAATGGCTTTTGAAGCCTTAAGCAATGCAGGCCATCTAAAGCCAAACATTCTAATTATTTTAAATGATAATGATATGTCTATTTCTGAAAATATCGGAGGTCTATCAAATTATTTCTCAAGAATATGGGCATCTAAAATATACAAAGGAATAAAAAAAAGTGGTGCGAGTTTTTTAAGAACATTACCTCAAGCTCATCATCTAGCAAGAAAGGTTGAATCTCAGATGAAAGGTGTTGTTGCACCAGGCACAATATTTGAAGATCTAGGATTGAATTATATTGGGCCTATAGATGGTCACAATATTAAAGAATTAAAAGATGTTATATCAAATTTAAAAGAATTTGATGGTCCTCAGTTTTTGCACGTAATAACCAAAAAGGGTGCTGGATTAGATCAAGCTGAAACCGATAGAATTGGATTCCATGCGATTGGAAAAATAAATTCTCTAAAAAGGAACAAACCTAAACAAAAAAAATATCAAGATGTTTTTAGTGATTGGATAGTCGACATGGCTTCCTTTGATGAGAATCTTATAGGAATAACTCCTGCTATGAGAGAGGGTTCTGGATTGGTAAAATTTAGCGAGAAATATCCTGATAGATATTTTGATGTTGCAATAGCTGAGCAGCATTCTGTGACTTTTGCAGCTGGTCTGGCATGTGAAAATAAGAAACCGGTGGTAGCAATTTATTCAACATTTCTTCAAAGAGCCTATGACCAATTAATTCATGATGTTGCAGTTCAAAATCTTGATGTGACGTTTGCATTAGACAGATCAGGTCTTGTTGGAGAGGATGGACCGACTCATTCAGGAAATTATGATATTGCCTATCTAAGGTGTATTCCTAATATGATAATTTGTACTCCTTCTGATGAGAATGAAGCAAGACATTTATTAACAACAGCATATCTTCATAAAGGTCCTGCCTCAGTAAGATATCCCAGAGGGATAGGTCCAAACACAAAAATTAATGAAGATTTAGATCCTTTTGATATAGGCAAAGCTAAATTGATTATTAAAGGAAGTCCAAAAATAATAATCTTAAATTTTGGTGCTCTTATCGAAGAAGCAAAAGAAGTTGCTAGTAGTCTTGAATTAACACTAATTGATATGAGATTTGTGAAGCCGTTAGATGAAGAAATCTTAAAGGAATATTTATCAAAAGCAGACTGGTTTATAACTATTGAAGACGGTTCTATTATGGGTGGGGCTGGAAGTTCTATTCAGGAATTCTGTTCAAGAGAAGGAATAAATATCAAATCAATATTATTTGGAATACCTGATAAATTTATTGATCATGCTTCAAGAGAAGAAATGATTGAAGATGCAGGACTTAGTGCAAATAAAATAAAATCTAAATTAAAAAAACTACTATAAGCACACTAAGAATTCCTGAAAATATTCCAGCAATAATATCATCAAGGACAATACCGAAACCATTTTTATATTTTTTGTCAAAGTATGATATTGGAAAAGGTTTTAATATATCAAATACTCTGAAAAATACTAAAGCAAGACATGCATAAATAATTCTATCTAATTGATCTGATGCGAAGTATATAACAGGCACTAAGGCTACCCACATACCTGCTAATTCATCAATGACAATAGATTTGTGATCTTTTTGTATTAGATTGACAGAGGCCTTTTCACATACCCAAATTGCAATAAAAACAATACATATTGTATAAATAAGCATATCAACAAAATGAGACATTATTA
>Ga0208130_1000191_pt1 | contig 32963 bp, 31 predicted proteins | sample ETNtaG_31_FD_185771 | JGI IMG/M metagenome (GOLD analysis project Ga0208130, IMG submission 185771) | Marine microbial and viral communities from oxygen minimum zone, Eastern Pacific Ocean - ETNP201310SV78 (SPAdes) (version 2) | ecosystem: Environmental > Aquatic > Marine > Oceanic ... | reverse complement strand
AATGATGCAGTTCCCTGGGCCCCAAATGGAGATTCCTCTGAAATCCCTGAAGAGGTTAAACCTGTCTTTGAAGCATATTTAGCTCGACGAATACTTGATCGTCTTTATGGTTTTGAACTTTCTCCTGTGCTTTGGAGAATGATTTCAAAAGGCTTATCTGCAGGACGTGTTCAAAGCGTCGCTACCAGGCTTGTAGTTGAACGAGAACAAGATCGTATGAGATTTAGTTCCGCAGAGTATTGGGACCTAAAGGGAACATTAGTAACAAAAGCTGCAGAAACTTTTAATTCATCTCTAATTGAAATTAACGGAAAACGTGTAGCTACAAGTAGGAACTTCAACGAGAATGGTGAGGTAACAACTGATCAAGTCGTGGTCTTAAATAGAACACAGACCGAGGAAATCACAAAAGATTTCACCGGAGCACTATTACAAGTTTCGTCAGTAACGAAGAAACCTTTGACTCGCCGTCCCATGCCTCCATTTATTACCTCAACTTTTCAACAGGCAGCATCAAGCCGGTTAAAAATGTCGCCTTCAATTGCAATGAATGCAGCTTCTTCCTTATTCCAAAAGGGTTACATCACGTATATGCGAACTGACAGCACGACTCTTTCAGTAGATGCGCTTAATGCCGGCAGAACAGCAATAAAAGAAAAATTCGGAGACGACTACGTACCTGATGCGCCTCGGTCATATAAAGGAAAAGTACTCAATGCCCAAGAGGCGCACGAGGCAATTCGACCGGCAGGTGAACGATTCAAAAGCCCTGAGGAAGTAGCGGAAGAAGTTTCACCTGCGGAGGCAAAAGTTTATGAAATGATCTGGCAACGAACAATTGCCTCCCAAATGAATGATTTCGTTGGTGAAACTACTCAAATTCTTTTAAAAGCAAAAGATGGGAAAGAATCCGAACTTACTTTTTCCGCATCAGGAACAGTTGTTATTCATCAAGGATTCAGAAAAATTTGGCATCAGAGCACTAATGATGAAGATGAAGATGAATCCGAAATGATTCTCCCCGACCTTCAAGAAAATGATGAAGTCACAATCACCGAGATCACTTCAACCGGAAAAGAAACAAAGCCGCCGAATAGATTTAGTGAAGCCACCTTGATTAGAGAGTTGGAAGATTTAGGAATTGGAAGGCCTTCTACGTTCGCTTCCACAGTAAAAACTATTCAAGATAGAGACTATGTTTGGAAAAAAGGATCAGCACTCGTTCCAACTCTTGCAGCTTTTGCAGTAACAGAACTTCTAAAAAAACATTTTCCTAAATTAATTGATTTTGATTTCACTAAAAATATGGAAACAGACCTTGATGCGATCGCTGAAGGAGAAGTTAACTGGCAAGACATGCTCAGCGACTTTTATTTTGGATCCAGTAATGGTGAAGACTCCGGCATTCATGACAAAGTCACAAATCGGCTTGGCGACATTGATGGAAAAGCTATTTCAACAATTTCGTTAGGCAATCATCCAACAACGGGCGAACCAGTCGATGCATCCTACGGAAAATTTGGACCTTACGTCCGCACCGGAGAAATAACCCGCTCTATCCCCGATGATATTCCTCCAGATGAACTAACTGTAGAAAAAGCAATTGAATTTCTTGACGCTCCGACTGAGCGTCACCTTGGCGATGATCCGGAAACTGGCCTCCCAGTTGTTGTGAAATCTGGAAGATTTGGACCATACGTCTCTTTAGGTCGACCACCTGAACCTCTTAAACGTTCTCCAGAATTGCTTGCACTTTCTGCTTTAGGGCTACATCGAAAAGAAATCAAAGTGGCCTTAAATTATTTGAGACTTGCACATGGTTCGATTGATGAGAAAACAATTCGTCAAATAATTAATATTCCAAAAAGAGAGGGACTCGGTAAAGGCACTCTTGACAAAATCAGTGATTTTGGGAATGAATCAAATAAAGATTTTCTTGATGCTCTAGAGAATGCTGCTGAAGTCGGAATAAAAGGTAAAGCGCTTGAAAGCGTAAAAAGCTTCTTGAGAGTAAAAAAGAAATTAGAAAAACTCTTTCCAGAAGGCCCAGCTGTCGTGGTAGAAGCTGCACTTACGACGTCTTTACGTAAAGAATTAGTAGCGAAAGATGAAAATCGATCAGAAAACCTTGATTCATTAATTGAAGCACTTCAAGGATTTTCAACTGAAGAAATTTCAGGTGCTGACGCAGTAACAAATGTCATTGATCAACTTGAAAGTCTTAAGTCTGTAGAAGATGGACCAAAGCCAAAGATGGCTTCTTTATTTCAGACAATGACACCGGAACGAATAACTTTTGAAGAGGCGCAAGAGATTTTAAGCTTACCGCGCACTGTAGGTGTAGATCCTAACGATCAGGGAACAATCACCGTGCACAATGGACGCTTCGGGCCATATTTAAGAAAAGAACTCCCTTCTGACGAAGGAGATTCTGAAAATAGTGGACCTGTTGACACACGTAGTCTTGATAACGAGGAAATGTTATTGACAATTACTTTAGACGAGTGCCTAACTCTCCTATCTCAACCGAAAAAATTTGGACGTAGAGGCCCTAAACCTCCACTAGCTCAGTATGGGAAAGATCCCGAATCTGGAAAAGAAATTACATTACGTGAAGGAAAATTTGGTTTGTATGTCTCTGATGGCGAGTACAACGCTTCTTTAAGAAGAGGTGACTCTCCAGAAACTCTTACTGAAGGAAGAGCTCAAGAGTTACTTGCAGAACGTCGCTTACAGGGTCCGGCAAAGAAAAAGAAAAGCCGTTAATTTGAAGAGTCTGTACGTCTCGTAAAAGACTGGTTTACAGTGGAAGAGATGTCAGAGCACCAAGACGGGATCCAACCAGAAGAATTAAGTAATGATTCTGAGATAGGTAAAACTCAGGATGGATTCCAGACGCGTGTATTTGGAACACCTGAATTCTTTCGACTTTGGTTAGCGCAAGTTGTTTCTGCCACAGGAGACTGGCTCGGATTACTTGCTATAAGTATTCTTGCGATTCGAGTTGGGTCAGGTTCAGAAGGAGCGGCGCTAAGTCTTGTTCTAGTAGCCCGTATCGCTCCTGGATTTTTCTTCGGGCCAATTGCAGGAGTGTTGGTTGATCGATGGGATCGAAAAAAAGTAATGGTGCGTTGCGACCTCGGCAGAGCAGCAGTAATGGTTGCGTTACCATTCGTTGACACCATATTGGGCCTCGTTATTGCATCTTTGATACTTGAAGCGTTAACTATGTTGTGGTCTCCAGCAAAAGAAGCCTCCGTGCCCAACTTGGTTCCCGCAGAGTACCTGACAACAGCGAACTCGCTTTCAATGATCGCAGCATATGGAACTTTCCCAATCGGGGCAGGTTTGATGGCTTTGTTCGGAAGATTGTCTACAGCACTTTTCAGTTCAGAATGGGCGGATGGTTTTCGACTCCATGAGGAAGGGTTGGCTTTTTATGCCAATGCTCTCACTTTCCTTGTTGCTGCAGGACTGATTTTTTCTTTAGATCTTCCTCATCGTTTGAAACGCTCTACAAAAGAAGAAACTTCTTTAAAGGGACGTTTATCAGAACCGATGATTGATCTTAAAGAAGGTTGGAATTTCATTTTCGTTAACCCCGTTGCTCGAACAGTAAATGTGGGTCTTGCTACAGCATTAATCGGTGGCGGAATGCTTGTTCCTCTTGGAGCTATTTATGCCACAGAAGTACTTGACGCTGGTGATGGAGGGTTCGGATTTCTAATTACCGCATTAGGCATAGGTATGGCAGTCGGAGTTGGGATGGTCTCTTGGCTTCAACGACGTTTACAAAAAACTCTTATGTTTACGTGGTCGTTAATTTCAGCTGGAGTATTTTTGATATTCACCGCATCTACAAGTCAGATTCATTTCTCTGGGGTCATGACATTTTGTATTGGCATGTGTGCAGGATCTGTTTATGTATTGGGCTTCACGTTGCTTCATGAAAATGTTGCCGATGAACTTCGAGGTCGAATCTTTTCTACCTTCTATTTACTTACACGAATGTGTGTGCTCTTAGCTTTAGTTGTTGGTCCATTATTGGAAGAAGTATTTGACCGGCTTTCTAAACGATTCTGGGAAAGAGATATAAACATTTTTGGATTAGATATTTTCGTTCCTGGGGTTCGACTTACCTTATGGCTAGCAGCCCTAATAATGTTGGCTGCTGGTGCGATTGCTGTTGTTTCGCTCCGATCAGGTCGAAGAACTGAGAACTCATGACAGGTCGATTTATTGCATTTGAAGGAGGAGAAGGGTCGGGTAAAAGTACGCAAGCCCGCCGGTTAGCAGATCATTTAGGGGCTCTGCTGACCCGCGAACCAGGTGGCACACCTTTGGGTGAACGCCTTAGAGATCTAGTTCTTGATCCCCCTCAATCTGAAGCGCCTTCTGCTCGAGCTGAAGCGTTAATGATCGCAGCAGCGCGGGCACAACATGTATCTGAAGTAGTGAGACCAGCTCTTGAGAGCGGAAAAGATGTTGTAAGTGACCGATTTATCGGTTCTTCTTTGGCTTATCAAGGCGCTGGTAGATCACTAGGGGTACCTGAGGTAGAAGCCATATCACTCTTTGCGGTTGATGGTCTTGTAGCAGATATAAATATTTTTATTGATGTCGACGAAGAAATTGCACAAAAACGACTAAATAGATCGTTAGATCGAATTGAACTTGCTGGTAAAGATTTTCATCACCAAGTTGCGGAAGCGTATAGAAAAATTGCTTCTGAAAATCCACAGCGTTGGGTAGTGATTGATGGAAATGTCAATGTTGATGAAGTAACGAAGCAAGTAATGGCAGTAATTGATGAAAGATTCTGATGGAAAACGAAGAACTTTGGTCAACAGTTATCGGGCAATCACAAGCAATTTCTTATTTACAAACTGCGGTTGAATCACCAGTTCATGCTTATCTTTTTATAGGTCCAGAAGGGTCAGGCCGCAAGCAAGCAGCGTTTGCGTTTGCTGGAGCACTTTTAGCCGCTAACTCAGAAGAGGAATCATTACGTCATCGACAACTCGCAGTTCTTGAGCAGCACCCTGACGTAACTTATGTTGCCCCACAAGGACCATCGCTGCTGGTTGTAGATTCTGAGCGAATTATCAAAGAAGCATCGCGTTCTCCTATTGAGTCAAATCGAAAAATAATTATTGTTGATCGGTTTCATACCGCCGAACCTGAGGTTTCCGCCAGTCTTTTAAAAACAATTGAAGAACCGCCTGAAAGTTCAATATTTGTGTTGCTTGCCGATGATGTACGAGAACACCAAATTACGATCTCTTCTCGATGCGTTCGAGTAGATTTTCCAGCTCTCTCTACAGAAGTCATTGCAGACGCACTGGTAGAAGAAGGTGAGAGTCAAGACCATGCTCAATTTTTAGCGATGGCTGCATCAGGAAGCCTTGAACGTGCACGTCTGTTAGCAAAAGATCCTTCTGTTATTGACCGTTATGAACTTTGGAAATCTATACCAACCCGACTAAACCACACGGGCGCAACTGTCGCTGAAATAGTGACAGAAATAGAAGAACAGATCAGTGAATCAGAAAGCCCACTTCTATCTAAGCATGAGAAAGAATTAGCAGATCTTGAGGAAAGAGAAGAGGCATTTGGAACACGTGGCTCTGGAAGAAAAGATTTGATAACAAGACAAAAACGCGAAATTCGACGCTTCCGAGAAGAAGAACTTACCTTTGGTTTCGCCGTTCTTTCCCGCCAGTATTTAGATGCATCTGAACATAAAACGGAAGAAGTAATTCTTGATGCGACTCAACGTATCACTACAACAGCTTCAGAACTTCTTGAACGGAATCCAAATGAAACTCTCATGCTTCAAGCACTCTTGTTAGATCTACCTGCGTTAAGGTAAAAGCGTGGAAACAACTGGACGCTATTACGACCGCGAAGTGGAATATGCGGGAATATTTGGTGAAAACATTGAAATCAAAACCGCTAATCCTGTCAATTACTATCAAGCCATTAATGCTCCAGAAGAATGCGAACAAGTAACTATTGATGGAAAACTTTTTCAAGTAAAAGATGCGCAAGAGACCCCGTTAGTCATTGTTGTCCCCGGAAGCCTCGGAGTAGGACCAAACCATGAAGCGCATGCTGAAACTCTAGTATCTAATGGATACTCAGTTTTTGTGTTAGACCCCTTCGGGGCACGCTCCGTTGAATCAACAGTTGCCAACCAAACTCAGTATTCTTTTGCCGCAAGTGCCTTTGATGTATTAGCTACATATAAAAAACTCTGCACAATTGAGGGAATTGACTCAACTCGCATTGGGGCACAAGGACACAGTCGAGGCGGATCTGCAATATTGACTGCGATTACAAGAAAATTCGCTGACCCAATTATTGGTTCCGAACAAAGCCTGAAAGCTGCTTATGCGGTGTACCCCTGGTCAGGACACCAATTCGTGTCTCCATCAATTGGGCAAACGAATCTTCGATCAATTATTGGTGAACTTGATGACTGGCTTTCAGTTCGGCAGGTAGAGGAACATCTGGCATCAATTTCTGCGACAAACGCCAATGCTTCACTACGAATAGTCGCGGAGGCTCACCATAGTTTTGATCGACGAGGTGATGTTTACGAGGTGCCAGAAGCAAAAGTGGCTCCTGAAGCGCCAACAATCATGATTACCGATGATGGGCGTATGATCCATCCAGAAACTGGAGAGCCATCAAAAGAAATGACAGATTTTGATGCTTTTGTATTTGCACTTAAGTCCGGATTTGGAAAAACCGGTGCTCACATGGGCGGGATAAAAGATCAACCAGAAGTATTTTCAGCTGACATGGTTAGTTTCTTTAAAGAAAATTTGTAATACAAATTAACTGTCATGTAAAACAAATCGAACCCGCTTAAACCCTTTACCTTTTGATTCAGTTTTTGTGATTTCAATTCGACCGACTTGATTTGTAGAAGAGACATGTGTGCCACCGTCGGCTTGACGGTCAAGACCAACAATGTCAACAACGCGTATTTCAGAAACCGTTTCCGGGACAAGATTAGTTTTTGTGCGTATCAGATCTCGGTCAAACACTGCACTTTCACGCGACATAAAAGAAACTTCAACTGGTCGGTCCGCTTTTATCTCAATATTGCAGAGATCTTCAATATTTTTAGCGAACCCTTCCGGGATTTGATCAATTTCAAAATCCATGCGCCCGGACAAAGCATCCATGTTTCCTCCAGTCACTACCCTTTTCCAATCACGCCATATAACCCCACAGAGAATATGCATAGCGGTATGAGTACGCATCATATTTTTTCTTCGATCAGCATCAATTTCACCATGTATTTCAGTTCCAACCTCCGGAATAAGCCCTGCCAAAGTATGGAGAACCTTTCCTTCAACAGAACGAACATCAATAACTGATGCGGCACCGCTTTCCCAAGTGATATGACCAGTGTCATGCGGTTGGCCACCGCTTGTGGCATAAAAAGCCGTTTGGTCTAGTTCAATACGATTGTCGTCAACAGACAGAACTGTGGCAGTGAATGAAAGAAGATTCGCATCACGTAAATAAATCCGATCAGTCATTCAAATCAGCGCCACTTAAATCATTAATTTCAATCCGGAGCTCATTTTCTATAACCTGCCAGTTCAATTCTTCCAAACCGAAACCATTAGGGGGAAACTGATTTCCAGGGTCACAAAAATCAACAAACATTTTTTCCATCTCAACCCATTGAACAAAACAACCAGATTCTCCATCTGGGACTTTAGCCAAGAATACGACCCAGCCTTCTGACGAATCATTACCAAAGTGGTTGATCCAGATTGGTCGGTCACCGCCGACTAAATCCGGAAAAGGAATTGGGCCATTTTTAGAAATTTCATCTGCTAAATCGTCTGCCACAATTCCGCGAAAGTCAACGTCCCCGAGTCTCACGTCAATCTCAGTAGATGTGCCAGCTAGTTTTAACATAAGAATCATTAAGCCAATTGTCAGTCCTAAACCGACAACACCAATTATTCCCGCTCTAATAGCAAAGCGACTAGTGCCCTGTTGACTTGGCATAAATTACTCCCATTTGACAGATTCCTCCGCCCAAGGAGGAATCAGCATAAGTTTATGCCTAATATCGCTGAGACTTCCTTTGATCCGCCCATTACATACAGGAGACGTTAAGTGGACCTATTTGAATACCAAGGAAAACAGTTTTTTTCTGAATACGGACTGCCAGTGTCTGATGGAGAAATCACTTTTACTGTTGAAGAAGCAGTTGATGCAGCACAACGATTAGGAACACCAGTCATGGTTAAAGCCCAGGTACATACAGGCGGGAGAGGAAAAGCTGGTGGTGTCAAATATGCGGCAACAATCGAAGATGTGCGCGAACACGCTTCTAACATCTTCGGATTAAATATCAAAGACCATGTTGTTAAAAGAATTTGGATTGAAAAGGCATCCGATATAGAAGAAGAATATTACGCCAGCTTCACTCTTGATAGATCAGCAAAAAAACATCTCGGGATGCTTTCAGCCGAAGGCGGAGTTGAAATTGAAACAGTCGCCGAAGAAAATCCTGAAGCGATAGCAAAAGTTTGGATTGATCCAACTTCCGGTTTAACCAATGAGCTAGCTGAAAGCTGGGTTCAGTCAGCCAACCTTCCTGTACAAGCAGTGGAAGGAACCGTCAGGATACTCCTTGACCTCTATCAGTCATATGTAAAAGGAGACGCCGACCTAGTAGAAATTAACCCACTGATCCTTACATCGGCTGGGGATGTCCATGTTCTTGACGCAAAGGTCACTCTTGACGGAAATTCAATTTTTAGACATCCCGAATATGCAGAATTTGATAAAACACAAACTCGCGACGAGAGAGAAACAGCGGCACATGACCGAGGGCTTCAATACGTTGGCTTAGATGGCACCGTGGGTGTAATTGCTAATGGCGCCGGACTCGCTATGGCGACAGTTGATGTAGTTAATCAAGTTGGCGGAGCAGCCGCTAATTTTCTTGATATCGGGGGCGGAGCAAACGCTGAAGTAATGGCAGGAGCTTTAGAAGTAATCAATAACGATCCAGAAGTTAAATCAATCTTCATAAATATTTTCGGAGGAATCACTCGAGGCGAAGAAGTAGCGAATGGGATCATTGAAGCCTTACAAAACGTTGATATAGAAGCCCCGATTGTTATCCGTCTTGATGGAACTAATGCTGATGAAGGAAGAAGCATTCTTCAACCACATTTATCCGAAACTCTATTAATGGCACCAACGATGTTGGACGCTGCACAACAAGCAGTTGACTTGGCACGAAAGGAGAATGACAAATGAGCATCTTCGTTGACGAAAACACAAAAGTCATTTATCAAGGTTTAACAGGAAGCCAAGGCCGCTACTACGGTCTTTTGAATCGCGACTATGGAACAAAAGTCGTTGCTGGCACCAATCCCAAAAAAGCCGGAGAAGACGTAGAAGGCATCCCTATCTACGCGAATATAAAAGAAGCAGTTGCAGCTACTGGTGCCACAGCATCATGCATATTTATACCGGCAGCCGGAGTGCAATCTGCAGTTATGGAAGCTGCGGAAGGAGGCATTGAGTTCATCGTTGCTATCACGGAAGGTGTGCCAGCCCATGACGAAGCGTATTTTTACAATCATCTTCAAAATGAATTCCCACACGTTCAACTCCTTGGACCAAACTGTCCGGGAATTATTTCACCCGGAAAATGCAACATTGGAATTACTGCCGGCCACATCGCTAAACCTGGTGGTCCAGTTGGGATCGTGAGCCGATCAGGGACACTTACCTACCAAGCGCTTTATGAATTAAAAGAAAAAGGAATTGGATGCACAACCTGTGTCGGTATAGGAGGAGATCCTGTCCCTGGAACTTCTTTTATTGACTGCCTTAAAGCATTTGAAGAAGATCCTGAGACTCAAGCCGTCATGATGATTGGAGAAATTGGTGGCTCAGCAGAAGAAGAAGCAGCAGAATTTATTGCGAACAATATGACAAAACCAGTATCTGCTTATGTGGCCGGAGTTACCGCTCCTCCTGGAAAAAAGATGGGCCACGCTGGAGCAATAGTTTCAGGAGGAAAAGGGACAGCACAAGCAAAAATGGATGCTTTAAGGGCAGCCAATGTGCGCGTAGGTCTCAACCCAACAGAAGCCGGCGAACACATGGTCGACATCATCGCTGAGCTTACAAACAACTAAAGACCTCCTTACCAAATCTCGCTGCTACGGTCGCAACTATGCGACTTGCTGTATTGGTTTCAGGAACAGGCTCCATATTGGAAGCTATAGCAAACTCTGAACTATCAGTAGCCCTTGTTTTAGCAGACCGGCAATGTCCGGCATTAGAAAAAGCCCAAAGTCAAAACATTCCAACTGTTGTTTTGCCACGTGAATCTTTTGGCGCAGATTTTGATCGAATGGCGTACACCGAACAACTCACTCAACTTTTAGAATCGGAAAATATAGACCTTATAGCCATGGCCGGATTTGGAACTATTTTGGAACAACCTATTTATGAGAGATTCAATCAAAAGATATTAAACACTCATCCATCGCTGCTTCCCGCTTTTCCTGGCTGGGATGCTGTACAGGACGCACTTAATCATGGAGTAAAAATTTCAGGATGCACTATCCATCTGGCTACGCTTGAAGTTGACTCTGGACCAATTTTAGCCCAAGAAGCAGTACCTGTATTTGACGATGATGATGCAACCACCCTTCATGAGCGAATCAAAAAAATCGAAAAAAACCTTTACGTTGAAACTATTAAAAAAATAATCAAACAAAAATGAGCCAAACAAATTCCCCACGAGCATTGATATCTGTATATGACAAAACAGGCATCGTTGAATTCGCCAAAGCATTAGTTGATTTAGGGTGGGAAATTATTTCTAGCGGAGGAACAGCCCGGGAACTTTCAAAATCTGGTATTTCAGTAACAGAAGTAGCGGAAGTCACTCAAGCTCCTGAAATGCTTGGAGGAAGAGTAAAGACTTTACATCCTCTTATTCACGGAGGAATTCTTGCTGATCGGTCTAATCCCGAACATCTAAAAGACTTACAAGACCGTGGGATTACTCCAATTGATCTAGTGGTATCAAACCTCTACCCATTCGCATCAAATCCAGGAACAGAACTTATTGATATTGGAGGACCCGCTATGGTCCGCGCTGCTGCTAAAAATAACGCTCATGTAGGGGTAGTTATTGACCCAACGGATTATGAGTCAATAACAGAAGAAATTAAATCAAATGGGTCCCTTTGCGCTCAAACACGTCTCCATCTAGCCCAAAAAGCCTTCGAACATACAGCGGCATATGATGCGGCAATTAGCAACTGGCTTACTGAAGACAATGAGGAACTTCCAAATTCCTTACAAATTGAATTTAAAAAAGCACAAACACTGCGCTACGGAGAAAATCCACACCAAACAGGGTCAAGATACCGAAACACCCAAAAATCAAGTTGGTGGGATAACGCAGTGATGCATGGAGGTAAAGAAATGTCCTACCTCAATGTTTATGACACGGATGCAGCATGGAGACTTGTTCACTCCTTAAGCGAAGAACCCGCCGCCGCCATCATCAAGCATGCAAATCCCTGCGGTGCCGCTATTAGCACTGACATAGCTTCTGCTTACCAACTTGCATACGACTGCGACTCAATCTCAGCGTTTGGCGGAATCACAGCAGTAAACCGTGAAGTAACAAAAGATATGGCAGAACGTTTAACAGAGGTGTTCGCTGAAGTACTTATCGCACCAGGGTTTACTGCTGAAGCATTAGAAATACTTTGTTTGAAAAAAAATCTACGAATCCTAGAAGCTGAAAAACCAGAACGACCGGCATTTGAAATGCGAAGTATCGGGAACAGCCTTCTTGTCCAGACAAGTGATGTTGCGCAAACCAAGAGAGATGACTGGGAAGTAGTAACCACACGCGTGCCAACAGAAAGCGAATGGAAAGACCTTGAATTCGCTTGGAAGATCGCCGCTCAAGTGACATCAAACACCATTGTTCTCACTAAAGATCTTCAAGCAGTCGGTATAGGAGCTGGCCAACAAAACCGGCGTGACGCCGGCCTGTTAGCAACAACAAAAGCTGACGGAAGGGCTTTAGGTGGTGCATGCGCTAGCGACGCTTTCTTCCCATTTCGAGACGGGCTTGATGCCGCAATTGAAGCCGGAGTTGCAGCCGTTATTCAACCAGGCGGCTCTATCCGAGACGACGAAGTGATCGCCGCGGCTGAAGAAGCAGAAATCGCAATGATTTTTACCAACGAACGTCATTTCCGGCACTGAAACATGAAATAAGGCCGCTAGGGTGCCGAACCATGACCGCACAATTATTGGCTGGTGGACCAGTCGCAGAAGTTGTTTTACAAGATGTACGATCTCGTGTTCAAACACTACAAAACTCTGGAATTACTCCTGGACTAGGAACAATCTTGGTTGGCGATGACGAAGCAAGCGCTGGATATGTCCGTAAAAAACACGAAACATGTGAAACAGTCGGAATCAACTCATTTCATCATCAAGTTAAATCAACTGACCCTGCGAACGCTTTAATAGAAGCAGTTGAAGAATTCAATCACAATCCCGAAATCCACGGGTACATCATCCAACATCCTGTAGCAGATGGCTTCGACTTCAACGAAGCTCTTGCAATCATGGATCCAGATAAAGACGCCGATGGCCTTCATCCAGTAAATCTAGGAAAACTTGTTCTCCAAGAACAAGGCCCGGTGCCATGCACCCCCGCTGGCATCCAAGCAATGCTAATTCATTACGAAATTGAAGTATCTGGACGCCATGTTGTTGTTATTGGAAGAGGACCCACACTAGGCAGACCACTATCCCTACTCCTTACAACCAAATCACCCGGGGGGAATGCGGCGGTGACAGTAGTGCATTCCGCAGTAAAAAATATTCCTGCGATAACTCGTGAAGCAGATGTTCTCATCGCCGCAGTTGGAATACCCAGTTTCGTTACACCTGACATGGTTAAGGAAGGCGCAGTAGTGATCAGCGGCGGCATCAGTTGGGAAGGAAAGAAACTGTTAGCAGATGTCGACGAATCAGTCGGAGAAGTCGCCTCCTGGATCACTCCACGTCTTGGTGGGGTCGGCCCAACGACCGTGGCCATGCTATTACGCAACACAGTTGAAGCTGCAGAAAAAACATTGATTAACTCATAGGTTCTCTAGACACCTATTTGACCGATAAGGTCAGAACTATGTCGGGAAAAATAACAATGGGAGCAGACGGAAAACTCGTCGTTCCCGATAAACCACTTATTCCATTCATCGAAGGTGACGGCACAGGAGTTGATATTTGGCCCGCTGCTCGACTTGTTTTAGATGCAGCGGCAGCAAAACATGGACACGAAGTTGAGTGGGTTGAAGTTTTAGCAGGTGAGAAAGCATATAACGAGACCGGCGACTGGCTACCAACTGAAACCATTGATTCTTTAAAAGAAAACCTAATTGGCATAAAAGGGCCGCTAACAACTCCAATTGGTGGCGGTTTTCGCAGCTTAAACGTAGCGATCCGCCAAATCCTTGATCTTTATGTTTGCTTACGCCCAATCCGGTACTTTCAAGGTGTTCCATCACCAGTAAAACAACCCGAGTTAGTAAACATGGTCATCTTCCGTGAAAACACTGAAGATATTTATGCAGGCCTTGAAGTTGAAGCAATGACATCAGATGCTAAGAAACTCCGTGAATTGCTTGAAGAGACCTTCGGCTGGGTAATTCGTGAAGACTCCGGAATAGGTATTAAACCAATTTCAAAAACTGGATCACAGAGACTCCAAAGAGCTGCCTTACAATATGCCGTTACCCATGATCTTAAAAAAGTTCATTGGGTGCATAAAGGCAACATAATGAAATTCACTGAAGGCGCATTTCAGCGTTGGGGCTACGAACTTGTAAAAGAAGAGTTCTCAGATGTTGCAGTAAGTTGGGCTGACTGCGACGGAGACGCTGGAGACAAGATACTTGTTCAAGATGTCATCGCTGACATTGCGTTACAACAAGTTTTAACTCGTCCTGCTGAATTCAATGTAGTTGCAACCATGAATCTAAATGGAGACTACTTATCTGACGCTCTAGCTGCGCAAGTAGGAGGAATAGGTATTGCTCCAGGAGGAAACATCAACTACATGACCGGCCATGGAATCTTTGAAGCAACTCATGGAACTGCCCCCAAATATGCCGGCCAAGACAAGGTGAATCCATCTTCAGTTCTCCTTTCCGGAGTGCTGATGTTTGAACATATTGGATGGAATGATGCCGCAAACGACATTGTTTCCGCAATGGAATCTGCTATCTCCGACAAAGTGGTCACATATGATTTTGCTCGATTAATGGATGGCGCGACTGAAGTAAAATGTTCAGAATTTGCTTCAGCAATCGTTGACCGTCTCTGATTAACGAACAGCAGACCTACTTCACCTATGGACGGAGTCTTCCGAAGAGCAGCCAAGTTAGTAATACGCTCTTTCCGCTTACATCCAGTCCCTCACATTTTGGCAGCCATGGGCGCCAACATATTTTCTTTCGCAGTTGTGGGATTCACCGTAGTAATTGGACGTGTGACCGATGAAGTGATTATCCCCGGTCTTGATCAAGAAGGAGTAAGCGGAAAAAGCGTCTTGATCGGAATGGGAGCAATTGGGATAGTTGGGCTCTCACGAGGCATGTCAATCATGATTCGACGATGGTTCAACATGATGGCTGTTGCTAGAACACAACGAACTTGGAGACAAAGCCTTACTTACCGTTACCTGTACGCACCAATGAAATTTCACTGGGAGTACCCAGCTGGAAAGCTTCTAGCTCACACCGACTCAGACGTCGAAGTCGCAACATCTATGCTGATGCCACTAGCTTTCGCCATGTCAGTAGTAGTACTCATCATTGTTTCGTTATTCAGCTTGCTTGTAGTACATCCTCTCTTTGCATTAGTTGCTGTTTTACTATTTCCGTCGCTCACTTGGCTGACACGCTCAATGTCAAGCGGAATATCTGGTCCAGCAGCACAGGCACAAGAAGAGGTAGGAAAACTATCTTCTATAGCACACGAAAGTTTAGAAGGAGTTTTGGTCGTCAAAACTCTTGGAAGAGAACAAGATGAAGTTGACCGCTTTGAAAAAACAGCATCAGATTTAAAAGATCAAAGAATTAAAGTCGCTCGAGTCAGGTCAAATCATGCACCAGTAATTTTTGCTCTTCCACAATTAGGAAATTTAATCCTACTCCTGTTAGGCGGATGGCTTTACAGCCAAGATGCAATATCTCTCGGAGAGGTAGTAAGAGCATTAGCCTTATTTTCTATTTTGGCTCTTCCCATGCAGATCTTAGGTTTCTTATTCACACAGATTCCTCAATCAGTCGTAGCGCAAGATCGTATTGATGGCGTATTAGAAAGCGATACAGAAAAGGAATTTCCTCAATCTAAAATTGAATCATCAGCTATTAAGTTCACAAACGTGTCGTTTAGCTATCCAGTTCCCGGCCAAAACGATCATTTAGTACTAAATGACCTTTCAATAGATATCACTCCCGGAGAAACAGTAGCTTTAGTTGGTTCCACTGGTTCAGGTAAAAGCACATTAGTTTCACTACTTACTGGTCTCATGCCTACAACCAGCGGTGAGATTACATTAGGTGGCCACAACGTAAGTGATTTAGGACCTGAAGGCACTTCAACAGTAATTGCACCGGTGCTGCAAGAAACCTTTTTATTCGCAGACACACTCAGAGAAAACCTTACATTTGGACGCCCAATACCTGACGGAGAAATTAATCGCGTTCTCCAACTCGTAGAAGCCGACTCTTTCGTCTTTGAATTATCAACTGGTCTTGAAACGATTGTAGGAGAACGTGGGGTGACATTATCTGGCGGACAACGACAACGATTAGCTATAGCAAGAGCCCTGCTGAGTCGCCCAAAAATATTGGTACTTGACGATGCCACCTCTGCTGTTGACCCCACGATTGAAGCAGAGATTCTCAGCAACCTCCAAACAAACCCTGACCGAACTCTTATAGTCGTAGCTCACCGACTTGCCACCATTCGATTAGCTGACAGAGTTCTTTTTCTCAGCGGCGGAAAAATTGCAGCAGAAGGAACACATGACGAACTATTGTCCGTTCCTGAATACTCTGCGCTAGCACAAGCCTATGAACGAGCCGGATCATGACAGTACTTGACGGCAGCGATGTCATCGGGCCAGGAGATGAACCTGAACCAATGGCGCTTGTAGACATAGATGATGTTGGCGCTTTACAAGTTCTCCGACGCGGTGTAGCAGAATCACCAGAACTTAAAGAAGGTTTCTGGGGAACAGTTATCAGAGCCTTAGGAGTTGCGGGATCAAAACTGCTAGTCCCCGTAACTATCCAACTCATCATCGATAAAGGACTATCCGGTGATGAAGTAGACCTATCCAAAGTCGTAACTTTTGCTTCGCTATCCGCTCTCTTACTAATAGCCAGCATCTTTTTAGAACGAGCCACCTATTTTCGCCTTGGATGCATGGCAGAAAATGTTCTACGCGGATTACGAGTAAGAGTCTTTTCACATTTACACAAACTTAGCTTGGCAGAGCATACGGCTTCAAAAAAAGGAGTCTTAACCGCACGCGTTACAAGCGACGTAGAAACACTCACTCGGTTTGCCCAGTGGGGAGCAATCGCATGGGTAGTAGACAGTTTCCAAATTATTGCAGTACTCACGCTCATGACCTACTACTCATGGGAACTCACATTGGTGACCCTTGCAGTTCATGTTCCCCTAATCCCAACTCTAAGAATCATGCAGTACCGCCAATTACGGGCATATGACGTGTTACGTACACGAGTATCAGAAACTCTTGGCTCAATCTCTGAAGCCGTGATGGGCATGACCATGATAAGAAGTTACGGCCAGCGAAAAGCTACTCGTGAACGCATCGATCAAGCTATTGATGATCAGTACAAACAACAAATGCGTGCCGCCCGCTATTTCTCTTTCATCATCCCAATGACAGACATATTTGGAGTAGTAGCAATTGCCTCCGTAGTCGGATCGGGCGTTTGGTGGGGTAGCTCATGGGATCTGACATCAGGCGAGCTAATTGCTTTTATTTTCTTAGTGAACTTACTTCTTTCTCCAATCACTCAACTCGGAGAAGTACTAGACCAAACACAAACTGCTTTAGCTGGCTGGTGGAAAATATTAAAAGTCATTGACACTCCGATAGAAATCCCTGATAAGAATTCCGGACCTGAAATACAAACTGGACCTCTATCAGTAAAAGCAGAGGGTGTCGAATTTGCTTATCGAGAAGGAGATCGTGTTCTACACGGAATAAACGTTGAATTACCAGCAGGATCGTCTGTCGCGATTGTGGGAGAGACTGGATCAGGTAAAACAACTTTTGCAAAACTTATCGCTCGGCTTGCAGACCCAACTGCCGGAAAACTTTTTGTTGGAGGAGTAGATCTGAAAGAAATGGCATCACAGGATCGAAGATCAGCGATACGCATGGTTCCCCAAGACGGTTTCCTCTTTGACACCACAGTTGCCGAAAATATTCGTTATGGGCGACCAGAGGCCACATACAACGAAGTAGAAGAAGCGGTTCACTCTCTAGACCTTCAACCATGGATAGAAAGCCTCCCTGACGGTATTAACACTCTTGTCGGTGAGCGAGGAGAGTCTCTTTCTGTTGGTGAACGCCAATTAGTGGCACTGGTTCGAGCCCAACTCGCTGACCCAGGGTTACTGGTTCTTGATGAAGCCACTTCGTCCGTTGATCCTGAAACAGAAACAGTTCTAGAGCATGCTCTTGAACGTTTAGCCGAAGGAAGAACCACAATTAGTGTCGCTCACCGGCTTTCCACTGCTGAAAGATCCGACCTAGTTCTAGTCTTTGATCACGGAAACCTTGTAGAACAAGGACCCCATGATGAACTAAAAGAAAATGGTGGCGTTTACAACAAACTTTATGACTCTTGGCTAGGTAACACACGAGAGAATTCTGATGGATCCAATTGATCCCCTTGAAGGAAATCAGGCCCAAGTATGGGATCAAAAAATAGAGAATCTTTCACCACCGAAAATTACTTGGCCGCCGAGTGGCCATATCGTTCTCATATCGCCACATCCAGACGATGAACTACTCGCAGCCGGAGCAACTTTGGCTACGGCCTCTGACAAAAAAACACCGATAACGATTCTTGGCGTAACTAATGGAGAATTATCGCATCCCTATTTAAATGAATCAGATCGACAAGAACTCGGAAAAAGAAGAGAACGCGAAACAATTTCTGCTTATCAAACAGCAGGAATCCAAGCAGAAAGAATCGCACTTTCAGCACCTGACGGCTTTGTGTCGCAACATATTAAAGAGATTCAAAAACAATTAGAACAAATTATTCAAAAAGATACGATTTGTATAACCCCCTGGGAAGGAGATGGTCACCCTGACCATCAAGCTTGTGCTCTGGCGGCAAAAGAAATTTGTTCCAAAAACAAAGTGCCACTGTTTGCTTCCCCAATTTGGTTATGGAATTGGGACAACCCTAAAGATCCAACCTTTCCTTTTTCAGAAGCGTTTTCTTTTCGATTTGATGCTGACATTATGCGTCGTAAGCAAGAAGGAATTAACTGTTACACCAGTCAGATCCAATCTGAAGATGGTTATCGGCCAGTTTTACCAACTACTTTTTTAGAACATTTTGAACGTCAAGTAGAAGTATTTCTTCCAGTTATTTGAAATGATTAAAAAAATCTCCGCAGTACGAGAAAAAACAATTACGATCAAAACGGTCAAGCAAATTAGGAGAACACCGTGAGCCTTAAACCAATTCGAGTTGCAGTTACCGGAGCTGCCGGTCAAATCGGATACAGCCTTGCCTTTCGCATAGCGAGCGGCCAATTATTAGGTCCAAACCAGCCAATAATTTTACAGATGCTAGAAATCCCACCAGCAATGGGAGGATTAGAGGGCGTAGCCATGGAACTAGACGACTGTGCTTTCCCTCTACTCGACTCAATGGTTTTAAGCGATGACCCAAACACAGCTTTTGATGGTGCCGAAGTCGCATTATTAGTTGGTTCCCGTCCCAGAACAAAAGGAATGGAACGCCAAGACCTTCTCGAAGCAAATGGCGCCATTTTCACTGTGCAAGGACAAGCATTGAACTCTCATGCCGATGATGCTCTAAAAGTGCTTGTAGTAGGTAACCCTGCGAACACAAATTGTCTCATCGCTATGAATAACGCCCCTGATATTCCTAACAATCGGTTCACCGCCATGATGCGCCTCGATCATAATCGGGCTCGTTCTCAAGCAGCCACAAAATTAGGCGTGGCCTCCAAAGAAATAACTCAAATGACTATTTGGGGAAACCACTCGGCTACACAGTACCCAGACTTGGTTCATGCGCACATAAATGGCGAATCAGTTGCTTCTGTAATAAACGATCAAAATTGGATTGAGAATGACTTCATTCCCACGGTTCAACAACGCGGTGCAGCAATCATTGAAGCCCGTGGAGCATCAAGTGCAGCTTCTGCAGCGAACGCAGCAATTGACCATGTCCATGACTGGGCGCTGGGCACACCAACAAATGACTGGGTGTCCATGGGTGTCCCGTCAGACGGAAGTTACGGCGTCCCTGAAGGCTTAATATGCGGGTTCCCAACTACTTGCGTTGATGGCGAATGGTCAATTGTTTCTGATCTTCAAATAGATGATTTTTCTAGATCTCGTATTGATGCTTCAGTAGCAGAATTAGCTGAAGAAAGAGACATGGTTCAACAACTCGGACTTATTTAATCTGGACGACAAGAAGCAAATACGTCACCTAAGCCCTTAAAAACATCATGGTTGTCCACGAGAAGACGTGGATCTCCGCCAATCTCAAGTTGACCAGCAATGATTGCCTCTAAAGGATCTGTTATTCCGGTAGCGATGTCCAAAGCTGTAGATCGGTCAGTGGTAAACCAAACGTTTTCCGCTTCGTCAGTACCTGAATAAACACGAACCTCTCCATTTCCGATAGTTAGCCGCCAAGAAGGCCCATCGGTAATTCGATAACCCAATACCAAATCTTTATTTAAGGAAACTTCTTTAAGGCCGAGATGTGTAGTTGCTGCTTCATCAAGAGCAGATATCCATTCTGGTGAGAGAAATTCAGCCATCCCCAAATCCTAGACGACGCTGACTCTCTTTAGTGATGCTTAAACATGTACGTTTAAAGGATGGAACAGATCGGTAAGGGGCAAAAAACTTTCGACTATTCGCCTATAAAGGGCATCTGGCACCGTCTAGAAGGACCAGAAGATGTGTTGACTTATTTAGAAAATGAAAATACTGAAGGGGTTATCGCAGTTATTCGTGATGCCGGCGCCACTTTTTTGTCACCAATTTTTGAAGACCTCACTGGAGTGATCTGTACCGGCGGAACAATTCGAAGTCACATCGGGATTATTAGTAGAGAATTTCAAATACCAGGGGTTGTGGCAGCTGAATTGTTTCATGAACCAGAAGACGGTACAGAAATTGAAATAGATGGAACCGGCGAGTTCGGGATAATACGGTTACCGGAAAACTCGGAACGGTGACAAGGTGATTGAAAGAGTCAACCATCTCATAGGTGAAATTAACGGCGTCTCACGAGATTTGATGGCAGAACGAACTCATTACTCGTCTCAACTCATACCAGTTTCTGCCTATGTTGTGCTCTCCACCGTTGAAGCTTTTTTGCGTTACCCAGACATAGTGAAATCCATTGTTCAAGCAATGCCACCTGAAGAAATAGGTAAGCGAGCGCGAACCCCGGGCAGCCAAGCCAACTCAGTTTTTTTATGGGGAATCGCAAACTTTTTTCTTATCGGTAGACGGGTGATGTCTTTAGCTGACCCGTCGCTTGATTCTGTGGAACGAACCCACGACGTACTTGATTTTTGGGCGAGAACTTCGCAGGCTTATCGCGGCAACAATCACTTACATGCTGCAAACGCGAATGACACAATTCAGGTATATGAAGAAGAAACATTAAAAGTCTTATTTGAAGGTGTTTCCCCGGTTGATGATGAGAGACGCCAAATTATTCGAAAAGCGAACGCGACACTTATTAATTATTTGTTTCTTTTATATTTTGATACTCGAGTTGGGCATGGAGACACCGGGCCGTATCGCTTACCCGATGGAAGGTCGGTGATAGTGAGAGATTATTACCGGTTAGGGGAAAGCGATTTTTGGTGGTCCGGAGTTTCAAAAGAAATGCCGTATAAAAATCTCACCGCAGTGTTTGTGATCGACAACGATGTTGATCTCACCATTACCGATTTTGGAACCACTGTTTCAGATCCGGAGAATTATCTTGACGGTTTAAGCGGTTTCGCACTTTTCACTACCGACTCTGGAGAGATCAGAGAACTTTCAGATGAGGAGCTTGTTGAAATGGCGGGTGTGGCGAAAGCGGCTCAAAAAAATCATTATCGCAATATTGTCAAAATGAACAGAGATGAAAAAATTGCTTGCGGGTCATACGTTTATTTCACGTTTCTTCGCCCATTTGCTGAGATCGCTGGAATAAGTGATGACATTGATTGGACGTGTCCACGGGACACCCCAGCCGATTTGTATCCGTTTATCACGTTAGATTCTGAACCACAGATCGCTGACCCAGACGCAGAATTGTTTACTTACTACGAGTGAGTAGTTCTTTTCGCTAACGCGTCAAAAACGAGAACTACAACAAAAGCTCCGACAGCCAACAAAGTAGGTGTCAGAAATTCACTGCTGGCAGGCCAGTCAAGACCAACCCCTGGTTCAGTTTCAGAACCAACCCCATTAGGCCAAGGCCAAAGAACACGAAGTGACCCGACCATCAAACCAATTAGTACGGCGAGAACAATGTTCCGGTGTCGGTTGAGTAAACGATCCAGCAAAGTAGCGAAAAGTGCTAAACCGATTACTGCCCCGACAGCAAACACTGCAGCATCTCCCCAAATACGGTCATCGATTACTTCAAGCACCGACTCATATAGGCCAAACATCAGCAGCAAAAAAGAACCAGATAAACCCGGAAGAATCATTGCGCAAATAGTTATCGCACCCGCTAAGAAAAGCACTAAAGGAGTAGGGTCGCTGATCGGTCCGCTTTGCCACCCTAAACAAAAGAAAACAATTAATCCGGTTCCTATGATCGTGGCAACTGTAGAAATGGTTTGCTGTGGAAGTAAACGCCAAGAAATAATAATTGACCCGAGAACAAGGCCAAGAAACAGTCCCGCCATTTCTTCAGGATGATTTTCAAGACCGCTTTCTAATGGTCCCGCAAGAATCACTACCGCGGCTACTGCTCCGACACCTAACGGAACCAATAATTTCCAGTTAACAGATTTTAATCCTTGAGTTCCATTAGAAATTTTTCCGCGAACAAAAAAACTAACTGCTTTAGCTCCATCACGTAACGCTTCAATTAGCTCCTCATAAATACCAAACATGAGAGCCAAAGTGCCACCAGAAACGCCCGGAATAGTATTAGCGACACCCATCAAAGCCCCTTGGCTTAACCGAAGCAAATGTTTAGTTTTTTTAATCATTAGCCGGGTTTGTAAGAAATGGTTTGAGACCATCAAGAACAATGTCGGGGCATCTAACCGGACGTCCGTCAGTGTTAGTTACCGCAATCATTACTTCTTGAGAAGCCATTACCTCGTCACCACGTAGTATTCGTTGCCCCCAACGCGAAGAAGCTCGCCGTAACTCTAAAACCTCAGTTTCAATAATTAAAGAATCCCCACCAACCGCTGAAGATAGAAACTTAGTTTCAATCTTTGAAACAATGAAACGAAATCCTATTTTTTCCAGATCAGGCAAACCTAGGTTTGCCTCATCGAGCAGTTCAATACGTCCAGTTTCAAATAACTGGACGTAAACCGAATGGTTTAAATGCCCGTAAGGGTCAAGTTCATAAAAACGTACTTTGACATGATGTAGATGTGGCACAGCGTTGACATTAGCCGGCTAAAAGGCTTTCAAGGTGGCGCATACCATCAATCAATTTTGTAATGCCTCAAATGTTCATAGTGAGGTATAACTATCTCATATGCGGCTTTTACACGATCAGGTGCTTCATCAAAAGAAACATGGTTTCTTTTTTGTGGTTTAAGCCCGTCAGAATTTCGTAAGTTTTGGTGGAATGAACCTCCATTCCACCAACTAACTTCATCCCGTGGTCCTGGTTCCCATGAAAGTGCTTCAGGAATAAATGCAATTCCAACAGCTCGACACCATAATTCAACCATTTCAGATGGCCGTTCCATAAGGTCATCGCTATCAATAACCGGTGGAGCTTGGCCCTCTTTATTACAAAGACGATCAAACAATTCTCGTTGTTCAACAAATCCGATTTCTTTTATATCAAAATCGGACCATTTGCTGTACATAGACATCAAAGTCTTTAATGGATCGCGTATAAGAAAGCTGTGTTCGAAATAATTTAGGAACTCGTCGCTTAAAATTGGGTCAAGATAAAGCGGGAACTCTTTAATAAATACTGGTCCGTGTTTTGTGGCAGATTTCAATGTTGTCCAACACGATTCGTAAGTTAAGCCGGGTGTTCGAACACTTTCAGAGGTAGCTCGAGGCCAAAGGGGAGATTCGCCCTGATACCAAACTTCGCCGAAAGGCTCGTGGAAACATTCGAAATCTCCTCGTTGACGCATCATCCATTCAAAAGCGGTTGAAGTTGACCGAGGAACCGCCCAAAGAGCAAGAAAGGGTTTATTCATTTACAGATTGTGGAAGAAATATTTAATTTTGTCCACTTAACGCACGGTTTTTTATTTTTGCTTTCACGTAATCACGGTTCATGAATGCAATAAAGTCAAGACTGATTTCTTTAGGACACGCTTCGTGGCATTCTCCATGGTTTGTGCATGAACCAAAGAATTCTTCCATGACTTCAACCATTTCCTCGGTGCGACTCCAACGTTCTGCTTGTCCTTGAGGAAGCAATGCTAGGTGCCCGATTTTCGCTGAAGTGAAAAGCTGTGCGGCGGAGTTCGGGCAAGCAGCAACACACGCGCCACAACCGATACATGCTGCAGCATCAAAAGCCTGGTCAGCTGCATCTTTAGGCACTGGCGTCAAATTTGCATCTGATGCAGCCCCAGTGTTGACACTGATGTAACCGCCGGCTTCAATGATTCGATCCAAAGGGGAGCGGTCAACGGCAAGATCTCGAATTACGGGAAATCCGGCAGCGCGGAAAGGTTCAACAACGATTTCGTCACCATCCTTAAATTCACGCATATGTAGTTGACAAGTGGCAGTAGCTTTTTGGGGGCCATGTGCTCTGCCGTTAATCATTACACCGCAAGTTCCACAGATCCCTTCTCGGCAATCTGATTCAAACGCAATTGGTTCCGATCCTTGTTCGTTAAGCGAATCATTAAGTAGGTCCAGCATTTCTAAGAAAGAAGCATCTGTCGTTATGGCTTGATCATAGGTTTCAAAATGTCCATCATCAGATGGTCCGTTTTGGCGCCAAACTTTTATTGTTACGTTTATTATTTCTGCGTTACCAGTTGACATAATTATCCTCGCCTACTTGTACGAACGCTGTGAAAGCGCAACATTCTCGAAAGTAAGTTCTTCACGGTGACGAGTTTGAGTGTTACCTGCACCGTTCCATTCCCATGCCGCGACATGAGCAAAATTCTCATCATCTCTTTGTGCTTCACCTTCCGGAGTTTGGTATTCCTCTCGGAAGTGACCCCCGCAAGACTCGTCACGGGTCAAAGCATCACGGGCCATAAGTTCAGCGAGTTCAAAGAAGTCGTCTACCCGTCCGGCTTTCTCAAGGGACTGGTTTAAGGTGTCAGCGCTACCGGGCACACGAACATTTTTTAGGAATTCTTCTCTTAGAGACGGAATATCAGATAGCGCTTGTTCTAGACCTTCTTTGTTGCGTTCCATACCAATATTGTCCCAAACTATGCGACCTAATTCTCGATGGTAGTAGTCAACTGATTTAGTTCCATTGGTTGATAGCCAACGTTGAGTATCAGCCTCCACTGACGCAACCGCTTGAGTGAAGACAGGATCCGAGGTTGGGACTGCTGGTTCGCCTAATCGGCCGGCAAGACCATCGCCAATGGTGTAAGGCAGCACGAAGTATCCGTCTGCTAACCCTTGCATAAGAGCGCTAGCTCCTAAACGGTTCGCTCCATGGTCAGAAAAGTTTGACTCTCCGATGCTGTACAGGCCAGGAACGGTGGTCATGAGATGGTAGTCAACCCATAGTCCACCCATGGTGTAATGAATAGCTGGATATATCCGCATCGGAGTTTGGTAAGGATTTTCTCCCGTGATTCTTTGATACATGTCAAAGAGGTTTCCGTACTTAGCGGAGATCGTGTCTAAACCATCTCGTTCTATAGCGGCGGAGAAATCCAAGTAAACCCCGTTAGCTAGCGGGCCTACTCCTCGCCCTTCGTCAACTACAGTTTTGGCGTTTCGCGAAGCCACATCGCGTGGAACAAGGTTTCCGAAGGCAGGATATTTTCTCTCTAAATAATAGTCTCTCTCGGATTCAGGAATATCTGCTGCACGGCGTGACTCGCCCTCAATGTTTGGAACCCAAATTCGACCATCGTTACGTAGCGATTCTGACATCAAAGTGAGCTTTGATTGGAAATCGTCACTCGCTGGAATACAGGTGGGGTGTATCTGGGTGTAGCACGGGTTGGCGAAAAATGCTCCCTTGCGGTGAGCGCGCCAGGCAGCAGTGACGTTACACATCATCGCGTTGGTGGAAAGGAAATAAACGTTGCCGTACCCGCCTGTAGCTAAAACAACTGCGTGAGCGGAATGAGGAGTGACTTCTCCACTCAATAAATCTCGAACAACGATTCCGCAGGCTTGACCATCTTTAGTTACGACATCAAGTAACTCTGATCTTGTATGAAGTTCAACTGATCCTGCCGACACTTGACGCATAAGAGCGGAATAGGCGCCAATGAGGAGTTGTTGCCCTGTTTGACCACGGGCGTAAAAGGTGCGAGAAACTTGAGCCCCACCGAAAGAACGGTTATCTAACAGTCCGCCGTAGTCGCGAGCAAATGGAACTCCTTGCGCAGTGGCTTGATCAATAATATTTGCTGAAACTTCTGCTAGTCGATGCACGTTGGCTTCGCGAGACCGGAAATCTCCACCTTTTACCGTGTCATAAAACAACCGGTGAACAGAATCTCCGTCATTTGTGTAGTTTTTCGCTCCATTGATTCCGCCCTGAGCTGCGATGCTATGTGCGCGACGCGGGGTGTCATGAAAAGTGAAAGCTTTAACTCGGTAACCCAACTCACCTAACGAAGCAGCGGCAGATGCTCCCGCAAGCCCTGTTCCTACGACAATGATGTCGAACTTTCTTTTATTGTTTGGGTTGACAAGGTTCATGGAGAATTTATGGTTCTCCCATTTGTCAGAAATGGAACCTTCTGGGACTTTTGAATCAAGAATGTTTTCGGTCATCTAATTAATGCCCTTCTGCTTGTTCTGCAAGGCATTCCAAAACGTTAATTTCGCTTGCTGGGCATTTTCTGTTGTCTTCATTGATCAAACCGGTTTGAGTGAAAATTGGGAATGACAGATTACCGACCAGAATGATTCCTGCTAGCGCAGTAGCCAACCCGCGTCTCAGGTGATTGTATTTTGGATTATTGACTCCAAGGCTTTGAAACATTGACCAGGCTCCGTGGAAGATATGCATGGCCAGAGCGATGTTTGCGACAATGTAGAGAATCGCGACAGGAAGACTGGCGAGCGATTCTGAAACATTATGGTATGGATCTCCCGGCACGAAGTCGTCGCCTAGCCACCATCCCCAAGTTAAATCAGCTAAATGATAGAAGAGAAATAAAGCAATTATTGGTCCAGTCCAGCGCATAGTTCGGCTGGCATAACCTGCAGCAATATGGTCTCTTCCAGACTCATATTTTTTTGCTCCCCCCATCAAAGTGGCCTTGTTGCTTGATTGTCCAGAAAAGTTTCTTAGGGTAATTGCAGAGTGAAGGTGAAGCCCGAACATAACAAGTAGTCCGAATCGAAGTAACCAGAGAATAAATCCTTTCGGAACAATTCCACCGGCCAAAGTCCGTAGAGACTCGGCGTATTCGTGCATACGTGCTGGCCCTTCATATATGTGAAGGTTTCCGATCATATGCACCAGAACAAAGCCGATTAAACCAATTCCGGTAAGGGCCATAACCCATTTGCGTCCTACTGCTGTTTGGTAAATATTCAGCGGGAAAGGCCAAGAACGCTTCTTAGAACGTAATGGAGTCACGCGGTAACGCTCGTTTGTGGTCTGGACCATAAAAAGCCTTATTTTCTAGTAGGAACTTACTTGTGACGGTATCGCCACACTGTCTTTCCTCCATCATAAGTGACTAGGGTCACGTCTTTAGAGTCAAAGCACGAGTTTATTTCGTATAAGTGTATTGGTTATACGCCGTTGCTTCTTCTGACTCAAGCTCAAGAATGAGGTTCACTGACTCAACATCACGAGGTACCGCATATTCAATCCGACCAATATGTTTAGCAGCATCTGCTTCTATATTTCCTTCCCACTTGTTGATGTGAGTTTCATCTCCAATAGTTAAGCGAGAAGTCACTAATGCCTGCTGAATGGGTTCTCGACCATCGTGAATGGCAGTCACATTCGTAGCCACAATTTGCTCACTTGTAATTAAGTCAAAAAATGGATCAGCAATGATTATCGTTTGAGCGCACGCTGCAGAAACAGCGTTATACGCAGGTTTAAAATTCCCTCTTTGGTCAATCACTCCGCTTGTGGTTTCATGCCGATGATCAAACAGTGAGTCAAAGGTAAAACCTCCGCCAGGACGATATTTGCGGCGACGAAGAATCTCAATTTGAGTTTTTAGTAAGTAGGCCTGTTGGCTTCTTGTGGTCGCAGACCAGTTTTCAAAATCGGAGAACATTTCTGGCGGGAAGACTCTAAGAAGAGTGTCAAGAGTGTTTTCATCTTCAACATCTAATTTGGCGAAGTCAAAGATGGGCCATTGTTCAGAATTGATTTTTAGATCTTCAGGAACCGAGTAGCTGCCAAAAGCAGAAACAAATTTTCCAGCCCACGGTTGCTGATCTAAGTAAGCCGCGAGGTCTTGAGCTCTTCCTTGATGCCAACCAAACCATAGGTGGCTATTGGATTCTTGTGGTCTTGGCAAACTTGGGAGTGTTCCTGAACTTGCTATTGCAGGACGTGAAGGGTCTTGTCGGCGAAGAGATCGCCTTATTGATTCATCAAGTATTGAACGAGCCCATGTTGGTTTTTGTTGTTCAATTAAACTTGGAGCGCTTCGAGTCGTATCAACAGGATCAGGGCTATCGTGTCCGCACCAAACGATAATTGACGGGTGATGACCAAAATTGTCTACAAGCTCTCTGGCTTGCCGCATGCCTTGCTCTCGAACAGAACGGTGGTAACCGCCTGTTAGCGGCATGTCTTGCCATATGAGCATTCCCGCGCGGTCAGCTGCATCATAAAAGGAAGGATGAGTTACGTGTCCTTTAACTCTGATGAGGTTTAGGTTGGCTTCAAGAGCCTGTTCAATACAGGAGTTAGCAGACTCGGTAGTTATCCCCGCGAGATCTTGACTAAGGGACGCAACGTTTGCTCCGCGTAAAAAGATTTTTTCACCATTGATTAGCCAATGTTGACCCTTCATCCGCACAGATCGAAATCCGATCTGTTTTTCTCGCCGGTCACTTATTTCACCGGTTTCAGTTGACAGAGTGAATTCAGCATTAATTAATGGCTGTTCTCCGAGTTCATGGGGCCACCAAAGAGCTGGACGAGGAATCCGAATTATCCATTCAACCCGATTCTCTCCGGCTGCTAAAGGTTGTCGATGACGATGATCAATACCAAGAATTTTTGTTTTAAAAATTGTGAGACACGGATGAGTTGTTTCAACAACAGCTCGCACTGCCAACGTTGCGACAGTCGGATTAGCATCAACACAAACTGCACGTAAATGACGGAAAGCAATTGGACCTGTTGCACGTAAATGCACTGGTTGCCAGATGCCACCAAGATTAAAATTCTGATTATTGAAGCCAGTTAACGAACGTTTTTCGCTTTCTTCTTCATCTGGGGGAGAAGTTACTTCAATAGCGAGAAGATGTTCTTTCTGTTTCTTAAGCACGTCAGTTAACTCAAGGCTGTGCGGGAAGAAATATCCTTCGGTTACTCCGAGAAATGAACCATCAACCCAAACGTCTCCCTGTGAAAAGATTCCATTTAAGTCAAGCCAAAAACGTTGATTTGATTTCGGGGGTTCTAACTCAAATTGAGTTCGATAGAAAAGTGGGCCGTCAGCGTCCTTAAAACCATCAACTAAACCCCAGTGGCCTGGAACTGGAATTTCCGGCCATTTACTGTCATCTAGGTCAATTAATGGAAAATCTCTTCTTAAATTATCTTCGGCGTGATGCGCACGCCATAAACCAGAAAATTTCATTAGTTAAGACGCTAGTCGGATAATTGGGTTTAACGAAGAGTCATTACCCCGTTGTCAAAAACTACACGGTCGTTGACACGGGTTTGGAAAAGAATTGAGTCTTCATTTTTCCAGATATGAACGGAAAGTTCTTCTCCGGGCACAACCGGAGATTTGAATCGTCCTCCCATGCCGCCGAACCGGTCAGTGTCTGAGTTGCAAACTGCGTGGAGTAAAGCTCTTCCGGTAAATCCGTAGGTGCACAGACCATGCAAGATTGGTTTTTCAAATCCTGCGGCTGAAGCGAACGTCGGGTCAGAGTGCAAAGGGTTTCTATCTCCGTTTAGTCGGTAAAGAAGAGCTTGGTCCGTTCTCGTGGTGTAGGAGACAATGTCGTCGGCTGGCCGGTCAGGTAGTTCCCAAGGATTTGAAGGGCCTCGATCTCCACCCCATCCTCCTTCGCCTCCTAAGAAAAGACCTGATTTTGTAGACCACATTGGGTTTCCATCAAGATCAGTTACATCGTTCTCTAAATAGACAAGTGCAGCTTTTTCTTTGTCATAGATTTCTCCAACTCGCGCAGTAGCAATTCCTGTGCCTGACGCAGGCACGGTTTGATGCAACGTAATGTGTTGCTCAGCATGAAGAAGAAAAACAGGATTGAAATCACCGAAACCAGGGGTTTGTCCACCGCCCATTACGACAACTTGAGTGGGTAGAGATCTTTGCTCTATTTCATTGGAATTTTCAGTAGTGAAGTTCAGTTCAAAGCCTGTTGGATCAGTGACACCGGCTCCTACTCCTAAGGAATAGAGAAGGCTGTCATCAGACGTCCAAGAGAATTCTTTTGGTTCACCTACCGAACCTGCAGCATCTGGGTTAATGGGCATAGTTTCACGCTCCTTTTGATGCCTTCACGCTAGGAGAGTGGCTGTATTTCTGGCGAATCGGGTAAAAAAAACCCAAAAATAAGGAAATTTTTGTCGCACCATTTGCAATTTATTAAATAACAATGGTGTAATTACATGTATAGGCTTTGTAAGGTTAAGGCTTATACATACGCCAATCATCAATTTTGATGAAGTCAAAATCTGATGGAAGAAGGAGGCGAAAAAGTAAATGGGTATCTTTGCTAAACCAGGTTTAGACACCTCCTGGCAAGAATTTTCGAATTGTCTAGGAGTAGATCCCGATCTCTTTTTCCCGGAGCGTGGAGCGAGCACGCGTGAAGCAAAAGATGTATGTAGAGGCTGTGTGGTAAGAGAAGATTGTCTCGAATTTGCTTTACAAAATGGGGAAAAATTTGGAATTTGGGGCGGGATGAGCGAACGTGAACGTCGCCGTATTCGCCGCCAACGTGCACTTGAACGAGCCGCTGCCGCTGCCGCCGCTGCTGAATCAGCTTAAACATTTTTCTACAACAAAGACGGATTACCTTTTCTGGTACCCACTACCGCTCAAGTACAGGTAGTCTGAGATTATGAATATTGTTGGATTTCTTTCAAGTAATGAATTGATCATTGTGGCAATTGTCGCTGTTGTTCTTTTTGGAGGTAGTCAACTTCCAAAGTTGGCGCGCAATCTTGGTAGAGCTCAAAAAGAGTTACGCGACGGTATGGCTGAAGGCGCTGCTGATGCCGAAACCGAAACTGACGCTTGATCAGAATAAAAAATCAGAAACTAGTTTGAAATTCGAATTGCTTGAGGAGCCCTGTCATGACTGACACCACAGAAGATCTTGAACCACAACCACCACAAGGCGACGTAAAGGTCGTATATCTTGGACCTATCGCACCCCACTGGGAAGTGCATTCAACATTCGGTGAACGCGATTTAATTGACTCATTCCGAGATCGAATTTCATCACGATTGCTACTCCTTCCACCCCATGATCCACAGTTTCGAAGAAACCGAGAACGAATCAATCGGGATGCAGAAAGAGAAAATGTTTTAATTAGTTGGGATCTTGGTTTCGAAGAGGCAGACGAAGATCTCGGTTAAAGATCTAGTTAATAATTTAAAAACACCCCTGGCTCAAAGCCAGGGGTGTTTTTGTTTTACACCGAGTCTGAGAGGGGAAACATCCTCGGAGGTAAGTCCTGTTTATGAGGGTTCGATATTAGGTAACCGAAATACCCCCATTTCAAAAGACCGTTAATTACTCGTTCTAACATGTTTAAGCTGCGCTAACTGAAAGCGGCTGATGAGACACACGCCGTGCTTTTAAGATGCGGCGGCGTTGACGTTCAGAACATCCGCCCCATACGCCATGATCAATACGGTTATGTAGCGCATATTCAAGACACGGTTCAGTTACGGGGCAGCTATTGCAAATATCTTTAGCAACAATGACTCCCATTCCGTCGCTAGGGAAGAAAGTGTCAGCAGGAGAATTTGCGCAAGAACTTTGTTTCATCCATGTGGTGTTCATTATTTTTCTTTCTGTATTTCGGGTTTAGTTAACTAATGGCTTATTTATGCCATATCGGACCGAAAATTGGTGTAAAGAAAACCGAAAATTTATATAAAAAGATTAAAGAATCAGTTGCATTTTTTTTTAAAAAATTTATTTAATATTAGGAATGATTCTCAGTAATAATTAAGTGTCTTGTTAGGTAAGATTAAGTAATGGAAGAAATGATTCGTACTTAAATTTGGTTTAGGAATCTTGTGACAAACTCTTCTCCAGCCCTCAATTCTGAAAATTCGAACGAACGTGGAATGCCTACGTTGGTTAGGGCACTTCTAGTTATAGCTCTTTTGTACTTATTCCTTACAGGAGTGGAGTTACTAGGTGGTGGGTTTAAAAGTCTTGGCAAAGATCTCGTAGATGGCTTATTCAAAGGTGTTTCAAACCCCATTGGGGGACTCTTCGTTGGGCTTTTAGCAACCGTCTTAGTCCAGTCTTCCTCAGTTTCAACTTCAGTCATAGTTGGCTTAGTAGCCAGCGGTGTTGTGAGTACTAGCGATGCAGTGCCCATGATCATGGGAGCCAACCTAGGGACAACAGTTACAAACACCTTGGCGTCATTGGGTCATGTTCGACGTGACATTGAATTCCGACGGGCGTTTGCTGCCGCTACCGTTCACGATTTTTTTAACATTCTTGCTGTAATTGTTTTCCTTCCCATCGAACTCGCAACCGGCTATCTCTCATCTTCTGCTTCGTGGCTCACTGAAAGAGTTATTGGATCATCTGGGGCTGAATTTAAAAGCCCCCTAAAAGCAGCTGTGAAACTACCTGCAACCTGGGTCAAAGAATTGCTTTCACATTTCGGAGCCCACGGGGATGTTAAGGGCGGCTTAATGATTGGAGTGGGCTTACTATTTATCTTCTTAGCTTTGGCGTATATCACTAAAAACATGCGATTGTTAGTTGCAGATCGTGTAGAGGTAGCCATCAATCGTGCACTAGGTGCAGGTTCAGGAGTGGT
>Ga0208130_1000186_pt1 | contig 33293 bp, 25 predicted proteins | sample ETNtaG_31_FD_185771 | JGI IMG/M metagenome (GOLD analysis project Ga0208130, IMG submission 185771) | Marine microbial and viral communities from oxygen minimum zone, Eastern Pacific Ocean - ETNP201310SV78 (SPAdes) (version 2) | ecosystem: Environmental > Aquatic > Marine > Oceanic ... | reverse complement strand
CATTGTTGTTGATAATATACCAAGTGCACAAGCCTATTTAGTTGAGGTTACAGATGAGTCGAATTGTAGTCCACCAATAAGTATTACAGTTACAATGACCACTGAATCCCTTGGGGATCTTGTTGCAGCAGCCAATTTAACAGGGGTTCAAGATTGCAATTCTTCTGTGGTTCCTTCTGGAGGACCTACAATTAAAATCGATGGTTCTATTAGTGGTGGTGTAGCACCTTACACGATCAAGTGGGAGAGAAGGTCACAATTAAACTTTGACACTTTCTCTATTTCATTTACAGGAACTGTTTCTGCCTCAGCAGGAGGTACACTTGGAGTTATAATAAATGGAACAACATTTAACTCCTCAATTGTTATAACCAACAGTACAACTATTTTAGACATTGCATCTGACTTAGCAACTATAATTAATAGTGATCCGTTATTAGATGCATTTTTAATTGGTTCAAGTATATCTGTTAAGTCTCAAATTATTAATTCTGCTCAAGCTGTTTCAATTACACCAGCTTATGGTTTAACCATGAATTTGTCTCCGATTTCTGTAACTGCACAAACAGTTTGGAATGAAGTGCCTGGAACAGCAGGATTTGAAGTGCTTACAGGATTAAATATAGGATATTATCGAGGTGTGGTTACTGATTCTTCAGGCTGTGGAAGCATGCTTGTTGAAAACTTAACTCAAGGTGGTTATGAGTTTGAAATTGATGACCCAAGTAAATTACAGATTCAAAATGTAGAGTTTGATGAAATCACATGTGTCAAAAACACAGCATCAATTAGTTTCAAATTAGGTAATGGGCAGTTTGATTTAATACCAGATCCAACCGTATTTGAATTTACTCTTAATGGTACTCTTCTTCAAAGTACAGTTTCAAATGGATCATCAATTTCCTCAACTCCAACTAGTTCACTTGCTACAAATGTTTTATCTGGAAACTTTTACACACCAAATCTAGCTACTAATATAGTGTTGATTCAAAATCTTGATCCTAACACTTATGTCTTAGAGGTTAAAAATACACAAACAGGATGTTTGGTTCTTTTAAATTTTACCATTGCTGATATTACACCAATTAACTATTCTGGTCAAACAGATTTTACAATTAGTGCTTGCTATGAAAGTTATCAAGATCCATTTTTTGATCAATTCCTTATAACAGGAGGAACACCATTTTTGGATGTGTCAGGACAACCATATTATAACTTAACATGGACATATTATCCAGATCCAAATTCAACTGCAAATTCAACAGTGTTTAATAGTTTAAGTAATAATGTATCATTTTTACCTTTACCGGGAGCATATCAATTAAGTATTCAAGATAAAAATGGATGTACAATTCAGGATCAAAATGGAAATACAACTGCTCAATTTAATTTTGTTTCTGAATTCAATGAGATAGTAGTCAATGGAGTAGCTGATGCTTCAGGATCATCTAGTTTACCTGTAAGTTGTCAAATTGACGCAGAGGACGGAACTATAGCAATTTCTATTGATAATCAAGACGGTTCCTCAAATTCTACACCATATGTTATAACATGGGAAGTTCAAGGGGCCGAAATCGATGATGATGAAGCAATTCTTTTATTTCAAGGTGTCGAGGCTGATACAGATAGCTTGGAAGTTTACTCAGTTTTAGTAAATAGTATACCATTTACTTATACTACTCAATCACCAAGTGAGCCTATAGAGTCTGTAGTTAAGGAAATGGCTCAAGCAATAGATAGCTCTCCACAATTTAGTTCTTCTATTGAATCTGCAAATAATGGTGGAACACTTCAAGATGTTCAAATTAGAATTGAAACAGAGTCTGGAGCATCAATTTCATTAGAAATAGTTACTAAAACTACTCGTTTACAAATGTTAAATACTACAGTTAGTACTGCTAATTGGACCCCTCTAGATGGAACAAATGGTTCTGTTGATTTTACAGGCTTTACAAGTTTAAATAATTTGGCAGAAGGCAATTATAGATATACAATTATTCCTGCAGGCTTGTCAAATTGTGCAGGGCCAAATATCTCTAATAATCAGATTCAAGGTGTGATAAATGTTGCAAATGAAAATGTTCTACAAATAAGAGAAGGACCTATAGTAAGTCCAGATTTATGTCAAGGAAATGCTGGAACTATTTATATAGATGTTTTTGATGGTGGCACTGGTCCTCTATCGTTTTTTTACAACTCCAAACCAGTAAAAAGTACAATTGTTGGTGAAGATCAATATATAGTAGAAATTGATGATCCACAACCATCTGCACGATTAGAAGTTTTAAATGATGCTGGATGTGGCTTAGCTAGACAAATTAGTGTTGGAATTGGTAATCCTTTATTTGATTTTACTTCAATTAGTTTCCAACAATCATCACAATATATAGCTAGAGAAGATATTACATTTAGGGACTTGTCAGAAGATGAATATGATTCATTTGAATTTATTTATGGTGATGGTACTCAATCTGAAAGATTAGAAAGAAATCAACCAAATCCAATTGTACATGAGTATGCAATTGCAGGAACTTACTATGTGACCCTTAGAATTTATAATGATATTGGATGTGTTGCTGAACTTACACAGACTATTAAGGTTGGAAAAGGATATAATGTTTTATCGCCAAATGTATTTACACCAAATGGAGATATATACAATCAGTGTTTTAAACCATTATTTAATGGACTAGTTGAAGTAACATTTAGAGTATATGATGCTCAAGGAGCACTTCTTTATCAAGAAATTGGCGTACCTCCTGCAGATCCAACAAAAGAGGCAATAACACTCAATGGTTGGTGTGGTCCAGATCTTTCTGTTGATAATGCAAAAGATATAATTACACCATACTTTATATATACACTTGAGGGAAAAACTATGGATGATGTATCGGTATTTAGAGATGGAACATTTTTACTTTTAAGATGATATGAAAAAAATAAACTACATATTATTTTTAATGATGTTGATTGTTTTTAAGCTTTCGGCTCAAGATGATTTAATAGTAAGTCATTCAAGATTCATGCAGAAATCTAATCCTAGTTTTATGGGACTAAATAATATGAACAAGACAGGTGTTTTATATAATTCAATTGGCCTAGTTTCTAATCAAGGAATTGAAAGTAGATATTTTTTTGGAGCTATTTCGTTTGACTCAGACTATTTTTCACTTGGAGTTGACATGTATTCCTATACAATGGATAATGCTGGATTGGTTTATACAAAACCCTCATTGAGCTTTATATATAAAATTCAATTAGATAATCAAGATTTTTTCTTGCCTTCAATAACATTAGGAATGGGAGGTTCCAAATTAGATACAAGTAAGTTAGTTTTTGAGGATCAATTGTCACTTGTATCTGGATTTCTTCAAGCTCAATCACTTGACCCTTTAGCTCCTTTAATTGGGAATGCTAATTACCTTGACTTAGGTGCTTCATTTATTATTCATTCTGATAAATATCTAGTTGGTTTTAGTGCTCAACATCTTAATCAACCAAATATTTCCTACAATAAAGAAAATGAGGAATATAAAATGCCTATTCGTTTTTCTATACAAGGAGCATATGAATTTAATATAAACCCATATGATCAAGGGTTTTTACCTAGATATTCTACTTTTTATGCTTTTACTAATATTTCTCAATCATCTTATAGCACTGATATTTTTCTTTCAGAAGAATTTCAATTTGGTGAGTTTTCAATTGGTTTAAATCAGTCAATGAAGAGCGTAGAAAGTTTTTCTATGTTAAATATGGGTATTTCAGTTGCCCTATCATATGAGAATTTTGAGTTTGGTACGTTGTATAATTTTCCTTCAAGAAAAGATCCATCAAAAGCATATTCACCAAGTACTTTTGAAGTGTTTTTAACTTTTGATTTCAGTCCTTACTTAAGAAATAGAAGAGGTGATTATAGAAGATTAAGTATAGATAATTATTACTAGTCTCTAAACACCTTATTAGGGAAAACTACTGGACTTTCTATACCATTCTCTCCCACAGTAGATATTCCAAATAAGAAATTATCAATCACTATTCCTTTAAGAGTATATTGAGATAGTTTACCAACAAATCGACTTTTTTCCCAAAAGGGACTTGTTGTATCTCTCCAATAAATTTTATAACCTTTAATTGACTCATCATTTATTGCCTCCCATTTAAATTTAACAGAAGGTTCAACAACCCCTCCAATTGATAAGGATTTTACTGTTGGAGGAGACCATGCAATACTTGCCAGGTTAATTGCGTTTACGGCTGTTAATTTGGCAGCATAATCAAAATTAACACCATTAATAACGTCACCGTAACTTATGCCATTTTCATTTCTTATATCTTGGTGTTGTCTATTATAATTTTCATGTGCCTCCATTATTCTGACTCCTGCATAACCTAAATCATTGAATGGTCGATGATGCCCTCCTCTTCCAAATCTATCCAAGCGATAAATTAAAAGTGGGTTCATTTCAGGCATGTATTTTTTTACATTTTTATATATATACCTAGCTAACTGTCTAGAAATACCGTCAACTTCTCCTCCGTAAAATCTTCTTGCATTTCTTTCTTTCTCAGTTTCAGTATGAGGTGTTGGTTCTGAGAATATTCTAAAAGTTCTATTGTCTATAACTCCGTCAACTCCTTCAATATTACCAATCATATCATTGTTAAGTATACCTATTATATCCCATTTTCTTTTTTTTGCAAAGTTAGCAAGGCCTTTACCTCCAAAAAGACCCTGTTCTTCTCCTGAGAGTCCAACGTAGATAATGCTGTTATCGAAATTATATTTAGAAAGAATCCTAGCAGCTTCAATTGTTCCTGCCATTCCAGATGCATTATCATTAGCCCCTGGTGAATCATTAGTAAAGTTGTTTGGATCAGATATTCTAGAGTCAATATCGCCACTCATAATAATAAATCGATTTGGAAATTTTCTTCCTTTTTGAATAGCAACAACATTATTAATCCACACGGGTTTTACAATTCTTGGTCCGTCGTCCTTTGTGTAATAATTTTTTTGATAAAAAACTTCTAAACAATTATTACAATTTTTAGAAATTTTGTCAAATTCGGATTTAATCCATCTTCTGGCAGCTCCAATTCCTCTTGAATTAGAAATAGTATCGCTTAGAGAGTGTCTTGTGCCAAAATTAGCTAGGATTTTGATGTCATTTTCAATTCTACTAGCATTTGTTTGATTTATTATTTGATAAAAATCATTTGAGCTTTGAGAATATAAAAAACTACATGCTAAGAAAATGTATATGTGAAAAAATTGTCGCATTTTTTTTAAAAAATTACAAAAAAAGATTTAAAGAGTTTCTTTTAATTAAAATTAAATTCCTCACTTCAAATTGAATTATTCTTTGATATTTTCGACGAAAAAGCAAAAGTAAGTGAGAAAATACTTATGGTGCTTATTACAGCAATGAGTTTCTGAATAGTTACAGACTCCATTAATGCTTCTGGACTTTTCATTGCATCTTCAATTAAAAGTTGATATATAACGTAAGCAGTGGTGAAAAATAAATATCCTAAAGTGACCAGTGTATATTTATTATTCACATTACTTTTAAATAATACTATAACGTAAAAGATTGATGCTGGAATTAAAAGTCTAAATGCATTTTTGGCAAAATGCCCATGTAGGGTTTGGTATAAATCGTGAGGAGTTAAACCAACTCCCGCAAAACAAAAACTACCAATAAAAAAGAAAAAACTACCTATCCAAGCTAAATAATAAATATTTTTTTCTTTTTTAAAGAGTTCTGGAACGAATAAAAAACCTATTCCAGATAATAGATATAAAAACATTGAAGTATTAAAAATAAAAGAGGAAAGAAAATTAACTTCTCCAGATCTACTCATAAATCCACCTAAATCACTTAAATAGTTTTTAGTAAATGAATAACCAATTTGATTTGTATCAAATATGTTTCCTCCAGGGTATAGAAGAGCGGCAATAATGACACTTGATAAAAAATATAATGAAACAAATCTTATTATGTAAACAGTCCAAAATTTTGTCATTATAACTTGTATTCATTTTCCTCAATGACTTTATCTGCTATTTTCGTTTTTAGCTCGACAATATTTGGATAAACCTTATATCTAGTCATTTGATCAATATATTTTAATAATCCAACTTTGTCTTTGTCATTTGAAATACTCAAAACTATTTCATTTGCTTTATTTTTTATTTTTTCAACTGAATTAAACAAGAATAATTGAGTCATATCTTTATGAGTTTCTGAGTAGTTTGTGTGAGCTCTTTGATGATTTTTTATAGTTCTTAATAAAACTGATTCAGAAAAGTACGACTGCATTAAAATATCCGAAAGTCCAAGAAGAACTATTTGATGGTTTTCAAGTTCTGCTCCAAACTTTTGAAAAGCAGCTCCAGTTAACAATAAAAAGATATCCTTAATGTTTTGAACTAATAGTTCTTCCTGGGCAAATTCAGATTCAGAAGATAGTTTACCATAATTATTAGACTTGGCATTTTCTACTACTTTCATAACAGGATTCATTAAATCTAAATGTCCTTTAGCAGCTTTTTTTAAGAGCATTCCAACTGAAACCATTCTGTTAATTTCATTAGTTCCTTCGTAAATTCTACCAATACGGGAATCTCTCCATGCTGCTTCCATTGGAGTATCTGCTGAGAATCCCATACCCCCAAAAATCTGAATCCCTTCATCAGAAGAATTTTGCATAGCTTCTGAGCAAAAAACTTTAATCATCGAACATTCTATGGCATACTCTTCTAACCCCTTTAATTCTGCTTCTTGGTCTGTCTTACCTTCACTTTTTAAAAACTCAATATGATCTTTAATATCAGAAGCCGCTCTATAGCTCCCTGATTCACTTGCGTATAAATCAACAGACATCTTTGCAATTTTTTCTTTGATTGCACCAAATTGTGAAATTGGAGTTTTGAATTGAATTCGTTCATTTGCATATTTAACTGATCCGTTGATAATTCTTCTTTGAGCATCAACACATGCAACGCCAAGTTTTATTCTTCCTGCATTAAGGGCATTCATAGCTATTTTAAAACCTTCACCTCTTTGAGCTAACATATTTTCAACAGGAACCTTAGTATTATTAAAAAAAACTTGTCTGGTTGACGAGGCATGAATACCAAGTTTTTTTTCTTCATCTCCTAGAATAATCCCATTATTATAATCAGCTGGAACAATAAATCCAGTAATATTTTTATCATTCTCAATACGAGCAAATACAATAAATATACTTGCAAATCCCGCATTTGAAATCCACATTTTCTGTCCAGAAATCAAATAATTTTTTTTGTCTTCAGAAAGAATGGCTTTGGTTTTACCTGAATTTGCATCAGATCCTGCACCAGGTTCAGTAAGGCAATAAGACCCAAACCATTTTCCTGAGGCTAGATTGGGAACATATTTTTGCTTCTGTTCTTTAGTTCCATATAATGTTATTGGAAGAGTTCCTATACCAGTATGAGCACCAAAAGCTGTAGATAATGACCCTGATGCAGCTGAAATATAATCACATACTAACATGGTAGAAATAAAATCCATTCCAAGACCACCATATTCCTCAGGAACAGAAACACCAAGAAACCCTAACTTCCCTGCTTTTTCCATGACTTCTTTTGTGAAACCATAATCCTTATTTTCAAAACGTTCTTTATGAGGCCATACTTCTCTTTCAATGAACTCTTTGACAGCATCTTTCATCATTATTTGTTCCTCAGAAAAATCTTCCGGTGTAAAAATTGTCTTTGTTGAGTCATTTATTGTTATTATAAAATCACCTCCCTGTGTTTTTTTATTTTTAGTTTCTATTACCATTAATTTGATTTATTAATTTATTTTTTGACTTTGCTTATTAATACAGTTAATTACTTTAAAAAAAATATTTATTTCCTCTTTTTTAAGCTGATCAGCTACTGATTTATTAAATTTTAAAACAATTTTTTTTGAAATCTCTCTTTTTTCAAATCCAAGTTTTGTAAGGTGGATTAAACGACTTCTTCCGTCTTTAGGATTTTGTTTTCTCTCAATAAGACTTCTTTTTTCAAGAGTATTTAGTATTCTAGATAGACTTGTATTTTCCATACCCATTTTTGGGCCTAAAGATGTTGATGGCGTACCGTTCTGTTCAATATTTAAAAGAACAAATCCGGTGGCCATAGTTGAATCAAACTTTCCTGCTGCTTTGTTATACATATTACTTACTCCTTGCCAGGTTGATCTCAGAGCATAATCGAAAGTTTTTTGTTTTTCCATTTATTAAATCCAAATATAATAAAAATTATTATGCGTGCATAATAAATATTTATTCTTTATTACTGCTTAAATAAACTATTAGAATTTTATAGAAAATATATATTACTTCAAAAAAATTTTATGTGTAAATTTTATTTATCAAATCCTGATATTTTGATTTGATTGCTTTTCTTTTTAACTTCATTGTAGGAGTTAATAATCCATTTTCAATAGTCCATGGATCAGATGTTAATTCAAATTTTTTAATTTTTTCCCATTGCGCAAATTTTTCATTATGAATGTCAATGTCTTTTTGAATTTCATTTATTAATTTGTCATTTCTATAAATTTTTTCATTTTTTTCTTGAATATTATTCTCTTTCATCCAGTTTTCTATGTATTCAAAATTTGGTTGAATGATTGCTGCTGCCATTCTTTTACTTTCACCTACAACCATAATTTGTTCAATAAATAATGATTGTTTCATCTCTCCTTCAATAACAGCCGGGGCAATATATTTTCCACCGGATGTTTTAAACATTTCTTTTTTTCTATCGGTTATTTTTAAAAACCCATCTGAATCTATTATTCCTATGTCCCCAGTATGAAAAAAATCTCCTGACATAACTTCTTTTGTTTTTTCTTCTTCTTTATAATATCCCATCATTACATTAGGCCCTTTACAAAGGATTTCACCGTCTTCAGCTATTTTGACTTCAACTCCATCAACTAATTTGCCAACTGTCCCAATCTTTAGACCTCCATTTCTCATATCATTTAATGAAATTGCCGGTGATGTTTCAGTTAAGCCATAACCTTCAACAATCGTCATACCGGCAGCTGTAAATACTCTTGCTAGTCTGGCCTGGAGAGGTGCACTTCCTGAAGCAATAAGTTTCAGATTGCCTCCAAGTGCTTCTTGCCATTTTGAAAGAATAAGTTTTTTGGCCAAAGCTAGTTTTATAGAATATAGTATTCCATTATTATTGTATGGCTCATATTTAAGAGCAATCTCTACAGCCCAGTAAAATAGTTTTTGTTTTAGTCCATCTAATTCTTCTCCTTTAGAGTATATTTTATCATATACTTTTTCTAATAGGCGAGGAACTGCTGTCATAATTTCTGGTTTTACTTCTTTTAAATTATCACTTATTGTTTCCAAAGATTCTGCAAAATATACATCTATACCATTGTACAGGTAACTATAAAGAACAACCCTTTCGAAAACATGACAAATAGGTAAAAAGCTAAGTGCAGTTTCTTTTCCTGTTTCAAAAGGAAACCTATTGGAGGTTGAAAGCACGTTTGAAACTATATTACTATGACTCAGCATTACTCCTTTGGGAGTTCCAGTTGTTCCCGATGTATATATAATAGTGGCTAAGTCTTCAGGTTTAACTTTTGATTTTTGTTCTTGAATAATACTTATATCCAAACTTTCTTGGCCTGAATCAATTAATTCTCTCCAGTTTGAACATTTGTCAATATTATCAAAGGAATAAATGTTTTTAAGACTTTTAACTTGTTCTTTAACAGCAAAAACTTTTTCATAAACTTCTAAATCGCTTACAAAACAATATTTGCACTCAGAATGGTTTAAGATATATAAATAATCTTTAGAGGTAATTGTTGGATAAAGTGGAACATTTATTGCTCCTATTTGAGATAATCCCATATCTATGATTGACCACTCGGATCTATTGGTAGAAGAAATCATAGCAATTTTATCTCCCGGTTTAACACCCATTCTAATTAGTGAAGAGCTTATGTAATTAGCTTTTAAATCATAATCATGTGTTGAAAGGGATTGCCATTTTCCATTATATTTTGTATTTAAAACATTATCAGATGGATGATTGGTTTTTGCAAACTCCAAAAAATCAAAAAGACGAGTAGGTATCATATTAATAGGTTTTAAGCCTAAAATACAAATTAATCCAAATTAAATAAAATTAATGATTGATGTACTGATTTTCATAAAACCAGTTTCTTGCATTTTCAAAAGCTTTGATCCATGGAGTGATCTGATCTTTTTTCCGATCTTCTGGATAATAAGCCCAGTTCCAAGGAAATGTAGAACGCTCCAGATGTGGCATCATAGCTAGGTGTCTGCCATCATTACTTGATAACATAGCTGCGTTGTGATCTGATCCATTTGGGTTTGCAGGATATGATTCGTAATGATAAGTTGCAGGAATTTGATAATTATTTTTTGATCCGGGTAAAAGAAATTTTCCTTCTCCGTGAGCTGCCCAAATACCAAGTCTACTTCCTTCAAGACCTTTGAGCATAATAGATGTAGATTTAAGAATATCAACAGCAGTAAAAATACATTCAAACTTACCTGAATCATTAGCTAGCATTTTGGGTTTATTTTCTAACTCAGGTGTAATAAGGCCCAGCTCTATAAAAAGTTGACACCCATTACAAACTCCAAGAGATAATGTGTCTTCTCTTTCAAAAAACATTTTCAAACTTTTATTTGCTTTTTCATTATGAATAAATGATCCTGCCCAACCCTTTGCTGAACCTAACACATCTGAATTTGAAAATCCGCCAACAGCAACTATAAAGTTGAACTCAGATAGATCTGTATAACCATTTATTAAGTCAGTCATGTGCACATCTGTAACCTCGAAACCACCAACTTGCATTGCATAAGCCATTTCTCTTTCAGAGTTACTTCCTTTTTCTCTAATTACTGCTGCTTTAATTCTTTTATTTGAAGTTAATGGAAGTTTTCCAGTAAAAATATTTGGGAATTTAAAATTTAAAGCTTGATTTTTATAATTATTAAACCTTTCAAAAGCAAGATTATTAGCAGTTTGTTTGCTATCTAAATCAGTCGATGTTTTAAACCAAATATCTCTATAATGATTTATATCAATGCTGATTCTATCATCACCATGTTTAATAATTACTTCATTAGATATTTTAACTTCTCCAATTTTAACACAATTAATACCTTTTTTACTAAAATAGTTATCTAAAGATAATTTTGACTGAACAATAATTCCAGAATTTTCAAAAAACAAAGATTGATTAATGTTGTTTGTTTTAATTAATTTAATTTCAGCTCCAATCCCTTGAACTGAAAAAAACATTTCTAATAAAGTAGTAATAAAACCTCCATAACTTATGTCATGACCTGCAGAAATCTTACCATCTTTTATTAATTCTTGAACTAAATTAAAAGCTCGTTTGAAATAGTATGAATCTTTAACAAAGGAAGCTTCCTTTCCTATTTTATTTTGTATTTGAGCAAATGCAGTTCCACCCAAATAATTTTTATCACTTGAAAAGTCAATGTAAAATAAAGAACCTCCATTAATTTTAATGTTTGGAGTTATAATATTTTTTACATCAGAACATTGTCCAGTTGCTGAAATTATAACTGTTCCAGGAGCAGTTACATCCCCATCAAAATATTTTTGCTTCATTGATAGTGAATCTTTACCTGTAGGAATATTTATTCCTAAATCTTGAGCAAATTTAGAGCATGATTCAACAGCATTATATAATCTAGCATCTTCACCTGGATTATTACAGGGCCACATCCAGTTTGCGGATAGAGAAATTGAACTTAAACCGTTTTTTAATGGTGCAAAAATGATATTGGTTAATGCTTTAGCTATAGAGTTTATACTTCCTTTAGAAGGGTCAATTAAGCCAACTATGGGAGAGTGTCCAATACTTGTCGCTATACCATTTCTTCCTTTATAATCCAATGAAATAACACCGCAATTACTCAAAGGCAATTGAATTGGACCAACAGTTTGTTGTTGTGCGACTCGTCCAGTAACACACCTGTCTACTTTATTAGTTAACCAATCTTTACAAGCTACACCTTCAAGCATTAAAATTTTCTGTAAGGAAACTTTTGGATCTTTTTTTAAACTTACTTTATCATATTCATTTTTTATAGTCTTATCATACATTTTTGTTTTAGGAGAGCTACCAAAAAGAGATTTTAATTCTAAATCAATAGGTTTTTGATCAGTAATTTTATTTATAAAAGTAAAATGCTCATCACCAGTAACTTCACCTACTAAATAAATTGGCGCTCTTTCTCTTTTACAAATATCTTCAAGAAGCATAACGTCTTTTGGTGCGATAATAAGCCCCATTCTTTCTTGAGATTCGTTACCTATTATTTCCTTATCTGATAAAGTTGGATCTCCAATTGGTAATTTATTTAATAAAATCTCACCTCCTGTATCTTCAACAAGCTCAGATAAACAATTTAAATGACCTCCAGCTCCGTGATCATGAATTGAAATTATTGGATTTTTTGATTGTTCACAAAGGCTTCTAATCGCATTTGCGACTCTTTTTTGCATTTCAGGATTTGACCGTTGGATTGCATTGAGTTCAATTCCAGTTTCAAAAGCTCCAGTGTTAGCTGATGAAACTGCTGCACCTCCCATACCTATTCTGTAATTATCACCTCCTAAAATAATTATAATATCTCCCTTTTTTGGAGTATGTTTTTTAGCATGAAGAGCATTAGCAAAACCAATTCCACCTGCCTGCATAATAACTTTATCATATCCAATTTTGTGATTATTTTCTTGATGTTCGAATGTAAATAATGAACCAGCAATTAATGGTTGGCCAAATTTATTTCCAAAATCTGAAGCACCATTAGATGCTTTGATTAATATATTTAAAGGGGTCTGATATCTCCAAACTCTTTCTTGAAATTTTTTTTCCCAAGGTCTATTCTCTGACACTCTAGAGTATGGTGTCATATAAACTGCAGTTCCTGCTAATGGAATTGAACCTTGTCCTCCTGCTAGCCGATCTCTTATCTCCCCCCCAGAACCAGTTGCTGCTCCATTGAAAGGTTCAACAGTAGTTGGAAAATTATGTGTTTCAGCTTTTAATGAAATAACACTCTTTATATCAGTTTTCTTGTAAATACTCGGCTTATCTCCTTTGGAGGGGGCAAATTGTTCAATTTTAGGTCCTTTTATAAACGCAACATTATCTTTATATGCTGATACAATTTCATTAGGATTTTTTTTAGATGTATTCTTTATTAAATTAAATAATGATTCTTTTTTTGATAATCGGTCAATTATAAACTCACCATTAAAAATTTTATGCCTACAATGTTCAGAATTTACTTGAGAAAACCCAAAAACTTCAGAATCTGTCAATTTTCTTTTTAGTATAGTGGCTAGGTTTTCTAGGTATTCAACTTCATCCTTATTTAATGCAAGCCCTTCTTTTTCATTGAATTCACTTATATTCCTAATTCTAAGAATAGGTTCTGGTTTTTTTTTTAGTTTAAATATATTTTGATCAAGTTTTATAAATTTTTCTTGCAACATTGGATCAAAAACAATTTTTTTATTTGCTAAAAAATATTTTTCAATTCTTGTAACATCGTATACTCCCATATTTTGAAGAATTTCAACAGCATTTGTACTCCAAGGAGTCAGCATATTTGCTCTAGGACCTATATAGTCACCGTTAATTATCTCTTTTTGAATTAATGGCATATCGCTAAACAACCAACTTAATTTACTTATTGTATTTTGGTTTAAGGTTGAATTTGTTTGTACAGCAAAAACAGTTTTACTTTGGATACCGAAAAATTGAATCATATAAAATATATAGTAAGTGTAAAAATACTTTTTAATATATTATTGTTGTTAAATAGATAAAATTATAATTCACCGTTTATTCACAGTTTTTAAGTTGAGCAATATAAAATCCATCAAATCCGGTTGAATATGAAAAAAATGTTTGTTCTTTAACAATCTTAAATTTTTTTCCACTTTCACTCTTTAAAAATGTTTTAATCCGATTTGTATTTTCATTTTTAAAAATTGAGCATGTTGCATAAATAAGTTCACCTCCTTTTTTTAAATATTTTGACCATTCTTCTAATAAACTATCTTGAACTTTTATTAAATCGTTTATTTTTTTTGGAGTCATATTCCATTTTGCATCGGGATTCCTTTTAAGAACACCTAGACCACTACAGGGAGCATCTATCAAAACTCTATCAGCTTTTCCAATTATATTCGAAATTAAATTTTTATTTGATGTATTTAAAGTTCGAATTATATCTACACCATTTCTTATTGCTCTATTATTTAGTTCTTTAAGTTTATAATCAAACAGATCTAATGCAATAATTTCTCCCTTATTTTTCATAATACTAGCCATATGCAAACTTTTACCACCTGCTCCTGCACAGGCATCAATAACTGTCATTCTAGGTTTTAAATTACAGGATAATGCTACTTTTTGAGAATTTGCGTCTTGTATTTCAAAATACCCCATTTTAAAACAGGATAAATTTGTAACCTTTTTGGGTTCTTTAATTATTAAAGCTTGAGGATATTCATTTATTAGGAATGAATCAATATTGTTTTTTGAGAGTTCTTTTTTAAGATTATTTATATTTGATTTTAATGTATTACACCTAAGAACTAAATTTGATTTAATATTTAATGCCTTAATCTCTTTATCCCATATTTCGTTCCCAAAATCATTAACACCTAATGAGTCCATCCAGTCAGGAATAGATTGACTGATTTTTCTATTGTTTTTAATTTTTTTTTCTCTACAAAGAATTTTTTTGTAGTCAAGATGAGAAAATTCAATAAAATTTGGAAGAAGTCTATCTTTAATTACAATTGATGATCCAAGGATGCTCCATAAGTCTTTTTTGGTTGATAATTCTTTTATGTTAGCGCAATAAGCAAATTTTCTTATCCACCTTACATTTTCAAAAATTAGATATGAAACAATTTTTCTGTCTCGAGAACCCCATTTTTTATTGTTTTCAAAAAGATCTTCAACAATTTTAACTGATCTTCTATTATGAAAAAAAAATTGTTCAAGCCCATTAATTACTCCTACTAATAAATTATGATGCCATTTCATTGGGCACAATTTAGAGATTAGATTTTTATATTTGTTGAAGTTGAACTAAGTTGAAATAAGCTTTCTTTTTTGATAAAAGTTCATTGTGAGAACCTTTTTCAATGATTTTTCCATTATGCATTACAACAATTGTGTTTGCTTTTTGAATTGTAGAAAGTCGGTGTGCAATAATTAAAGCTGTTCTTCCTTTCATTATATTTTCTAATGCTGACTGAACTAATTTTTCAGATTCTGTATCAAGTGATGAGGTTGCTTCATCTAAAATAAGAATTTGAGGATTTTTAAGTATTGCCCTCGCTATAGATAATCTTTGCTTTTGTCCACCTGACAACTTATTACCGCTTTCACCAATATTACTTTCGTAACTATCCTTCATTTTAATTATAAAATCGTGAGCATTAGCAGCTTTTGCTGCTTCAACTATTTCTTGATCTGAAGCGTATGGATCTCCTAGTTTAATATTATTTTTTATACTTTCATTAAAGAGAATTGAATCCTGAGTGACAATTCCAATCATCTTGTGTAAAGAACTCTTTTTTATTTTTGTCAATTCATTACCATCAAAAGATATAGAGCCAGATTCAACATCATAAAAACGAGTTAATAGATTAGCTATTGTTGTTTTTCCACTTCCAGACTGTCCAACTAAAGCGACTGTTTCTCCTTTTCTTATTTTTAAATTAAACCCGTTTATTATTGTTGTGCTTTGATATGAAAATTTAATATTTTTAAATTCAATTTCTGATTTTAAATCAAATTTTTCAATAGCATCAGGCTTATCTATTAAGGAATTTTTGGCTTCTAGTATTTCAATAATTCTTGCAGCAGCAGCATCACCCTTTTTAATACTAAAAATAGACTTACTAATTGCTTTTGCTGGTGTTAAAATATTGTACGCTAAGCCAATAAAGACAAGAAATGTACTACCCTTTAAACTAGTATCAATTAAAACCATTTGTCCACCATACCATAATAAAACTCCAATTACTGTAATCCCAAAAAATTCACTACTTGGCGCTGCAAGATTTGTTCTGTGAAGTAAACGATTCGAGTGATCGAAAAATCTTTTTGTGGATTCTTTGAATTTTTTTAAAAATGAATTTCCTGCTCCAAAGGTTTTAATAATTTTTTGTCCATTTATGGTTTCGTCAATGATTGATAAAAAATAGCCTTGTTCTTTTTGAACTAAATCTGAATCTTTTCTTAGTTTTTTTCCAATCAATGATATGAAAAATCCAGAAACAGGAATAAATATGATAACAAAAAAAGTAAGCTTATAACTAATCGTAAACATTGCTATCAAAGTAAAAATTATAGTTAAAGGTTCTCGAATCAGTAGCTCTATAATTGATAAAAATGAAACTTGAACCTCTAAGACATCAGATGAAATTCTGGCCATAATATCTCCTTTTCTTTTTTCTGTAAAAAAAGCTACAGGCAAATTAATTACTTTGTTGTAAATAGAGTTTCTTATATCCTTTAGAACACCATTTCTTAAATAAGTTATAAAAAATAGTGCTAAGTAGTTAAATAAATTTTTTAAAAGAAATAGCACAATAACAAGAGTAACAACATAAATTAAGGTAGTACTAATATCTTTTTCAAGTTGAATTGTAACTTGGTAACTCAGCCAGTCTTCAATATAGCTCCTAAATGAATTTATCTCATCATATTGAGGTTTGATTTTTATTTTTCTGTTACTCTTAAATAAAACCTCTAAAAGAGGAATGAAAGCAATCATAGAAAGGGCACTAAAGAGTGCATACATTATATTAAAAAAAATATTAAGTATTGCATACGATTTGTATGGTATTGCGTATTTTAAAATTTTATTGAAGTAATTCATTTATAATTTTAAATCTAAAATGATTGAATCAATTCTCTTATCTAATTCTTTTTCTGTTGATAGCCATTCATTGTTTATAAACGATTTTAAGTTTACGCTAAAATAAAACTTAATTTTTGGTTCTGTTCCGCTTGGTCGAATTGATATTCGACTATTGTCTTGTAATGTATATGTAACCACATTTGATTTAGGGAGAAATATTTTATTGATTTGTTTATTTAAAAGGTTATTATTTGTAGAATTTAAATAATCATCAATAGATATTAGATATTGATTATTTATTTTTTTTGGCGGACTATTTCTAAAAGAATACATCATTTTTTTTATATTTTCTTCTCCACTTTTACCAACTTTTTTATAACTAACTAAGCGTTCTTTATGTGGACCATATAATCTGTAGCATTCAATCATTAAATCATATAAAGTTTTCCCTTTTAATTTTAAAACTGCAGCAATTTCACAAATTAATAGCGCAGATGTCACTGCATCTTTGTCTCTAACTTCACTTCCAATTAGGTAACCAAAGCTTTCTTCTCCACCAAATATAAAATTTTGATTTTTCCTTAATTCAATTTCTTTACCTATCCACTTGAATCCAGTGAGCGTTTCTATGTATTCAATTCCAAAGTAATTAGCTACTTTTTTCATTATTGGGGATGATACAATTGTTGAAGCAATGTAATCATTAGGTTTGATCAATCCTTTTTCTTGTCTTATGCTTAAGATAAAATGGGCCATTATCAGCATAGTTTGATTACCGTTAAGAATAATAAATTCCCCCTTTTTATTCTTAATTGCTATACCTATTCTATCTGAGTCCGGATCTGTTCCAATTACAATATCTGCATTTATGATTAATGCTTTGTCTATTGCCATTTTTAGAGCTTCTGGTTCTTCAGGATTTGGAGACTTAACAGTGGGAAAACTTCCATCAGGTTTTGCTTGTTCTTCAATTGTAGTAACTAATTTATATCCTGCTTTTTTTAAGACTTGCGGAATTGACATTACAGAAGTTCCATGCAAGGGTGTATAAACTATTTTAAGATTCTTTGATTTAAGTTGATCTTGAAAAGCAGTTTTAATTGACGCTTTAATGAAAGCTTTATCAAGTTCTTGGTCAACTAAATTTACTTTTTCACTTCCTCCTTTAAAGATAATTTCATCAAAATTTATAGAATTTATCTTTTTCATAAGCTCTAAGTCATGAGGTGGTACTATTTGCCCTCCATCTTTCCAATAAACTTTAAAACCATTATACTCAGGAGGATTATGGGATGCAGTCAAAACAATACCACAATGAGCCTTTAAATACCTAACAGAAAAAGATAGTTCTGGAGTAGTTCTTAAAGATGAAAACATATAAACTTTAATATCATTTGCCAATAAAATACTTGAAACTATTTTAGAATATAGATCATTGTTATGTCTACAATCATAAGCTATAATAACTTTGATTTTATCATTTGGGTATATTTTTTTTAGATACAAAGAGAGACCTTGAGTTGTTTTACCCAGAGTATACTTATTAATTCGATTTGTTCCAACCCCCATAATTCCTCTAATTCCGCCTGTTCCAAACTCTAAATCTTTGTAGAATGCATCTTTTAATTCACTGGGGTGATTAAAAAGTGCATTTACATCACTTTGTGTTTTCTTGTCAAAAGGAGATTCACACCATTCTAATGCTTTTTCTTTAATTTCCTTCACTAGATGAAATTTCTGAGATTATGTAACTTTTTTCTTTAATTCTTAATCTTAATAATAGTTCACCTATAAAACCTGAAATAAAAAATTGAACTCCAATAATAATGGTTACAAGAGCAATAAAAAATTGAGGTCTGTCAGTGATTAACCGGGAATTTATGTTGAAGTATAATTTATCAATTCCAAGATATGATATAAAACCTATTCCAATGATAAACATGAAAGTTCCCAGAATTCCAAAAAAGTGCATGGGCCTTTTACCAAATTGGTTTAAAAACCATAAGGTTAATAGATCAAGAAAACCATTAATAAACCTTTCAGCTCCAAATTTAGTTACTCCGTATTTTCTAATTTGATGTTTAACTTGTTTTTCAGCAATCCTTTTAAATCCAGCTTGCGAAGCTAAAACAGGAATATATCTATGCATTTCTCCACTTACATCAATTGTCTTTATTACATTACGCTTATAGACTTTAATGCCACAATTAAAATCATGTAATTTTATACCAGAAACTTTTCGAGCGGCAAAATTAAAAAGTTTTGAAGGTATGTTTTTAAAAAATAAACTATCATGTCGAATTTTTTTCCAACCAGATACTAAATCTAACTTTTGTTCATTAAGCATATTTATCATAGAAGGAATTTCCTCTGGGGAGTCTTGAAGGTCAGCATCTAAAGTTGCAATATATTTTCCTTTGGCATATTCAAATCCAGCATTTAAAGCTTGAGATTTACCATAGTTTTTTGAGAATCGATAGCCGAATACATTTTGATTTAAAGATGATAAATTAGTAATTACTTTCCATGAATTATCTGAGCTACCATCGTCAATAAAAATAAGTTCGAATGAATATCCAGCATCAGTCAAACTAGATTTTACCCATTGATGCAATTCTATCAATGACTCCTCTTCATTAAATAATGGGATGATAACAGAAATATCCAAAATAAAATATTTGTATAAATTTACAAAAAATGAGACTTATTCTGACTTAGTTTTTTTTAGTATCAAACCACCGATTAGCGAAACAAAAAAACCAATGAAAACTGAACTAATTAAACCTCCTGCAATTCTTACCGGTAATGATGTAAATTTCTTTGACATTTCAATTGCTTGGTTTGCGTCTTCTATAGACAGTTCCTGATTAGCATCTAACATCTTTTGCTTTGCAATTTCAAATGTTTTATTCATGAATTCAGGATCTAAGAATTCAGTTAATATAACTCCATATATTGTTCCTATAATCCCAGAAATTAATGCAATTCCAACACCTACTTTAAGTGCTTCTGAAAGAGAAACAAACCCAGAATTATCTTTTTTAAACTGATAAATACCATAATTGATAAAGCCAACACTAAGGAATAGAGGTACAACAGACGACAATGTATCACCTTGATAATGAGCATCTAGAAAAAACAACATTAATGAAAAAAAAACAGTTGCTATACCTAGCATTGTTCCAAAGTTCAGGGCATAAGATGATGTTTGTGGCGAAGATTTTCCCATTTTTAATTTTTTTTTACAATATACTTTTAATCATTCATTATTTTAATAATAATTCAAAGACTTTTGTATATTTTGAAAAAAAAAGTAAATTTGCAACCACAAATATTTAAAAATGAGAACAGATATTCATCCAGACAATTATAGACTTGTGGCTTTTAAAGATATGTCCAATGATGATATTTTTATTACAAAATCTACTGTTAACTCTAAAGAAACAATTGATTTTGAAGGTGTTGAATATCCACTTATTAAATTAGAAATTTCTAGAACATCACATCCTTATTACACTGGTAAATCCAAACTTGTTGATTCTGCTGGTAGAATAGATAAGTTTAAGAATAAGTATTCAAAGTTTAAAAAGTAGAATTTAGATTTTACTTTTTTTATTTTAATGTCAAAATTACAAACCATATCATTTTGTTAGATCTTAAGATTTCATCTATTTCTTCAAAACAAAAATCATCAAAAAAAAGAATAGCTTTTCACACCTTGGGCTGTAAACTTAATTTTTCTGAAACTTCCTCAATTTCTAGAGATTTTGATAAAAATAAATTCAATAAAGTAAGTTTCAATGATGTTTCAGATATCTATGTTATTAATACTTGTTCTGTAACCAGTAACGCTGATCGAAAATTCAAGTCATTAGTTAATAAGACTCTAAAAATTAATGACAAGGCTTTTATTGTAGCGATTGGATGTTATGCACAACTAAAACCAAAAGAACTGATATCAATCCATGGAGTTGATCTAGTTTTAGGGGCAAATGAAAAGTTTAAACTTCCTTACTATTTAAAAAATATAACCAAGAATACAAAAGGTAAAATTTATTCATGTGAAATTGAGCATGTCGAAAATTATGTAGGCAGCTATTCCCTTAATGATCGAACAAGATCTTTTTTAAAAGTTCAAGATGGATGTGATTATAAATGTACTTATTGTACAATTCCCATGGCTAGGGGTATTTCTAGAAGCGATTCTCTAGATAATATTATTTTAAACGCTAATAAAATTGCTTCCAAGGGAGTAAAGGAAATAGTATTGACGGGAGTAAATATTGGAGATTATGGTAAAGGTGAGAATGGAGATAAAAAACATAACCACACGTTTTTAGATTTGATTATTGCTTTGGATAAAGTCAATTTAATTCATAGAATAAGAATTTCTTCAATCGAGCCAAATTTACTCAAAAATGAAATAATAGAATTTGTTTCAAAAAGTAAGAGCTTTGTTCCTCATTTTCATATTCCATTACAAAGTGGAAGTGATGAGGTTTTAAAAAAAATGAAACGTAGATACATGACTTCATTGTATAAGGAACGTGTTTTGAAAATAAAAAAATGTATACCTGATGCATGTATAGGCGTGGATGTTATATGTGGATTTCCAGGTGAAAGTGAAGAAAATTTTATTGAAACGTATAGTTTTTTAAATGACTTGCCAATTAGCTATTTACACGTTTTTAAATATTCTGAAAGACAAAATACTGAAGCTTTTAGTATGAAAAAAAAGGTTCCAACTAATATTCGAAATAAGAGAAGTAATATGCTTAGAATGTTATCTATAAAAAAGCGCAGAAGTTTTTATGAATCTCAGATTGGAAAAAAAACAAATATTTTATTAGAAGGTGAAAACAAGAATGGATATATTCATGGGTTTACAAGAAATTATGTAAAAGTTAGAGCTCCATGGAATCCAGATTTAGTAAATCAAATAGTGTATGCTTCTCTTAAAGAGATTGATGAAGAGGGTTTTGTGAGATATAAGGTTATAATTTAATACCAACAGGTAAAAGAGATTTGTAAGATTTATTTCTACGAACAAAACCAGCTATTTTTGGAGAGGTTGGTACAACCTTAATATTCCTTTCGGATAAAACTTCTAATACACAACGAATAAATTTTTCTTCAAAACTTTTATCTTTAACAGAATCAGGCACAATGATTTTAGTAAGAAAAATTTTTCTCTCTTGTTCCGCATATTCAATACGTGCAAGTGAATTTTCAATTTTCGTTTCAAATTGTCTAAGAAATTCATTGTTTTCAAGAATTATATTTGCCATATTGAATAGATTAGTTTTTAAAATTGTATTAACCTAAAACGAATTAAAATAGATAATATTCATTGTCAAAGGGCATCAAATTTACAAAAAAAAGTTGATGAATAAATAAGTGCTAGTTTAAAATATGAAAAAAAAATCAATTTATCTGATGCCCGGTATGGCAGCAAGTCCAAAAATATTTGAATTAATCAAATTTCCCGAACAATTTGATGTTTATAATTTATCTTGGATTCCGCCATTTAAAAATGAAAAGTTGTCAGATTATGCCCTTAGAATGAGTAAAAAAATTAATGTTAAAAAACCCATTCTTATTGGTGTTTCTTTTGGAGGACTATTAGTTCAAGAAATTTCTAAAATAATTGAATGCGAAAAACTCATTATTGTCTCGAGCATAAAGTCTAAAAGTGAGTTACCAATTCATATGAAAATGGCTAATCGTACTAAAGTTCATAATCTTTTGCCTCTTGAATGGATTAAAAATATTGAAAATCTTGTTCTCTTTGTTTTCGGAGATTTAATTAAAACTAAAATAAATCTTTACGAGAAATATTTATCTGAAAGAGACCCTGAATACCTTAAGTGGGCTATCAATGCAATCGTAAGTTGGGATCAGGATTATATAATAGACTCAATTATTCATATCCACGGAATAAGAGATAATATATTTCCAATTAGATTCATTCAAGAACCTATTTTAAAAATAAAGGGTTCTCATGCAATAATTTTAACCCAGGCAAATTGGTTTAATAAAAACTTGTTTGAATTAATATCAGATTAGAACTAAATTTTTTTTAATTGTTGATGCATAATTTTCATTTGTCCACTAAGCATGCCTTGAGAGTCTAATTTTTTTGCTTCTGCAAGCAGCATTATAGCTTCACGCTTTCTTCTTTTTTGCATAGAAATACCTGCTAAACTCATTTTAGCCATTGCTAAGTCATGATTAAAAGATAAACCAAGATTAATAGCTTTTTTAAAATTCTTTTCAGCAATAGTTAGGTTGGTTTGAGATTGAATGATTCCATGTAGATAATAAAAATAACCTTGTTGTTTTCTGACAAGGTTTGACTCAGGATTAGATATTTTATTTAACCATTTTTCAGTTCCATTAAAGTCTTGTTTTCGTAACCTTAAAAATGCTAAAAAAATAAGTTCATTTTTGAAATATAAAAGAAGAAATATTAGTCCCAATAAAATACAAAAAATTCCATTTCCTATATAGTTTTCAATAAATTGATAGATTGAATATGCAAATAATATGAAAGTAAAAATTAATTTAATTGACTTATGAAACATATTTTTTATTTTAATTCAAAGGTAAAAAAAAAGGATCGGAAATATCAAATAAAGGCTTTGTTAAATAAAAAGATGTTATATATTTGCACGGCTTTAGTAGAAATCTCTTCAAAGTTTAAATTATGAAAAGAACATTCCAACCTTCTAAGAGAAAAAGACGAAACAAACATGGCTTCCGAGATAGAATGGCTAGTGCCAGTGGAAGAAAGGTTATTTCAAATCGTCGTGCTAAAGGAAGAAGTAAGATATCTGTTTCATCAGAGCCAAGACATAAAAAATGATATTTTACATTAAAAAATTTATTAAGGTGTTACTTTTTAAAAGTAACACCTTTTTTTTATATTGAAATCAAAAATTAATGCCAAAAGAAAATAAATTAAAAAGTATATTAATTATAGGTTCAGGACCAATAATTATTGGACAAGCCTGTGAATTTGATTACTCAGGAACACAAGCTCTTCGATCACTAAGAGAGGATGGGATTAAAACTATTTTAATAAACTCCAATCCTGCTACAATAATGACAGATCCCTCTATGGCTGATCATATTTATCTAAAACCTTTAACAACTAAATCTATCATTGAAATTCTAAATAATCATAAGATAGATGCCGTTCTACCCACAATGGGTGGTCAAACAGCCCTAAATTTATGTATTGAAGCTGATGATAAAGGTATTTGGAAAGATTTTGACGTTGATATTATAGGAGTTGATATTGATGCAATTCAAATTACTGAGGATAGGGATCAATTTAAACAATTATTGAAAAAAATTAATATACCTGTTGCTCCTGCTCAAACTGCCAATTCAATTTTAAAAGGAAAGGAAATTGCTCAAAAATTTGGATTTCCTTTAGTAATCAGGCCATCATTTACATTGGGTGGTACTGGAGCATCATTTGTACATAATGAAAAGGAATTCGATGAGTTATTAACTAGAGGCCTAGAGGCTTCTCCAATTCACGAGGTGTTAATCGATAAAGCCCTTTTAGGTTGGAAAGAGTATGAACTTGAATTACTAAGGGATAAAAATGATAACGTAGTTATTATATGTACCATTGAAAATATGGACCCAATGGGTATTCATACAGGTGATTCAATTACAGTTGCTCCTGCAATGACTCTATCTGATCATACTTTTCAAAGAATGAGAGATATGGCCATTAAGATGATGAGAAGTATTGGAGACTTTGCAGGTGGATGTAATGTTCAATTTGCAGTTAGTCCCGATAAAAATGAAGAAATTATTGCAATTGAAATAAATCCTAGAGTTTCAAGATCTTCAGCTCTAGCCTCCAAAGCAACTGGATATCCAATCGCAAAAATTGCAGCTAAGCTAGCAATTGGATATAGTTTGGATGAATTAGGAAACCAAATCACAAAATCAACTTCCGCTTTATTTGAACCAACTCTAGATTATGTAATAGTTAAGATACCTCGATGGAATTTTGATAAATTTGAGGGCTCCGATCGGACACTTGGTTTACAAATGAAGTCGGTTGGAGAGGTAATGGGTATTGGAAGGTCTTTTCAAGAAGCTCTTCATAAAGCTACTCAATCTCTTGAAATAAAAAGAAATGGTCTAGGCGCTGATGGTAAAGGATATACTGATTATGATCTGATTCTTAATAAATTAAAAAATGCAAGTTGGGATAGGGTTTTTGTAATATATGATGCAATACAAATTGGAATACCTCTCAGCACAATTCATGATATTACTAAGATTGATTTTTGGTTCCTAAGACAGTATGAAGAGTTATTTATGCTTGAGCGTGAAATCTCAAATTATTCTGTTGATACAATTTCATCATCATTGATGTTAGAGGCAAAGCAGCGAGGTTTCGCTGATCGTCAAATAGCTCACATGTTAAATTGTTTAGAAAGTCAAGTTTATAAAAAGAGGGAAGGTCTTGGAATACAAAGGGTTTATAAGTTAGTTGATACATGTGCTGCTGAATTTGCAGCTAAAACTCCATATTATTACTCAACTTTTGAAGAGAAAATACAGTTTTCAAATTCAAAGAAAGCTCTCAGTATAAATGAAAGTGCTGTTAGTGATCGAAAGAAGATAATTGTTCTTGGTTCTGGACCTAATAGAATTGGGCAGGGAATTGAATTTGATTATTGTTGTGTTCATGGAGTTTTAGCTTCAAGTGAGGCAGGATACGAAACTATAATGATTAATTGTAATCCTGAGACTGTATCTACCGATTTTGATGTTGCTGACAAACTCTATTTTGAGCCAGTTTTTTGGGAACACATTTATGATATTATCAGACATGAAAATCCTTATGGTGTAATTGTTCAGTTGGGAGGTCAAACAGCACTTAAGCTTGCTGAAAAGCTTAATCGATATGGAATCAAAATTATTGGAACAAGTTATCAATCACTTGATTTAGCTGAAGATAGAGGAAGCTTTTCTACTCTTCTAAAACAAAATAAAATTCCATATCCTGACTTTGGTGTTGCCCAAACTGCGGAAGATGCAATAAAATTAACCGATAAATTAAATTTTCCTATACTCGTTAGACCTTCTTACGTTTTAGGAGGTCAAGGAATGAAAATTGTTATAAATAAAGAAGATTTAGAATCCCATGTGGTAGATTTATTAAGAAAAATACCAAATAATAAACTTTTATTAGATCACTATTTGGATGGAGCAATAGAAGCTGAGGCAGATGCAATATCAGATGGAGAAGATGTTTATATAATTGGAATAATGGAACATATTGAACCATGTGGTATTCATTCTGGAGATTCAAATGCAACTCTACCTCCATTTAATTTGGGAGAGTATGTTTTGCAACAAATAAAAGATCATACTCATAAAATTGCTTTAGCTCTAAAAACGAAGGGATTAATTAATATTCAATTTGCAATTAAGGATGATAAGGTTTACATAATTGAAGCTAACCCCCGGGCTTCGAGAACTGTCCCTTTTATCTCCAAAGCTTACAATGAGCCTTACGTAAATTTTGCAACTAAAATTATGTTAGGAGATAAGAAAGTTAGTGACTTTAATTTTAAGCCCACCTTAAAAGGGTATGCAATAAAACAGCCAGTATTTTCTTTTAATAAATTTCATAACGTTAATAAACAATTGGGACCAGAAATGAAAAGTACAGGAGAGAGTATTTTATTTATTAATGATCTCAAAGATGATGAGTTTTACAACTTGTATTCAAGAAGAAAAATGTACTTAACTAAGTAAGAAATTTACTATTTAATATTTGGAGTATTATCTATAATTAACTTCTGTTCTTTAATCATTTCTGGATCTATTATTCTGTTGTCAATTAGATTGTCTTGATTGGGTGATCGTTTAAAATCACCATTAATTATTTCAATTGTTTTTGATAACAATGATTCTGTAGTATCACCTAAAACTCCAAGTTGAGAAACGCTCTCTTTGATTTCATGATCAGGCTCGAGACCTTCTGTGTAATCTGAAAATCCATCACTATTAGCAATAGCTAAAACAATTGGTTGCATTGCATATTTGTGATTTGGATTTTTATTGCCATCATTATCAATGTAATCATATAAAGTTATTGACCCTACATTTTTTCCAGTAGTTGTATCTCCTATATGAATCACATTTATGTGCGAGGCTAATCCGTTGATTAAAAGCTCACTGGCAGATGCACTTTCACTGGAAGTTAAAACATATAATTTGCTTAAATTAAGACTATTTAATGCCATTCCGTTTGAAAGTGATCCTACAAAGTAATCATTTAAGTCTTGATTTTTCTCTTCCCAATATTTATTTAGTTTATCATTCCAATTCTGAGAAGAAAAAACTTCACCTGTAAATTGCCCTGTAATGAGACTCGATAAAACAACACAACTACTAATTGCACCTCCTCTATTATATCTTAAATCTAAAACTAGATCAGTGATATTTTCAGATTTAAAATCGGCAAAAACATCATTAAGTTCTTCATCATAACCTGAAACAAATTGGTTATACATTAAATATCCAATTTTATAAGTTCCTGTGACAGCTCCAGTTATAGAGCCCGCTTCTATTGTTTTAGTAATATGAATTGGTTTTTTTTCAAAATTGGTTTCTTTAATTAATGTAATATTTCGACCATCAGGAATAAAACTCCCATTTTCATAATTCGAAAGTGAAATCGTATAAGACATCATTTCATCAGCAAATAATATATCTCTGTAGTTATTTATCGTTAAATTAAAACCATTAACAGCGGTAAATAAATCGCCTCTTAAAATATTCTTTTCTGATGCTGAAGATTCGGGATGAACATATTTAACATAACCGACTAATTCATCACATCCACTACATTGTCTTGTTAAACCAAATTCCATTCCATTTGAGGCTACTATCCCTTGTAAAGAGTTTTCTAGCTCAACATAATCATCAACAATCCAACTAAACCTATCTTGAGAATAAAGTAAAATATCAAAAAAAGATTTTGGTTCAGAATTTTGAGATATAAACTGAGTATAAATATTTAGATTTTCGATCTTGGAATCGTTTAAATTTGGCACTTTGGTTTGCCAATAATAAAATTCATTCAAACCTTTCCATACAAAATCACTAATTTCAAGATCGCTACTTAATTCTATTAATGTATCATCTTTATCCTTTGAACAACTAAAATTGATAAATAAAAAAAATATTAATAAAAATTTAGATGATTTCATAAACTATATTCCTGTGTAATTAAATGGAGTAATCGATTTAAGTTCAATTTTTATTGATTCTTTTATATCTAATGAATCAATAAAATTTGACAAACTTTTCTTTGTTATGTTTTTATTTGTTCTTGTCAATACTTTTAGAGCTTCATAAGGGTTTGGATACCCTTCTCTCCTTAAAATTGTCTGAATAGCCTCAGCTATTACTGCCCAATTATTATCTAAGTCATTGTGAATTACGTCTTTATTAACTATTAATTTTGTTAAACCTTTAAATGTAGATTTAATACCTATCAGTGTGTGGGATAATGGGACACCAATATTTCTTAAAACTGTACTATCGGTTAAATCCCTTTGAAGTCGAGAAATTGGTAGTTTATTTGAAAAGAAATCAAAAATTGAATTAGCTAAACCAAGATTACCCTCGGAATTTTCAAAATCTATAGGGTTAACTTTATGAGGCATAGCTGATGATCCAACCTCTCCATCAAATATTTTTTGTTTAAAGTAATCCATTGAAATATAGGACCATATATCTCGATTGAAGTCAATTAAGATTGTATTAATTCTTCTCAATGAATCACATAAAGCAGCAAAGTAATCATAATGTTCAATTTGTGTTGTTGGAAATGAGTGTTTCAAACCAAACCCTGATTCAATAAGACTCGTACTAAATTGTTTCCAATCAATTTCTGGATATGCTACATTGTGAGCATTGTAATTACCTGTTGCACCACCAAACTTAGCTGCATATGGAATTTGGGACAGTAAAGCTTTTTGATTTTTAATACGTTCGATAAAAACCATAAATTCTTTTCCAAGTTTAGAAGGTGATGCCGGTTGCCCATGAGTTCTTGACAGAATAGTAATATTATTAAAATCCTTCGATAGTTCAGTCATTAGAGCAAGTAATTTATTTAATTCAATTAGATAAATATTTGTTATTGCATCTTTTATTGATAATGGAATAGCAGTATTATTTATATCTTGAGAAGTTAACCCAAAATGGATAAATTCTTTAAAATCTTGTAGTTTAAGTTTGTCAAACTTATCTTTTAAAAAGTATTCAACTGCCTTAACATCATGATTTGTTTTCTTCTCAATTTGCTTAACAATAACAGCATCATCATCACTGAAATTTTTATAAATATCTTGAAGATTAGGAAATAATAAATGATCAAATTCTGATAATTGTGGTAGAGGTATTTTACAAAGAGAAATGAAGTATTCAATTTCAACTCTGATACGGTATTTTATTAACGCCTTCTCTGAAAAAAAAATTGAAAAAGCCTTTGATTTCGATCTATATCTTCCGTCAATAGGAGAAATTGCATTTAATTCTGTGAGAGACATATTTTGTTTAAAATTGAATTACAAAGGTACAATTCTTTTACTTTATATTATTTACTTCCCCGCATGACTTTATACTCTTCATAACAAGAGCTAATTGCCTCAAGAATTTGTAAATCATTAGATTCTTTAATAAATAAATCAGAATAATTACAGTTTCTTATAATTTCTTCTAAATCAATTTTTTTAATTCCAAGTAGTTGAACTAATACTTCCCTATCAAATTTTGACACTAACAAGTTTTTAATTTCATCATCAGCTCTCATCTTTTTAAGTTTATTTAATTGTTTTGGGTTTTTACCAAAAAGATTATATAAAAAATCTGTCGGATTAAATAAAGCACCCAATGCTTTACTAATTGATCCCTTGTTTCTATTTCCTGCTTCATAGCCTGAATTCGGGAGCCCAGAAATACTATATCTTCCAGCAGAATTTATTGGCGCATTTTTAACGTCAATTTCCAGATAACCCGTAAGTTCATATGGTCTTAAAATAATTTCCTCTAGTGCAAAAGCTAGGCCTGTTAATTTAAAAGTAGAATTACCAAATTTCAACATGTCTGCAGTTACCGAAATTTTTAATGGTTTATAACCAACATATGAAAAATATAAGGTATCGTTAACTGAAGCATCGATTTCAAATTCACCTTTTTTATTTGTTATAGTCCCAATCACTCGACTAAGATTTATAACATGCACACTTTGCATTGGAACTTCTGTAATTTCATTTTGAACTGTCCCTTTAAAAAGTTTCGGCAGGTCTTGAGCTAAAATAGTTGCATAGCTAAAAAAAAATATTAAATAAAAAAAATATCTCATTTATTTTAACGAAAATAGGGAACTTCATTATAAATATTATGGTCTTGGGTATCTAATTTTTAGAGATTTACTTTTATTAAATGATTAATTAATTTTTTTAATGCTATTGATCGATGACTTATCTTATTTTTTTCTGATAAAGTATATTCAGCAAAAGTTTTATTGGATAAATTTGGTTTAAATATAGAATCATATCCAAACCCCATATTTCCTATGGGCTTAGAAGTTATTGTCCCTTTTACAATTCCCTCAAATAAATAATTTTCATTTCCATGACATAATGAAATACACGTTCTAAATTGTGCAGATCGATTATTTATTGACTTCATATTTTTGAGAACCAATTCAATATTTTTTGTAGAATTTGAATATTTCCCAGCATATCTGGCTGAAAAAACTCCAGGTTTACCATCAAGTTCATCAATTTCAAGTCCAGTGTCATCTGAAAAACAATCATAGCCATAATTTTTTTTAATATAATTTGATTTTATAATCGCATTCTCAGAAATGGTAGATCCAGTTTCCTTTATTTCTTTATTACATCCAATATCTGTTAAGCTTAAAATCTTAATTGTTTTAGGGATGAGATTTTTAATTTCTTTAATTTTATTCTTATTTCCTGTGGCAAAGACAATATTCATGTTATTTAATGATGATATTTTTCATTTTTCAAAATGGTATGAGCTCTGTATAATTGTTCGCAAAAAAACAACTTTATCATTTGATGTGTAAATGTCATTTTGGATAAAGATATTTTTTTAAAGTTCAATAAATAGATTGATTCTGAAAAACCATATGAGCCTCCAAGAATAAAAACAATTCTTTTGTAATTAGTATTGTATGTTTTATTTAAAAATTCAGAAAATTTTTTTGAGTCAAGTAAATCTCCTTTTTCGTCTAGTAAAATACACAAATCTCCTTTCTTTATTTCTTTTTTAATCAAAATAGCTTCACTATTTATTTGGTCTAAAGGAGATTTTTTTGAATTTTTAATATTAGAAATATTTATATGAGAGAATTTTATGTAGTGTCTTATTCTTTTATCATATTCATCAATCAAAGATTTTAAATTTTGATTTTTGACTTTATTTACACTTAATAAAACTATCTCCATGCCAAAAAAATACACTAGATAAAACAATTTACATATTTAAAATATATAATTCCATGTTATATTTGATTATTAATTAATAATGATTTTGAGGAATCGATTAAATAAGTTTTTTTTATTCAAATATTTTATTGAATTCATTGATTCTATAAAGTTGCCTGGCTATAAAGGGTTTTCTATTTTTGATTTGCTAGAAATGTATTTTTTAGGAATTGTAAAGGGTGCACTAACTGCAAGGGCAGGAAGTATATCTTTTAGTTTTTTTATGGCTATTTTTCCTTTTCTTCTTTTTATTTTAAATCTTATTCCCTTCATTCCTATAGAAAATTTTGATTCGATATTATTAAATTTTATTGAAATTCTATTACCAAATGATAGTCAAGGTTTTTTTTCTTCAATTTTTCAGGATATTCAAAGTAAACCAAGAGGTGGATTATTGTCCTCTGTATTTCTTCTTTCAATAATTCTTACTGCAAATGGTGTAAGTGCCATATTTGCTGGGTTTGAAGAATCATATCATATTGAGCTTTCAAGAAATTTTTTCAAACAGTATTTATATTCAATGGGTGTAGCTGTTTTATTAGCTTTTACTCTTTTAATTGCTGTGGTTTTTGCAGTTTATTTTGAAATATACATATATAATAATATAAAACAACTTTTACAAAACACAGTTAATTGGCTAAGATTAGGGCAATCTTTCTTTTATATTTTCCTGATATATTTTTCAGTTTCCATTTTATATTATTTTGGGACAATAGAAGGAAAAAAATCAAACTTTTTTTCTCCAGGAGCCTTAATGACTACATTACTAATAATGATTACAACATGGCTTTTTGGAATATATATTGAAAATTTTTCAACGTATAATCAATTATATGGTTCAATAGGCGCCTTATTGATATTTATGTTATACATATGGTTAAATTCAAATGTTTTGCTTTTAGGATTTGAATTAAATGCAACACTAATGCGTTTAAAAAATGAACTCCCAAAAAAAGAATAGAACTTTAACCTTGATTTATTTAATAAATGTATTTTTTTGTTGATGTTTTTTTACCGCTACCTCTACCTAAACCATATACATATCAAGTAAATGAGGAAGATTATAAACTAATATATCCGGGATTTAGAGTAGCTATTCCTTTTGGGAGATCAAAAATCTATACTGGAATTATTTCACGTAAACACAAAGTCTCACCACAGACTTATAAGCCTAAATTTATTGACTCAATCTTAGACGATAAGCCATGTATTTATCCTTTTCAAATTGAATTTTGGAATTGGATATCTGAATATTATCAATGTTCTATTGGTTCAGTAATTAAAGCTTCATTACCCGCAACATTATTATTGGAAAGTGAGACAAAAGTTATTAAAAATAACAACATTTCTATAGATAAAAACTCTCTTTCTGATGAAGAATATTTAGTATATGAAGCGCTAGAAAATACAAGTTTAAATATAAAAGATGTTATTAAAATTTCAGGAAAGAAAAATGCTATAAAGTTACTTCAGCCATTAATTAAAAAAGATGCTGTCCTAGTAAAACAAAATATTCAAGAAAGGTATAAGCCTAAATTTCAAAAGTTATTTAGCTTAAATAAAAATCTTATTAAGCCTACCATCTTAAAAAAAACACTCGAATCTTTAAATAAGTCACCTAAACAATTAAAATTTATTTTGTCATTAATTGCTCTAAGTGATCAAAAAAATAAGTGGATTAATGCAAAAACAATTTATGAAAAGTCTTTTACCTCCTCATCAATATCCAGATCTCTTCTT